>Ga0075017_100001857_pt1 | contig 13051 bp, 4 predicted proteins | sample AleBraG_ABR_2012_FD_71475 | JGI IMG/M metagenome (GOLD analysis project Ga0075017, IMG submission 71475) | Freshwater sediment microbial communities in response to fracking from Pennsylvania, USA - Alex Branch Run_MetaG_ABR_2012 | ecosystem: Environmental > Aquatic > Freshwater > Creek >...
GTTCCGCACTGGCGACGTGGCCACCGTGGACGCGGGTGGCTATATTCAAATCATGGACCGCACCAAGGACTTGGTGAAGAGCGGCGGCGAGTGGATCTCGAGCGTCGATCTGGAAAACGCGATCATGGCGCATCCCAAAGTAACCGAAGCGGCGGTGATCGGCGTTTTTCACCCCAAGTGGCAAGAGAGGCCGCTGGCCTGCGTGGTGGTGGCCGAGCAATTTCGGGGGGCCGTAACGAAAGCGGAGATACTCGATTTTCTGAGCACCCGCATCACTAAATGGTGGCTGCCGGACGATGTAGTCTTCATCGACGCAGTGCCCAAAACCAGCGTCGGCAAATTTAACAAGCGCGCCCTCCGCGAGCAGTTCAAGGACTATGCGTTACCGGGGGGCTGACGGGAAAACTGGGGACGGACGAGACGTTCCCCAGTTTGTTTGAGACCGATGGCTGAGGAAACCGGGGAACGTCTCGTCCGTCCCTGGCCTTCCTTTCCTGGCTTTCCTCTAAAAATCGTTCAGTTCGCCTCCAAATGCTTTTGCCGAAAGGTGGCGATCGCATCGTGGTCCGGGTGCTGATTGGCCGCCAGATAAAGGAAGGCCACATCGTCATGAGGCTGGCCCGTTTTTCGTATGCTTTACCCGCGGGATGACGCAATAGCGGTCAGGGGCAGGCTGGCTGGTCGGCCTGCCCCCTTTGCTTTTTACTGAATCGGAATGTACGTGCTCTGCGCGAAGAACGGGGTATTGTTGGCGTCGTAGACGATCACTCCGATCGGCTGAACGGCCCCGGTTTGGGTGGGTTTCGGCACCATCAGCGTGACGGCGTAGACTCCCACCAGATTGGGCGTGAGAACCGCGCTAATCAGCGGAACTCCCCCGTTGTTGAGTCCGGTGACCATGGGAGCGACGACCGCCTGTCCCTGGCCTTGGGTTCCGGTGACGGCGGCCGGTTTCACCGGTCCGAGACCAGTCAGGAAGATGATGATATTTTCTCCCTGGCGTGCCGGGTTGGCGGGTGTCACGTAGCTGCCGTCCGCACGGATGGCGATCGCGATGGGCTGATTGTTGACGGTGGTAAAGAAGACGCCTGGACTAAACTGCGCCAGGGTCAGCGGCATGGTTACGGAACCGCCGCCTTGGACACTGACCGTGACGTTGACTTGCCCCGGCGATAGTTCAAAGGGCACCTGTACCGTTACCTGTTGCGCTCCGTTGATGTTCGAGACCGAGTAGATTGGGGCCGGAATCCCGTTAAACGTGACGGCAACGCCGCCGAGCGTGGTCGGCAGCGGGCCTTCCACGATGCCCGTTGGCGTGAGGATACCGGAAAGCGAATTCGCAATATTGGTCCCGGTGATGGTCATGATCGAACCAGGAGAGGCACCCGGCTGGAAGCTGGCGCCATTCACGATAGCGGCAATGGTGGGTGAGGGAGGCGCCACCGGCTTGGCGACCAACGTGAATTGAGCCGAGAAGCCGCTGGCGGACGCCGTAACCACGATGTTGCCGGCGGCGGATCCGGCGGTAACGTTGACCGACGCCTGCCCGTTGCTGCCGGTGGTAGCCGAAGCGGCGCTCAGCGTCGCGCTGCCGCTTGTCACGGCAAAAGCGATGCTGATTCCCGCAACCGGGCTGTTGTTGGTGTTCACGGCCTGAACCACCAGCGGCGAGGCAAACGCCATGCCTACGATCGCCGTCTGGCCGCTTCCGGAGAGCGCGCTAATGCCGGCGATCGGAACCGCGATGGTCAGATTGAAGGTGGCCGTGGCAGTGCCCGCAGTCACGATCACTTTCGGCGTGCCCGCCGTAGACCCGAGAGTGACCTGTGCGGACGCCCTCCCGCTATTGTCCGTGACGGAGCTGACATTGGTCAGTTTAACGCCGCCGGCGGGCGATACCGCGAACGAAACCGGCGTATTCGGCAACGGATTGCCGAAGGCATCCGTCACTAGCGCCAACAGAGCCAAAGGCAACGTTTGTCCTGGGACGCCGGTCTGATTGTTACCGCCGACGATCGCCACTTTGGCTGGAAGGCCTTGGGTAACTAGGATGTTGACCACCGGTATCGGATGAATGTATCCGACGATCCCGTCCACTTGCCCCAAGCCGAGTTGTCCCGAGAACATAAGGTCGCACGTTATCGTGCCGGTGGAATCCGACAACACCCCAACCCCTGTGGGGTCCACACACGTCGCGACCGGAGCGGCGGTGGAATCCAATGTGTTGATTAGGATCAAGCTTACATTGGGTATTGGTATCCCTGTTCCCGAGACTACCTTCACCACAATTCCACCTTTCAGGACGCTCCCAGCGGAGCCCGTGAGCGTGGATACCGCAGGGGGCGTAAGTAGGTAGACGTTCGGCGTCAGGTTGATCGAACCGGTGGTGGTTTCGTAAAACGTGACGGTATTCGTATTGGGAGCCGACGCAGTGATTGCATTTGCATCGAACCCATCGGAGGAATCGATTAGGCTGGGCGGAATCAGCGTTACTGAGGCGTGGCCAGTGGTGTCAGTCGTGACGATGGTTTGTCCGGGGACGCCGGTCGGAATACCGCACAATCCGCAAAAGCTCAATTGACCTTGAATGATGGAGAAAGTCACTGGCACCCCTGTTGCTGGCGTGCCATCCGCCTTGGTAACCAGGACGGTCAGCGGCGAGCCAGAGCCAGAGCCGTTGATGGCACTGGTCCCCTGGCCAAGCAGTTGTCCTTGACCGGCGACGATCGAGATGGCGCCGGAAGTGCCTCCACCCGTTGTTCCGCCCACTCCCGCAACCTGAATCGTAAAGCTTCCCGTTAATGAGGCGGCAGTCGCTGTGACGGTGACGGAACCACCGGCGGACGGCGCCACGAGCGAAGTTTGCGCAAAGCCGCTGCTTCCGGTGGTGGCGGTTGCGGCGGTAAGGACGCCGGCACTGGTTGAAAAATTTACCGCTATACCGCTAATCGGCATACCGTTCGGGTCCAACACGCGCACCACCAACGGAAGGGAAGTGGCACCCTGGGACAAGGCCGGCTGAAGGCCGCCGTAAGTGAGCAATGTCGACGGCGAGGCGTTGACGAGAGCCGGCACCGCATACGAGACGGCGCCAACGTTGAACGATGACGTGACTTGGCCCACAACGGAGGTGGAATTCAGGTCGATCTTGTAAACAAACGCTTGGGTTGATACGAACAGGTAGTGTGCGTTGGTCACGGCGCCGGCGTTCACGCCGATTTCGTTCGATAGCGCGAAGCCGGTAACGCTGTTGGACGGAAGTCCCGTGATTACCAGCGGATTAATTACAAGCTGGCCCGCTGTCGTTATAATGACGCTGTATAAGGCTTGGGCACTTTGCGAGAAGGCGATAAACGAATTGGAGCCAGAGGTTATGATCTGATCCAGGGTGACATTGAAGTTTGGGACGGAACTCACGACAGTGTGCGAGGACAGATTATAAAGTTGCACCGCTGCGCCTGTACGGGGCGTTTGGTTAGTGGAGGCGGCATACTGTCCGTCGCTGGTGAAGGTTAGCCTAGTGGGACTCGCGTTGAGGGGGATGGTGTTCGTCTGGGTAAGAATCGGGTTTACATAATTGGCTTCAATAATCTGATTGGTGACGCTAACGTACACGAGCCCATTCGGTCCCACCGCAACCCCGCTGGCCGCGCCAGCAACGTTTATGCTGCTCTTCACCGTTAGCGTTGGTATGTCGACTGCGGCCAAAATACTCCCCTGCGTAGGGGATTGGCTGAGGACAAACGCGGTGGAACCGTCCAGGCTGATTGCAACATCGTACGCGAGGGAGCCAACACTCACGCCCGTTCCCAAAGGCTGATCGGTCGATGTATCGATGACCTGCAAAGCTCCTGCCGCAACCACCAGCCGGGTTCCATTGGGAGTGATCGCTGCAGCCGTGGCCGGTGAGCCAAAACTTCCAACCGGGCGCGGGTTGGTAAAGGCGTTGTCTACTACTGTGACTGTGTTGCTTGCGGTGCTGCTCCCGGAGTTGGCGATGATGTAGTACTTGCTTCCGTCCGGCTTCGCCAGAACGGAGAAAGCATTTAAGCCGGCCGTCAGCGTGTTGAGGCGCGACAACGTGCTGGCCGTGTAGCCGCTAACAGTGGAACCGCCGGTCATTGTACCAGGCAGTGCCGCCACAATCTGGCCGTGGAGCCCGCCGGCGGCCAAGATGATTGCAGCAAAGGACGCAGATAGGGATTTGAGCATTGTAAAAAGACCTCTCCTGAAATTCTATTGGACGTAGACGCGGGAACTAAGAAGCTAGCGTATCACACAAAGACGCGACCAGCCCGAATACTGGACGGGAATTGGGTTGGTAAGCGGGTTATGGAAGCTGACGTTCGCTTGCGCCTGACAGCTAGTGACCCTCATTCTCGCTTGTAGTGAAAGTTCGATTTAGACCCGGGGTGTCAAGCTGAATCGCCAGGTAGCCTTCCGCCAGTTTCAGTGACCCCAGATCGCTGATGAAGGCGAATGCATGGCAATACTGGAAGCTGGCAATCGAGATGATGTAACCCTGGAAATCCGGCGTTGCCGTAATTCCGTGGTCGCCACCGCCCGAAAGAGTGAAAACTAGCTCAGTGCCTGCGGCGACCGGCGCCGATTGTTGGGAAGCCGGTGAGTCGGCGCCACTCGCGCCGGCACCGTAATAGTACAACGTGACGATACCTTGTTCCAACGGCGTCCCGAAGGGATCCCGCGTGGTGTTCGCGATCGCGATTCCCGTATCGAAGCCCGCTTGGTTCGTGACGAACGGGAACAACAGGTTGCAAGCGCAGACATTGATCGAGAAGAGGTTGCGCAGGGGATAGGGCGCGTAAAAGCGCGGAATCGGAGCGCTGAAGCTGGCCGCAGGCACGGAAGACACCGGAGCGAAGTTAACCGATACTTGAGTCGTGCCGGGAGCCGGAAGGTTGTGGGTGGTATCCGAGATGTAAGCAACGGTCACTGCGAGAGTCGCCGATTCGGTGATATTGGCGTATGCGGAAAGAACTTCATAGGTCACCGACGCGGTGGTCCCGTTGACCGTGACCGCACCGGCGCTGCTAGCGCCAGCGACGAGAACAGCGTAGCCTGGGGCCTGTCCCCTCTTAGCATAGGCCCCCGTGAAGGTGATCACAGAGGGAACGGTCAGGTTCACACCCGCGCCTATTCCGGCAAGATCGAACTCGAGCTGCGTACCCTGATCGGGCACGCCGACCGCACCCGAAATTGCTCCGAAGCCCATGGCCGCGCCGCCGGGGCTGGCCACGAAGCCGGATTCGGTGTTGTACGGGAAACCCGGCACATTCTGCAACGTAACCTGCGATGAATTCGTAATAAAGGCGAAGGTTTGCTGGGAGACGATCTGAGACCAGTTGCGAACCTTCCACGAGGAAGGGAAGCCTTCCGTTGCCGTCACGGAAATGGCGGGCGCCGGCACGCCTCCGGTGGAACCCAGAGAGGCAGCGTTCACGCTGTTGCACTGCGTGTAGCTGCCAGTTGTATTGGTACTGAGCAGGCCCGGTTGAACATAACCAACGGTGAAGGTGGAATTGCCTAGTAGCACCTGCTCGCTACCGTTCAAGGCGACAAACATGGTGATAATGGCTGGGATCAGGCCGTTGCCGCCTGTCAAGTTGAAGGCGTTGGCGCGAATGTTGGTGATGCGGATGGTGCGTACACCATTGGCGCCAGGGGCATCAATCGGCACGCCCAGCCAGGCAACCGAATTGGTGACACCAGCAACCTGATGGCCCTGGAAGATGTTGTACCTTCCGGGAACGCCACTATACGGGCCCTGGTTTCCCGTTCCGCCTCCGGTGCCCATGATTGCGCAGTTCGATTGGTTATTGGCCTGGCAAGCGAGTTGGCTTAGCGGGGCTCCGGCGGGTAGTGCCGCAGTCGAGGGCGATGGATCCGCTGGGAATGGTTCATCAATCAGCAACGTTGCCTCGGAAAGGTTGGTGGTCGTATTGATGAGACGGCTGGTTAGGTTGGTGTTGAGGAAAATCTGGATATTAGATTGCGGAATGTTGGCGCCGACCGGCGTCGGTGTGCCGCCACTGCACTGCAATAGAACGTCACCGACCAGTTCCGTCACACCTTCCGAACGGACAAGCGCCGGATTGGCGGAACTCGCGGCGCAACTGAACTGGCTGGTAAGCTGGGCGTGTGCCGAAGCGCAGAGGCTCACCAAGAGAGCCGGGGCGGAAAACATCCTAAGCCATTTGCGAAGATCAGCCACTCATTCTTCCTTGGGGGCATGTATCCTACAACTGCCAGGCAGTGCCACCGCTATGGTGCATGTGACGCCGCTGACTACGAACATGGATTGTCAACGCGGGGACTAAACAACAACAGGTTAACACACGGAAGCACTAATCTAATCTCTCTGGGACGACGACGGGTGTCCCAGGCGTCCAAGTAAAAGCGGCCGATCCGTATTCAAAGCCGAGGGCTGCGGCGCATCAATGCACGGCGATGTTCACCGGCGCGCTGGATTGGCCGGCTGCGGTTAACACGAGCTGAACCTGATTGCCGGCGGCTACACCTGGCGGTACCACCGCGTTCACTTGATATAGCCCGGCGAAGCCCGGCGTCAAACCGGCGAATTGGACGCTCGCCGCAATGCCGCCAATGGTCGCGGTGACGGTGTTCACGGTGTTTGAATGGGGCGTGACCGGAGCCGGCGTACCCGCGACGATAGAAGGGCTCACCTCGCCTAAGCCGGTGCAATAGATGACCAGCACATCTCCGGCCTTGGCGGGATTGTTGGAATCGGCGATACTGGCGCCATCGAAGACGATGCCCTGTTGGCCGCCCGCGGTGGTGAAGACGCCCGGCGCGGCAGCGGCCATGGTGATGGAACCGGGAGGGGAAATGCTGGATCCTAGCGACACCAAGAATTGGGGCATGGTGTTTACCGCCATCCCGTACGGAATGATCGCGTTCACCTGCCCTGAGCTCGCGTATAACAGCGGCACCGTCGCGCTCCCCAGTTGTACGCTGGCGCCACCGAGGTTCACCGGAAGTGGAAGACTGCTCGCCGAGGCCTGCGATTGCGAAAGAGTCGTTCCGAATATCGACACCAAGCTGCCCGGCGCTAATGGCGCTTGTGCCGCAAAGCTGGCCGCGTTCACAACTCCGCCGATCAGGGGCGCTTGCTGGCCAGTCTGTTGGCCCACTCTGATTTGCACTTGCCCGGAGAGGTTTTGCGCGGGAATGGAGGCTTTTGCGGTGATGAGAACCTGCCCGGCTGGATGCTGGGGCGTCCAGGTGCCAGCCCAGTTTCCGTTATTGAGCGATGTCAAAACAATCGGGGGGTCGCTATTGTCAAAACCGACCGTTACGCCTCCCGTAGTCATGGGATTGGCGCAACCATCGATCACGTTGACCGAAACGTCCGCGGGGTAGCCGGCGAGCACGCCGCGGCCATCTCCCAACCCTTTGAACACCAACTGCAAGGGCTGGCAGGACGCAGTTGTACGAGGTTGGTCCGCGGCGGGCAGTGTCGACCCGGAAGGAATCACCACCAGCACGATCGAAACCGCGCGGGTGTTACCGTCAGAGAAAGATAGCGTCAATGCGCCACGATAGACGCCGGGTACGAACCCAGTGAGATCGGGCTGAATGACGATTCTCTGCGGCTGGTTAGAAGTGATCGTGCCGGCCGCGGGCAGGGTTGTGAATCCGCCGATAGTGGCTTGACTGGAAGTGAACGTTACCGGCGTGCTGCTTGTGCTCTGCACCGTGACCGTTTGCGCACCGGGCGACTGTGCGCCTTGCACGCCTGCAAATATCAGGCCCGTGGGTTGCACGATCGGACCGACGCTGCTTCCCGGCGGCAGCACCGTCAGAACCACCGACACAAACTGCGGGTTGTTGGTGGCGCCGGGAGCGGAGACTTTAACAGTGCCGTAGAAGGCGCCGGCGGCGAGACCGGCCGGGTTAACGTCCACGCGCACCGACGGGACCAGGGGTACGCTCGCGTCAGTTTGCCCGCTTTGTGGAAACACGGCTAGCCATGGGCCGCCGGAGATTGTGTTTGGAGAAATCGTCCAAGGCATTATGCCGGAGCCAGTGTTCAAAATATTGAAGAACTGGCCTGACGGCGAACCGCCGCCTTGCACGGCAAAGAACGACAGTCCGGTCTGCGGGATCAAGATGGTTTGCAAGACCGCACTTACGGTCATGGTGACGGGAAGGGTGGTGGTGGAGACCGTAATGACGCCAGAGTAGGTACCGGGTCCCAGCCCGGTGGGGTCAGCCGTGACATTGAGCGGCAAAGAACCGAAGGCAAGCAGGCTTCCGCTAGAGGACAATACTCGCAACCACGATCCGCCGGAACTGGTTTTGGTGCTGGCGGTGAAAGGAAGTGAACCTCCACCAACATTGGAAAGGACAATTGGGCGCGTCAGGGCCGGGGCTTTTTGCACAAAGGCGAAAGTCAGGCCAGTGGGGCTTACGCTTAACGACGGTTGGCCGGAGGCCGTAACCGTGAGCGTGACCGGGATCGGGTAGTTGGACGGATTGGCGCACAACGAACTGACGGTTACGGTTCCTTTATACGTTCCGGCGGCTAGCGACGATGGATCCACGATGACTCGCAGGTTCGCCGGCAGGTGAGCTGAGGTGAAGGAGCCGCTCAACCACGGACTCGAGGTGGTTATGGTGGCGGGCGAGCCGGAGATCGCGCTTGTTAAGTCGACGCCTTGATCCTGCGGTAGGGAACCTGCCGCCGCTGTAAAGGCGAGTTGTGGTGGGTTGGTTTGAAAAGTAGGCGTGGGCAGAGAAGTCAGGATTTCGCGAACGCGGCCACCACTCCCAAAGAGCGATTCCGTGAAGATCAGATTGCCCGCCGGATCGAAGAATAGGTCGGTGGGCCCGCCAAGGGAAGCATCCAGGGGAGAGCCGCCATCGCCGGGATCCGACGAGGCCGGGTTTCCGGCAACGGTAGTGATGATGCCTTTGGTGTCTACTCTGCGAATCAGATTGTTGCCGAAATCGGTAATAAACATGTTGCCTTGAGCGTCGAATGCGACTCCCATCGGCGAGTTCAGAGATGCCAAAACGGCTAGGCCGCCGTCACCGGAGCGACCGGCCGTTTGGTTGCCGGCCGCGGTAGTGATGGTACCGGAGCTCAAGTCGACAAAACGCACTACGTTGTTGAAGGTATCGCAAAAATACAAGCCAGTGCCGTGCGTCCGAAGTCCCGTGGGTGCGTTCAACTGGGCTTTGTAGGCTAGGCCGCCTCGATCGCCCGCAAGAGTTTGCGCCGTTCCTTTGTTCGGCCCGGTGGCAAAGATCTCCCGAATGCGATTGCCGTCGATCTCCGAGATCAACAAATTGCCTCCGCTATCAAAGGCGATCCCGGCTGGCCCGGTTAGATTTGCCTTGAGCGCAGGGAGATTCTCGCCGTTGTACATGCAATTCCCCGTCCCGGCGACGGTGCGAAGGTTACCGGTCGGGTCGATAGCGCGAATGAGGCAGTTGTTCCTCTCGGAAAACACCAACGAGCCGGCGGGGGCGATCGAACTGTCAGGCGCGATTGCCAGATAGTACGGAGCGTACAGATTGGCGGAGGTGGCTGGAGTACCATCACTGGAATACCCTGCAATTCCTGTTCCGGCGATCACGCTGATGGTGCGGTCGGGCGCGATGCGCCGAATTCGATTCATTTCCGGCTCGGTTAAAAAGATGTTGCCGGAGCCGTCTCTAGCGACGCCGGAAGGTAGATCCAAAGTGGCGGATGCGGCGGGCCCGTTATTACCCGAGAAATGGTAGAGGCCGTTCCCGGCCACGGTGTTGATTTGGCCATCCGTCGTGATCTTCCGAATGCGGGAATTGAGGTTATCGGCGAAGAACACGTGGCCCGCGGGGTTGAACGCAAGCGCGCCATGGGTGAAGGCGAAAAGTGCTTGTGAGGCGGCCCCGCCGTCGCCGGAAAAGGCAGGCTGATTGCTGCCTCCGGCTATTGTCGAAATCAGACCCTGTGCATTCACCTTTCTAATGCGGTATCCGACATTGTCGGCGAGGTATACGTTACCCGCGGAATCCAGGGCGACCGCCTGAGGAACAAGTTCAGCCGTAGTGGCCTGGACGCCGTCGCTGAAGCTGTTCCCGCCCCCGGCGACCGTTGTGATGATACCTTTGGCATCCACCTTGCGAATGCGGCCGAAGGAGGTGAGAACAGGGTACGAGCCATCCACGAAGTAAAGGTTCCCGGCGGAATCGAGGGTCAAACGCCCGGGCCCGTTGAGTTGAGCTGAGATCGCTGGACCGCCGTCGCCGCCGAAACCGAAGCCACCGCCGTTGCCGGCGATGGTATGAATTATACCGTCCGGAGTGATTTTCCGGATGCGGTTGTTGGTCGAGTCCGCGATGAAGAGATTTCCGCCGGAATCCACGGCCAAGCCGTAGACACTGGACAACTGGGCGTTCAAGGCAGGGCCGTTGTCGCCGCTGAAACCGGGGTTGCGTACATTGCCGGCGATGGTGGCGATGATACCGTCAGGTGTTACTTTGCGGATGTCTCCGCTGAGCCCGCCGATGTAAACGTTACCTGCGCGGTCAACGGCGACCGAACCTGGAGAACGGAGCGCCGCGCTGGCGGCTAATCCGCCATCTCCAGTTGCGCCCAAAATGCCGGTGCCCGCAATGACGGCAAGAATGCCATCCGGGCCGACGCGCATGACTTCGGAATTCCCAGGATCGGCAATATAGAGACTGCCGTTCTGATCGACCGCGATGTCGAGACTTAGCTGGCCGCCGAGGGGGGCATTCACAGCCGCGAGCCCATCGCCTGGAAAGAGCCAGTCTGTGCCCGCAATCGTTGTGATCACACTTTGAGCGTGCGCGTGCGTGAAAACTGTCAGGGCACAGAGGATGACGGCGCACATGTTCCGGATAATCATTCACAGTACATTACCACAAAAGCACTGGAGTATGCGCGGGACGCTTGGTCATTGGGCTGACGGCGATCAGTGAGCGGCCCCGTCTCCGCTACGCCCGCCGAATAGCTCGGCCTTCGCCCGTGCAGCGTGGTTCGGTTGCTCATGGCGGAAAATGTGGCTGCAGAAAACAAACGGGGGAGGGCCGAAGCCCTCCCCCGCTTGGTTGTGAAGCTTGCGCTTCGGTTACGATTAGTTACCCTCGTTCTCGCCCATGACGTTGGTCCGGTTGAGACCAGGGATGTCAAGCTGAATCGCGAGGTAGCCTTCGGCCAGTTTCTGTGAGCCCATGTCGCTGATGAAGGCGAATCCATGGCAGTACTGGAAGTTGGCAATAGCGATGATATAGCCCTGGAAGCCCGGGGTCGCCGTGATTCCATGGTCACCACCACCGGACAAGGTAAAGACGAGCTCGGCTCCAGCCGCAACGCTGGTTGACGGTTGCGCCGCTGGTGCCGCGGCGCCACCAGAACCTACGCCGTAGTAGTAGAGCGTCACGATACCTTGTTGGAGCGGGAGACCGTATACAGGCGGACTCAGAGTGGTATTCGCGATCGCGATACCGGTATCAAAGCCAGCTTGGTTCGTGACGAATGGGAACAACAGGTTGCAAGAGCAAATGTTGATCGTGAACAGGTTTTTCAGCGGGTAGGGCTGACAGAAGCGCGGAATCGGAGTACCCGAAGTGGCCGCGGTGAGGGCTGCGCCCGCTGCCGGACCGAAGTTAACCCCAACCTGAGTTGTGCCGAGAGCCGGCAGGTTTTGGGTCGTGTTCGATGTGTAGGAAACAGCAACATTAAGGGGGGCCGTCTCGGTGATATTCGCGTAAGAGTACAAAACCTCATACGTTACCGAAGCAGTCGTCCCAGTGATGGTCACAGCACCAGTAGTTGGGCTGGCGCCACTGACGATCAAAGCGTAGCCCGGGGCTTGGCCTGTGACATAACCGGGCGCAGTGAAGGTAATCATGGGTGGAACAAACAGATTCACCCCAGCACCAACTCCAGCGAAATTGAACTGAAGATAAGTACCTGCATCGGCTACGCCGGGCGCACCCGCAACAGCTCCTCCTATCGCGTCAGCCACGAAGCCGGATTCTGTGTTATACGAGAAACCCGGAATGTTCTGCCGTCCGATGGCTGTTGAGCTTAGTTGCTGGGCAGCAACCTGCGCATAGCTGCGGACCTTAAAGGAGGAAGCGAAGCCTTCCGTTGCCGATAGGGCAATCAGACCGGACAGCCCCGAAGAGTAAGCCGTGGCTGTTGCGTTTACGCTGTTGCACTGCGTGAAGGTGCCAGTCTTATTGGAGCTAATCAGACCCTGCTGGAGTGCGCCAACGTTGATTTGTTGGTTATTGTTGATCACCACTTGCTGTGAACCGTTCACTGCGATGAACATTTGGACAAACGTCGGGAACAGAGTTGAAGTTGTTGCGCCGCCAGCGAGGTTACAAGCATTGGCGCGGATATTGGTGATGCGGATAGTGCGAACGCCGGTGGTCCCGGGAGCGTCGATCGGCACACCTAGGAACGCAACCGAGTTGGTGGCACTGGTCTGCTGCATGCCCTGGAAGATGTTGTAACGTGCGCTTCCCGGAGCGCCAGTGCCGGGATTGCCGTTATACGGACCCGCAGCTCCAGTTCCACCGCCAGTGCCGTTGATCGCACAGTTAAACTGGTTGATCGCCTGGCAAGCTAGCTGGAGTGATGTGGCTCCTGTGTTCGGCCCCTGCTGGCCGGTCGGATTTGGATTTGAGGGATACGGTTCATCAATCAGCAGCGTTGCTTCTGAAAGGTTAGTTGTCGAGTTCAGAATCCGGCTAGTGACGTTCGTGTTCAAAAAAACCGTAACGTTGGACTGCGGAATATTGACACCGACAGCCGTCGGCGTGCCTCCGGTGCATTGCAAAAGAACGTCGCCGACTAGCTCCGTGACCCCTTCCGCGCGTACGATCGGCGGGTTACCAGAGACTGCCACGCAGTTGAACTGGTTGGTAAGCTGTGCGTTTGCCGGAGTGCCGAGGCTCAGCAAAAGAGCCACAGCGGCAAACGCAATAAGCCATTTGCGAAAATCTGCCATTTCCTTCTCCTTGTGAAGTTGTCGAATTGAATTGA
>Ga0075017_100001858_pt1 | contig 13050 bp, 14 predicted proteins | sample AleBraG_ABR_2012_FD_71475 | JGI IMG/M metagenome (GOLD analysis project Ga0075017, IMG submission 71475) | Freshwater sediment microbial communities in response to fracking from Pennsylvania, USA - Alex Branch Run_MetaG_ABR_2012 | ecosystem: Environmental > Aquatic > Freshwater > Creek >...
GGGAGAGGTTCCTGCAGCTCCGAGCCGACGGCCTTTCCCGTGCCGAAGCGGCCCACGAGGTTCGAGCCGATGCCCGATCTGCAGCTGACTGGGACAAGGGCATCATGATCATCCACCGCGGCCGGATCTACCCCGATGGCCGAGTCGTGCGCTACCGGGAGCCGAAACTGCCCGGTGTGCAAACAACGAAGACAGCCGTCGGCGGCAAGGTCAGCCTCGCTCGGGTCGAGCAGGTCATCCATCCCCGATACCTCAGTCTGATCGAGCGGGAGCAGATCCGCGACCACCGACGCTCGGGCATGTCGATCCGCCGTATCGCCGCTGACATGGGACGGTCGCCGTCGACGATCAGTCGAGAGCTCCGGCGCAACACGGTGTCGGAGCGGGGCTACATGCCCCACACGGCGCACAGACTCTCCGTCGAGCGTCGAGGCCGCCCTCGAACCCCGAAGCTGTTGAGCAACGACGAGCTCTACAGCTACGTGCGCGAGAAGCTGAAGCAGCGATGGTCACTGGAACAGATCAGCCATCGTCTCCGCAAGGAGTTCCCCGACTCGACGGACATGCGCGTGAGCACCGAGACCATCTACCAGGCGATCTACGTCCACGCCCGCGGCGAGCTCAAGCGCAATCTGGCCCGCCAGCTCCGCCGTCGACGCTCGGCACGAAAGCCTCACCGTCAGCCGGATGCTCGCCGTCCTCGGTTCGTCGATCCCATGGTCTCGATCGACGATCGCCCAGCCGAGATCGACGACCGGGCTGTCCCGGGTCACTGGGAAGGAGACCTCATCGTCGGGGCCGTCGGGTCCTCAGCCATCGTCACTCTCGTCGAACGCTCGACTCGGCTCGTGCTCCTCGGCTACCTGGGCAAGGAACGCAACTCTGACGCCGTCCGAGACAGCCTCGTCGACGCCGTCACCACCTTGCCCGACGTCCTGCGCCAGAGCCTGACGTGGGACCAAGGCGCCGAGATGTCCGAGCACCGGTCCTTCAGCGTTGCCACCGGCATGGACGTCTACTTCTGCGACCCAGGCTCGCCATGGCAACGAGGCAGCAACGAGAACACCAACGGGCTGCTGCGCGACTACTTCCCGAAAGGAACCGAGCTGTCTCCCCACGAGCCCGAAGAGCTCGCCCGCGTCGCTGCCGAGCTCAACAGTCGGCCACGGAAGGCCCTCGACTGGGACACTCCCGCCGAGCGGATCTCCGCTCTACTGGCCACCAGCTGATCCACTGTTGCGACGACCGCTGGAATCCAAGCGCGCGAAGGGAAGCTCTCCCTCTGTGCGATCAAGGACGTGTTCTCGAACCGGATCGTCGGCTGGTCCATCGACGAGCGGATGAAGGCCCGGCTCGTCGTCGCGGCAATCGAGATGGCCGTCGCCCGACGAGACGGCCACGTCGCCGGCTGCATCGTTCACTCAGACAGGGGCAGCCAGTTCCGCGCCAGGAATGTTCACCGGGCCCTGACACGCCATCAGATGGTCGGCTCGATGGGCCAAGTCGGCTCCGCCGGTGACAACGCGGCGATGGAATCGTTCTTCTCGCTGCTCCAGAAGAACGTCCTCGACCGACGGACCTGGACCACCCGCGACGACCTCCGCATCGAGATCGTCACCTGGATCGAACGCACCTACCACCGCCGCCGACGCCAAGCCCGACTCGGCCGGTTGACCCCCATCGAATACGAGATCATCATGACCCCCCAGACGGCAACCGCCGCCTGATCAACCACTGTCACCTCACCGCGCGGCAGACCTGACCTACGCCGGTGGTGTCGTCGATGTGAAGGTTCCTGGTGGTGGCCAGGCTCACCAGACGATCTCGGTGACCGCCGTATGGCAGCCCCGCTACCAGGCCTCGGGCACTGACCTTCGGTCGCTCATCACGTCGCAGGCCTGGGACGCCATCGGCTACCTCGACGCCAAAGAGTCAACCGTGGGGCGTCGGACAGCGCTCCTCTTGACTCGGAAGTCGGTGTCGGTGTCCGGGGAGGACTACACCGTCATGTTCGCGGTGGGCGATTGGTGGTGCAGCTAAACGGGTCAGAAGTCGATGCCGACACGTTGTTCGCCTTTGCCGACGCGGTCGAGATCCGATGAATGACGACGGTCGTGTCCGCTGAGGAGTGGCGGCGGCTACGTGCCGAAGTGGCGCGCCTACGGCGTAGTCGCGGGACGTGATGGCTGGCTCCGAGTCCGTGGGCCCTGAACATCGTGTTGATGGGACCCACGTGGTGAGTGCGCGGTTTGTACGCCGCTTGCGTGCGGGGGACTCGACCTTCTGGGCGCGGCGGGGTCTGCGCCGAGCGGCCCGCGGCCAGTTCGTGTGGTCGTGCCGCGCTGGATTGGTCCGGACCGGGGCCATGATGGTGCGGTGCAGCGGGACGATGGCGAGAGATCGAGCAGCGATCTCGGTGGGCGAAAGCCACCCCCAGCACCCGTGAGCACGCCGGCGCCCCCGAGGCGGCGGACGCACCGCTGGGTCCGACGGGCCGTGGTCGGGCTCGTAGCGGTGAGTGGGCTTGCGCTGCTGGGCCTGGTGTTGCTGGTGGCGGCCAACGTGTTTGTGCTGAAGTCCGGGACACCCCGCTACGACTCGGTCGAGCAGGTCCCTCACCGTCCGGTCGCCATCGTGTTCGGAGCCGGGATCGAGGGCGACCAGCCATCACCCGCGCTGGCCGGCCGCCTCGACGCCGCGATCGAGCTCTACCAGGCCGGCACCGTGCCCCACGTGCTCGTCACCGGGGACAACCACATCGCCAGCTATGACGAGGTCACGGTCATGCGCTCCTACCTCATGGACCACGGCCTCCCCAGCTCGGCGATCACGCGGGACTACGCCGGGTTCAACACCTACGACAGCTGCGCCCGGGCCCGTGACGTCTTCGGTGTGCGAGCAGCCGTGCTCGTCACCCAGGACTACCACCTGCCCCGGGCGCTGTTCACCTGCCAGCACCTCGGGATCGACGTCGTGGGCCTGGCGGTGCCCGACTGGCAGCACCATCCCGACCAGGTCGGCTTCACCTGGCCCGCCTCCATGCAACGCGCCCTCACCATCCGGGAGTGGGGCGCCCGGCTCAAGGCGGTCGTGGAGACCGACGTGCTGCACCCCCGCGTCACCCTCGGCCCCTACCTCGGGCTGGCCGACACCTAGCTGACCAAACACGGCAGCGAGCTGAACCGGCCCCGACCCCGGAACTCGATCTGCTGCGTGTCCTCAGGGACGCGTCCTCGTCTCAGATGTTGGCGACGGCTGTCTTGCAAGACTCGGAGTCGCTGGTCACGACGCCGCGCTCGAACGTGATCGCACCCGACAACGTCTGCAGTTGGTTGATGAGGGCCTGTTCTTCAGGCGAGCCGGACACCACGTTCTGGTTGGCGGGGTCCTGGAACAGCGCGTCGAGCTTGTCCATGTCATCAGACAGCGTGTTGGCATCGTTCGTCAGTCGCTGGCACGCGTCGCTGGCCGCCTTCGCCGATGAGGCTGTCTTCTGCGCTGCGGTCAGGTCGTTGTTGGCTTTGTCGAGCTGTGACTGCGCAGCATCTCGCTGGTCGCGTAGCCGGTTCCGGGTCGGATTCGTGGCCAGGTAGCTAGCCCCGGCGCCGACAACGAACATCCCGACCGCGACCGCCACCATGGCCGGCCACCGCCTGCGTCGGCCGGCGATCGGTGGCGCTATTCCCTCCTGAGGTGGGGTCGGTGGGGCGCCCTGGGGCGGCAGGACCGCCTGGCCGATGGGAGCTGTCGTGGCGAGGGGAGCGAGCAGCGGAGCGTCGCCGCCGCCGGGGCTTGTGGGGACTTCCGTCATCGGACTCTCCTTCGCTGACCGCGCCAAGAATCGTAGCCAAATGCCCGTCGAGTCGCCCGTGCCGCGCATCACCGGATCAGCCCGTCGGCGGTTCCTCTGGTCGGGTCGTGGCGATCCTGGCCGCGGCCTCGCCAAGGGCCAGGAACAGGATCGTGGCATCGTCGATCAGCCGCTCGCGGCTCGACTCCACCCGCCCCTCGATCCAGGCCACGATCAGTTCGCTCAGCCCGCCGACGAGGATCGACGCGGCCAGCGCACCGACGTGTTCGCCCTCGGGCGGTGGGCCGTGGCGATCGCGGGAGAAATCCTGCACGAACGTGGCCACGGCGTGGCCGGTGTCGATGCGCCGCCGGTTGAGGGCCTCGTTGCCGAGGGCCTCGACGTAGAGGACCCGGGCCCGACGCCGGTCGTCGTCGACAAAGCCGACGGTGGCCCCGAGCGTGGCCCGCAGCTGGGCCGCCGGATCGGGCGCCGCCGACCGGAGGGCGGCCAGTACGACGGCCGCCAGCTCCTCGACGACCCGGTCGTAGACCGCGATGACCAACGCGTCGAGGTCGGCGAAGTTCTCGTAGAAGTACCGCGGGTTGAGCCGCGCTCCCTGGCACACCGCTCGTACGGACGTGCCCGACCAGCCTTCGGTGCCGAGCAGCTGGAACGTGGCATCCATCAGCAGGTTCCGTCGCTCGGCGCGTCGATCTGCGGGAGCGACGCCCCGCCAACGGCTGGGCTGCGGCTCAGTGGCCGATGAGCGTGGATAGCGGGTTGGCAACGGGCGTTACCATAACGTAGATTGTCTGGAAACGAGCGTTGCCAGACTGAGGGCACGGGGGTCGGGGGGCCGATGAAGGAGCACGTCGTGGACCGGGAGCACGTGGTCGTGGTCGGAGGAGGTGTCGGCGGCCTGACCGCGGCGCTGGCCCTCGGGCGGGAGGGCCACCGGGTGACGGTGCTCGAACGGGATCCCCTGCCGGCCGACGCCGGCCCCGAGGAGGCGTTCGTCGCCGAGCGGCGGGGCGCCCCGCAGGTGCACCAGACGCACGGCTTCCTGGCCCGCATCGTGGTCGAGCTCCGCGACCACCTGCCTGATGTGCTTGACGCCCTGCTGGCCGCCGGCGGCCACACCATGTCGGGGACCGCCGCGCTCGGCGAGCCGCGCCCGGGCGACGAGGATCTCGCCGTGCTCATCGTCCGCCGCACCACCTTCGAGTGGGTGCTTCGCCGGGCCGCCCTGGCCGAGCCCGGGGTCACCATCCGCACCGACGTCGAGGTCGAGGGGCTCACGGCGGAGCCGGCGACTTCGGGTGGTCCGCCGACGGTGACCGGCGCGGTGCTGGTCGGCGGCGAGGTGGTCGGAGCCGACGCAGTGGTGGCGGCCATGGGCCGGCGCAGCCCCGTGCCGGCCTGGCTGTCCGGGCACGGCGTCGAGATCGCCGAGTCGATCAACCCGAGCGGGCTCATGTACCTGACCCGGTGGTACCGACTGCGGCCGGGCGCGTTCGCCGAGCTCGACCCGAGGCTCGGCGGTGACCTCCAGTTCGTGAAGTACCTCGGCGTGCCCGGTGACGGTGACACGTTGTCGATCACCCTGGCCGTGCGACCCGACGATCATGACCTGCGCACCGCCCTGAGCGACCCGGACGGGTTCGAGGCCGCCTGCCGGCTGCTTCCGGGCCCCGACCAGTTCTTCCGCGACGGCCCGCTCGAGCCGGTCGGCGGCGTCCGCCCGATGGCCGGGCTGCTCAACCGCTCCCGGAGCTTCACCGACGCCGCGGGCGAGCCGCTCGTGCTGGGCTTCCACGCGGTCGGTGACGCCCACACCTGCACGAACCCGCTCTATGGGCGAGGCTGCTCCCTGGCCCTGGTCCAGGCCTTGCGGCTGACCTCGGCCCTGACCGACCACCCGGGGGATCCGGTCGGCCAGGCCCGGGCCTACGAGGCCGCGTCCCGCCGGGAGGTCCGGCCGTCGCACGACTTCGCCGTCGAGATGGATCGCATGGGCGCCGACCCCAGCGGGCGCGCGGGGCCGGGAGAGGAAGGGGCCCCGAGCGACCAGCAGCGGGGGATGACGGCGCTGTTCGTGGCCGGCGCCACCGACCCGGTCATCGGGCGGGGCCTGGCCCGGCTGTGGAACCTGTTGTCGTCCTGGGAGGACCTCATGGCCGATGCCGAGCTGATGACCCGGATCATGGAGGTCATGGCCGACCCCGACGCCTATCCGATGCCCGCGGCCGACGGCCCGACCCGCACCGAGTTGCTCGCCGCACTCGCGAACGAACCCACCTACGAGCCCACGAACGAACCCACGAACGAACCCACAGGAGCGCCCGCGTGACCATCGCGATCTCTGAACGCACCGTCGTCACGCCAGGTGCCGAGCTGCACGTGCTCGACGCCGGGGCCGGACCGCTCGTCGTGCTGGCCCACGGCTTCCCCGAGCTGTCCTACTCGTGGCGGCACCAGGTGCCGGCGCTGGCCGAGGCCGGCTACCGGGTGCTCGCGCCCGACCAGCGCGGCTACGGCCGCAGCAGTCGGCCGGAGCGGGTGGAGGACTACGACATCCTCGCCCTGACCGGTGACCTCATCGCCCTGCTCGACGACCTCGGTGAGGAGCAGGCCGTGTTCGTCGGCCACGACTGGGGGTCGATGGTCGTCTGGCAGACGGCGTTGTTGCACCCCGAACGGGTGGCCGGTGTGGTCGGGATGAGCGTCCCGTTCCTGCCCCGGGCACCCATGCCTCCGATCCAGCTCCTGCGCCAGCTGCTGGGCGACGCCTTCTTCTACATCCTGTACTTCCAGGAACCGGGGGTGGCCGACGCCGAGCTGGGCGCCGACCCGGCCCGGACCATGCGGCGCATGCTGGCCGGCGCCATCCTGCCCGAGGACGGCGCGGTCGACCCGTCCTTCATGGCCCCCGACGGTCGGGGCTTCGTCGATCGCATGCCTGAGCCCGACGGCCTGCCCGACTGGCTCACCCAGGGCGAGCTCGACCACTACATCGAGGAGTTCTCCCGCACCGGCTTCACCGGCGGCATCAACTGGTACCGCAACTTCGACCGCAACTGGGAGCTGGCCGAAGCGCTGGCCGATGCCCACGTGACCGTGCCATCGCTGTTCATCGGTGGGGCGCTCGACCCGGTGCTGGTCATGAGCCCGCCCGGCGTCGGCGAGCCCTGGCTCGACCGCCACCAGGGTGACGTCGTGATCGACGGCGCCGGCCACTGGGTGCAGCAGGACTCGCCGGGGGCCGTCAACGCCGCCCTGCTCGACTTCCTCTCGACCCTCGACCTCAGGAGCTGACATGCCGACCCCCTGGCCCATGCGCTTCGGCGCGTTCTACGCGCCGTTCCACCCCGTCGGGCAGAGCCCGACGCTCGCACTGGAGTACGACCTCGAGCGCACCGTGCACCTCGACCAGCTCGGCTTCGACGAGGTCTGGTTCGGCGAGCACCACTCCGGTGGCTACGAGCTGATCGGCTGCCCGGAGATCTTCATCGCCGCCGCGGCTGAGCGCACCAAGCACATCAAGCTCGGCACCGGCGTGGTGTCGCTGCCGTATCACCACCCGTGGCTGCTGGCCGATCGGATCGTGCTGCTCGACCACCTGACCCGGGGTCGCCTGATCTTCGGGGCCGGTCCCGGCGCGCTGCCGACGGACGCCTACATCATGGGCATCGACCCGGTCGAGCAGCGCCGCATGATGGGCGAGGCGCTCGAGGTGATCCTCGAGCTGTTCCGCAGCGACGAGCCCGTCACCCGGGAGACCGACTGGTTCACGATCCGTGAAGGTCGCCTGCAGTACCGGCCCTACTCCGATCCGCACCCCGAGGTGGCGGTGGCCGCCATGGTCACCCCGTCGGGGCCGCGCATGGCCGGCCAGCACGGCGTGTCGCTGCTGTCGCTGTCGATGTCGGCGGCCGACGGGTTCGCGGCGATCGGCCAGGCGTGGGGAGTGGCCGAGGAGCAGGCCGTGAAGTCGGGTCAGACGATCGACCGGCGCAACTGGCGGGTGCTCGGCACGATGCACCTGGCCGAGACCAAGGAGCAGGCCATCGAGGACTGCACCCACGGGTTGCGCGACTTCGCCAACTACTTCGGCGGCGGGGCCGGCTTCGTCCCGCTGGCCAACACGGTGACCGAGTCGTCGTCGGACCGCGACTACGTCGAGGCCTACGCGGCGTCGGGCAACGTCGTCATCGGCACGCCCGACGACGCCATCGCCTACATCGAGGACCTGATCGAGCAGTCCGGCGGATTCGGCACGTTCCTGCTGCTCGGCCACGACTGGGCCGACGCGGAGGCCACCCTGCGCTCGAACCGGCTGTTCGCCCGGGAGGTCGCCCCCCACTTCCGCCACCAGCTGGCGGCGCCCCGGGCCTCACACGACTGGGCGACCGCGAAGCGCTCCGAGCTGTTCGGCCGGGCCGGCCAGGCCATGTTGAACGCCATCACCGCCCACGTCGACGAGAAGGCGACATGAGGGCGGCGGCGCTGCATCGGGGGGAGCTCGTCCTGCGGGACGACGTGCCCGACCCCCGACCGGGGTTCGGCGAGGTGCTGGTCGCCGTGAAGGCGTGTGGCATTTGCGGGTCGGATCTGCATTTCGCCAGTCACGGCGCCGAGATGCTGGCGGCGACCGATGAGATCGAGGGCGTCCCCGACCTGGGCGCACCACCGATCGACCTCGACCGCGACGTGTTCATGGGCCACGAGTTCGCCGCCGAAGTGCTGGAGTTCGGGCCCGACACCGTCGGCCCCGAGCCTGGCACGATCGTCACTTCGATCCCCATCCTGTTGTCGATGACCGGTATCCGAACCATCGTCTACAGCAACGACGTGGCGGCCGGCTACGGCGAGCAGATGCTGCTGTCCGCGCCCCTGCTCCTCGAGGTGCCCAACGGGCTCGATCCCCGCCACGCGGCGATGACCGAGCCCATGGCCGTGGGCCTCCACGCCGTGAACCGGGCCGACATCGTGGCCGGCGAAGGGGCGCTGGTGCTGGGCTGCGGCCCGGTGGGGCTGGCCGTGATCGCGGCGCTGCACCTGCATGGCGTCGATCACATCGTGGCCGCCGACTTCTCGTCGGCCCGGCGAGCCATGGCCCTCCAGCTGGGTGCCCACGAAGCCGTCGACCCCCGGGACGAGCCGGCCTTCGTGGCGTGGCGGCGCTCGGGTGGGGCCCGCCCCCTGGTGGTGTTCGACGCCATCGGCGTGCCCGGGATCATCAACGATGTGCTCCGGTCCGCTCCGCCGCGCTCGCGCCTGATCGTGGTCGGCGTCTGCATGCAGCCCGACACCATCAACCCGTTGTTCGGGATCAGCAAGGAGCTCGACGTGCGCTTCGCGCTGGGATACGACCCGACCGAGTTCACCGACACGTTGCGCCACATCGCCGAGGGCCAGATCGACGTGGCGCTGATGATCACCGGCGAGGTCGGCCTCGACGGTGTGGGCGATGCCTTCGCCGCGCTGGCCGACCCTGAAGAGCACTGCAAGATCCTCGTGGTCCCCTGAGGTGACGTCCCGAGGCCGCTCGCCTGGTGCCACCCATCTGCGAGCCCAGGAACGGGTTCGCCGGTCATGACCATGTCCGAGGACGAGCCCCAAACCGTGCCCGAACCCGTGCCGGAACCGGTGCTGGACGTCGGCCCCGGCTTGATCGCCGAGCGGGTTGGTCAGTTCGAGGTGGTCGGGCCGATCGAGATCGCCGCCGGACCGTCGGTCACGCCCGAGCTGACCCCGTCGACGACGGACGGGCCAGGGCGACGACCACAGATGTTCGCCATCGGTCGTCGCCTGTGGGCCATGACGGGGGAGGTCGACCCGACACCGCTGGTGATCCTGTTCCTCCTCTACTTCTTCGACGAGTTCGACACCGGCGCCTTCAACACCCTGGCCCCGAACATCAAGGCGTCGTTCGGGCTGACCGACCAGGCCTTCGGATTGGTCGTCGTGCTCAACCTGGCCATCGTGCTGCTCTTCGCGGTACCGGTGGGCCACCTCGGGGACCGGGTCAAGCGGGTGGCCATGGTGGTCATCGGGGCCGTGGTGGCCGGGACGTTCTCGTTCCTCACCGGGGTGGTGACCACCGTCGGCCTGCTCATCGTGGTGCGGGTGGCCAACGGGTTCGGGCGCCTCGTCAACGACCCGATCCACAATTCACTGCTGGCCGATTGGTACAAGCCCTACGACCGGCCCCGGGTGTTCGCGGCCCACGCCAACGCCGTGCAGCTCGGGGGCATCGCCGGCGCGGCCCTGGCCGGCTTGGCGGGGGCGTTCTTCGGCTGGCAATGGGCGTTCATGCTGCTGAGCATCCCGATCCTCATCGTGTCGTTCTGGGCGACGCGGCTGAAGGAGCCTGCTCGGGGCGCAACCGACGGCGCCGGGGAGGTCGCGCCCCCGCTGGCGTTCCGACCGGCGGCCCGCATCGTGCTGCGCATCCGAACCCTGCGCCGGGCCTACCTCGCCGCCCTGATTGTCGGTGGGGGCCTCGTGCCTCTCGCCGTGCTCGGGCCGCTCTTCCTCGAGCAGGTCTTCGGCCTCGGCACGTTCTGGCGGGGGCTCATCGTGGCGCTGGGCAGTGCCTGCACCTTCGTCGGCATGCGGATGTCGGGACGGTGGACCCAGCGGTGGATGATCAAGGGGATGGGTGTTCCCCTGCAACGGTCGGGGTATCTGCTGATCCTGGTGGGCCTCGAGCTGGCGGCCCTGTCGCAGGCCCGGTCGGCCATCCTCTACGTGGTCATCTCGGCGGCGACGAGCTTCACCGCCGCCGTCTTCCTGCCGGCGCTGATCACGACCCAGGCCTTCGTGGCCCCGGCCCGAGTGCGGTCGCTGGTGTTCTCGTTCTCGTCGATCTTCTTCGTGATCGGCGCGGCGATCTTCTTCGCCTCGCCGCTCGGCAGCCTGTCCGACAAGTACGGGATCCGCTGGGGGATGCTGTCGAGCGCCCCCTTCTGGATCGTGGGGGGCCTGGTCGCCCTCACCGCCGTCAAGTTCGTCACCGACGACACGGCGAAGGCCTTCGCTCCCGATTGAGGGGCTGCCCTGTCAACGGCGCCCGGACGGTGGCTGGACCTTGACCTTGAGGCCCGCCGATCGAAGAGCCCGTTCGAGCTGCGGTGATGGGGCGCTCAGGTGCACATTGGCCTGGAGGCGGGTTGCCGCCGCGAGGGCCTCGGTGCTGAGGATGTTGAGCTGGTGTTGCTGCCGGATATGAGCGATGGTCGGACCCAGTTCGCGGAGGCTGAGAAGCCCGATGTCGGCCGGGAGCTCGAGCACGGCGGCGAGCGCTCGCTCGCGTAGCTCGTCCGCAAGATCGACGAATGGGCGGGACATCACACCGGTTCGCTCCTGGGCTCCCAGGACGACCTGGCAGAGCCGGACGTACCAGTACCCGGTCGTGTACAGCTGCTCCGACGCCAGGGCCCGCGGCGGCTGACCCCGCAACACTGCTCCAAGAAGCTGATCGTCGATAAGGGCAACGGTCACTCGTTGGCCAGTTCGTCGTCCCCGAACCCCTGGCGGGCCAGGTCCCAGTCCGCACCCGTCACTGCGTCGAGCAGCTCGCGCCGAACTGCCGTGGTCCCCCCGGGGACGATGACGATCGAGTCGCCGAGGTCGAGGTAGCCGACATCGCCGCCCTCATCGAGGCCCCAACGATGGCGGGCCGAGGACGGGAGACTCATCTGCCCGCGAGCAGAAACCCGCAGGTCGCCGGTTGCAGTCATACCCCGAGTGTACAAGGCGCGAGGCCTACATGCCTTGTGCGGGCGTCTGAATATCTCGCCCGATCGGAGCTGGAGGTGTGATGGGGTGGAGCTGGAGGTGTGGTGGCGTGTTCGCACTTCCCCAACGGCCTTGGGACGGTTGGGATCGAGATCCTGGCCGGGCGACGTTCCACCCGGTAACCGACGGACCCTCCACAGGGACTACCTCAGGCCTGGTGCTACGACAACCACTGCGAATCAGGTCTGGTCAGGTCGCGGGTGAGTAATGGCCGGCAGGGTCGCTCGCCTCGACGACAAGGTCAAGTTGTGGACATCTGTGCAGAGTTGCTCGCCTTGGAGTGGTGGCGCTGTCCGGGTGTCTTTCTACGTCTCCCGGCGAACGCAGGTGTAGGCCCCGTACACGGAGCGTCGGAAGGTGCGTTCGGTGACCTCGAAGCCGGTGCGGTCGAGCATCGATTCAAGCAGCCAGCTATAGGTGCTGAACTCGTCTCGGACGTGCTCGGCCAGCTCCTCCTGCGTGAAGCCTCTCGATGGCTCGGGCACCGCCCCTCCGATCCATGCAACCACCTGTGTCTCCGCGTCTGCGGGAGCGAAGTCGAAGATCAGATCGTGCAGCCGGAGGATGCCTCCCGGTCGCAGGATGGACGCGATGCGATCGAGGGCGATTGCCTTCCAGAAGTCGGGCAGATGATGCAAAGCGTTGCGTGTGAACACCACGTCGACCGGGTCACCCTGGTGCTCGTAGGACAAGAACCCGCCCTCGATCACGGTCACGTTCGCCAGTCCGAGACCTTCAACTCGTCGACCAAGCTCCGCGGTCATCACGTGCGAGACGTCAACGGCGACGACGTGACGACACTCGGCGGCGATCGCACACGCGAAGACACCAGTTCCCGCTCCCAGATCAACCACGGTCGAGTCGAGACTGAGACCAGCAGTCTTCAACACCTCCACGTCCGCGGCAGGGTCGTACCCAGCCTTCGCCGCGTACCCAGCCACATAGGAGGCGTCGAGATGTTCTCGCCCCGCATGGGCCTGCTCGTCCAACCACCATTCCCTCACTGAGCCAGTGTCGCAGGGCGAGGCCCACCTCACGCCTGAGATCCGGCATTAGACGCCGCCTCGGCGGCGAGGTCGGGCTGGGGAGAAATAGTCAGAGTTACTCGGCTCCGGGTTGTCACGGGCCGTGGCAATCGACTGGTCCTACTCCCGGGGGCAATCATGTCGAGGTGGATACCGCCTACCCGCTCGCCATCCGGCTTGATGGAAGGTTGAGGTTCCTGCTCTGGGTGAGCGGAGACGGCGAGGACAGCGTCGTCGCCGAAGGTGGCCTGGCACTTGCCTTCGACAATCTCGGTGCCCTCAGCCAGCACGCCGCCGAGACGGCCATGAGGGTGGAAGGAGATCCGCAGGACCCCGTGGACCTCGATGCTGCGGAGCGGTGGTGTTCAGCGGCCAGCCGTCCCGACCCGATGCTACTGCTCGCAACATGGAACCTCTGCTGGGACGTAT
>Ga0075017_100001860_pt1 | contig 13043 bp, 14 predicted proteins | sample AleBraG_ABR_2012_FD_71475 | JGI IMG/M metagenome (GOLD analysis project Ga0075017, IMG submission 71475) | Freshwater sediment microbial communities in response to fracking from Pennsylvania, USA - Alex Branch Run_MetaG_ABR_2012 | ecosystem: Environmental > Aquatic > Freshwater > Creek >...
CCATTGGGAGTGAGGCCGCGTCAGACTCTTGCCGCTCGGTCGATCAACCAGAGAACCTCAGAGACCGACCTGCTCCTTGCCGGATGTTGCTGGCAAGAGACGAGTCGTGCCTCAGATCCTCATCGCAGGAGCCCCCCTCGCGACCGACCCTTCGATCTCGAACGCGGGAATCCCGCAGCTAAGGAGAGCTAGGACCTCTCCCAATCGCGCGTGGGCAGGTGAGGCACCTCAACACCAGGTGCAACCATGATGCAGAGGTCCCTGATTGGCATCGGCCTGGTTCGAGAGATGCAGGGCCACGAGACCGCCCAAACGTTGAGACCCAGGTTGGCGCTCACCGAGATGCCGGCGCATCAACGCCCGGAACTCCTCAGGCAGCGCCCCTCACCCTCTCGAGGCTGACCCGATCATCTCCACCGTCAGCTCTGCCTTGACCGAAGTCAGTCTCTGACTTTGTCAAAGGAAGCGCGCACCGTGGGAGGTGCATCCTTCCAGCTAGGAACGCCGTCCTCGGGCAAGCCGATCGCAAAGCCGTTGTCATGGATCTCAGCCCAATGGGCATGGTTCAGCTGATGCAGCGTGAAGCAGGACTGGAGCGCATTCTGGAAGCCCATGTTGTCGACTGTCTGATTGACCGACTCCTTGATCAAGAGGCTGGTCATCGTCGGCAACATCGCAATCCTGCGGGCGAACTCGAGCGTCTTCTCCGAGAGATCGGCAGCTGGGAACACCTTTGACACCATGCCCAGGCGAACCGCCTCGTCAACGCCCATCGAGTCTCCGGTGAGCATGAGCTCCTTCGTCTTTCGAGGACCGAACTCCCAGGGATGAGCGAAGTACTCCACACCGCACATCCCGAGCCTGGTGCCCACCACATCTGCGAACTCGGCGTCATCAGCGGCCACGATCAGGTCCATCGCCCACATGAGCATGAGCCCTGCAGCGAAGACGGTCCCGTTGACCTGGGCAATGGTGATCTTCCTGAGATTCCGCCACCGCTTGGTATTCTCGAAGAAGTAGTGCCACTCCTGGAGCATCCGTGCCTCAGCACCCTCTCGGGTTCCCCCGTTGTTGAGAAAGGTCGGATGGAAGTTTGGACCCGTCCGCTCTTCGACTGACTCCTTTGAACCCATGTCATGACCGGACGAGAAGATCGGACCCGTCCCACCGAGGATCACCACACGGACCTTGTCATCCTCCTCGGCCGCCAAGAGCGCCTCATTGAGCTCAACGAGCAGTCCTCGACTCTGCGCGTTCCTCGTCTTGGGTCGATCAAGGAGGATCCGCACGATGCTCCCCTCGTCGTGGCTCTCCACAGCAATGAACTTGTACTCAGGCATAGGTTCTCTCTCTTCTCGTGGTGAGGGGCCAACCACGAAAGGGTGACCGAGCAACGCGTTGGAGACACGGTCCAATACGGCTGACCGGGACGCTACAGGGAGCCTTTGCCCTCGACAAATAGCCCGATCGGAGCAGACTCAGCACCAAACAGAGACAATCTGTTCGTCATAATCAACTGTGCTACCGTCCTGCACCTTCCAGCGAGATTCAAGGGGACCATCGATGAAGTTCGGCACCTACATCATGGGGATGCGGCTGCGAGACACTCCCCAGATCGCACAGGCCTATGAAGCCAACGGCTTCGAATCGCTGTGGATCTCAGAACACCTCGTCTTCCCCGCAGAGATGCCGCCAACCTATCCCTACTCCGACAGCGGCCTGCCGCCCGTCACTTCAGACACCCCTTCGTACGATCCGTGGGCGGTCCTGTCGTATCTTGCGTGCGCCACGAGCACGATACGACTTGCCACCAACGTGTACATCCTTCCGCTTCGCCACCCACTCCAGACGGCCCGAAGCGTGATCACCGCTGAACGCCTCTCGGGAGGGCGGATCACGCTCGGCATTGGCGTTGGGTGGCTCGAGGACGAGTTCGACTACGTCGACATGCCCTTCAAGACCCGAGGGAAGCGAACAGACGCGACGATCGAAGTGCTCCGCCAGCTCTGGAGCGACGACATCATCGAGGTGCACAATGAGCACTTCAACTTCGGCCCCGTCAAGTTCCAGCCGAAGCCAATCCAGAAGCCGAGCATCCCCATCGAGGTCGGCGGCACCTCTCGCGCTGCACTGGAGCGAGCAGGTCGTCTCGGTGACGGCTGGATCGAGATCGGCTCAGAGAGTCTCGAAGACTTTGAGGCCAAGCTGGCTATCGTGCTCGAGGCTCGTCGCGAAGCAGGGCGTGAAGGCCCCTTTGAGGTCACGGCCTCCTCGGGAAGCTGGCGTCACGAGGGGATCAAGTCCGATCTCGATGACTATCGCCGTCTCCGAGACGCTGGAGCGACTCGCCTCATCGTCGCTCCCAGTCATCCCCTCGACCGGCACCCAGAGACCCAAGACTGGATCGATTGGTCCAGCCGTTTTGCCGACGAGGTCATCGCCGTCTTGGGAGACGAGTAGGACCACTGCTCCCCCACGCGCAGGCTTGCACGCGCAGATCGCTGCGAGGCCATCGAGCGATCGAGGGCACCGGGTCGGGACCCAGAGGTCCCGGCCCTCTCGCTCGTCGTTGCGTCTCGGTGGGTGAGATCATCGTGGAGCTTGGTGACCCAGCAGAGCCTCGTTGAGAGCAGCGCTCGGTGACGAAGCGTTCTCATCGCCTCACCTCGAGCACCGGACCGTCACCAGGCCTTGGGCGAGCTCGTCGTCGTCCTGGTTCACCATCGAGATCTCCAAGGCGACGACGCTCGACTCGTCACGATCTGCGTTCGCCACATCTTGGACCCTCGCTGAGACATAGGTCATGTCCCCGAGATAGACAGGCGTGCGGTAGCGCAGCGAGCTGTGCAGGATCATTGCCCCGAAGCCGAACCAGTTCGAGACATAGTCGAGGACGTACGCCGTCATCGAAGCCCCATAGCCAAAGGGCTTCTCCATGCCGATGACCGCTGCGTACTGCTGATCCGTATGGCCCCGGCCACCCCCATGGAGGAGACCATCTGCGAACGTTGGATCCTGAGCGGCCGCATCCGTGCGGGTCGTCATGGCTTCCACGCCTCCAAAGTCACGACCGGTACCGCCGAGGCCATCATCGACGAGATTGCCCCAGACCGTATAGAGGTACGCGCGCTGTTCGGTCGTGAAGCTCTGGATCGAGTGCGGTCCGAGTGGTCGCCGAGGGAGCTGCTCCCCGAGGGCAAGGCCAGCGGCGCCGCGCTGCTCGACAGCGCGGACCTGGCTGGCATAGGCGAGACGCTCACGCTCGATCTCTTCGAGCTCGACGCCTGACCACGATCTGATGGTCGTCGGCGATGCGGAGCCTGACTTGGAACGAAGGTTCGACACCAGGTAGCGCATGGCCGTCGATCGCTGTCGAGCAAGGACCTTGCCGTCGAGGTTCACGTAGGTGGTGTCGCCTCGCTGGAACGCCGTGGGTCCCGCAAACTTGGTCGTGGTCGTTCGGACATCGAGTGCAGTTCGCTTGGACACGACGTGCTCACCTATCTCCACTCGAGGTTCGCTGAACCACCACTCGTCACCGACGTTGAGTTGGTGGGAACCGTGAATCGTTCCTTGGATCGAGGGGGTGATCCCATGGCGAACAGCGCACGCCACCACGAAGGACTGCGGCGCGACGACTGCTCCAAAGCTGCTCTGCCGAGCGAAGGGCTCATCGAAGTGCACCGGGTTGGGGTTTTGCATCGCTTGGACCCAACGACGCACGTCGGTGATCGAGACGGGCTCTCGAAGCTGTTCGCCACCGAGCGATCTCCCGAGCCATCGATGGACGTCTGACAGGTCAAGCGCTTCGTCGTCCATGTCCCCCCTCTCCTTCACGGCACGGTGGCGATCAGCGCCAAGGCGCATGCCCTCACGGATCCGCTCACCACTTGCCATCGCCGAGGCCCCGATGGTCCCTTGCGGACGAGCTCAGACTTCACGATGGCGGACTGCTAACCCCTGAGGATCTCGTTGAAGGGGAGATCGCGGTCTTGGCCACGCTCGCGGGGAAGCCCGAGAGCACGCTCAGCGATGTTGTTCCGCAGAACTTCATTCGTGCCTCCCGCGATGCTCTCGCAGCGCGAGCTCAAGAGCATCTGAGACCACGATCTCGAGAGGTCATCACCGTCGCGCCACACCACGCCGGACGCGCCAGCAAGTGCCAGGCCGAGCTCAGCTCGACGGTGTTGCAACATCGCACTGCCCAATTTCAGCGCTGAGCCATATCCAGGATTCATCCTTCCCGACTCAATCGCGCCAGAGACTCGCATTGACGCAAGCGCGTGCACTTCGCTCGCCACGTAGAGCGCGGCGATCTGTCGCCGAACACCTGCATCCAGGTGCTTGCCGTTGCGTCGGGCCACAGCAACCAGCTCATCGACGCCGCGCACGTTGTTCGTGCCGAAGCCAGAACGACCCACCCACTCGTGCTCGATCTCGAGCAGCCCACGGGTGACCCTCCACCCGTCGTTCTCTCCCCCGATTCTGTTCTCGAGGGGGACCAAGACGTCGGTGAAGAACTCCTCGCAGAACTCTGCGCCTTCGTCGATCTGCTTGATGGGTCGAATCTCGACACCCGGCGAGTGGAGGTCGATGACGAGCACCGAGATTCCCTTGTGTTTCGGCGCCTCCCAATCTGTTCGCACCGCGCAGATCGCGAAATCGCAGTGGTTCGCGCCTGTGCTCCAGGTCTTCTGACCATTGACGATGTAGCCGTCGCCGTCGCGAGTCGCTCTCGTGAGGAGCCCCGCCAGGTCAGACCCACCGCTCGGCTCAGAGAGGCATTGGACCCAGATGTGCTTGCCCGACAAGAGGTCCGGCAGGTACCTGAGACACTGCTCTCGCGTCGCGAAGTCAGCCAAGGTCCGTCCCAGGATGTTGATCGAGACGGAGAACACGTCAGTCGGCACGTCGTAGGACGTCGCTTCCTCCAGGAACACCCGCTCGTGGTCGAGGGTGAGCCCTTGACCACCGAACTCGGGCGGGAACGTGAAGCCGACGTAGCCCGCATCGAACAGACGGCGCTGCAGCGTCCGAGCGTGGGCGAGCTGTTCTTCGTTCGGGTCACGAGGAATCCCCCCTTCGAAGGTGCCCGCCGCGGTCCGGGTGAGAGGCGTCATGTTCTCGGCCAACCACTGTCGCGCCTGCCCTCGGTACTCGAGAAGCTCGCGTGACTCGAGTGCGACCTCGGGCACCGTTCCAGAGAGCGTCGGTTCGGTGAGACCAACAGCGACGGCTTCCGAACGCTCCAACATCACAGACCGACCTTCTCGGCGAGACGATCGAGCTGCACCTCGGGATCGCCAAAGATCGCCCGGTTCGACTCGACCCTTCGAAGGAACAGGTGGAGGTCGTGTTCCCACGTGAAGCCAATGCCACCGTGGATCTGGAGGCACTCTCGAACCAAGTCGACTGCTCGGTCGGCGATATAGGCCTTCGCGATGCTCGGTGCGTCAGTCCCCGGGATGTCGGCCTGCACGGCATCAGCCGCCGCTTCGGCAGCTGCCTCTGAGGATTCAAGCCAGAGCGCCATGTCAGCGAAGCGGTGCTTGATCGCCTGAAACGATCCGATAGGTCGACCGAAGGCCTTTCGGTCCTTTGAGTACTCAAGGGTGAAGGCAAAGGTTCGCTCCATAGCTCCGAGCGTCTCTGCGCACTGGAGGATGATGGCGAGGTCGAGCAAGGAGCGAAGCAGACTTTCGCCGTTGAGCGGCGTTCCGAGGATGCACGACGAGGGCACGACGACGTCATCGAACTGGACTTCGGCGAAGCGGCGAGCCAGGTCCATGTGCCCAAGAGCAACAGCGCTCACCCCTTGGCTGTCAGCAGGCACCAGCGCGTGCAGGACGCCACCATCACTGCGAGCCGAGACCAAGAAGAGGTCGGCTGCGTCACCGAACTCGACCGCTGTCTTCACCCCTGACAAGACCAAGCCGTCCACGCTCGGGCGGGCCATCATGTCCGCGCCCCTGACGTCCCAGCGACCATCGAGCTCAGCCACAGCCCACGATGCGATCGTCTCTCCGCTCACGATGTCCGGCAGCCACGCTGCAACCTGCTCTGCGCTTCCGCCCCGAGCAAGGGCCGCAGCTACCACGTTGGTGGTGAGCACGGGTCCAGGGAAGAGTGCGCTTCCAAGCTCTCTTGCGATGATCATCAGATCGACGACACCGCTGCCCGAGACGCTTCCCCCGCCGTCAGCCTCGGGTACCAGCATCGAAAACCATCCGAGCTCCGCACCTTGGCGCCATGCGTCGAGGTCAAAGCCTCGGGGGTCATCGATGAGATCTCGCACCCGCGACAGCGGGGTTCGCTCGGCCAGAAATCTCCTGGTGGTGGCTTGGAAGAATGCTTGGTCGTCAGAAAGGCGCAGGTCCACAGCACTCTCCGTCTCGACCATCGCTGGTATGCCTCCTCACGCCGACACACACACGATCACAGCGCAGCTTCCGCCTTCGGTTCCTGGCACCGAGCCTCCTCGCGTGTGGGTCAGCGCGACATCAGCACCGTCGATCTGCCGCTCGCCGGCACCGCCAGAGAACTGCCACGCCACCTCGCAGATCTGAGCGACACCTGTGGCCCCGAGAGGATGGCCCTTCGACAGCAAGCCTCCACTCGGATTGACGGGCAGTGACCCACCCACGTTCCACTTGCCATCTTTGAGATGGTCGAAGTACGTGCCCTGCTCGCAGAGACCCAGGCCTTCAACCCTGAACGGCTCCGCGATCGAGAAGCAGTCATGGACCTCTGCGAATTTGACATCATCTCGCGTCACGCCGCTCGTGGAGAAGGCTGCTTCCGTCGCCCGATGCGTGATGTCTTCGAAGAGCGGCGAGTAGGTCCCGTCAGTGCGACCCGAGAAGAGCCCGGCTCCTGCGATCTTGACGACTGATCCGTGACGCCGGCGAGCGGCCTCGAGGTACTTCTTGCTCGCCAAGATCACCGACGCCCCCCCGTCACCTCGCGGGCAGCAATCCAAGAGCCGCAACGGTGTTGCGATCTCTCTCGAGGTGAGGACGTCGTCAAGCGTGACGGGGTTAGGGAACTGAGCCAGCGGATTCATGGCCCCATGCGTGCGGTTCTTGACCGTCACGCCCGCCAGATCCTCCCGGGTCGTGCCGAAGGCGTCCATGTAGAGGCGCGCCCGCATCGCATGCCAGCCGGGGAAGACCAGACCAAGTCGACCCTCGTAGTCGTCGTCGGCAGGGGCGAGCATGCCGCCCGAGTCGGTGAGCTTCTCGAAGCCACAGACGGCGACGACGTCATAGCGTCCGCTGCTGATCCCGTACGCCGCCTCGATGATGGCCGACGAACCGCTCGCACAAGCGTTCTCGACGTTGACGGTCGGCACACCGGCCAACCCCGCGAGCGCACCCACGCGCTCGCCAGCGACCATGCCGCCATAGACGTGGCCCACGTAGAGAGCATCGACCTCGGAGTACTCCAGCGCTGAGCTCTCCATCGCCATGCGGATGGCTTTTGCCCCAAGGGTGGTCCCGGGCACCTCGTGACGACCGAACGGGGTCATGCCCCACCCGATCACGTAGACATCATCAATCGACATCCCTAGACCCCTTCCTCACCAGGCACGAAGACGTGGCTGACGAGATCTCGACCCTTGAACGAGGAGCTCTCAAAACGGACACCGAGGCGCATGCCGAGCGTGAGTGCTGCTTCGTCCTCTTCGCGAATTCGCCCGAACAACCTGACCTCGGCTCCCGGCTTCTCTTCGACCCCGATCAAGGCGTAGCCCACGATGTAGGAGTCATCCTTTGACACGATCCGAGTCCAGGTCTCGAGCGTCCCTTCTTGGCGCAACGTCGCGCTCTCGCCGTGGAGCGACCCGCACGAGGGGCACCTCGTGGCTCGGCCAAGCGTCACGAGCTCGCACTCCTTGCAGCTCCATGCGAGGAGCACCCAGTGCGTGCCGTCGCCCGCTCGATCTTCAAGCAGTGCGTCATCAAAGGCCTTGAGCGATTGATCGGACCGCTCAGAAGAAGAGTCACTGTCGTGCTGATCCGGAGTGACGAGCTCGTCCTTCCACAGCGCGTCGATGGCGCTACCGAGCTCAGGCGGCGCGCTCCACTCTGTCAAGGGGAGGGCGCCCGCCATCTTGATGGGATTGCCAGGCAGCTTGATTGACCCGTAGTCGCTCGACGCTACGGTCACCAACATGTCACGGGCGCGAACTTGCTCATCGTTCTCAAGGTCATCAAGGCGGTTGACAGGAGCAACAGGAATGCCGCGCTGAGAGAGCAGCTGGAACCATGAGTCACGCGTCGCGGTGCGAAGCACCGTCTCCAGCTCCGAGCGCAGCGCGTCTCGGTTGAGGTGTCGTCGCTCAGGGGTGCTGAAGCGCTCGTCGTCCACCCACTCTGGGTGACCGAGACTGTCGCACAGCTCCAACCAGAATTTCGGGGGCTCAGGAACAGCTGCGATCGCAAGGAAACCATCAGCGCACTGGAAGATCCCGTAGGGGACCATGTTCTGATGCTCGGAGCCCACACGGGGCAGCACCTCGCCCGACGCGTCAAAGTAGCTGTAGTGGTAGTGGACCATGGCGATCTGCGCATCGAGCATGGCCACTTCGATCTGCTGGCCCGCTCCGGTTCGCTCACGTTCGTGCAGCGCTGCGAGAGCTCCCACTGCGCCGTAGATGCCCGCAACGATGTCGCCTATCGGCGCACCAGCTTTGAGGGGACGAGCGTCCGGTTCGCCCGTGATGCTCATCACACCTGACCGGGCCTGGGCCAAGAGGTCGTACGCGGGGCTGTCCGCCTCTGGAGAGCCAGCGCCGTACCCGGAGATCGAGACGGAGATGACCGAGGGGTTGATCGCCCTCACCGAGTCGTAGTCAAGCCGCATTCGCTTGAGCGTCGACGGTCGGAAGTTGTCGATGATGATGTCAGCGTCACTGATGAGTCGATCGAGCTCCGGACGGGTTGCCTCATCTCGGAGATCGAGGACCAGCGATCGCTTGTTGCGATTCGAAGCCACGAAGAAGGCGCTCATCTCCCCATACGAGAACTTCGTCATTCGCCGCGTCTCATCGCCATAGGGCGGCTCCACCTTGAGGACGTCAGCTCCAAGGTCCGCCAAGATCATCGACGCAAAGGGGCCGGAGTGCATGTGCGTGAAATCCAGAACCTTGATGTCTGCAAGTGCGGTCATGTCTCTCTCGAAGCCTTCGTTCTCGGTTGGTGGGTTGCTGACACCTGGCGGCAAGCGGGAGCTGACCTCGATGGCATGCTCAGCGACCCCATCCCTGGCCTTCCTCGGCGAGGGGCTTTCGACGCCACCGGTGGGTCCTCTCTTCGCTTCCCTCTCGGAGCAATCGCTGCCGCGAGCCCAACCCCCCACGTTGGTGGCCGCCCACTCCGATCGATCGACGCTCGTCGTCGGTCGAGGGGGTTGCTTCCGACATCAGATACGTCTCTCGACCCTAGCATTATTGCATACACAATCTGATTTGCCTAGCGACGAAGACCTTCGTCGTTGCAAGGCAAAACCGCTTGTTGGCCAGACCAGCTCAATGACGCAGCTCGGCGAACCCGCCCCGATGGAAGAGCAGTGGGTGACCCACATTGGTGCCAAGATCAAGCACCCGACCGATCACCAGCTGGTGGTCGCCCGCCGCAAGGATGGACTCGACGGCGCAGTCGACGTACGCCAAGATGCCGTCGAGAACTGGCGCTCCTGAAACCGAGGTCGACCAACCGACACCTTCGAACTTGTTGGCGCCCGAGGTAGCGAAGATGCGAGCGAGCGCCTCTTGATCGGATGCCAGCACGTTGACGCAGAACGTTCCCGCCTCGATGATCGACGGCCAGCTCGTCGAGCGATTGCCCGCTCCGAGCACGATGAGCGGTGGATCGAGTGACAAAGCGCTGAACGCCTGGCAGGTCACACCTGTGGGCGTCTCGCCCTGAAGGGCCGTCACGATGGTGATGCCACTCGCGAAGTGGCCAAGCGTCTCTCGATAGCGAGCCTCATCGAGCGGCCGCTGGTGATTCGGGATTGTCACGAGCGATCCTGCTTTCAGTCAGCGAAGAGTAGTGGCGGTGCCTGCACGTGGGTTGGCGTCGAACTCGAAAGCGTTCGCTCAGTCGATGATGGTGAGCGCTGCTTTGGGACAGGCTCGAACTGCCGCAACCGCCTTGTCTCTCAGCAGCTCCTCGGGATGCTCCTGAAGGAGGTGCAGCTGGTCGTCCTCATCGAGGTGGAAGATCTCGGGCGCCTCCGTGACACACAGAGCGTTGGCCTCACACAGGTCAAGATCAATGATCACTCGCATCCCCTCATTGTACCCGCAATAATGCCCCCGAGCCCAGGTGCCTCCCTGGACTCCTTTCAAGAAGGAGCGACCCCACCCCATCGCGTTTGAAGCTTCCTTTGCACGATCCACTCTCGCCTCAGGCGCTTGGCTTCGACGCACGGCGGCTCTGGCGATCCGCTGTCCCAACCCCTCGAGAAGAGCCGCCCCCTTCATGAACTCAGCGCCGCTATCGACCCAACCCAGGGCGAGAAACGGAGTCCGCACCGACCGGCTTGTTGTGCCCGAGGACTTCGCAGCAGTGGCTGGCTCCTTGTTGTCAGACGAGTCGTCCTGCGTCACCGGGCAGGTCTTGAGCCTCGACGGTGGGACAAGCCTCCGCTGACGGCCCGGCTAGGACCCGTCTGGTCGAACTCGCCTCACCTCAGAGAACAGGATGACCGAGGAATCGCCCGTTATTGCGAACATAGTTGACTCGATATATCGTCAGGTCAACGGTCGGGGCTCGCCTGTCACGGATCTACGGCATGCGAGCCTCAGTTGATCTTCCGGGGGGGGAGTTCGAATTTCGGAGACCATCGAGATCAACCAACGATGAGGTGGCCCTGGAACCATGCCGAGGGGCACGTCGTCTTGGCGCTCAGGGCCCTGTGCGAAGACCGAGCGATGCACACCCCATCGACTCATCAAGACCGGCATCGATCGATACGACAGGCATCATTCACGTGAGATCGATCGCACCTCGTCACGTGCGATCAGAAGGGGAGAGCCACAGTGGGAATCGCCGAAGGAAAGGTCGCCATCATCAGTGGTGCCGCACGCGGCCAGGGTCGGAGCCATGCCGTCCGACTTGCACGGGAAGGTGCGGACATCATCGGCTTCGACATCTGTGAAGACATCTCCACCATGTCGTATCCGAATGCTTCGACTGACGATCTTGCCGAGACAGTCCGTCTGGTGGAGGCAGAGGGTCGCACCATGATCGCCTCGGTGTGCGACGTGCGGGACGCCGAGGGAACCGCCAGGGTCGTCGAGGAGGGTGTCGCCCGCCTTGGCCGCATCGACATCATCCTGTCGAACGCGGGGATCATTCGGCTCGGACCGATTCCCGAGGAGATCGACGTCCAGGTCTGGGACGACGTGCTTGACACAAACTTGTCGGGCGCCTTCAACCTGCTCCGAGCGGCAATCCCTCCCATGGTTGACGGTGGCAGGGGCGGTTCGATCATCCTCACCGGCTCGACCGCGGGGGTCCGGCCCGTCGGAAGCGTCGATGCCGACGGTCGGTTCAACTCCGCTGGCTTGGCCTACGCCGCCTCGAAGTTCGCGGCGGTGGGTATCGGCAAACTGCTCGCCGAAGGTCTGGCCCGCCACTCGATTCGCGTCAACGTGATCCATCCGACTGCAGTTCGATCGGGCATGACCATGAACGCAGCGATGGCCAAGCTCATGGAGGAGGCGAGTGCGGGAGGGGAGAACTCGATCTCCCAGATGACCAATGCGCTCCCTGTTGAGATGCTCGATCCCGAGGACATCTCCAACACCATCGCCTTCCTTGTTTCTGACGAAGCTCGCTACATCACTGGCGTGGCGCTGCCCGTCGACGCTGGCTTCACGATCCGCTGATGCCACGTCACAAGACGCGCCACTGATAAGCATCATGTTCTCGTTAGGTAAGGGCCAAGGGCTCGAAGCTCGCTGCTCGCCAGCACTGAGACGTCGCCAAGTCAACAACGGAACATAAGGAGGAACAGTGGCAGGACGATTGGAAGGAAAGGTCTCGTTCATCACGGGGGCAGGTCGAGGACAAGGTCGCGCCCACGCCGTCAAACAGGCTGCCGAAGGTGCCGACATCATCGCCATCGACATCTGCGAGGACATTGCGTCGAATCCCTATCCGATGTCGAGCTGGGAGGACCTCTTAGAGACGAAACGCCAGGTTGAAAGCCTGGGTCGCACGGTCGTCGCACTCAAAGCCGACGTGCGCGACCGGGCCCAGCTCCGCGCTGCGCTCAAGCAAGGCGTCGACGCGCTGGGCCAGCTGACGACCGTGTGCGCCAGCGCAGGAATCCTTCCCCTGGCCATGGGTGATCCTGAGCCGCTTGACTTTCAGGACGCTGTCGACGTGGACCTCATCGGGGTGATGAACACCCTGGCGGTGGCAATACCCCACCTCACCGGCGGAGGACGCGGTGGATCGATCATCATCACGGGCTCGACGGCCGGGCTCATGGAAGGAACTGTCGGGAATGATCCCACCGGAACCATGGGCCCCGGTGGCAACGGCTACGGATGGTCCAAACGGACCTTGGTGAGCTACACCGAGGAGATGGCGCTGCATCTGGCGCCGCACAGCGTGCGGGTCAACTGCATCCACCCGACCAACGTCAACACGCATCTGCTGCACAACGAAGGAATCTATGGGCTCTTCCGACCAGATCTGGAAACAGTGACCAGAGAGGACTTCGAACCGGCGTCAACCTACTTCCAAGCCCTCCCCGTCGCATGGCTCGAGCCCGCAGACGTCGCTGACCTCGTGTGCTTCCTCGCCTCCGATGACGCGAAGTACATCACCGGCGACAACATCAGGATTGACGCCGGCTCCCTGATCAAGTGGCCCAACGGGCCCTCGTAGACCACCGGGGTCCAGCGTTGAAGGACCACGCCACAGCCATCAGGAATCGAGTGCTCTGTCGTCGATGGAAGGTCTCTCGAGACCAGACGGCACGCGCTGGTCGGCCAGCCTCGCGGAGGTCATTTCCTAGTGGGT
>Ga0075017_100001863_pt1 | contig 13040 bp, 10 predicted proteins | sample AleBraG_ABR_2012_FD_71475 | JGI IMG/M metagenome (GOLD analysis project Ga0075017, IMG submission 71475) | Freshwater sediment microbial communities in response to fracking from Pennsylvania, USA - Alex Branch Run_MetaG_ABR_2012 | ecosystem: Environmental > Aquatic > Freshwater > Creek >...
CTCCCACAGACGGGGCGGAGGATTGCCGATCATCGGCTCCTTCGATAGTCCCTTCACGACCATCCCGCCCAGCTTGCTCAGGTGGACCACATCCTCGAACTCGACTCCGTAGCCGAAAGTGCCGCTGGCGGCGATCACCGGATTCTTGAGCGGAATGCCGGCGAAGCTGACGTTGAGATCGGGAGCGGAGCGGCCGGAGTTCGCGGTCATGGCTTGCTTTCTCCCGAGCTTACGGCTGAACTCGCGGCTGAGCTCGCAGCATGATGCGCCGGCGCGAGGCCTTCCGTGAGCACGCGGCCAACGGAGTGAGTCGGAGCGTTGATCCCGAGCAGCGATGCGAGAGTGGGCGCCAGATCGACGGGCTCAACACTGGTGCGATAGGTTCCCGGTTGGAATGGCAGGCCGTAGAATGCGAGCGGGACATGCGTGTCGTAGGCGTAGGGGGAGGTGTGGTCTGTGCCGGTGGCCCCTCCTACCGTGTAGATGTCGGGGACGCCCATCACGTACCAGCTTCCCTCCGGCGAATAACTGTTCAGGTATTTTCGGCCCAGGGGCGTGTCGGGAACTTCGCTCAGGGCCAGTTGGGACTTGGTGTAGTAATCGCGCAGCCCATTTTGTTTCATGGCTTCGCCGACAGCAGCTTCGGCATCGTGCTCGCGAACGTGAACGGCGGCAAATGCGTCTTGATCGAGCCAGGCCATCGGATAGTCCAGCTTCACATACGCCGCCGGATGGCCGGGAGAGAATTTTGCGGTGAGCGCGTTGTTGATCTGAGCCTCGAGTTTTGCCGCTCCGAGATTCGCTGCGGGGATGCGCAGTTTTTTCACCTGGTCGGGCAGCGAGGAGACACCGTGGTCCGCCGACAGGGCAATCCAAACGTCGGCCAGCCCGATCTGATGACCCAGGAAATTGAAGAAGTCGGCCAGTTCGCGATCGAGATCGAGTGCCATCTGCTGCATTTCTGGAGAATCGGGACCAACTTGGTGGCCGAGAATGTCGTTGGGCGAGAGGCTGATCGACAACAGATCGGTGGCGGGGCCGCGGCCGACGTTCTCGTAAACCATCAACTCTTTTGCGAACTCGAACTCGTATTCGTTGCCGAACGCGGTTGGGCCGACCACCTCATAGAAGCCGGCATCGGAGCCATCTTTGCCCTTGCGATGCGCCGTCGAGCGCAGCAGCGCTCCCTGCGCATCTTTCCAGTCGCGATCCCAGTATTTCTCGGGGCGGGTTGAGTTGAAATCCTGCACCCACCGGGGGAGTTGCTCGCGGTAATAGGTGGACGTGACCCATGCGCCGCTGTGCGGCTCGATCCAGTAGGCATCTCCAGCGAAGCCGCCGGGAAGAACAGCGGCGCGGTCTTTTAAGGAAATCCCAAAAACACGCGCCTTGCCTTGAGTGGCCAGCTTGAGTTCGTCCCCCAGAGTGTCGGCCATTAGATTGTGCGGCGAGGCTCCTGCCTTGTCGCCAGTCACGCCAACCAGTTTGGTGGCGTCATCCTCGACCGAAGTCACCATGCGTTTCCTGGCCTGGTCCCACCATTCGTTGGCCACGATGCCGTGACCATTACTGTAGGCGCCGGTGAACAGCGTGGAGTGTCCGGGAGCCGTGCGGGTGTTGGCGTAGTTGTAGTTGCAGTTGGGAAAGTAAGCGCCATGGTCGAGCAGAAAGCGGAAGCCTGCGTCTCCGAACTGGTCGCGGTAGCGCTCGAGGTAATCGCCGCGGAACTGATCAATCACGATCACTACGACCAGTTTGGGACGCCCGTTGTAGGCTGAGGCGAAACCGCAGACAGGAAGGCCGACGACAACCGTAAACCATGCCAGCGCCAGGGAGAGGCGCACGGCGGCTGACTTTTTCACAGACGTAGCTGCGGAGAATCTGGGGGAAGATCTCATCGCGAAGGTAGTGTACACAGCCGGGGCGCATCCGCCAAAACGTTTGGGTTGCGGAACGTGGCTCATTTTGCGCGGTGGCGTCAGCCAAAAGCGTTTAACCGCTAAGAACGCTAAGAAAGGCGCTAAGGTCGCTAAGAAGAACCCCGACCCGAGCCAAGCTGCACCACTACAGGGCTCGGCAGCATTGACAGGAGTGCTAAGATTCTTCGGCTGACATTTCACACGGGATAACAGGAGGCTCCTCCATGAGAAAGTTGTTCATCGGTGTGATGGTTGTTGGGTTGTTGATGGTTCCCGTTCTGGTGGGGCAAAAGCAGGAAGCGGGTGCGGCCTCGGAGGCTACCCTAGCCCGCGGCAAGTATCTGGTGGAGAACGTGGGACTGTGCGGCGATTGCCACACTCCGCACGACGATAAGGGAGAGCCGATCAAGGAGCAGTGGCTGAAGGGAGCTCCGCTGGCGTTCAAGCCGACCGTTAAGATGCCGGCCTTTGCGGACAAAGCGCCCCCCATCGCGGGTCTTCCTGGTTGGACAAAGGCCGCCGGCATCAAGTTCATGATGACGGGGGTCAATCGCAAGGGCGCGATGGCTCGCCCGCTCATGCCGCAGTATCGTTTCAACAAGGCGGACGCGGTGGCGATTGTGGAATATTTGAAGAGCCTGGAAGCGAAATAGTCGCCGCAGTTGTGAAGCACCCGCGAGTCTGGCGGCGCTGTGCAGGTAGGGATGCTTCGACCACGTTGCTGTTTCGCTTTGCGAGCAGCCACTCCGCTCAGGACGACAGGGCGCGAAGAGCACTAGCGGCGTGCATTCTCCGCCGCTTTTCCGATACAGTAATACGTTCCCATGCTCGATCTGACCCAGGTTTGATCTGAATCATGCTTGATCTGAATTTCGTCCGCGAAAACTTGCCCCTGGTGGTAGAAAAGCTGCGGCAGCGCGGCATGGACCCGGCTGCCGTACTGAAGGACTTCGGCGAGGTGGACACCCATCGCCGCCAAGCCATTACGGAGGTGGAGACCAGCAAGGCTCAGCGCAATAAGGCCTCGGAAGAGATCGCGAAATTAAAGAAAGGAGGACAGGACGCTGGCGGCGCAATGGCGCAGATCCTGATCACCCAGACCAAGGACCTGCGGGAGAAAATCCAGACGCTCGAAAAAACGGCCACCGACCTGGACGCGCGTTTGCGCGACATTCTCGCGGGCATTCCCAATCTGCCGCACGCGAGCGTCCCCGTCGGGCACAGCGCAGACGACAATGTGGAAGTTCGCCGATGGGGCGCGCCGCCCAAGTTCGATTTCACTCCCAAACCACACTGGGACCTGGGCGCTGACCTGGGCGTCCTCGATCTGGAGCGCGCAGTGAAGCTGACCGGCGCGCGGTTCGCCGTGTATTGGGATCTGGGCGCGAAACTCGAGAGGGCGCTGATGAACTTCATGCTCGATCTGCATACGCGCGAGCATGGGTACACGGAAGTCCTTCCACCGTACCTGGTGAACTCCGATTCGATGTATGGCACTGGGCAACTGCCGAAGTTTGCCGCGGATTTGTTTCGCGTGCCGCACGGCGACAAAGATCTCTGGCTGATCCCGACCGCTGAAGTCCCGGTCACGAATCTCTATCGCGACGAAGTGCTGGAGCAGGCGCGGCTGCCGATCTCGCTGACCGCGTATACGCCGTGCTTCCGCAGCGAGGCGGGATCGTACGGGAAAGACGTGCGCGGCATCATCCGCCAGCATCAATTTCAGAAAGTAGAACTGGTGAAGTTCACGCGGCCGGAGAATTCTTACGAAGAACACGAAAAACTGACGCGCAATGCCGAAGAAGTTTTGCAGAGGCTTGGCCTGCATTACCGCGTGGTCACGCTGTGTACGGGCGACATGGGGCCGTCTTCGGCGAAGACGTACGACATCGAGGTCTGGCTGCCGGGACAGCAGTTGTTTCGCGAGATTTCGTCGTGCTCGAATTTCGAGGCCTATCAGGCGCGGCGGGCCAATATCCGCTATCGCCCGGAAGGCAAGAACAAGACGGAGTTCGTGCACACGATCAACGGCAGCGGACTGGCGGTGGGCCGCACCTGGGTTGCGATCGTGGAGAACTACCAGCAGGCTGACGGAAGCGTTATCATTCCCGAGGCGCTGCGGGCGTATATTGTTGCGGAACGGATTACGGCTAGGAAGCTCTAGCGGTTGGCTTAACGTCAAAAGCACTTAAACGCTAAGTTCGCTAAGAAATGCCGCTAAGGACGCTAAGAAAGGCAGGGGCTGATTTGGTTTCAGCCAATGGCCCCGGGCTCAGAGCCAAGAGCATCTTCAGCATTGCCAAGATTCGGAGCGATCACTAAACTTGCACAGAGCATCCATCTCGACTACCGCGCCCAGCGCGCCCCTGCCGATGAACGCTGTGTGGCGAACAATTCGCGGCTACATTCTGTGGCAGTACGAGCGTGGCACGCTGCACTACGACATCATGGTCACGCTGATCCTGATTTTTGTACTGTTTTCGCCGCGCGTGATCAATTTCAACGACAAACCCATTGCGCCGAACCCGCATCCGACCGATGTAGTGGTTACGACCGACGCCGAAGGGCATCTGCTCTACCAAGTGGCGGCCAGCGCCATTTCGCCGGGCGATGACCATGCGGTGCGCGAGCAGATGCTGCGCATCATCGAGCCGATTTCGGGTGCGGTTTCGATTGTGAGCTATGAGGCCGTCACCGACGGCAAGGGCCAGGTGCAGAGTTACAAAGTGCTCGCGAAGCGGGAGTAGTTAGGTCTTTAGCGGCTGGCGTCGAAAACCCACGATGAAACACTTCTTTCTCGGTCTTCTCTTTCTCGCTCTGCCGTTGGCGGTGGTCTGCAGCCTGCTCGGCTTCGCGGCGACTCCCCCGCAGACCGACAGACTGGACCCCGTGCTGAAGAAGATGGACGCGGCCGCCGCCGGCTTTCGCACTACGCAGGCCGAATTCGAGTGGGACACCTACCAGAAAGTCATCGACGAAATCGATGAGGTCCAGACGGGCACCATCTACTATCGCCGCATGGGCAAAGACATCGAGATGAAGGCCGACATCAAGAATGCCGGCAGCAGCCTGGCCAGGATGCACGCCGAGCCCAAGTATGTACTCTTCAGTAACGGCAAGATCCGCATGTACCAGCCCAAGCCGGACCAGGTGACCGAATACGACCTGGGAAAGAACAGTGCCGACTTTGAGAGCTACCTCGTTCTGGGTTTCGGGGGCAGCGGGCAGGACCTGATGAAAGCTTTTGACGTGACCTACCTGGCCGCCGAGACGATCAATGGCGTAGCCACGGCGAAGCTGCAGCTCGTCCCGAAGTCGGAGAGGGTCCGGGGAACGTTTAAGCAGATCTTTTTATGGATTGACCTCGACCGGGGCATATCGGTACAACAACAGTTCTTTGACCAGCAAGGGGATTACCGCCTGGCCAAGTATTTCAACATCCAAGTCAACGAGAAGAAGCTCCCCGACGACGTTTTTAAGCTGAAAACCACGAGCAAGACAACTACAATTTCACCCCACGGTTAAGTTATTGAATCTAAAGAACAAGAAATGTGCCAAGATTTGCACATGGGGCGCTATACTGACCCCACCTTCAGTTGGGTTTATCCATGGCCAAGGTTTTTACGATTACAGTCCCTCCCAAGCTGGGCAATAAGCGCCGGGAACGCACCTCCGATCCTCGTTACGTGGACGGGCAACGCCTGCTGATCGAAGCCATGAAGTATCTGGCTCAAACCGACCCGGTCAAGAACCGGCCCGCCATCGAACTGATCTCCGAGCACGTCCGCACGCGGTTCCGCATGAGCGACTCGCCGCTGGGGTAAGGCACTTCTGCCGTGTGACCAATCTCCGCCTTAGCTAGCCTCCCGCGGTAGCCTTACCCCGAAATAGCGCCGAGGCAAGAACGATCACCACCGGATAGCACTCCAGCGTGTAGCGCGGTTCGGGATTTTCCAGGGTTCCCAGGAACGCGGACCGCAACAGCAGAAATAACAGCAAGAGTCCGACGCCAAGGACGCTGCGTGTGCGCAGCAGGCCCGCGGCGGCCATTCCGACGTAGAACAAGTTGATCACGCCGAAGCCGAGGCTGACGGCGAGCCAGCGGCGGTCGTCGTTGAATTCCCACCAGCGCGGGTCGGAGGGAAACATTTCCGTCCGCGGACGCAGCCACATGTCGGCGATGCGTACCGCCGGGAGCCACAGATAATAGCGCAGTGGCGACGTCTGAACGCGCGTTTCGGCCAGCGCCGCGAAGCGGGCGTCGAGTCCCAGAGTCATGTCATGGTCGCGATTGTAGTCGGCGAACAGCTGGGCGGTTTGGTCGTGCTGCTCCGGGGAGTCGAAGGCCCGGTTGGGCAGCCGCGTGACGTCAATCGCGTCGTCGGGAACATTCCAGTAGATCTCCTGGACTGAAACGTAGTCCGCGGTCCAGGTCTTGACCCAGCGATTGAAGCCGATCATCACCGGTTCGTCGGAGTCGTTGGCATAGCGCGGCGCCAGCGGCTCGAAACGATGCAGCGTGTGCAGGTTCCGGACGGTCCACGGAATCAGGGGCGCGGTCGAGCCGATCGCGACCAGAACTCCAGCCCAGAGGATCGTTCGCGGAGCGAAGCGCGGTCCTCCGCCCGACCGCAGGCTGCGCAGAAGCATCCAAAGCAGATATCCGCCTATAGCTGCCAGCAAAATACCGCCGTCGGGCCGCAGCAGGATGCCTGCGCCGGCGGAAAATCCGCAACCGAGCGAGACGAGGCGCCTGCCCTGTCTCGGCTGATCGAGCTCACCAACACCCAGCCCGCGCAAGGCCAGATCGAGCGCCAACGCCGTGAAGAATACTTCCAGCGTCTCGGTCAAAGCGGTCGCCGCGTAGTTGGCCAGGAACGGACAGAGCGCGGCCAGCAGGAACGCCGCCTGCGCGGATCGTGAGGAGAGCAAACGCCGCGCCAGGTCGGCGATCAGAAAGCAGGTCGCCAGGTCGAAGAGCACCTGCACCAGCAGAACGGCGCGAAAATTCTCGATCCCGAACAGCGCAAAAATCGCCGCCAGAAACGCGGGATATCCCGGCAGGCGCGACAGCGTCGGCATGATCACGCTGGAGTTGGTCACGCCGTAAATGCCGTGCTGCAGCCAGTTCTCGGCGATGTTGGCGTAGAGGCAGGAGTCGTCCACAACTCCCGGAAAATACACGACAAGAAACAACCTCAGGCCCAGGGCTGCCAGGGTGACCGCAAGAAAGAACCGCGCTTCTTCCCGCACCAGTTCCCGCACGCAGCGAATCATAGCGCGTTGCGGCAATCCCGGAAGCGGGAAAGTGCATCTTATGAGCCAGAGCAGCTAACTCACCCTGCCTCTTCGAGAATTGACCCTGTGCCCGCCGCGGCATACGATAATAATCTCGTTCCCTCATGGCTGATCCAGGCTCGGCTAGACCAGTCTTTTACGATCCGCGACGCGCCCGGTGGAGACGCCTGCGGCGGCTGTTCGACGTGGTCGCCGTCGCCGTCTCTGCGCTGATCCTCTTCTTTGTCTTTACCGCGCTGCGCGATGAGCCCTTGCCTGAACTGTTGTTCTCCCCGCAGAAGCGCGCGTTCAAGGCCCTCAAGGAAAGTGAGAAGGAGAAGGCTCGCGACCGGCAAAAAAAACTGGCCGCCCGATCGCACCGCAAGTCCAAAGTGGCGGCGTCGCAGGTGACGCTGAATCAAGAGGAAGGGATCCGCGCCGCCTTTTATGTGCCGTGGGACGCAGCTAGTTTCTCTTCTCTGCGCGACTACGCGCGCCAGATGGACATTCTGTATCCCGACTGGCTGCATGTGATCACGCCCGACGGCCGGTTGCAGGCGATTGACGATCAGACCAACAAGTTTTTCGACGTGGTCAAAGGCGGCGCCGTGCGCCAAGTCGACGACCGCGTCATGCCGCTTCTCAACTCGGAAGACACCAACGTGGAAGTCTTCCCCATGGTGAACAACTCTGACGGAGCGAACTGGGTAGGAGACATCGTTGGATTCTTGAACAACCCGGATGCGCGCGCAGGTTTCCGCCATCAAGCGGCGCAGTTTCTGTCGTCCGGCCGCTACCGGGGCCTGATGATCGACTTTGAGGCCTTTCCTCCCAGCGGCCAGCCCGGCTATGTCGCGCTGCTGAAGGAATTATCGGGCGATCTGCACGGGCGAGGCATGAAGCTCTACGTCGCGGTGCCGCCGCACAGCAATGAATACGATTATCCCGCGATCGCGGCAGCCGCCGACGGCGTCGTGCTCATGAACTATGACGAGCACTATCCCGGGGGAGAATCCGGTCCGGTGGCGTCGCAGGACTGGTTTGTCCAGAACTTGACTTTTGCCAAGAGCGTCATTCCGCAGGAGAAAATCATCTGCGCCATCGCCAACTATGGCTACGACTGGGTGCTGAAACCGAAGAAGGGAACACTGCCTGAGGGTGAGCACGACTCCACCGTGAGCGTGCAGGAAGCATGGCTGGCGGCGCGCGATTCCGAGCAAGACGTCAACTTCGACGATGACGCCATGAACCCGCATTTCAGTTACCTCGACGAACGCAGCGTCCGGCACGACATCTGGTTCCTCGACGCGGTGACGGCGTTGAACCACATGCGTTCCGCGCAAGCGCTGGGCATCCAGACCTTCGCGCTGTGGCGGCTGGGCGGCGAAGACCACACGCTGTGGCTCGTCTGGGACGCACCCGGGGACCCCGGCGCCACCGACAAACTGCGCGATGTACCGCCCGGGGCCGACGTGGACATGGAGGGCCGGGGCGAGATTCTGCGCATCGAAGACAAGCCCGCCCACGGCACTCGCGATCTGACCATCGACGCCGACAGCAGGCTGATCACGGACGAAGTTTTCCAGTCTCTGCCCGAACCTTACCGCGTGGGACGCTATGGCTATAGCCCGAACAAAGTTGTGCTGACGTTTGACGACGGACCCGATCCGCAATGGACACCCAAGATTCTCGACGTGCTGAAGGAAAAGCACGCCACCGCCACGTTTTTCCTGATCGGCATCCAGACAGATAAGTTCTCCGGTATCGCGAAACGTATCTACGACGAAGGCAACACGATTGGGAACCACACCTTCACGCATCCCGATATCAGCAACATCACCCAGACGCACTTCAAGGTGGAACTGAATCTCACCGAGCGCCTTTTCGGCAGTCTGCTGGGAGTCCGGGCAACACTGATGCGGCCGCCCTATGCAATTGACGAGGAACCGGACACCGCCGACCAGGTGCGCCCGCTCGAAATTCCGCAGGATATGGGCTATATCACCGTCGGCAACCGGATCGATCCCAACGACTGGAGTGAGAATCCCCGTCACACTGCCGAGCAGATCACCGCATATGTGCTGGCGCATTTGCCACCGTGCCGGCCGGACGACCTGCGTTGCGGCAACATTGTGCTGCTGCACGATGGCGGCGGCAATCGCGCCGAGACCGTGCGGGCCCTGCCCATGATCATTGACGGCGTCAGGGCGCGAGGATATGAGATCGCGCCGGTGTACGAACTGCTGGGCAAAACCAAGGCGGACGTGATGGCGCCGTTGCCCGCCGGCGAACGTTGGGCGGCACGGTTCGACCGGCTGGGCTTTTGGCTGTTCGACGCGGGAATCGTTGGCATCACCTGGATTTTCCTGATCGGCGACTTGCTCATGACCGGACGCCTGCTCTTTATTGGAGCAGCGGCCGTCTACGACCGGGTGCGGGAAAGAATTCTGGGCAAGCCGGCGGAGGTCGCTTCCTACCGGCCGAAAGTCGCGGTCTTGATCCCCGCCTACAACGAAGAGAAAGTCATTGAGCGAACCATACGCGCAGCGCTCAACTCGAACTATCGAAATCTGCGCGTCATCGTGATTGACGACGGATCCAAGGACCGCACGCTCGAAGTAGCGCGCAACGCCTTCGCAGCCGAGGCCGCGGCGGGAAAAGTGCTGATCCTGGGCAAGCCGAACTCGGGCAAGGCCGAGGCCCTCAACTTTGGCATCGAGCATATAGGAGACGCCGAACTCTTCGTGGGTATCGACGCCGATACAGTCATCGCGCCTGACGCAATAGCGCGCCTGGTGCCGCATTTCATGAATCCCAGGGTCGGCGCCATGGCGGGCAATGCCAAAGTTGGCAACCGCGTGAATCTCTGGACACGCTGGCAGGCGCTGGAATACATCACCAGCCAGAACTTCGAGCGCCGCGCGCTCGACGTTCTGGGCGCGGTCAGCGTGGTGCCGGGCGCGATCGGCGCGTGGCGCGTTTCCGCCGTGCGCGAGGCCGGAGGCTACCACACCGACACCGTGGCCGAGGATGCCGACCTGACCATGGCGCTGCTGCGGCTCGGCTATCGCGTCGAATACGAAGACATGGCCCTCGCCTACACCGAGGCACCAACCAACGCAAATGCCTTGATGCGCCAGCGTTTCCGCTGGTCCTTCGGCATTCTGCAGGCTGTGTTCAAGCACCGTGGAGTTTTCGGCCGCAAGGGCGCGCTGGGATGGGTGGCGCTGCCCAACATCGTGATCTTCCAGATTCTGCTGCCACTGGTGTCGCCGCTCATCGACATCATGTTCGTCGTGGGCACGATCTGGTATTACATCCAGAAACACTTCCATCCCGACTCCACCGATCCCAACAGCTTTCACAAACTGGTCGCATTCTTTTTTGCGTTCCTGGTGATCGACTTCGTCGCCTCGGCGATCGCCTTCGCGCTGGAACGCCGCCGCCCAGACGACAAAGAAGACGCATGGCTCCTCAGCCAGGTCTGGCTGCAGCGCTTCGCCTACCGGCAGTTGTTTTCAATCGTGCTGTTCAAGACGCTGAAGCGCGCGCTGGAAGGCCGCAAGTTCGCCTGGGACAAGCTGGAACGCACGGCCGCGGTGAACTATGTGCCGGCGGAGAATCGGGATGAGGTGAACGTACCGTAAAGGAAGGTTTGCGCTTCGCCGGAGATTTTTGTGTGGGGACAGCCGCCCACGGCTGTCCGGTCGAGCGAAGCTCGACGGTCCCTTCATTCCTTGGCGCTCCGCGTTTCGTCACGAGACGATCCGCCGCGCCAGGCGGAATGCGTGCCTCAGCCGGGCATGCGGTTTCGGAGGACGGACCATTGCGTCGACGGATACTTCCCAGTCGCGATCGGAAAGCAACATAACCTTATGGCTGGAGGCGGTGTGCACAGACTTAGCTTTCCGCACTCGGTGCTCCATACGGCCTGATGGAGTAGACGTCGCTGACTTGGGTTTCGTTTTCACTCCTCACCTATGCTAGCGGCTCGGTGGCCTCAGCGAAACAGCAACCCGGCAAACTCCGCCAGATTGCGCCGCCACACCATCCAGGTATGCATGCCCGGCGTTTCAATGTCGGTATGCTGAACGCCTTTCGTCTTCAGCCACTCCCGCAGATTGCGGTTCATTGTTATCAGATGGTCTTCGGTGCCGCAAGCAATCCACAGCAGGCGGATCTGCTGGTTGGCCTTTGCATCGAGGCCTGGAAAGTCTTTCTCAAACTCGTCAGGTATCCCGCCCGAGCTGAAGGCGCCGATCCAGGCGAACTTATCGAGATTGTTCAGGCCGGTCAGCAGGGATTCCGAGCCACCCATGGAAAGACCCGTGATGGCGCGGGAGTTGCGGTCTTTGGTGGTTCGATATTCGCTCTCGACCCTGGGCATGACTTCCGTCAGCAGCGCTTCGCGGAATTTCGAGAAGTTCTTATCGCGCACGTCGGTGTGGCTCCAAGCGCCCCAGCCTAGGCGCACTAATTCCATTGTGCCGTAACCGAGCGGCATGACCACGATCATCGGCTTGGCTTTGCCCTGCGCGATCAGGTTGTCGAAAATTACGTTGGCGTGGCCGACGGCGGTCCAGCCGCTCGCGTCGTCGCTGAAGCCGTGCAGCAGGTACAGAACGGGATATGTCTCTTTCGCGGTGGGATCGTAGCCGGGTGGAGTGTAGACGTAGAAGTCGCGCTGATCGTCGGCCACCGAGGACTTGTAGAAATGATGGTGAATTTCCCCGCGCGGTACGTCGTTCAATTCCCAGGGAAGCGACGAAGGCCCGAGAATATGGACTGCGTTTCCGGGAGAGATCAAATTCGGCACCAGCATGTGGTTGTAGGGGTCAAGCGAGCGCTGGCCATCGACGACGAAGGAATATCCGTAGTAATCCGGACTCAGCGGCGCCGTGGTCACGCTCCACACGCCTTGATCATCCCTTTGCATAGCGACCGGATCGGTGCCTTCCCGGGCCAGCTTCACTTCCTTTGCGTTGGGAGCGCGAAAGCGGAAGGTAACGCTGTTGTCGGGATGCATGTCCGGAGTGACCAGCCAGGGCAGTTGCGGCGGCGGAGCCTGCGCCGGCTTGGCTTGCTGGGCGGTGGCCAGACTGGAAGAAACGAAGAAACAGAAAGCAAAAAAGGCAGAGTGAAGCTTCATGGTGCCGTCTCCTCAGATGTATAAGTCGGCCAATTGTACAAGCTGAGGGCGGACGCGCTCCACTGTGGGGGCCTGAGTTGAGGACCGGGAGGGGCTGCTACTTGTGCGCCGCGACGTCCAGCCGCGCATCGGCGCGGTGCAGGGCGTCGAGGGCGCGCTCGACGTCGACGCTGGTATCGCCGCTCGTCAACCGCTGTTCGGCACGCTCCCTAGATTTGCGCGCACGATCAACGTCAATTTCCGATGGACGTTCCGCCGTCTCCGCCAGAATCGTCACCTTATTCGGCAGCACCTCGGCGAATCCCCACGCGACGGCCAGGCGCTGCTCGGTGGAATTCTCTCGGAAAATAATCTCACCGACTGCCAGCTCCGTGATCAGTGGCGCGTGGCCCGGCAAGATGCCCAGATACCCGCTCTTGCCGGGAATCTGGCATTCCTCCGCCACCGTGTCCACGACTTTCTTTTCCGGCGTGACGATCTCGAGTTGGAAAACTTCAGCCATTAGTCGTTTGTCGTTGGCCCTCTGGTCTACGTCGGCTGTGCTCCGCCAACGGCTAACGACCATCGACCAACGACCGCTCCTACGCCGCCGCCTTCATTTTCTCTGCCGCTTCCAGCACTTCCTCGATTGGGCCTTTCATGTAAAACGCCTGCTCGGGGATGTCGTCGTACTTGCCTTCCACGATCGCCTTGAA
>Ga0075017_100001864_pt1 | contig 13039 bp, 14 predicted proteins | sample AleBraG_ABR_2012_FD_71475 | JGI IMG/M metagenome (GOLD analysis project Ga0075017, IMG submission 71475) | Freshwater sediment microbial communities in response to fracking from Pennsylvania, USA - Alex Branch Run_MetaG_ABR_2012 | ecosystem: Environmental > Aquatic > Freshwater > Creek >...
GATCGAACAGCGGGGGCGCCTCCGTCCCGGGGCGGGCCTCGAAGGTCCGGTCGAGCAGCGTGGCCCGCTCCACCCGGTCGACCCGGAAGAGCCGGTCCGCCCGGGCCCGGTGGCAGTACGCGGCCAGGTACCACTGGCCGGAGGCGGCGTAGACCAGGTGGGGGTCGACCACCCGGGTGGTACGCCGGTCCCGTCCGTAGCCGTAGTAGTCGATCTCGACCTGGCGGTGACCCGCCGCGCCCTCGCGCAGCGTGGCCAGCACCCCGCTGGGCGTCGGGCCGAGGGTCACGTCGACGACCTCGTCGCTCACGCCGAGGACCCCGGCCAGCTTGGCCAGGCCCCGGGACAGGGGGCTGTCGGGGTCGCCCCGGGGGTCGTCCCACCGGCCCGTGCCCACCCCTCCGGATAGGGCGCTGGAGGCGGCGACGAGGGTCAACGCCTCGGCCGGCGTGAGCCGCAGGGGCCGGGAGAACCAGTCGGCGTAGCGGATCCACACCCGGTCGTCAGCCAGATCGACCTCGATCAGGGCATCGGGCGTGTAGGGGGGCACCCCGCAGAGGAACAGCAGGTTGATGTCGTCGTGGAAGGCCTTCTCGGACGGGTAGTCGAAGCGGGCGCACACCTCCGCCACCCGCGGGCCGTCGGCCGCCACCACCCACGGGACGACAGCCAGGATCCGACGCAGCCGGTCCTCGGCCCCCGGGCGGCTCACGACGCCCCTCCGGCCGTTCCAGCGATCCAGTCCACCAGGGCCCGGCGCTCCTCAGGCGGGTCGAGCAGCTCGGCGTGGTCCAGGAAGCCGAGGACCCACGACCGCAGGGCCGAGCGATTGGTGACCCGCAGGGTCAACACCACCCCGCCGTCGGGCCGCCGGTCGGCCGAGGCGGCGGCCGGTCCGGCGTTGGCCAGCGCCCAGGCGGCCTGATCGGCGTCGACGAGGACGCGCACGTCGACAGGATCCTCGTCGCCCATCTCCCAGGGATGGGTCGGTGAGGTCCCCCCGTCGTGGGGTCGCTCGAAGCTGCCGGCCGGGCCGAGGGTCGGCGACCCGGCCAGGCGGTCGAGGCGGAAGGTGCGCCGACCTTCCCGCCGGTGGTCGAAACCGATCAGGTACCAGGCGCCGTTGCGGAACTCGAGGCGCCAGGGATCGACGACCCGCTCCTCGTCGCGGTAGACGAAGGTGACGGGGCGCCGTTCGGTGGCCCCGCTGAACAGCGCTTCGAGGTGGTCACCGCCGGGCAGGGCGGCCGACGCCGCGCTGTCCACCACCGTCTCCCCCCTGACCGGCACCCCACCGAGCTTCCAGATGGCCGCGGTGGCGTCCCCGCCCTCCAGGCGGACCTGGGTGGCGGCCAGGTGGAGGGCGGCCACCTCCTCGGGGTCGAGGCCCGGGTCGGGCAGCTCGTAGCGGTCCCGGCGGATGCGGTAGCCCTGGGGGCTCTCCGGGTTGGCCGGCTCGAGCAGCACCACCTCGACGGGGATGCCCATGTCGCGCAGGGTGGCCTTGTCCCGCTCGAAGGCCCGCTTGAAGGTCGCCCCCCCGGGGGGCGGGTAGCCGGGCACCCGGGTGCCCAGATCATCGGCCGTCAGCGGTCGTTCGGTGTCGAGGAGGGCGGCCGTGAGGTTCAGCAGCCGCTCGAGGCGGTCCATCGTCACCAGCTCCGGCCGTGGCGGACCCGTTCCGAGCGGTAGGGGTCGGTGAGCGGGATCAGCGACCACACCACCAGCGCCGCCGCCACCAGCAGGCCGCCCACGATGTAGCCCCCGGGCCGCGAGCCGAAGGCCAGGTAGAGGCCCCCGAAACAGACCAGGATCAGGCCGTTGGCGATCATCAGGAAGCGCAGGACGAGCAGGCCCTGGAGGGACCGGCGGTGCGGGTGGGGAGCCATCGGATGCCCTCCCCTACAGCGAGGCGATGAGCTTCTCGACCCGGTCGTCGCGGCTCTTGAAGGGGTCCTTGCACAGCACGGTCCGCTGGGCCTGGTCGTTGAGCTTGAGGTGGACCCAGTCGACCGTGTAGTCGCGCCGCCGTTCCTTGGCCCGCCGGATGAACTCGCCCCGCAGGCGGGCCCTGGTGGTCTGGGGCGGCTCGTCGATGGCGGTGGTGATCTCCTCGTCGGTGCAGGTCCGCTCCACCATGCCCCGGTCCTGCAGCCGGTAGAACAGGCTGCGTTCCCGGTTGACGTCGTGATACTGCAGGTCGATGAGTGCCACCGAGGGATGGGTCAGGGGGATCTGATGGCGCTCCCGGTAGGCCTCCATCAACTTGTGCTTGATCACCCAGTCGCATTCCCGGTCCAGCTTGAGCGGGTCGTTCTCCAGTTGGGTCAGGCAGTGCTCCCACATGTGGAGGGCCTTCTCCTCGAGCGGGCTGAACCCCTTCTGATCCTGGTAGCGGAGGGCCCGGTTGAGGTACTCGTTCTGGATGTCGAGGGCGGTGGCTTCCCGGCCGTTGGCCAGACGGACCCGCCGGGTGCAGGTGGTGTCGTGGCTGATCTCCCGGATGGCCCGGATGGGGTTCTCGAGGGTCATGTCGCGCAGGACCACGCTCGGGTCCTCGAGCATCCGCAACATGATCGAGGTGGCGCCCACCTTGAGGAAGGTGGAGTACTCGCTCATGTTGGAGTCGCCCACGATGACGTGGAGACGGCGGAACCGCTCGGCGTCGGCGTGGGGCTCGTCGCGGGTGTTGATGATCGGGCGGCTGCGGGTGGTGGCCGAGGACACCCCTTCCCAGATGTGCTCGGCCCGCTGGCTGATGCAGTACATGGCCCCCCGGGCCGTCTGCAGCACCTTGCCGGCGCCGGCGTAGATCTGTCGGGAGACGAAGAAGGGGATCAGGACCTCGGCGTAGTGCCCGAAGTCGTCGCGCCGCGAGGTGAGGTAGTTCTCGTGGCAGCCGTAGGAGTTGCCGGCCGAGTCGGTGTTGTTCTTGAACAGGTAGATGACGCCGCGGATGCCCTCCTCGCGGAGCCGCTGCTCGGCCTGCACGAGGAGGCTCTCGAGGATCCGCTCGCCGGCCTTGTCGTGGATCACCAGATCGGAGATCGAGTCGCACTCCGGGGTGGCGTACTCGGGGTGGCTGCCCACGTCCAGGTAGAGGCGGGCCCCGTTCTCGAGGAACACGTTGGAGCTGCGCCCCCACGACACCACCCGCCGGAACAGGTAGCGGGCCACCTCATCGGGGCTCAGGCGACGCTGGCCCTTCAGCGTGCAGGTGACCCCGTATTCGTTTTCGAGGCCGAAGATGCGTCGCTCCACTTCTGACACGGTACCGTTGCGGCGATGTATGGCACTCGCATGGTGCCGCTGGTGGCCGTGCCGTCCGAGTTCGCCGCCCGGGTGCTGGTCGCCAAGCTCGGCTCGGCCGGCCTGCTGGCCGAAGTGCGTGGGGTCAGCCTGGCCTACCCGGCCATCGGCACGGCCCAGGTGTGGGTCGAGGAGGGGGCGCTCGGCGACGCCCGCGAGCTGATCGCCGACCACGACGCCTTCCCGACCTTCGGAGCGGCCAGCGCCGAGACCTCGGACCGGGGGCACGCCGGGCACCACCGCCTGCGACCGGTGGTGGCGGCGGTGGCCCTGGTCCTGTTGGGCTCGATCCCGCTGGCCACCCGCTGCTCGGCCACCCTCCCGGCCGCCCACCGCTGAGCGATCAGGCCGGCGTCACTCGCCGAGCAGTTCGACCAGCTGGTGACCGTCCAGGCGACGGAAGGCCCGCCGACCGTTGGACCGGTCGAGCACGGCCACCTCGAGGGTCGCCGCCTCGATGGTCCGGTCCGGACCGGCCAGGGCGTTGCGGGCCGTGCGCAGGGCGTCGCCCAGCGACAGGTCGGCCTGCCAGCCCTCCTTCAGACGCTCGACGATCGGGTCGGACTCGCCTCCGAGCACGCTGAAGTGCTCCTCGTCGAGCACCACGCCGTCGAAGGTGATGCGGAACAGCTGGTCCTCGGTCGTGGTGATGCCCACCTCGGCCACCAGGATCTCGACCTCCAGCGGCTTCATCTCGTTGGTGAAGGTGTGGGCCATCATCTGGGCGTAGGCGTTGGCCAAGGAGCGGGCGTCGACGTCCTCGCGGCTGTACTGGTAGCCCCGCACGTCGGCGAACTGCACGCCGGCCCGCCGGAGGGCGTCGAACTCGGAGTACTTGCCCACCCCGGCGAACGCGATCCGGTCGTAGATCTCGCTGATCTTGTGGAGCACCTCGGAGGGGTTCTCGGCAGCCAGCAGGATCCCGCCGCTGTAGATCAGGGCGCACAGCGATCGGCCGCGGGCGATCCCCTTGCGGGCGTACTGGGCCTTGTCGTTCATCACCTGTTCGGGTGAGACGTAGAACGGCATGCTCATTTGTTCTTCGCACCCCTCGTGGTCACCGCGGGGGCCGGCACGGTGGGCTCGGCCGAGCCGGCCAGGCTCCGCTTGCGCTCGATGAGGGCGGCGAACCGCTCGGCCACCTCGACGTCGGGCACCTCCACGAAGCCGTCGGCCGTGATGGTCGCCATCATCGGGTAGATACCCCGGATCGGGTCGGGCCCGCCGGTGGCCGAGTCCTCGTCAGCCGCCTCGTAGAGGGCCTGGATGGCCAGCTCGATGGCCGCCGTGCGATCGAGGCCCTCCCGCCAGCCGAGCTTGATGGTGGTGCGGGCGTCCCGGCCACCGGAGCCCTCGGCCTGGTAGTCGGTCTCCTCGTAGCGACCGCCGGTGAAGTCGTAGGTGAAGATGCGACCCTTGCGGCGCCGCAGATCGAACCCGGCGAAGAGGGGGACCACCACCATGCCCATCTGCATCGCCGCGGGCAGGTTGGAACGAACCATCTGGGCCAGGGTGTTGGCCTTGCCCTCGAAGGACAGGGCCGTGCCCTCGAGCTTCTCGTAGTGCTCGAGCTGGAGCTGGAAGAGCTTGACCATCTCCATGGCCGCGCCGGCGGCGCCGGCGATGGCCACCCCGGAGTGGCGGTCGGCCGGGTAGATCTTCTCCATCGACCGGTGAGCGATGAAGTTGCCGGCGGTGGCCCGCCGGTCGCCGGCCATGACCACCCCGTCGAGGAACCGCAGAGCGCAGATGGTGGTGGCGTGGACCACCTCCCGTTCGGCTCCCCGCCGTTCGGCGGGCGGCGGCCCGGCGGAGGCGAAGGGGTCATGCCCGATGGAGCGGAGGAGCGCGACGAAGTCGGTCCCGGTCGGCTTCACCGGGTCCGCCGGGGCCACGGAGGCGAACCCACGGTCGACGGGGTCACTGACCGCCCTTCTGCACGTAGGACCGGACAAACTCCTCGGCGTTCTCGTCCAGGACCTCGTCGATCTCGTCGAGGAGATCGTCGAGCTCGGCTTTGATCTTCTCGGCACGCTCGGTGCTGGCGGGCGCCGCCTCCTCGACCACCTCGTCTTCGCGGGTGGTCGTGGTGCGCCGCTTCTGCTCTCGTTCTGCCATGTTCATCCATCTCCTGACGGGCGGGGGAACCACCCCGCCCGCTCGAACAGCTCCAGAGGGCTGGAACAGCCCTCGAACAAACTATCGACGATACTGGCCGTACCTCTGAGCGGCTCCATCATGGGAACTCGCTGGAGGGTCTCCTTGTGGGGGCTCAGATCGAACACCATGGAGTCCCAGTTGGCCGCCGCGATGGCGCTGGCGAAACGCTGCAGGCAGCGCCCCCGGAAGTAGGCCCGGGTCGTGGTGGGCGGCTCCGTGATGGCGGCCAGAACATCGTCTTCGCTGGTCAGACGGGTCATCGGGAGGCGACCGAAGAGGCTCTTGGACGGCCGCAGGTCGTGGTACTGGAGGTCCATGGCGGCTAGGCGGGCGTCGCTCCACCCGAGGCCGTGGCGGTCGCGGTAGCCGTCGATGATGCGGTACTTGGCTACCCAGTCAAGGGTGTCGGCGAGACTCATCGGGTCGGTTTCGAGGCCGTGGAGGACGTCCTCCCAGCGGGCCAGCACGTCGGCGCCGACCGCCTCCGGACCGATGCAGGCCAGACCACGGTCATCGGCGTACTTGCGGGCCAGCCCGAACAACTCCCACTGGATGTCCAGGGCCCGCATCCGGCGACCGTCGGCGAGCTCCAGGGGCCGCGTCAGGGCCAGGTCGGCCGAGACCTGCCGCATGGCCGCCACCGGGTTGGCCAGGGCGAAGCTGAGTCCCTCCGGTCCACCGGCCCCCTGGGGGCCGAACCAGTCGTCTTCGATCATCGACAAGACGACGGCCGTGACCCCGACCTTGAGGAAGGTCGACACCTCGGCGAGGTTGGCGTCGCCGCAGATCACGTGGAGTCGGCGGTACTTCTGGGCATCGGCGTGGGGCTCGTCCCGGGTGTTGACGATCGGCCGTTTGAGGGTGGTCTCCAGGCCGACCTCCTCTTCGAAGAAGTCGGCCCGCTGGGTCAGCTGGAACGGCACGGCGGTGGCGTCGGTCCCGTTCAGCTCGCTGCCCACCTTGCCGGCGCCGGTGTAGATCTGGCGGGTCACGAAGTGGGGCATCACCTGGGCGACAATCCGGGGGAAAGGCACCATCCGGTCCATAAGGTAATTTTCGTGACAACCGTACGAATTGCCCTTACGGTCGGAGTTGTTCTTGTAGACGACGATGGACTGGCCGGCCGGGAGGGCGCGGCCGGCCGCTTCCATGGACCGCTGCAGGATCCGCTCGCCCGCCTTGTCCCAGCGGACGACCTCGAGCGGGTCGGCGCACTCGGGGGTGGAGTACTCGGGGTGGGCGTGGTCCACGTAGTAGCGGGCCCCGTTGGTCAGTACGGCATTGACCAGGTGGGTCTCGACCTCGGGGGGCATGGAGCCGTCCCGGGCGAAGCCGCGGGCGTCCCGGCCGGGCGACTCGTCCTCGAAGTCCCAGCCCACCGCCGCCCGCCCGGACGCCCGGACCTGCCGGGCCACCTCCCCGACGTAGGCGTTGATGAGGATCGACGACGCCGAGATGGGGTTCGGGTCGGCCACACCGGCGTGGTGGATCCCGAACTCGGTCTCCACACCCAGCACCTTCGGCAGCGCCACAGGCCGACCCTACTCAACCCCGGGGCCCGTACGGCGCGACCGGCACGGCCCTCCGGCCCGGTCCCCGGCCGCCCGCGGGGGCCTCGTTAGCCTCGCCGTCATGACACAACGCGCGGAATACGCCTGCTTCGGCCACGGTGGCAACCCGGCCACCTTGCGGGTGTTCGACGACGGGTTGGTGCTGTTGGCCGGGAGCCGGATCGTGGGGGCCGACGCCGGGCTGCTGGGGGCGGTGGCCGGGCAGGCCCTGGCCAGACGGCGGCTGAGGAAGCAGACCGAGGTGGCCGACCCGCTGCCCACCGGCGGTCACGGCCGCGACCTGGTCGGGGTCAGGGGCGCGCTCTACCAGCCGTTCTCCGAGATCTCCGAGATCCGCCTCGAGAAGGGCTTGGCCTCGGGCCGCAAGCTCAAGGTCATCGGGGCCGACGGTCGCGCCACGGTGTGGCGTCTCAGCGCCCGGAAGGTCGACGTGGCCGCCATGGGCGCCCTGCTCACGGAGCTCACCCAGGGCCGCTTCACCGACACCCTGTCGGGCTAGGGCCGCCCGGGCCGGAAGCCGGCCCGGAGCGGTCAGAGGTACTGGCCGGTGCCGGCGCCCACCCGCTCGATGGCCCGACCGCCCTTGACCTCCTTGTTCTCGGTGAGCAGGACCCGTAGGTAGACGATGCGTTCGCCCTTCTTGCCCGACACCTTGGCCCAGTCATCGGGGTTGGTGGAGTTGGGCAGGTCCTCGTGCTCCTTGTACTCCTGGCGGATGGCCCGGAGCAGGTCGTCGGTGCGGATGCCCCGACCCTCACCGGGGATCTCACGCTTGATGGCCAGCTTCTTGGCCCGCCGGACGATGTTCTCGATCATGGCCCCCGAGGAGAAGTCCTTGAAGTACAGGACCTCCTTGTCCCCGTTCTGGTAGGTCACCTCGATGAAGCGGTTATCGTCGTCGGTGCGGTACATCTCGGTGACGGTCCGCTCGATCATGGCCTGCACCGCCTTGGCCGGGTCGCCTCCGCCCATGGTGCGGACCTCGTCCTCGTCGAGGGGGAGCTCGGTGGTCAGGTAGCGGCCGAAGATCTGGGTGGCCGCCGTCTCATCGGGCCGCTCGATCTTGATCTTCACGTCGAGGCGTCCGGGGCGCAGGATGGCCGGGTCGATGAGGTCCTCGCGGTTGGACGCCCCGATGACGATGACGTTCTTCAGGGTCTCGACGCCGTCGATCTCGGCCAGCAGCTGGGGCACGATGGTCGACTCCATGTCGCTCGAGATGCCGGTGCCGCGGGTCCGGAACAACGAGTCCATCTCGTCGAAGAAGACGATGACGGGCATCCCCTCCTCGGCCTTCTCCCGGGCCCGTTGGAAGACCAGGCGGATCTGCCGCTCGGTCTCGCCCACGTACTTGTTGAGCAGCTCCGGCCCCTTGATGTTGAGGAAGTAGCTGCGGGCCTTGGCGTCCCCGGACACCTCGGCCACCTTCTTGGCCAGCGAGTTGGCCACCGCCTTGGCGATCAGCGTCTTCCCACAGCCGGGCGGGCCGTACAGCAGGATCCCCTTGGGGGCCGGCAGCTTGTACTCGAGGAACAGGTCCCGGTGGACGAAGGGCAGCTCGACGGCGTCCATGATCGCTTCGATCTGCTCGTCGAGGCCTCCGACGTCCTCGTAGGAGATGTCGGGCACCTCCTCCAAAACGAGCTCCTCCACCTCGGGACGGGCCAGCTTCTCGAGCAGCATGCCCGAGCGGGGGTCCATCAGCACGGTGTCGCCGGAGCGCAGCTTCTCGCCTTTCAGGGCGTCGGCCAGCTCGGCCACCCGCTCCTCGTCGGCCCGCCCGACGATCATGGCCCGGGTCCCCCCCTCGAGCACCTCTCTGACCACGACCACCTCGCCGGAGATCTCCCGGCCGCGGGCCATCACCACGTTGAGGCTCTCGTTGAGCACCACCTCCTGACCCCGGAGGAGGTCCTCGGCCTCGAGGTCGGGGTGCACGGAGACGCGCATCTTGCGGCCGGCGCTGAACACGTCGACCGTGCCGTCGTCGTTGCGGCCGAGCAGCGTGCCGTAGGCCGACGGGGGCTGGGTGAGCTTGTCCACCTCCTCGCGCAGGGCGGCGATGTGCTCGCGCGCCTCGCGCAGGGTGTAGGTCAGCTTCTCATTCTGGGAGACGGCGCGGGCCAGCTCGCCTTTGGTCTCGAGCAGCTTCTCCTCGAGGGTGCGGACCCGGCGGGGGGCGTCCTGCAGCCGTCGCCGGAGGGTGAGCACCTCCTCCTCCAGCACCTTGACCTGATCCTGCAGCTCACCTACCTGGACTTCGAAGTCGCGTAGCTGTCGCTGCTGCGGGGAGTCGGCCGTGGGGACCACCTGCTTTCGCGTCACCGATCATCGGGCCGTGATGCAATCTCGGCCGTCGGGTCGGGGGGCCGTCGGATGTGGGGTCTGTCGGGGCCGTGCCGGGTGCGGGGGTGCCCGTCCGGGGAGCCGTGAACGGATCAGGGCGGTGGCGCCCGCCGGCGCCCGGCGGACCCCTACCCTGGGTCGACCATACACCGCTGCTGTTTGCTTCCGGTCGACCCGTCGGCCGGGGCCGGGCGCCGTTGCCGGGACCCGAGAAGGGTCCCTGGCCCCCGGGCCGGGACCAGTTTTACACGATGATTACCGTGCAAACTCGTCGGATGCGCTAGATTGGCGATGGTTCCGTCGGGCAGAGGGTAGGGTTCGCTCCCTGGCCGTGCCCGGTGGAACCCCATCTCAGACGACCCCTCGAGCAAAGGTGACCTCACCATGAAGGTCTGGATCGATCAGGATCTGTGCACCGGCGACGGCCTGTGTGAAGAGATCGCCCCTTCGGTGTTCACGCTCCTCGACGATGGCCTGGCCTACGTCAAGGAAGGCGACAAGGTGTTCAGCAGCCCCGGCGGGGCGGAGGGGCTGGCCAACATCCCCGACGCCATGGTCGACTCGGTCGTCGAAGCGGCCGAGGAGTGCCCCGGGGAGTGCATCTTCATCGAGGCCTGACGGCCGGTGGTCGAGATCCCCGGACGGGGCCCCGACGGGGCCCCGTCCTTCGCGTCCGCGCCGGGCGACGACGGGCCACCGCCGGCCAGCCTGTTCGCCCGGGTCGGCGGGGAGCCGTTCTTCACGGCGCTGGTCGAGCACTTCTACGACGCCGTGGCCGAAGACCCGGTGCTCCGCCCCCTGTACCCCGACGACCTGGCCGAGGCGCGGGGTCATCTGCGGGGTTTCCTGATCCAGTACTGGGGTGGCCCGGCCGACTATTCGGCGCTCCGGGGCCATCCCCGGCTGCGGATGCGCCACGCCCCGTTCCGGGTCGCCAGTGCCGAGCGCGAGGCCTGGTGGCGCCACATGTCGGCCGCCGTGCGGGCCTCGGCGGCGGGACCGGCCGAGCAGGCCGAGCTGCTCGCCTACTTCGACCGGGCCGCCGACGCGATGGTCAACGCCCCCGGTTGAGGCGCCGGCCCGGCCCGGGCCTCAGCCGGCCAGGCAGGGCCCGGTGCTGACCTGACCGGTGCTGGCGGCGGCGCCGATGAAGGCGTCGACCTCGGTGTAGGACAGGGCGTAGGAGGTGCCCGGTCGGTCGGGGGCGACGGCGAACGCGACCCCCATCACCGTGCCCGTCTGGTCCACCAGGGCCCCCCCGGAGTCGCCGGGCATGAGGTTGGACGCCAGGATGAACACGTCCCGGCGGGTGTCGTGGGCGTCGTAGAGGTCCCGACCGATGGCCGACACGTACTGGCGGACCAGGGCCGGGGTGATGCTCAGCGGGTCCTGGCCGCCGGGATGGCCGAACACCGCGCCGACGGCGCCCACCAGGCGCTCCTGGGAGGTGGCGGTGGCCGCCGTGGTCATCACCGGCAGTGGGCTCTCACCCAGACCGGGCACGGCCAGCAGGGCCAGATCCCGGGCGGCGTCGAACGCCACCACCGTCGCCGCGGCGACCCGCCCGGTGGGCAGTTTGACCTCGGTGTGACGCTCGCCGGCCACCACGTGGGCATTGGTCACCACGAGGCCCCGCTCCACCGTCCAGCCGCTGCCCTCCTGGATGCGCCGGCACGCCTCACCCTCGACCTTGACGGTGGAGGCGGCGATGCGAGCCTGGACGGCCGCCGGGATCCCCGAGTCGGCCGGGGGCGGCCCGGTGTCCTTGGCCGGCGTCAGGCTGGAGAACACCTCAGGGAAGGAACTGTTGCCGACCAGCCGACGGAGCGCGGAGAGGGTGTCGGGCGGGGCCGGGAAGTTGCCGTCGACGAAGCGGGCCAGGGCCGAGTGGCGGGCCTGCCGGGCCGGCCAGCCCGGCACGTCGGCCATCGAGGGTACGAGCAGCCACACCGCCACGACGACGCCGAGCAGCCCCACACAGGCACCGACGACGGCGTCGACCAGCCGCAGCGGGCCGACGGGGATGAAGCGGTGCATGTGACTGCCCACCAGCAGCCCGGCGGCCTGACCGATGAACGCCCCTCCCAACAGCACCAGGGTCGCCAGGGCCAGCCTCCCGCTGGGCTGGGAGCCCCGGAAGGCACCGACCACGGTGGGCAGCAGGCGGGCCCCGGCGAGCAGGCCGACGGCCAGCCCGATCCACGACAGGACGCGGGCCAGGAACCCCAGGCGGTACCCGCCGATGGCTGCCGACACGGCGAGCACGCAGATGACGAGGTCGAGGAGGTTCACGGTGGGGCGGGGGCGTCAAGCCGATCCCGGGTTCAATCGGCCAGCAACCGGGCGTGGGTGAGGAAGCCGGTGTGGGCCACCATGCGATGGTCGGGCCGGACCGACGGGCCTTCGATGTGCCAGGTCCGGTGGAGCACCTCGAGGGTCTCGACGAGGGCGAACCGGGAGTCGTCGAGGGCGGCCCGCAACTGGGCCGTCTGGTTGATGGTCGGCAGGTACGACACGAAGATCCCCCCGGGGTGCAGGGCGGTCTCGGCCGGCTTGACGACCCGCCACGGCTCGGGCAGGTCGAGCACGACGCGGTCGAGGTCGGTCTCGTCGATCCCGTCGTAGGCGTCGCGGATCTCGACCCGGTAGCGCTCCGGACCGACGGCGCCGAGGAAGGAGGTCACGTTGGCCTCGGCCCGGGCCGCGAAATCCTCGCGCAACTCGTAGCCGACCACGTCGGCCCCGGCCCGCACCAGGCTCATCGACAGGGCTCCCGAGCCGACGCCCGACTCGAGCACCCGCACCCCGGGACCGATGTCGGCGAGCATGAGGATCGGCCCGAGGTCCTTCGGGTAGATGACCTGGGCCCCCCGGGGCATCTTCAACACGAACTCGGCCAGGGTCGGTCGCACGGCCGTGTAGCGGGCGCCGGCCGTCGAACGGGCCACCGTCCCCTCCGGCATGCCGAGCAGCTGCTCGTGACGGACGAACCCGGCGTGGGTGTGGAACTCCCCGCCGTCGGCCAGGGTCACCAGGTAGCGGCGCTGCTTACTGTCGAACAGCAGCACGCGCTCCCCGGCAGCGAACGGTTTGGCCACCCCGCTCAGCGCTTCCCGCCGGCGCCGGAGGCGGCCCGACGGGTGGCGCCCAGGCGCACGGCCGCCACCCGGTCCGGGTCGGTGGCCCGTGCGACCAGGGCGCAGAAGGCGCACACCTCGCCGGTGGTCGGCGCGCCGCAGCGCTGGCAGGACTCCAGCCCGCCCTCCTGCTCGGCCGCCGCATGGGGACGGAACAGCTCGGAGGCGTTGGTCAGGAACCCGTGGTAAAAGGCCTGTTTGGCCCCCGGGCTGGCCGCTTCGATGGTGTTGAGCGTCTCCTTGTAGCCGAGGTGGCGGTTCCCGGCCGCCATCGGGCACTCCTCGACGATGTAGTCGATGCCCCGCACGACGCAGTAGGCGGCCAGCTCCCGCTCGGTGAGCCGCACGAGCGGCTTGACCTTCCGGACGAAGCCGTTGCCGCCGGGCAGCACGGGCAGCTGACGACCGAGGTACTCGACGTTCCAGCGCAAGGTGTTGCCGAACAGCACGGCCGCCTCGTCGTCGAGGTTGTGGCCGGTGGCCATCACGTCGTAGCCCCCGTCGAGAGCGGCCCGG
>Ga0075017_100001865_pt1 | contig 13036 bp, 10 predicted proteins | sample AleBraG_ABR_2012_FD_71475 | JGI IMG/M metagenome (GOLD analysis project Ga0075017, IMG submission 71475) | Freshwater sediment microbial communities in response to fracking from Pennsylvania, USA - Alex Branch Run_MetaG_ABR_2012 | ecosystem: Environmental > Aquatic > Freshwater > Creek >...
GTGCCCTTGGCCTCCTTCGGACAGGTCAGCTTCGGGACCTGTTCAGCAGTTGACAACCACGGCAACCTCGGATCGATCGGCAGCGCCTCGCCCGGCCGCAATCAGATGATCGACCAGCTCGCCCTCGTCCGGTTCGGCCAGATCCTCGCCTATCCCTCGACGCCACCGGCAACAGTCACCGCCGTCGGGGCTGGGGGCGTCGGGCCCGACGCCAGTGCCGCCGCCCTGCTCTGGCAGCTTCGGGCGTCGAACGAGCGGACACCCAGCCGCTCGGGCTCGTCAACGATCGTTCGGGACATGCTGCCAGCGGTAGCCCGTCGAAGCGGCTCACGGACGCCCACCTCAGCGGTCAGCTGGAGCCTCGGTGGTTGTTCGACGCCAAGCGGGATCAGGCCGGTGACCTGCAGCTACAGCTTCAGCGCCCATGGGGCGACGACCCACTTCTCCATGGCCCTGGCTCAGACGCCGACCGGCTGGATGCTCGTCGGCGTGCATCCGACTACCTGAGCCGCTTGGCAGAAAACCGAAACCTCTGCGGGGTGCTCAGCTCTTGAACTTGCGCTTCAAGCGGCCGCCGATCTTGAAGAAGGCCGGGGGCACGAAGTCACGGCCCTGCAGGCCCATCCCGCCGTTGACCGTCTCTCGGTGCTGGTGACTGACGAGCTTCTCTCCTGGACGCGACATCCAATTCGTGCCCTCGCGCACCCCATGATCGGCTGGCGCGCCTTTCGAGTAGTAGTACATCGCGATCGAGCGCCGAGCCATGTTGTCGGGACAGGTCAGAGGGTCGGGGTGACCGTGGGGACTCTTCCCGGTGGTGGCGAAGAGCACGCAGGTCCCGATCGAGGGCAGCACCTTCTTCACGCAGTGGGTCATCTCGAGATCCCAGAGCTCAAGGTGGCCACCATAGGAGTCCTCCCAGTCTTCGTTCAGATAGACGAGGAGGTTCAGGCGGCGGTCAACGTGCATGCGCGGATGCTCGGAGAAGTCGGTGTGGACCTTCAGCAGGCCGCCTGGCCTGATGAGGTGCAAGCCTCCCCCATAGAGATACGGGTCAGGGATGAGCGCCTCGATCCCGGTCACCGCTGAGAGGAAGTTCATCATCACCTGGCCGTTCAGCTCGTGAAAGACCTCGTTGATGAAGGGGCTCAAGGTCGCCTCGTTGCGGAAGCCGGTCTTGAGCTGGTTGGGATCTCCCTTCACCGCCTCGCTGGGCACGGGGAACTCGGCCACCACTCGTTGGAGCACCTCGTCAGGGATCAGACCATCAAAGACGATGTGAGGGAAGGGATCGGCGGAGGCGAACTGCGCCGCGAGCTCAGGAGCTCTGGCCATGAGCTCGTCGTGGTTCAGGGTGAAGGCTTCGACCATCAGACGTCATCCTCGTCGCTCGCTCCGCAGCAGGAAGGCCGCGGGTCGGGGCGAGCATACCGCCGGGTCAAATGAGCTCCCGAGCGGCTCCGTCGCCGAGGAAGCGACGCAAGATCAGCTCGGTCTCTTCGGGGAAGTCATGGAAGGTCCCATGCCCGCAGGCATCGAAGCGATGGAGCTCGGCAAGCGGACCGGGGATCATCGCCGCGATGTCCTCCTGATCCTCGATCGGGCAGGCCGGATCGTCGATGCCTCCAAGGACCAGGACAGGGACCTGGGTCCGCAGCAGGCCGGCGCGGAAATCGAAGGACTTGAGCGCTCCGTCTCTGGGCCTCACGTCGTTGCGCCAGAAGTCGAAGAGCACATCTGGATTGAAGATCGCCGGACGAGCCGGCAGTCCCTCTCCCGCCGTGCGGTGATAGAGCGGAACGCAGATCGAGCCGAAGTCGATGAGGTTCTCGAGGGTCGCATCGTCGTAGAAGCGGGCCGCCGCCTCGACCGCCTGCTCTCCGCCAAGGCGTCGATAGACCGCCAGGCTCCGGTCGAAGCTGCAGGTCGCCGACGTCGACGACAGCACGACCTTCGCTGGCCGCTCTGGATAGCGAGTCATGTAGGACAGGGCCACGAAACCGCCGAAGGAGTGGCCGACGACGACCGGATCGACGATCTCGAGCGCATCGGAGAACGCGGCGATGTCGTCGCCCCATTGTGCGAGGTTCCAGCCATCACGCGGTCCTGGATCGCTCCGACCGTTACCACGGTGATCGAGGTAGATGAGCTGGCAGAGATCCGCGAAGCGGTCGAAGTAGGGGCGCAGGTCGTTGTGGTCGAAGCCAGGGCCACCGTGGAGGACAAGCATGGTCGGAACCTCCTTGAGCTTGCCGTCCACCAGTCGGAGCTTGTCGCCGATGACCTCGAAGTAGAGCGAGACCCCATTGACCTTGATCCGCATCGCTCCCCCTCCTTCTGGCTCGCGAACGATAGCCAGGACGATCCCTGGCCGCTCTCCGCTCGAATTTTGCGACAGACTTCAACCCGGTAGGAAGAGGGGCGGAGATGGCTGAGAGCGAGGGCTTCGAGCAGTGCGGCTCCGATGCGTTCGATGTCGCGCCGGTCGAGGTCGAGCTCTCGGACGCGGCAGACTCCCTGGCCACGACGGCCCGCCACGCCCTGCGGGTCAGCAGGTCACCAGGCAACATCGCCGGTGCCGAGCGTCACGATGCTCGTCGACGCTTGGAGGACGCCCTCTACGACTCACTGCCCCAACTCATCGACGTTGCCCCGAGATGAGATGGCCCGACGGCTTCCTCTGGGGGACGGGCGCGTCCTCCACCCAGTGCGAGGGAGCCGCCCCTGCCTCTGACTGGTGGCGATGGGAACGAGAGGGGCGCGCTCCGATCTCGAGCGATGGCAATGGCTTCGCCGAGCGATATGACGAAGACTTCGCCCTCCTCGCTCAGCTTGGCCTCCGCCACCACAGACTGTCGCTTGAGTGGGCGCGACTCGAGCCCATCGAGGGCGTCCACGACCTCGAGGCCATCGAGCGATATCGACAGGTCCTCACGAGTGCCAGGCAGCGAGGCATCGCTCCCTGGGCCTGCTTGCACCACTTCTCCCTGCCCGCATGGTTCCTCGACGCCGGCGGCTTCGCCGAACTCGGGACAGGACTTGAGACTTGGCGTCGTCATGTCGACTTCATCGCCGAGACATTCGGCGATCTGGTCGCGGGATGGCAACCGATTAATGAGATCAACTACTACGCCCGCGCGGCCTATGGCGGCCGTGGCTGGCCACCCGGACATGACGATGCCGAGGAGGTGGCGGTCGTCCACCAAGCGATGCACCTGGCCGCCGCCGAGGCGGCACTTCGGCTCCGTGAGACTGGCTCCCCGACGTCATCGATCTTCGGGCTCTCCCCAATCATCACGCAGGACGAGAGCGAGGAGAGCGCCGCATTCGCTCAGCGACTCGACAGCTTCTACTGGCAGCCCGGCCTGGGCCTGCAGCGCGACGGGGTCCTGCGGATCCCAGATCGAGCCGTCATCGAACGGCCCGATCTCGCCGGCGCCTTTGATCTCTTCGGCTTCTCGTACTACGCCGCGATGGGAGTGAACAAGGGGCGACTCAACATCCATCCTCCGGACGCCCCGATCTCACCTCTCGTCTACGGCATCTGGGCTGACGGCGTGGGCCTGGTCCTCGACCGGCTCAGCAGGGAGCTCCCGGACACCCCGTTGCTCGTCGCCGAATACGGCATCGGCACCGCTGACGACGATGAGCGCTCCCGCTACCTGGCCCGGGGCATCGAAGTGGTCCACGATTGCATCGGCCGGGGCGTCGATGTTCGTGGGCTCTTCCACTGGACCGCCGTGGACAACTACGAGTGGCTTCACGGCTACGACTTGTCCTTCGGCATCATCGATGCAGCGAGGAAGGTCAGACCCAGCGCCCAGATCCTGGCCGATGAGGCAATCAGTTGATCGACAGCTGACAGCCCGGATCGTCGGTCGCTCGGCGCCTGGCGTGAGCTTCCGTGAGCAGCTCGATGCTCAGAGGTCGGGGATGAGGGTGGTGACGCAGAAGGGATGCCCTGCTGGGTCAAGCAGCACCCGCCACGCGTCGGGGTTCGGTTGGGCGGTTGCCTTTGTGGCGCCCATGGCGATCGCGCGCGCTTCCGCCGCCTCGAGATCGTCGACCGCCAACTCGAGGTGGATCTGCTTGGGCACCGAACCGGCCGGCCAGTCCGGGGCGACGTGTCCCTCCACTCGCTGGACCGTGAGCAAGATGCCCGCACCGCTCAGGGCGATGAAGTCGTCGGAGCGGAACATCTCGTCAAGCTCAAGGAGTTCTCGATAGAAGTCAGCCAGAACGACTGGATCGGAGCTGTCGAGCGAGACGGCGGCGAGGCGCGGTATCGATGCCATCTCGCCATCTAAGCCTGGGATGAAGCGCTTTGCACGCAGTGATCAGATGCCGAGGCAGGCGCGGAGCGTGGCCGCGAGCTCAACAGCACGAGCGTCCATCCCGCCTGGGAGGGGGAGCCGTTGGACGGTATAGGCGAAGGAGATGTCGCCCGGAGGGTCGAAGAATGCCAGCGAGCCGCCCGCTCCATCGTGACCAAATGCTCGAAAGCTGCCGAATGGCCAGCGCGGATGGCAGGGAAGCTGGAACATGACGCCGAAGCGCACGGCAAAGCCGCTGCCGAGCTCGAGGCCGTCGTACTGGATCTGGCTCATCTGGGAGATCGTGTCATCCGAGAGCAGTCGCTCCTGGCCGTCGAGCTCGTGCCCGATGGCGGCGTAGAGCCTTGCCAGCCCGGCGGCGGACGCGAGCATGCCGGCCGCCGGGGGACCTGCTCGTCGCATCGGCTCCTGGTTGACGCTCGCCACCAGATCGAGCGGCCCCCCGGCGGGAAGGACCACCGCGGTGATCCGGTCGGCGCTGTTCAGGAAGTCGGGCGTCGTCGAGAGGAAGTCGACGATCTCGTCACTCGTTGGTGCCATCGCCTCGACCACCCGGTCGTCCTCGCTGGCGGGAGTCCCCATCCACACGTCGATGCCTCGCGGCTGCGCCACGTCGTCGCGGAGGACCTGTCCGATGGCTCGACCGTCGATGCGCCGGCAGAGCTCGTCGGCCAGGGTCCCGAGGGTCAGCGCGTGATACATGAAGGCACGACCGGGCGCCCAGAGGGGTCGTTGCGCTGCGAGCCGCTGCGCAAGGGCATCGTGCTCGTTCACCTCATCGGCGGTGAATCCTCCGTCAACTCCACCGAGACCTGCTTGGTGCGACAGCAGCTGACGGACGGTCACCGCACCCTTCCCCTTGGCGGCGAACTCTGGCCAGTAGCCCGCCACCTTCGCATCGAGATCGAGCTGGCCGCGCTCGATCAGGAGGCCGATGACGATCGCCGCCGCGCCCTTGCTCGACGAGTAGACCGGCAGCAGCGAATCCGGACCGAGCTCGCCGACCGAGCGGTGGATGACGAGCTCGTCGCCGATGTAGGCCGCCAGCTGCGCACTGTGTGTCGGGTCAGCATCGCAATGGGCATCAAAGGCATCGAGGACGGGCTGGAACTTGGTCATACCGAGCAAGGTAGTGCTCTGAGATCACCCTGGCCTGATGCAGCCGTCCACGACCGCTGGGCGCTGAGGACGTCGGCGTCAACGGCTGACGATCATCACTGACTCAGCGGCGATGCTGCCCAGGTCGGACGCTGCTGTCGAGCTGGCCAGCAGTGAGCCCGGGAGATCCAGCTTGACGGCAGCGGAGGAGAAGTTCGCCCAGATCTCAACCCGCTCGTCGTCATAGCGACGCTCGAACGCAATGACTCCGTCGGGCGCCTCGAGGATCGAGAGGGAGCCCAGGCGGAGCGCGGCGGAGCTTCGGCGGAGCGCGAGCAGGCATCGATACCAAGCGAGCATCGAGCCTGGGTCATCTCGCTGCGCGGCGGCAGACCGTTCGTCGGCCTCAGGCGGGAAGGGAAGCCAGGGGCGCTCTGACGCCCAGCCGTGCCCCGGGCCCGACTCCCAGGGGATCGGGCAGCGGCAGCCATCGCGCCCCCCTGGATCGACAGCCTGATCGGCGGGGACCACGCCGTCGAGCAGACCGAGCTCTTCACCAGCGAAGAGGAAGGGTGTGCCTCGGGCGCAGAGCAAGATCGCCGCAGCGATCCGAGCTCGTCCCTCGCTGCCGCCCGCTCGAGTGCGCAGTCGAGGATTGTCGTGGTTGTTGAGCACCATCGTCGGCCACCAGCCAGCGCCAAGCTCGTTGTCGTTCCTCTCGAGCGCGGCCGCCCAGCTCTCCGGCCGCCACGCTGTTGAGAGCAGCTCGAAGTTGAAGCCGAGGTGGAGCTCAGCGTCATTGACATAGGTGAAGACGCGATCAGGTTCGAGCAGGTAGATCTCTCCGACCGCCATGCGTTGACCGGGGTAGCCGTCAAGAACGGCGCGCAGCTCGCGGAGGTAGTGATGGGTCTCGGGCCGGTCATTCAGAGGGACGTGGCTCAGTGCAGCGAGATCTGGAGGGTCGTCTGGGAGATCGGGGTCCTTGCCGATCAGGTGGATCACGTCCATCCGGAAACCGTCGACGCCTCGGTCAAGCCAGAATCGGAGGCTTTCGGCCATCTGCGCTCGCAGCTCGGGATTCGACCAGTTGAGATCGGGTTGCTCGGGCAGGAAGCAGTGCAGGTAGTACTGCCCGGAGTCTTCGTCGAGCGACCAGGCCGAGCCTCCGTTCCACGGTGACATCCAGTTGTTCGGCGGTCCCCCGTCGGTCGCAGGGTCCCGCCAGAGGTAGTAATCGCGCTTCTCGCTCGACGCAGAGGAGATCGAGTCAAGGAACCAGGGGTGCGCTGACGAGCTGTGGTTCGGTACCCAGTCGAGAAGGACCTTGAGCCCGCGGTCATGCGCCTGGCTGAGGAGGGTGTCGAAGGTGGCGAGGTCGCCGAAGACCGGATCGACGTCACAGTAGTCAGCCACGTCGTAGCCGAAGTCAGCCATCGGCGAGGGGAAGATCGGTGACAACCAGATGCCGTCGACGCCGAGCCATTGCAGATAGTCGAGCTTGGCGATGATGCCACCCAGATCCCCGATCCCATCGCCGTCGCTATCGAGGAAGGAGCGGGGATAGATCTGATAGATGACGGCGGTCTTCCACCACGGTTCCATGACTTGACGGTACTGCCGACGAGTCGAGCGGCCGCTCGGTCGTGGGACGCTCCACCAAGCGGGTTCGCTGGCGACGTAGTGAGGCGGAGGTCACCCGCCCTTTTGTGAACGCACAACTGATGACAAGGCTGCTGCCAGTAGTAACGTCGATCGGCGAGGCGACGTCCAGACAGACACGCTGCCGTTCCCCCACTGGATCGGAGACGACATGGCCATCTACCCGACTGAGGCGCAGATGCTGGCCTTCGCCGCGCTTCCTCAGGACGAGCCGATCGTGACCTGCAACATCTTGAAGATCAAGAAGGGAGCTGACGGGCTGATGGATCCCGCCGCCTTCGAGTCGATGATGACCTACGCACGCGGGATGAAGCGCTTCGTCGAGGCCGCGAGTGCCGAGTTCGTCTTCTCGGGCATGGTCGACCAGCTCTTTGTCGGGCCCGACGACGAGGAGTTCCACTTCATGTCGATGATGCGGTATCCCTCGAGGGCGGCCTTCGTGGCCTTGGCAAGCGATCCCGAGATCCAGGCCACCATCGCCAAGGATCGCGAAGAGGGCCTCGAGAGCCAGTGGCTCTTCCACCTCACCGAGCTGGCGTCCTGAGCTTGCTGGCCGTGTAGCAGTGCCAGGCGCGACGAACGGCCCGTGGCAGAGGCTGAGGAGGCGTCGGGACGCAGAACGAGATCGCCGAGCGCTATTGGATGTGAAGCCCCGAGATCGCCCGAGCGATGATCAGCTGTTGGATCTCCGAGGTGCCCTCGAAGATCGTGAAGATCTTGCTGTCACGGTGCCAGCGCTCAACGGGATACTCGCGCACGTAGCCGTAGCCACCCAGGATCTGGATGGCCTCCTCGGTCACGTGGACCGCTGTCTCGCCGGCGTAGAGCTTTGACATCGAGCCCTCGCCGTTCAAGAAGGGCTGACCGGTCGCGCCCATCCATGCGGCACGCCAGACCAGGAGCCGGGCCGCGTCGATCTGCATCTTCATGTTCGCCAGCTTGAAGGCGATGGCCTGGTTCTCGATGATGGCGCGGCCGAACTGCTGACGCTCCTTGGCGTAGTCGAGGCTGTACTCGTAAGCCGCCCGAGCGATACCGAGAGCTTGGGCGCCGACCGAGGGTCGCGTCGACTCGAAGGTCTTCATGGCCGCCTGGACGCCGGACTTCTTGCCCTCACGAGCTCGGGCGAGGCGCTCGTCGAGCTTGTCCTTGCCTCCCAGCAGGTTCGTGCCCGGGATGCGGCAGTCGTCGAGGACGACCTCGGCAGTGTGGCTGGCCCGGATGCCCATCTTCTGGAACTTCTGTCCCATGGAGATGCCCTTGGTGCCCTCGGGGACGACGAAGCTGGCCTGGCCGCGTCCCTTCAGGGCGGGGTCGACGGAGGCCACGATGACGTGGGTGTGGGCGATGCCGCCGTTGGTGATCCAGGTCTTGGTGCCATTGAGCACCCACTCGTCGGTCGCCTCGTCGTAGACGGCTCGGGTCTTCAGGCCCGAGACGTCCGAGCCGGCGTCGGGCTCGGTGACGCCGAAGGCGCCGAGCTTGAGGTCGCCCGGTGTGCCGAAGCACTGCGGGATCCACTCCATCTGCTGCTCGGGCGTGCCGTTGGCCATGATGCCGGCCACGGCCAGGGTCGAGCCCATCAGGGCCAGGCAGATCCCCGCGTCTCCCCACGCCAGCTCCTCGAGGGCGAGGACCATCTTGAGGCCCTGGGGGTCGGTGAAGGCGTCAGCCATGAAGTCGAGGCTGTAGAGGCCGATCTTGGCTGCCTCCTCGATGATGGGCCAGGGGGTCTCCTCGCGCTCGTCCCACTCGTGAGCGGCGGGGCGCATGACCCCTTCGGCGAAGTCGTGAACCCACTTCTGGAGGACCTGCTGGTCCTCGTTGAGCTCCATCGAGAAATCGGGCATGGGATCCTCCGTGTTGGCACTGGGCCGCATCGCGCGGTCCGGACAGGGTGCAGATGGGCTGCGCCAGATGAGGCCTGCTCGCCTCTTGTTACCGAATAGTAACCACGCCAGAGACCGCGCGCGGCGCACCCCATGCTGCCGTGCCTGCTCAGCGGTGCAGTGCGGTCCCCTCGGGGCCGTCCTCGACCACCCACCCCAAGGCTTGGAGCTCATCTCGGAGTGCGTCGGCGCGGGCGAAGTCCTTGGCGGCGCGGGCCTCGTCGCGATCAGCTGCCAGACGCTGCACCGTATCGTCGGCGACGTCTGTGGTCCCGCCGAGGCTGAGCCCCATGGCCCCAGCGATCACGAGGACGGTCCGCCCCAGCGTCATCGCGCTCTCAGAGTCGCCTTCATCCAGCGCCGTGTTGGCCTGTCCGACGAGATCGAAGACAAGAGCGAGCGCCTGGCCCGTCTGGAGATCGTCATCCATCAGCGCCCGGAACCTGGCCACGGCGTCCCGGTCGACACCGATCGCTTCGTCGTCGATCACGACGGCAGCCAGAGAGGAGACTGAGAGCCGACGAGCGAAGGCGTCGAGGCGCGCAAGACCGCGTTCGGCGTCGGCGATCGTCTCGGCTGTCACCTCGATGGGTGCGCGGTAGTGGGATCGCAAGACCAGCAGGCGATAGGCACGTGGATCTGATCGGGCGAGCAGATCGGTGAGCGAGGTGAAGTTGCCGAGCGATTTCGACATCTTCTCGCCCTCCACCATCACCCAGCCGTTGTGCGCCCAGTGCCGGGCGAACGGACGCCCGAGCGCCACAGACTGGGCTCGCTCGTTCTCATGGTGCGGAAACTTGAGATCGAGGCCGCCGCCGTGGAGATCGAAGCCGTCACCGAGCAGATCGAGCGACATCACCACGCACTCGGTGTGCCAGCCGGGGCGGCCACGCCCGAAGGGGGCGTCCCATGCCGGCTCGTCGGGCTTGGCCGCCTTCCAGAGAGCGAAGTCGAGCGGCGTTCGCTTCGTCACCGCTGTCTCGACCCGCGCGCCGGCCCGGAGCGAGTCGAGGGGCTGGCCGGCCAGGAGGCCATAGCCGTCCACCCTGGAGGTGTCGAGGTAGATGCCGTCCTCCGCCTCGTATGCGACGTCCCGGCCCAGCAGCTCGGCGACGAGGCTGACCATCTTGTCGACGAAGGCAGTGGCATGAGGCGTCTCATCGGGGCGCAGAACACCAAGCTGATCCATCGCCTCCCACCAGCGGGCCTCGAACTCTTCCGCCACCTCGACCTCGCTGCGCCCCTCGCGCAGGGCCTTGGCGATGATGTTGTCGTCGATGTCGGTGATGTTCGACACGTAGGTCACATCGAGCCCGCAGAACAGCAGGTAGCGGCGAAGGACGTCGAAGACCAGGGTGAAGCGGCCATGACCGAGATGCGGCAGGTCGTAGACCGTGGGTCCACAGACGTACATCGACACCCTGCCGGGGTCCCTCAACTCGAGCGGACGAACGCGTGCGCTGGCCGTGTCGTGCAGGTGAAGCATGGCCCTAGGCTATTGCGACCATGTCGAAGCCCCTGGAGCCCCTTGCGCCGAGCTCGCGCGCCATCCCCGAGAAGCCCTCGCTCGATGGCATCGAGGACCGCTGGGCCAGCAGCTGGGCCGACGAGGCGACCTACGCCTTCGACCGGCGTGCTCCGCGCGAGCAGGTCTACAGCATCGACACGCCGCCGCCCACGGTCTCGGGCTCGCTCCACATCGGCCACGTCTTCAGCTACACCCACACCGACACCATCGCTCGCTACCAGCGCATGTCCGGCAAGGCGGTCTTCTACCCCATGGGCTGGGACGACAACGGTCTCCCCACCGAGCGACGCGTCGAGAACTACTTCGGCGTCCGCTGCGACCCCTCGCTCCCCTACGACCCAGACTTCACAGCGCCAGAGGAGCCAGGCAAAGAGCGGCTGTCGATCTCGAGACCAAACTTCGTCGATCTCTGCCTGGCATTGACCGCCGAGGACGAGGTGGTCTTCAAGGAGCTCTGGACGACCCTCGGGCTGAGCGTCGACTGGTCCTACGAGTACGCCACGATCGGACAAGCTGCCCAGCGAGCCTCACAACGGGGCTTCCTTCGCCAGCTGGCCCGCGGCGAGGTCTACCAGGCCGAGGCGCCCACCCTCTGGGATGTCGACTTCCGCACGGCGGTCTCCCAGGCTGAGCTCGAAGACCGCGAGCGGCCTGGCGCCTATCACCGCCTGGCCTTCGAGAAGGTCGACGGGAGCGGCAAGGTCGAGATCGAGACCACCCGGCCCGAGCTGCTGGCGTCCTGCGTCGCCCTCGTCGCCCACCCAGAAGATGAGCGCTATCAGCCGCTCTTCGGCACGAAGGTGGCCACACCTCTCTTCGGCGTCGAGGTGCCAGTCCTCCCCCACGAGCTCGCTGACCCCGAGAAGGGCTCCGGCATCGCCATGATCTGCACCTTCGGCGACACGACTGACGTCGTCTGGTGGCGCGAGCTCGACCTTCCCACCCGCACGCTCGTCGGCCGCGATGGCCGAATGGGCCCCGCTCCCTTCGGCGAGCCAGGCTGGGAAAGCCGCGACGCCGATGCCGCCGCCACCGCCTACGCCCTGCTCGAGGGCAAGACGGTCAAGCAAGCCCAGGCAGCCGTCGTGGAGCTCTTGGTCAAGGACGGCGCGCTGATCGGTGAGCCCCGACCGATCACCCACCCGGTCAAGTTCTACGAGAAAGGCGAGCGGCCGCTCGAGATCGTCACCTCGCGACAGTGGTTCGTAGCCACGCAACGCATGCGACCAACGCTGCTCAAGGCCGCTGACGAACTCCGCTGGCACCCCGGCTTCATGTCCCATCGCCTGCGAAGCTGGCTCGAGGGTCTCAACGCCGACTGGAACATCAGCCGTCAGCGCTTCTTCGGCGTGCCCTTCCCCGTCTGGTACCCGATTCGGGCCGATGGTTCGATCGACCATTCGAGCCCGCTCGTCCCCGCTGAGACCGACCTGCCGATCGACCCGTCGACCGACGTTCCCGAGGGCTACGACGAGGCGCAGCGAGGCCAGGCCGGCGGGTTCGTCGGCGACCCGGACGTGATGGACACCTGGGCGACCAGCTCGCTGACGCCACAGATCGCCGGGCGCTGGGAGGATGATCCTGAGCTCTTCGCGCAGGTCTTCCCCATGGATCTGCGACCACAGGCCCACGAGATCATCCGGACCTGGCTCTTCACCACCGTGGTGCGCTCGGAGCTCGAGTTCGGCAGCCTGCCGTGGAGCGACGCATCGATCTCCGGCTGGGTCCTCGACCCAGATCGCAAGAAGATGTCGAAGTCGAAGGGCAACGTCGTCACGCCGATGCACCTGATCGAGGCCCACGGTGCCGACGCCCTTCGCTACTGGGCGGCCTCTGGGCGGCCCGGAACTGACACTGCGGTGGACGAAGCGCAGATGAAGGTTGGGCGCCGCCTGGCGATCAAGATCCTCAACGCCTCTCGCTTCGTCTTGGGTCGCCTCGATGGTGCGGTGATCCCGCCGATCAGCGCGGTGACCGAACCCATCGACATCGACGTCCTGACCCAGCTGGCGGCACTCGTCGCCGAGTCCACCGCAGCCTTCGATGACTACGACTACGCCCGGGCCCTCGAACGGACCGAGGCCTTCTTCTGGCGCTTCTGCGATGACTACGTCGAGCTGGTCAAGTCCCGCGCCTATGGCGATCCCGCCGAGGCGGCCACCGCCTCGGCGCGCGCGTGCTTGGCGGTCTGCCTTTCCACCTTGCTCAGGCTCTTCGCTCCCTTCCTCCCCTTCGTGACCGAGGAGGTCTGGCGCTGGTGGATGGCAGGCTCGGTGCACCAGGCAAGCTGGCCGGCTGGCGGCGAGCTGGCCCTCGAGCACCTGAGCGATCCCACATCGGCCGCCGGGACCCTCGATGCGGTCTCGGAGGTCTTGGGTGCCGTCCGACGGGCGAAGACCACGGCCAAGCGCTCCATGCGTACGCCCGTCAGCCGACTCCAGATCAGCGCCGATCATCTCCGGACTGAGCGGATCAACGCGGCTAGCGCCGACCTCGTCGACGCCGGTGGCGTGCTCTCCCTCGAG
>Ga0075017_100001866_pt1 | contig 13034 bp, 10 predicted proteins | sample AleBraG_ABR_2012_FD_71475 | JGI IMG/M metagenome (GOLD analysis project Ga0075017, IMG submission 71475) | Freshwater sediment microbial communities in response to fracking from Pennsylvania, USA - Alex Branch Run_MetaG_ABR_2012 | ecosystem: Environmental > Aquatic > Freshwater > Creek >...
GTCCATCTCGGCGTGACCGTGCCGGCCATGCGACACGTGACGCTCTCCTTCATGGCTGACCACGGCGATCTCGATCACGACGACCTCATGGCGCTGACCCTCGAGCTGTGGTCGGGCCCGGTGTTCGACCCTCGTCGGGTGGGACTTGAGCTGCTCGTCCAGACAAGAGCGGCAGGCCGAGTCACAGACCTCCCCTCGCTCGAAGGCATGCTTCGCGCTGCCTCCACCTGGGCTCTCGTCGATGAGCTGGCGATCCAGGTCGTTGGCTCGATCATCGAGAGGTACCCGGTGGCCAGCACGACGCTCGATCGATGGTCGAGCGACGAGGACTTCTGGATCCGGCGCTCCGCCCTCCTGGCGCTGCTCGAGCCGATCCGAGCCGGCGCGGGCGACTTCGATCGCTTCAGCACCTACGCCGATCAGATGCTGGACGAGAGGGAGTTCTTCATCAGAAAGGCGATCGGCTGGGTGCTTCGTGAAGCAGCCAAGAAGCGACCCACCTTGGTCTACGAGTGGCTCGCTCCTCGCGCGGCGCGAGCGTCAGGCGTGACGATGCGCGAGGCGCTCAAGCACCTGAGCGAGGAGCAGCGCTCTTCGCTGCTCGCTCGTCGCGGGTGAGTGCGATCACCGACGCCATCGCAGGCCCGGGCCGCCGGCACCTTCGAGATGAGCTACGAGCCAGTGAGCAGCCCGTGCACGCTCTCGTCGAGGCGCGCTCGATGAGCCAGATGGCCAGCAGTCCGCCCGATCACGCGCCGCTCGGCTGAGATGCGCGATTCGTCGAGTCCGAACTCCTAGGTTCATCTGATGGACAAGAGCACGGTGGTGGCGCTGACCGCGATCGCCTTGTGCGCCGTACTCGCCCCGGTCCTCGCTGATCTCCTCAAGAGGACGCGCATCCCCGAAGTGGTCATCCTCCTCGTCTTAGGGATCATCATCGGGCCACAGGTCTCCAACGTGGCGACATCGAACCTCTTCATCGCTGGGCTCGCCGAGCTGGGCCTCGCCTTCCTCATGTTCTTGGCGGGCTATGAGATCGACCTCCAGCGGATCAAGGGTCGACCACTCGCCTTGGCCGCCACGGGGTGGGTGATCTCTGTGCTCTTGGCCCTTGGGATCGCGGCGATCTTCGTGAGCACCGGCGAAGCGCTCAACACCATGGTCCTTGGGATCGCGCTCACCACCACCGCACTCGGGACCTTGCTGCCAATCCTCAGCGACGCTGGCCTCCTGCCCACCGCGCTCGGCACCCACGTGCTCGCCATCGGCACGATGGGCGAGTTCGGACCCATCATCGCCATCAGCGTGCTGTTGACCCCCACGCGACACGACCTCGCCTTCGTGCTGCTGATCGCGTTCGTCGTGATCGCCGTGGGAGCCGCGGTGATCGCCACGCGATCCCGGCCGCCGCGACTCATCGACCTCGCCCAGCGCCACTTGGAGACCAGCTCGCAGTTCCCCATCCGGGTCTCCTTCCTCTTGATCATGGTCTTGGTGCTGCTGGCAACCGATCTCAAGCTCGACATCTTGATGGGGTCGTTCTCTGCGGGCCTCGTGTTCCGGCTCATGATCGATGAGGACGAGACCCGCACCGTGCACCGCAAGCTCGAGGCCATCGGCTATGGCTTCTTGATCCCTGTCTTCTTCGTGGTCAGCGGGATGAGGTTCGACTTCCGCGCGCTGTTCTCCACGCCGTCCTCCCTGCTGCGAGTGCCGCTCTTCCTCGGGCTCTTCCTGGTGGTCAGAGGACTGCCCGCCTTGGTGCTCTATCGAAGGGACGTGGGGGCCCACGCTCGAGCGGCGCTCGCCCTCTTCTCGAGCACCGCCCTTCCCTTAGTGGTGGTGATCACCGACCTCGGGGTGAGCACAGGTCGCATGCGACCCGTGAACGCTGCGGCCCTGGTGGCAGCGGCGATCATCTCGGTGCTCGTCTTCCCGCTCCTCGGCTTGGCCTTCGACGGGCGCCAGCGCAAGGGCGCGCTCGAAGCAGACCCAGGCCAGATCGCCTCAACCTGAGCTGGCTCAGCTCGAGGCCTCGACTGCCAAGGGGTTCCGATGGGGCGGTGCGAGACGGTGAAGCGTGCTTCGATCGGTGTGCGCGAAGGGCTCATCGACACCTGGGATCTCCAAGATGGCCTCTTCCTCATAGGACCAGGTGTCCCCTGGGCCCACCGTCACCGCCATGCGGAAGCTCGTCGTCCTGAAGTTCTGATCCAAGAACGGGTTCGACAAGATCCCGTAGACCGACGAGCCAAGCTCGGCGGTGACCTCGAACGCGGTGGCGTCCGCCGACGCGTGGCCTGAGGCCAAGAGCACTTGACCTCGAGGGATGGCGAGCGTGAAGGTGATGATCTCGGTCGATGGCTCCCAGAGCCAGTAGCCGACCTGGTCGTGGAAGGTCTCGACGTCTCCCGGGCGGACGATGTGCGTGTGATAGCGCAGCCCGAAGAAGAGCTGCGGTCCGTTGGTCTGGCGATCGATGGGCTGGAGGTCGATGTGCTCGACGAAGGGCTCGGCCTTGGTGCCGATCGCCACCGGATGGACGTCGAGCGCATGACGGCCCTCCCAGCTCCCGGCCATGGCGGCCAGCGGTCCGAGGTGGCTCAGCGTGTCGGGGTCACCGTCGGGCTCGGTGTAGATGTCAGCCCCGTAACCATGGCGCGACGCGTCCCGTGGGTCATTGGCTCCTTCAGCCCTGGTCATCTGCCCGGCTTCCTTTCGACGATGAGGCGGCGCTCAAGGAGCGAGACTACCGACGTCTCGGGGACCGTTCCCCTCGCAGCACGCGTCGCCGCCCTCACCATCGCTCTGTGGGAGCACCGTCCGCATCCCGAGCCCCGAGATCGCCCAGTCGCTCCTCGATGAGCGCTCGCTCCGCCACGTTCGAAGTGCGCGTGAGCGCGCTGTGGTTGGCCTCCATGGCTTCGGAGGTTCGACCCAGTCGCTCGAGGAGCACCGCTCGAGACGCATGGAACAGGTGGTAGTTCGAGAGGGCCGGGCGAAGCGCCTCGAGCTCGTGCAGCGCCGCCTCGGGACCGTGCAGCTGCCCGAGGACGATCGCTCGGCTGAGCAAGATGGTGGGCGACGCGTCGTGGGCGGCGAGCATCGAGTAGAGCTGGAGGAGCTGGAACCAGTCAGTCTCTTTCCAGCTTTCCGCTTCGCAGTGGACGGCCTGGATGGCGGCTTCGACTTGGTACGCCCCGGGCTTGCGGAGTCGTCCTGCTCTCTCGAGGAGCTCGGTCGCCTCATCGATCTGCCGCCGGTTCCACACCGCGCGGTCCTGGTGCTCGAGCAGGACGAGCTGGCTGTCATCATCCATGCGCGCTGCCCATCGAGCGAGGTGCATCCTGATCAGGGCGAGCAAGCCGAGGGGCTCAGGTTCCTCGGGCAGCCAGCTGACCAGCAAGGCGGCAAGCCACTCCGCATCGTGCGCCAGCTCGAGACGCTCAGCACGTTCGCCCGACGTGGTGAGGTAGCCCTCGTTGAAGATCAGGTAGATCACTCGAAGGACCTGGTGAAGCCGGCCAGGCCACTCGTCTGGCTCAGGCGTCTGATACGGGATGTGGGCGCTGACGATCTTCTGCTTCGTGCGGGTCAGGCGCTTGGCCAGGGTCGACTCGGGGATCACGAACGCCCGGGCGATCTCTGCCGTCGTGAGTCCCGCCACCGCTCGCAGCGTGAGCGCGACCTGGGCGTCCGGATCAAGAGCGGGGTGACAGCAGGTGAAGATGAGGCGCAACCGGTCGTCGGGCTCACGAGATGCCGAGGCAGGGAGAGCAGCGACCAGCGCCAGCTTGTCCCGATAGCGAGCTTCCCTGCGGATCAGATCGATCGCTCGGTGACGAGCCGTGGTCATCAGCCAGGCGCCTGGTCGATCCGGTACCCCGTCACTCGGCCACCTGATCAGCGCCTCGGCCACCGCCTCGGCCACCACCTCTTCAGCGAGATCGAAGTCGCCGAGGAGACGGACCAGGCTCGCCGTGAGCCGGCCCGCCTCCTCGCGGAAGATCCGCTCCAGCGCGGAGCGAGGATCCGAGGCTTGCTCAGCGCTCGACGACAGGGCGGACCTCGACCTTTCCGTCGGGCATCGGGAAGCTCCGGGCGAGAGCGATCGCCGCATCGAGGTCAGCGACGTCCACGATGCAGTAACCACCGATCGCTTCCTTTGCCTCGAGGAGCGGTCGATCAACGAGCGTCGAGGAGCCTCGATCGAGGATCACCGTCGTCGCGGTGTTCGGGGGTTGGAGCTGGTTGGACTCCACGATGGTGCCGTCGGCACCATGCTTGCCGAACCACTCCATGATCCCTCCGAAGATCTCACCTCGCTCGGCCTCGGTTCCCGATTCCTGCCATGCCCCTTGGGTCAACAGCAACACATACTTCATGAGAGCTCCTCTCGTTGTTGGTTCACCAACTACGACGAACGAAAGTCTCCCAAAAGGACACCGCTGCTGCTTTTTGCCCTCAGCGTGAACCCTCGTTTCTTGGACAAGTGGGGCTACTGTCGACGATGCGACACCGACGGGGGGCGATCCATGAGCAGACCAGCGAGGAGATCCGGCGCAGCGATCCTCGCCGTCGCTGCGACCCTGGCCGCTGGCCTTGGTGCGAGCGCCCTGAGCGCTGCGCCGGCAGGAGCAGCCTCGAGCGTCCACCCTGCACCGATCACCTACCAGGTGACGATGGTCGCCCGGTACTGTCCGAGCTACAGCGACGTCTTCGCGAACCGGGCCCGCAACAACATCATGGAGTCGCTCAACGACCTCGGACCCGACACGCCGTACACGAACTTCACCCAAGTCGAGCCGTCCGTCGAAGACGGCCTGGCTCCCCAGACCAACTGCCACCCGCTGACCGGCTGGACCTTCGCCTTCGGCACCGGCATCGCCTCCAACGGTGCTGGCACCAACCTGAGCTACGTCACCGGCACCGGGACGGTGGCCAACCGTCAGGTGACCACCCAGGCGTCGGTGCCCCTGCTCAACGGCACAGGCCAGCCCACCGGACAGCAGATCGCGGGAGCCACGACCTTCACGCTCACCTCGACCGAGGAGAACTTGGCGGCGCGTGGCTCGAGCTTGTGGGCCATGGGCGGCACCCCGAGCGCGCCGCTCAACAACCAAGGATCTCAGTACGGCTTCGCAGCCCTTCGCTGTGCCACCGACAACCTGAACGGCGACAACGTCGAGTTCATCTCGTATCCCGCTAACACCACGCACGTCGTCTGCTACGCCTTCTACGTCCAGCCACCTCCGCACTCGGCCACCGTGACCATCCAAAAGCAGCTGGCTGCCGTCCAACCGTCTGGCGAGACCTTCGATTTCAACGGCTCACTCTCGTACAACCCGGGCGGTGCTTTCTCGTTGACCGTCCCTCCGGGCACGACGACCGCCGGCACCGACTTCATCCGCGGTGAGACGCTCTCCGGTGACGCTCCCTGGACCGCCACCGAGGACATCCCCACCGGCTACCAGCTCACCGGGCTGGCCTGCGCCTCGGCGGGAGGCAGCACCTTCACCTACACAGGCTCGAACAGCGGGTCGACCGTGCCCGGAGGTCACGACGGCGTCGCCATCGCCCTGACGGCTGGCGACCATGTGACCTGCACCTTCACCGACTCGCTCGAGCCCTCTCGAGGCGAGCTCACCACGCACGTCACGATGGCCGACGGCAGCGCGGTGCCTCCCGGCGTGCTCCCCGACACCTTCAACTACACGGTGATCGATCCGACCTCCTCGCCTTCGACGGTCGGCAACGTCGTGACACCTGCCACGCAATCGGGCGGCACAGGCTTGGTCTCTCTCACCCCGGGCACCTGGAGCATCACGCCCCAAGCGCTGCCCGCCCACCCGGGCTGGAGCTATTCGTGGGTCTCGACCCTCTGCGACATCAACGGCACGGTGACCAGCTTCCCGGCGGGAACGGTGTCGGTGACCGTGCCTCCCGCGGGAAGTGGCTCGTGTGCGTTCACCAACCAGCTCACCGCCACAGGGAGCCTCACGGTTCGCTTCACCACCCTCGGTGGCACGGGCACCTTCGGCGCCACCATCTCGTCTGACACCGGCACGAGCCTCGTCCAGGCTGCCACCACGACGTCGCCCGGCACGGCGGTGCCCGCCTCGGGCGACTCCACGAACCCGTTGCTTGGCGCCTGGTCGATCAACCCTTCGATCCCGCCGATCACGTCGGCTGGCCGATGGGTGCTCGCCTCCACACCGTCATGTGACGCCGGCACGGCGACCAACGTCGGTGAGGACCAGCTCGACGTGAACGTCGGCACGACGGCGACAGCGAACGTCACGTGTGACTACATCTACCGGCTCTTGGCGCCGAGCACCCTGGCGCTGAGCAAGCTCATCACAGGCGACCTCGGTTTCTGGACCGCCCCCGTGGTGCTCGCCGTGAGCTGCAGCGACGGCACCACGGCGTCGCTCGAGCTCGATCCCGGTCAGGCAAGTCCCGCTGCGCTCACGCCGCAGCTGAGCTTCCCGCTTCCCGTCACCTGCGCCGTGGCCGAGACCTCGAACGGTGTGGGACCGACAGGTGCGGTGACGACCACGACTGAGGTCAGCCTCGACGGAGCACCGTCCAGCATGGCGATCTCGGCTCTCAGCGTCGGGACCGACACCACCAGCCAGGCGGTCGCCGTCTCGGTGACCAACGACTACAGCCAGACCTTGGCCGCCACCGGCACCTCTCCCTCCCTGCTCTTGGTCGGTCTCCTGAGCCTCCTCGCACTGAGCACCGGCGCAGCGCTGGTGGTCCTCACCCGTCGCCGAGCTCGCAGCGCACAGCGATGAGGCCAGTCACCTTGCATTCGATCAGTCCGTGCCAACCCGAGAAGCCGATGCCACCTAGGAGCGTGCTCGATGCCTGAGCCACTTGAGTGCCAGCACATGAACCACCTCAACGCCGTCGTCGAGGACTTCGACGAGAGCGTCGATCACTTCACGGGTCTGCTTGGTGCACAGTTCAACTTCGACATGCCAGGCGAGCACTGGCACGCCTACCTCATGACCATCGGCGGCACGATGTTCCAGATCTTCGTGCCCCACCAGTACATCCTCCACGCACGAATGGGTCCGTACTACGTGGGCATCGAGTACAAGATCCCCGACGTGGGCGCAGCTCGCGACCAGCTGGCCGAACGAGGGATGCGCGTGGTGCGCGAGCTCGACGAGGCCTTCCACGTCCACCCGGCAGAGGCGTTCGGGGTCTCGTGGGAGTTCTACTCTCGCAGCTTCCAGGATCCTTCCGAGGCCCCGGTTCCCTATCCCGAGCCCATCTGGTCAGCCGAGCGGTTCCGAGAGCACCCCATCGGCTACACCGGCCTCAAGCGCTACAGCGTGGCGGTGGCAGATCTGGATGCGGCAACGAGCTTCGTAGAGGGGTTCCTCGGCGGTGAGCTCCTCTACCGAGAGGACCGTCCCGCCTCAAACGCGACCGCCGTCGGCGTGACGCTCGGCGACACGGTCGTCGAGCTCCTCTCGCCGCTCGGCCCCGGAGCCATCGAGAGCTTCCTCGCCCGCTACGGCGACGGGATCCGCTCGACAGTCTTCTCCGTGGCCGACCTCGAGGCGACCAGGTCCTACTTCGCTGGCCGCGGTGTCGAGCTCCACGACGGCGATGCCCCCGGGTCGCTCGCGCTCGCACCAGCCGACAACCTGGGCTTGCTCTTCGAGTTCTCTGCCTGAGCGCGACGGGGCACTCTGCGCCTCAGCTCGCCTCCACCAAGGTCACCGTCGCCGAGGCGAGCAGCCGATCAGCGTTGCCGGCGTCATGGATCTCGACGTTGACGACGGCGTGGCCGACCTCACGGCGGAGCAGGTGTCCTGTCGTGCGCGCTGGGCCACCCCGCACCTGAGCCAGGTAGTGCAGCTGGATGTCGGTGGCCCTCAGGCCAGGGCAGAGCATCTCAGCAGCTGCTTCGACCATCATCGCCTGGGCACCCCCGTTGATGGTCCCGATGCTGTTGGCCACGTAGGGCGAGAGCTCGAGCTCGGTGACCCCTGTGGAGGCATCGACCGAGCGAAGACCCATGCGCTCGAGGATGCCCTCCTCTCCTCGTGACACCTCGCCGTGACCTCTGACGTCGCCGATCCACTGGGAGGGGTCGTAGCCGTCGACGTCAACGGCTGCTGATCGAGAGAGGCGAGCGAAGGTCACCAGACACTTCGCCGCCAAGCTGAGCCCGCCGCAGTTCTTGGAGGCGAGAGCTGCTTCGAGGCCCTTGATGTCGTCGAAGCCATGGGCGTCATAGACCTCGGCGGAGGCCACGATCACCTTCTTGCCCATGCGAACGAGATGGTTGTCGACGACGATGGGGCCTTCGGTCAGAGGCCCGGCGCCGTAGATCGAGAGGTCTTGAGTGGCCGTCCAATCCTGCATGGACGCAAGGGCAGGACCCGACGTGCCCAGGTCCACGAGCATGGAGACAGCGCCGAGCGACGCGCCACCGAAGCGAGAGCTGATGGCCTTCGTCAGCGGTGCCATGACGAAAGCTCGCTCCTTGGCAACCAGCAGGGTGGTGACCGCCAGGTCACCTATGAGGTTGTAGCGACCCGGCGTCACTCGCTCCTCGTCGTTGGCTGCCGCCTGAGGTTCCGTCGTCATCGGACCATGCTGGCACGCCGGACAGGGCACTTCCCCCGAGGTGAACAGGATTCCGTCGCTTCCCATGCCACTTCAGATGATGCTCGCCGAGACCACGTCACGGGTACTTCGAGGTTCGAGGTATCTCGCTGGTCGCTAGCGTGCGATGGTGAGCTCTGCGATCTCAAACCGGCGCCGCTGGATCGCCTTCAGCGTCGTGGTGACCGGCATGATCATGAACGTCCTCGACCAGACGATCGTGAACGTGGCCCTCCCGACCATTCAGCGGAGCCTCCACTTCTCCCAGGCCGAGCTCGCGTGGGTGGTCGACGCGTACCTGATCACCTTTGGGGGCTTCTTGATGCTGGCTGGTCGTCTTGCCGACCTGCTCGGCCGCAAGAAGACCTTCATGGGGGGCATCATCGTCTTCACGATTGCCTCCGCCCTGTGCGGTTTCGCCACCAACCAAGCCATGCTCATCGGCGCTCGCTTCCTCCAGGGGGCAGGCGCGGCGTTCTCCGCCTCCGTGGTGCTCGCCATCATCGTCAGCGAGTTCCACGAGCCTCACGAGCGAACGAGAGCCACCAACGTCTACGTGCTCGTGACCGTGGCCGGGAGCTCGCTCGGACTCCTGATCGGCGGGGTGCTCACCCAGCTGCTGAGCTGGCACTGGATCTTCTTCATCAACGTGCCGATCGGCATCGCCACCATCATCTTCGGCGCCATCCTCCTCGACGAGAGCGACGGGCTCGGCATCCGAGCAGGCTTCGATCTTGGCGGTGCGCTCCTCAGCACGGGTGGGATGATGCTGCTCATCTACACCATGGTCACCGCCACGACCTATGGCTGGACCTCGGCCCACACGCTGGTCTTCGGTGGAGCGTCGATCGTGGTCCTCGCCTCGTTCTTCGTCCTTGAGGCCAACCTCAAGAGCCCCATGATGCCGACTCGGGTCCTCAAGTCAAAGGGCCTCGGGCCGACCAGCCTGGCTCGCGGCCTCCTGGCCGTCGGCATGTTTGGCACCTCGTACTTAGGCGTGCAGTTCCTCCAGCACATCTTCGGCTTCTCCGCGCTGAAAGCGGGGTTCGCCTTCCTCCCGCAGGCCTTGACGATCTTCGTCATGACGCTCGGACCCTCTGCCTGGATCTCTCGACGCCTCAGCCCGAAGCTGACCGCTGTCGTGGGCTTCGGCATCGTGTGCGTGGGCCTCGTGCTCTTTGTCTTGACCACGCCCGAGACCGCGTACTTCCCCCAGGTGTTCCTCGCTCTCTTGATCACCGGCCTCGGTGGAGCGATGACGTTCACGCCGCTGCTGACCATCGCCATGAGCAACCTGCCTCACGAGGATGCCGGTATCGGCACAGGGATGATCAACACCAGCCAGCAGATGTCAATCGCCGTCGCTGTTGCTGCGCTCAGCGTGATCTCGGCGTCGAGGACCAAGGCGCTCGCGGCTCAAGGATCCAACCCCCTCAACGCGCTCGCCGGTGGGTACCGACTCGGCTTCATCGTGGGCGCTGTTGCCGTCGCCCTGGGCATCGTGGTCTGCCTGGTGTTGGTGCGAAACCCCGATCATCTCGAGGATGCGGACCTTGCCCCTGTGATGGAATCGATGGACATCTGAGCTCGACGCCATCTCACAGCACGAGGTCCTCTCGGGCGTGGTGTTGGCGACACCCCCTGCCACTTATAGCCTCGTTCGAGAGCAAGGCCCAGGAGGACACGACGATGGCGACGACACCCTCCGTGAGACTCGTGCTCCGACGCGGCGCGCTTGCTGTCTGCGCTGCAGTCGTCGGGCTCGGCGCCTTGCCCGCCACGATCGTCGGCGCAGCGAACCCCCCGCACGACGACGTCATCCCCTACAACGGCTCGGGAGACCCGTCTGATCACGGCTGGTTCCAGGCCGGTCATCAGTGGATCGGAGACTTCGGCGACCCGGACATCGTCACCGTGGGCAACACCTACTACGCCTACGCCTCCCCGGTCGCCGGTCGTGAGCTCCCGGTGCTGACCTCGACGAACCTGACCACCTGGACGATCAGGCCGAACTACTCGACCTCGGGGCACCAGCCCGGTGACTCGGGCTACAACGTGCTCGGCGACACCTCGATCCCCTTCGCCATCCGGAGCATGCCGGACAGCTGGCCGTACTACAACGTCTTCAACAACAACGACGCCCTGGTCACCGTGGCGTCGTGGGGCTTGGAAGACCCCCAGGGGTCCTGGATCCACAAGGACTACTGGGCAGCCGGGGTCGCCCAGATCGGCAGCTCGTGGTACGCCTACGGCGCCGTCAAGGTCTCGAACCTCTTGGACGATCCCTACGGCCGGTTCTGCCTCACCGTCGCCAAGGCCAAGAGCCCCCTCGGTCCCTTCCGCGACGTGTCAGGCTCGGCCCCCATCCAGTGCGAGCCCGCAGCCAAGGAGCCCACCGGCTCGATCGACCCCTTCCCATATCACGACCCGGTCTCAGGCAACTACTACCTGCTCTGGAAGGCGGCCGGCGTCGTCGGTGGCATCCCGTCGGCGATCAAGTCCGTCCAGCTCGATCCCGCCACGGGACTCCCGATCGCCCATGCGCCCCACACGACGCTGCTGACCACTGACTACTTCGCTCCCTGGGAGGGATCCACCATCGAGAACCCTTCGATGGTCTCCTACCAGGGCAGGACCTACCTCTTCTACTCCGCCAACAACTCTGCGGCGGACGCCAACGGCAACTCCAGCTACGCCACGGGCTATGCGATCTGCTCCGGTCCGCAAGGTCCCTGCACCCGCCCGACGCCCCTGACGCCGCTGCTGGCCAGCCTGGGTGCTTTCGATCCCTCCCAGCAAGGTCCTGGCGGCTCCGACGGCTTCCTCGACGCGGCGGGCAACCTCCACGTGGCCTACGCCACCTTCTGGGCCGGAGAGACGCCTCGACCCTCCGGCCTGCGACCACGTCGCCTCCACATCGCCACCCTGCACGCCAACGCACACGGCGTGCTCAAGGTCACCGTCCGAGGGTGATCAGCGACCACGGGCGCTGAGCATCGGTCAGAGAGCAAGAGAGCCCCTCCGTGGTGGAGGGGCTCTCTTCAAGTGAGCGACGCAGTCGTCGCCGTGCTAGGTGCTCGAGCTAGGAGCCGATCACCATGCCGATGCCGGCGGCCTCGTTCTGCTTCTTCCACTCGCTGCGCGACTGGCGGGTGACGTCGACGTCCTTGGCCAGCGCGCGCAGCGCACCGACGGAGGCCTGCTCCTTGGCGGTGTGCTTGAACGGGTCCCAGTCGAAGAAGCGACAGGAGTTCTCATAGGTGATCTTCGGGATCTCGTCGTCACGAACACCCGTCTCTTGGAACTCGTCCCAGGTGTACTCGGGCGAGAAGGGCCAGGTGGTGTCGGTGTGGGGGTAGTCGCACTCCCACGCGATGTTGTCGATGCCGATGCGATCACGAAGCAGCAAGCCCGAGGGGTCCGTGATGTAGCAGGCCAAGATGTGCTCCTTGAAGACCTCGGAGGGCAGCTTGCCCCCGAAGTCGTCGCCGCCGTGCAGCCACTCTTGGTTCATGAAGTGCCGATCGATGCGGTCGAAGTAGAACGGGATCCAGCCGATGCCACCCTCAGACAGGGCCACCTTGAGGTCAGGGAAGGCGCGCAGCGTCGGACCGAACAGGAGGTCCTGCGCGGTGATCGCGCTGATCTGACAGGCCAGCACCATGAGGTGGTCGACGGGGGCCTCCTTGGGCTTCTGGATGACGTCGAAGCCACCTCCGATGTGGAGCGAGAGCACCATGTTCGTGTCGCACAGCGCCTTGAACATCGGGTCCCAGTAGCCCGAGAGGAAGCTCGGGAAGCCCTGGACGTGCGGGGTCTCCAAGAAGCTGATCGAGCGACAGCCCTTCTTGGCCAGGCGGTGGACCTCTTGAGCAGCCAAGTCCACGTCCCACATCGGCACGAGGCCCAAGGGGATGAAGCGGCCCGGGTAGGAGCCTGCCCACTCGTCGACCGCCCAGTCGTTGTACGCCTGGAGCATCACGAGAGCCATCTCGTGGTCACCGCTCTCGGTGAAGGTACGGGCGTTGAACCCCGCCATGGTCGGGAAGTTCATCGACGCCAGCATGCCGTTGGCGTTCATGTCGTTGATGCGCTCGTGGACGTCGAAGGTCCCAGGGCGGAGCTCTGAGTATGAGCCGGGGTTGAAGCCCCACTCGGACTTCGGCCAGCCGACGGTGGCCGCCATGCCGAAGGGCGTCGAGACGGCCGTGCCGCCGAAGACCCACTCATCGACGCCGGTCGCCGTGTTGCGGACGACCTTCGGAGCCTGGTCGGCCCACTTGGCCGGCACGTGGTTCTTGTACATGTCAGGCGGTTCGATCATGTGATCGTCGATGCTGACCATGATCATGTCTTCGAGCTGCATTGCCACTCCCCCTACTAGAGAACTTCTCTGGTCCCGC
>Ga0075017_100001867_pt1 | contig 13033 bp, 13 predicted proteins | sample AleBraG_ABR_2012_FD_71475 | JGI IMG/M metagenome (GOLD analysis project Ga0075017, IMG submission 71475) | Freshwater sediment microbial communities in response to fracking from Pennsylvania, USA - Alex Branch Run_MetaG_ABR_2012 | ecosystem: Environmental > Aquatic > Freshwater > Creek >...
GCTCAAGGCGGTGCGCCGCGGAAAGCGCGCCAAGGCCCGCGTCACCTGCGAAGTCACGCCGCATCACTTCGCTTTGATTGATGAAAGCGTCGGCGAATACGACACCAATTGCAAGATGAACCCGCCGCTGCGCTCCGCCACCGACCGCGAAGCCATCCTGGTCGCGCTGGCCGACAGCACGGTGGACGCGATCGCCACCGACCACGCTCCGCACGCCGCCCATGAAAAGCAGGTGGAATTCGAGCGCGCCAGTTTCGGCATCACTGGGCTGGAAACCGCGCTGGCGCTGGCCATCACGAAGCTGCACCGTGAGCATAAAATCCCCCTCATGCGAATCGTCGAACTCTTCACCGCGGGCCCGGCGAGAGTGTTCGATCTGCGCGGGCGAGGATCGCTGGCCCGCGGCAACTTCGCCGACGTCACCATCTTCGATCCCAAGAAGCGCTGGACCTTCGAGGCGGCGAAATCGCGCTCGTTATCGCACAACACTCCCTTCGACGGTTGGCAGTTTACGGGGAAAGTGGTGGCGACGATCGTCGGCGGGAAGATCGTCTACCGGATCGGGTACGCCCCAGCCACGAGCTAACGCCACGGAACAAGCGGCGTGCCCGCCGTGCGTATACTACTCACAACTTCAAAGGAGGGCCAGATGGACCGAGCATCCCGATTTGTTCTTCCCATGGTTCTGCTGCTCACCGTGTTCGCATCCGGACAGACAAACACTCCGGCGGTTTCGCCCGCCGCGCCCGCTGCAACCAACGTCGCGGCAACGCAGAAACTCGATGTCGAAGCCGCGGTCAACGCGTATCTGGCCAAGATGCCGCCCGCACAACGGGCCCGCTCCAATGCCTATTTCGAAGGCGGCTATTGGCTGCTTCTGTGGGATTTCCTCTCGACCGTCTTCGTGATGTGGCTGCTGCTGCGCTTCCGATGGTCCACGCGCATGCGCAACCTCGCCGAGCGCATCACCCGGTTCCGGCCGCTCCAGACGGCGCTCTATTGGATTCAGTTTTCTCTGGTTACCGCCATCCTCACCTTTCCGATGACGGTGTACGAAGGCTACTTCCGCGAGCACAAGTATGATCTGCTGAATCAGACTTTCGGTCCCTGGATGGGCGAGCAGGCCATCGGGCTGGCGGCCGTCCTTGTGCTGGGAGGCATCCTCATCGTGCCACTGGTCGGACTGGTGCGACTCCTGGGCAAGAGTTGGTGGGTGTGGGGCGCCACTTTGATGATCGTATTTTTCGCGTTCGTAAGTCTGATCGAACCGGTTTACCTCGCGCCGTTATTCAATACGTACAAGAAACTGGAGGATGCCCGCGTCAAGGATCCGATCATCACCATGGCGAACGCCAACGGAATTCCGGCTACCGACGTCTGGGAGTTCGACGCATCCAAGCAATCGAATCGAGTTAGCGCCAACGTCAGCGGCATCGCCAACACGATGCGAATCTCGCTGAACGACAATCTGCTGAAGCGCTGCACTCTGCCCGAGATCGAGACCACCATGGGGCACGAGATGGGTCACTACGTTCTCAATCATGAGTACAAGGGACTAGTCATGATGGGAGTGGTGATCGTGATCGGCTTCGCCTTTCTGAACTGGGGCGTGAACTACGCTCTGACGCGATGGGGGACGGGTTGGGATATTCGAGGAATCACGGATGTTGCCGCGCTGCCGCTGGCGGTGATCATGTTCTCTGTGTACTTCTTTGTGATGACGCCGGTAACGAACTCGATCACCCGCACCATGGAGTTTGAAGCGGACATGTACGGCCTGAACGCGGCCCAGCAGCCGGACGGTGAGGCGAATGTGGATTTGATGTTGGGAGAATATCGCAAACTCGATCCCGGCCCGGTGGAGGAGTTCGTCTTTTTCGATCATCCCAGCGGACGGACGCGCATCACCGCCGCCATGCGCTGGAAGGCGGGGCACCCGGAAACGGCGTTGCCGGAAGAGATGGCGCGGCCGATCTTCGATACCAAGTGAACCCGCCCAGAGTGCGGGACGGGCGGCTCTTTCAAGCGCTGGGGATGCTACTTTCCTACAATTCCCATCCGCTTACCGGCGCGCCCCAGCACCTCGAGCGCCTGCTGCAGTTCTTCCTTCGTGTGCGTCGCCGTCATGATGGTGCGGATGCGCGCTTTGCCCTCGGGCACCGTCGGGAACGCGATGCCCGTGCCCAGTACGCCTTCTTTGAACAGCTCGCGCGAGAAGTCCATGGTGAGCTTTCCGTCGCCGATGATGATGGGCGTGATCGGAGTTTCGCTGGCTGGGGTGGCGCGGCCTCCGATGTCAAAGCCGAGAAGGCCGAGTTCTTTTTTCCAGAAGCGCGTGTTCTCCCAGAGCTTTTCCATGCGCTCGGGTTCGTTCTCCAGAACCTCGAAAGCCGCGATGCACGTCGCCGCCACCGACGGCGGATGCGACGTCGAGAATAGGAACGGCCGCGCCCGGTGATAGAGAAAGTCAATCAGGTCGCGCGTGCCGCAGACGTATCCGCCCAGCGCGCCGATTGCTTTTGAGAGCGTTCCAACCTGAATGTCCACGCGGCCGTGCATCCCGAAATGATCGACAGTGCCGCGCCCGTTGCGGCCCAGCACGCCGGACGCGTGCGCGTCGTCGACCATCATAATCGCGCCGTACTTCTCGGCCAGATCGCACAGGGCAGGCAGCGGGCCGATGTCGCCGTCCATGGAGAACACGCCGTCGGTAATCAGCAGCTTTTTGCCGGGCTCGCTCTTAATGCTGGTTAACTGCTCTTCCGCGTGGGCGATGTCTTTGTGCCGGAAAACCAGAATCTTCGCCCTCGACAGCCGCGCGCCGTCAATGATGGACGCGTGGTTCAGCGCATCAGAGATGATGAAGTCGTCCTTGCCCAGCACTGCCGAGACCGTGCCCGCATTCGCCGCGAAGCCCGACTGGAAGACCACGCACGCCTCGACGTTCTTGAAGCGCGCGATCTTTTCTTCCAGCTCCATGTGGATCTTCATCGTCCCGGCAATCGTGCGCACCGCGCCCGATCCCACGCCGAATTTGCGCGTGGCCTCCAGAGCTGCCTCACGCAGCTTGGGATGCGTGGTCAGCCCCAGATAATTGTTCGACGCCAGGTTGATGACCTTCTTCCCATCGAAGGTGCAGACGGCCGCCTGCTCGTCCTCAAGCACGCGCAGCTTGAAGTGCGTGCCCTTGGCCTTGAGTTCGTTCAACTGGTCGCTGAGATAAGAGAGCGGATTGGTGCGGGTTGCGGTGGTCATAGATGCCTCGAAAACTTCCTTGCCGCGCATGCGTATGAACGCGGAATGGAAAGTCAGATCAGTCTAATACCTAGCTTTGTCATCCTGAGCGCGTTCTTTGCGCGAAGGACCTCTGCATCTTCCCGCCAAAATGCATAGGTTCTTCGCTTCGCTCAGAATGACAATCTGGAAAATCGGTGTTCGCCCGCGTGATCCGCGGCGAAGAAGTGTCCCGCCTCAAAACACAATCGGGTTCCCCGTGGCGATGCCGGCCTCGCACAGGCGCTTCATGCTGTCAAAGAACTCTTTTTCGCTCTCGGTCAAAATGTCGCTCGAGGCGAGCACGAGATCTACCTCTCGCAGCAGGACTGGCAACTCCTTGACGGGGATCCAGTCGCCGGTATGCGTGCCGTCATACACAACCTTCTTCAGCAGAATCGGAAACTTCGGTCCCGGATTTCCCTGCAGGCCGCGAAGAAACTCGCGCAGATGCTGGGCCCGCGTGATGTTGCCCAAGAACTCGGAAACGAGAAAGCCTTCGTGTTCGCACGACTCCTGCACCCAGCGGTCGTGGGCCTCCCACTCCTCTTCGGAAGGATCGCCGGTCAGCGAGGGCGCGTTGGCCTCGTCCCACGTAAACCGATCGGGGAAAGGATGGGGCTTAGCTTTCCCATCCCGAATGCACGTGCAACGTACGTACGCGTCAAGACTCATCGTTCACACCCAGCCAATGGTTAACCGTGGTTAAACCGCGGTCGTCAGTAAGACGGATTCAGGCACAAAACGTATGATTCTAGCACCGCTGGGCGATTCGCTTGTCGACGCCGTGTCTTCACGCATTCTCCGCCTCCTTTTCTCGGCCACCCATGAGTTGCCATTACAATTGGGGGTCATGCCAAGAGCCAAAGTATCTGCGACATGGCTGACCCTGCTGGCCGGACTTTGCGGGTTTTGCGCTGCGCAGGCAGGTTCGGCCCCACCCGCTTCGCATGAGGAATTCACGCGCCGTCTGGTCGCGGCGGCGGCCATCGAACGCACGCATCACTCGGTTCGCTATGTGTCGGAGTACATCCGCATTCCCTACCCGGGCGGCGATGTGCCCGCCGACATCGGTGTCTGCACCGACGAAATCATCCGCAGCTACCGCGCTGTTGGGGTTGATCTGCAAAAAGAGGTCCACGAAGATATGCTGCAGAACTTCGCCGCCTATCCGAACCAGCGGCGCTGGCGGCTGGCGCATCCCGACTCGAACATCGACCACCGCCGCGTGCCCAATCTGATGGTGTTCTTCCAGCGCAAGGGAGAGTCCCTTCCCATCACCAACCGCGCGGCAGACTACGCGCCCGGAGATCTCGTCACGTGGGATTTGGGACGCGGCGTGCCGCACATCGGCATCGTGGTCGATCAAAGGTCCGGCGCCCGCTACAAGGTGGTTCACAACATCGGCGAGGGGCCCAGGATGGAAGACGTTCTTTTTAATTGGAAGATCACGGGGCACTATCGGTACTTCGGGCCGGGACGTTAGACATCCGCCGCAACAATCGGTTCACTTCTGCGGCAGCAGGCCTTTATCAAATTTCAATGTTGCCGTCTTGAACTCTTCTGACTTTCCCCGTGGAATGCTCAGCGTCTTCCACTCACCCGATCGCAAATGCTTGGCCAGAAACACGATCTGCCCGATGTGCTGGGCGTAGTGGGCGATCTGCCGGTTGATGGCCTGCAGCACGGTGTGCGGCTCGCCGCGGACGGGCACCGTCCGCATCACGTCCTCCGGCTTGAGGCCGTCGATTGTTCCGAGGACACAAGCCCAGCCTTCTTCCCACCATCGCATCACGTCGGCCCGCGTGGTAGCAGAAGTAACTTCGAACTCCCTGTCGCGAAAGCGGTCTGGCTTCTCGCCGTCGCTGGTGAGGAAGTCGGTGAACCGCGAGCGCATGTTGCCCGCCAGATGCTTCACCAGGATGGCAACGGAATTCGACTCCGGGTCGAGGGTGAAGAAAAAGTCTTCCTCCCGAAGTTGCGCCATCGCGGCCTCGCCCATGCGCTTGTGCCCGCGCATCTGGCGGCGCGCCTCGTCGAGATAGTGCGCAGCTGGATCAATCATCATCGCATTGCCTCCGAGAATCAGACGCTCGGGGTGGCCGGCGGGACGATTGGGTACGGGGCAGACAGCGTTGCCGGTCGCAACTCCAGTTCCAATTCGAAGCCGCCTACCCACTTGGCTATCAGGTTATAAAGCAGCGCGCCAATCGCTCCGAAGACAAATCCCATGACACCGTAGAGAACCGGCATGAGAACTGCGAACACGACGCCGAAAATCCCGGCAAAGGGAGTCTTGCCCTGCCCTGCAAACGATCCCAGCAGCCCGATCACGAGAAAAAGCGGGCAGAAAATCAGTCCCAGACAGCCATAGGTCAGTCCCATGATCTTGGCGAACGACATTACACCCACTGACTTGACGATATGCATAAGTTGTTCTCCGTTCAGAGTAAGCGTTCCCAGCAACCATCAAAAGCTACCACTAAGTCTGGCCCCAGCCTCCGCCACCCGGCGTCTCAATCCTGATTCGTTCGCCCTTGTGCAGACGAGTGCTGAATTTACCCGGCATCTGCTCGACCGAGCCATCTGTGCGCGTGATGAAAGCCTTTCCCGGCGCGCCGTCCGCGCCCCCGGCCAGGCCCCACGGCCCGCGCGACCGTCGGTCCGCAAGCAGAGTCACTTCGCAGTCGGTGAGCACTTCAATCTCGCGAACGATGCCCTCGCCGCCGCGATGCTGGCCATCTCCGCCGCTGCGCGGGCGCAGCGAATACCGCCGTACGCGCAGCGGATACGCATACTCCAGCGCTTCCGCCGGAGTGTTGAGCGAATTGGTCATGTGCGTGTGCACGCCGGATACGCCCGGCTTGCCGGGACGAGCGCCCATGCCTCCGGCTACCGTCTCGTAGTACGCGAACGGCTCGCCGGTGCGCGGATCGCCTTTGCGAAGATCGATTCCGCCGATCGTCAAATTGTTCATCGTTCCGGAAGCCGCCGCCGGAATGCGATCCGGAATCGCCTTTGCCAGTGCCCGCAGCACCACGTCGACGATGCGCTGCGAGGTCTCGACATTTCCTCCGGCAACCGCGGCGGGAGGCCGCGCGTTCACGATCGTCCCTTCCGGCGCAATCACCCTGATCGGCCGCATCAGTCCCGCCGCAGCCGGAACGTCCTCGGCCAGCAGACAGCGAAAAACGTAGAAGCACGCCGAGAACGTGATCGCCGCCACCGCATTCACACTGCCCTCAACCTGCAGGTCGCTGCCCGTGAAATCGACGGTGACCATGTGGCGCGGGCGCTCCCGCCCGCGTCTTGTAGCGGTGCGGTGAACCGTCACCGCAACCGCGATCTTCACCGGCCGGTCGCTGATCCCGTCGCCATCCAGAAAATCCTCCGCCCGATATTCTCCGGCCGGCACGCTCTGCAGGAACGCCCGCATCATTTGCTCGGAATAGTCCAGCAGTTCCCCGGCCGCCCGCCGGGCCCGCTCCACGCCATAGCGTGAGCAAACCTCGCGCAGTCGCTCGGCACCGGTGTGGCAGGCGGCGATCTGCGCGCCCAGGTCGCCTTCGCGTTCCTCGGGCGTGCGCACGTTGTTGAGCAGCAGCGAGAGCACGTCGCGCTGCATCACGCCCGCCCGCATCAGTTTCACGGGAGGGATGCGCACGCCTTCCTGATAGATCTCGCGGCAGAGCCCCATCGATCCGGGATAGGCCCCACCCACATCGGCGTGGTGAGCCCGTGAGGCCACATAGAAGTCGGGTCTGGTGCGGCGGCGGGATCCCACATACACAGGCGCCACCAGCGTGATATCGGGCAGATGCGTCCCGCCGCGAAAGGGATCGTTGAGCATGACCATATCGCCCGGTCCCATTGGGCCCGCGTCAATCGCCGCCCGCACCGACATGGGCATCGACCCCAGGTGCACCGGCATGTGATCGCCCATGGCAATCACCTCGCCCGCGCCGTCGAACACCGCGCACGAGTAGTCGCGCCGCTCTTTGATGTTCGGGGAGAACGCCGTCCGCCGCAGGGCCGCGCCCATCTCTTCGGCAATGGAGTGATACAGGTTCTTGAAGATTTCCAGCTCAACCGGATCGCGCCGCATGAGGCGCAGTGTACTAAAAAGTCGTTGGTCGATGGTCGTTCGTCGTTCGCGCAGCTTGGTTGTGCCAGCCTTTTTGGGAATGATTTGGCCAACGACTAACGACCAGCGACTACCCGGCCGCCAAAGAAATCCGCCCCAAACTGCAAAATTCTATTGACACTTTGTTCATACTGCCGCAATATCTTGGGTTATAGGGCCTTCCCATACTACGAGTAGGGTTGGCTTTTCAAGTACTAGGGCCCCTGGTTAGAAACCTTTGCAAGGGAAAATCGTTCACGGAGGAACCTTCATGGCAACGAAAAAGAAGGCAAAAAAGAAGAAACACTAACTGTAGGCGAGACGATACCTCGCATACACCCGAATTTCACTGGCCTCTTAAGAGAAGCACCTCTTGAGGGGCTTTTCCTTTCGCTCGCGATCGGCACGAGAATCGCGGTCCGCGCGAAAATCTCCATGCTAATCGCCACGGCTGTGTCACAATAAGCGAACCGAACGCCGGAGTCCCGAAAGATGGCTGCCAGGAAAAAGACTGCGGGCAAGAGCACAGGGGATGAAGTCCTCATCCCCGACAAGCTCTATTTCCGCATCGGAGAAGTAGCCACGCTGTGCCACCTTCCCGCCTACGTGCTGCGTTTCTGGGAGTCCGAATTCCCGCAACTGAAGCCGGTCAAGAGCAGCACCGGCCAGCGCATGTACCGCAAGCGCGACGTCGAGAGCGTGCTGCGCATCAAGCAATTGCTCTACGAGCAGGGATTCACGATTTCCGGCGCACGCCAGCAACTCCGTGCGGAAAACAAATCCGACAAGACCCAAACGGCGATTCCCTTCCCGTCGCAATCCGTGCCGGAGATTCAGCGCATCCGCCAGGGCCTGCGCGAGATTCTGAGCTTGCTCTCGGCACGCCGCACGGGCTAGCTGCTAACCTGATCTTCCCGGCCTTCGGTATGTCTCATGAGAAGCGGCTACAACGCACTTCGTAGGAATCGGAGTATTGGCACAGCCAAGCAGGGCCATGGCCAGAACAATGCACTGACGATTCCGTTTGTCTGCCACGCAGATCGAATCTGGTACGAGAATCTCGGTCCACATCGCATCGTGAATCGGACAGTAGGCTTGCTCGATCTCGCGTTCGTCGTAGAAAAAACCCGTGAGGATTGCATTCACGCCTGCACCGTGGCGGATGTCTGCCATCTTTTGTCTCTCGTTCCTCCTGCTGATCTCGAGTCTCTGCAAACTTTCGTCTTCCGGCAGCCGACGCGCAAACAATGGTCCATCAGCCCTGCATGGGGACGGATTGCGTACTCGGCAGACCTGGGTCTGACAGGTAAGAAGGTCCGCCGCCAAGGCCCAGCCATCTTCTTGGAAGCAGTCAATTCGACAAAAGTGTGGAAGTGGGGCAAGGATCTCGACCCAGAAGATGCACTCGAAATCGAAAGACTCAGAAGCGACGGCCACGTTGTCGAGGACACTGGCAAGCGTCTGCTGTTCCGCAGTAGCCAAGAATCGGTGAGAGTTACGCAACTGTATCGCACTCTGCTCCATGAGATTGGCCACTGGGTCGACTGGCTAGAGAAGGTCGAGCGACCAGCTGCGAACTCGTCCGCTCCCTATGATGTTTTGTCGGACCGATACTTCGCGAGGCCCGATCAGGAGCGGGAGCGGTTCGCGCACCGCTATGCGGATACGATGCGGGAAAGCCTCGTAGCAGCGAATCTGATTCCGTTCGACAGCATCATCTATGGCGAAGAGCTGGCCGAATCGTCAGTCTGATCTTGGCGCGGCCCTTACGCTTCCACCCAGTTGCTGCGCTCCAGAATCGTCGGTGGCTCGTAGGTCTTTCCCCGCGCCAGCCGTTTCTCTTCCCGCCGCGTCGTCCACAGAAGGACAGGGCCGAGCACGGCCGGCAACATCCTCGCCACAACTCCGGATTCCTGTTTGAACTCCTGCCGCAGCGCGCGGATGTCGTCGCTGACGCTACGGTCCACCTTCCGGAATTGCCGCTCCATCGCCCACAAGGCCGAGCTGTAGATGCCGCTCAGCCGTCCCATCTCGCGCGTAAAGCGCTCGCGCACGCGGGCATCGGGCGAATCTTTGTAACGCTTCCAGCCCGCCAACAATGTTCGCGAAATGCGGTACAGGCTGGGCCCGTTGAGTTGGAAATCGCGCCAGAACGCCCAATCGAGAAAACGTTTGGAGTCTTCCCGCGAGATCGCCGCATGCTTGAAATTGAATTTGAACTGCCCGTGCACGTCGGCGTAATCCACATCGCGCAGCAGGCGGCCCTCTTCCGCCATCTGCTGATACAGCGGAGTTCCCGGCACCGGCGTGTACAGCATGAACTGGTGGAAGTCGGTGTCGTGCGAGACTGCGTGCTCGATTTCCGCCACGATGTTGTCGGGCGTGTGATGCTCCAGCCCGATGATGGTCGAGCCCTGCACGCGGATTCCGTGCTCGCGCAACTCGCGTGTGAGTTCCCGCGTGTCGGAGCCTTGCAGCTTGCTGTAGCCGGCCTTCGGGGATTCGAGCCCCATCCACAGCCACGACACGCCCAGTTCCACCAACTCCTGCATCGTGTATTTGCGGATCGCATTGGCGGACGCAAACACCGACAGTGTCCAGCTCTTGCCCCCGGCTTTCATCAGTTCGAGCAGTCGCATGGCGCGCTCGCGATGCAGCAGGAAGTTTTCGTCCATCACGAAGAACGATTTCACCTTCAGCTCGTCCTCCATGCGGCTCATGACCTCGAACAGCTCGTCGCCAGTCTCAAAGAAGTTGACGAACTTTCCTTTGCCACCGAAAAACGCCGACGTGGTGCAGAAGTTGCATCCCATGGGACAGCCCACCGAGGGGATAATCGTCGCCGCGGTCGCGCCCTTGCGCTCCGGCAGGCGGATGCCCATGATCCGAGTACGCATTCCGGAGACAATCGCCGGATGCCGGATGGGCGCGTTTTCGTCCTCGCCCAGATAGCGCCGCATCCAGGCAACGCCCTCGCCGCGCACGATGTGATCGGCGTCGATCATGCCTTCAACTCCGGGAATGGCAGCCACGTGCCCGCCCACCACAATCACCGAGTGCGGCGAGAGTTCGCGCGTCATGCGGCACATCTCGCGCACCTTGGCGACGTTGACGATGATCCCCGTTATGCCGACCACGTCGTAATGATGGGTTTTCAATTCGCGTGCGAAGTCTTCGCGCGTGGGGAAGTCGAGCACGGCGCAGGGCGCGGAAACGTTCGCCTGGATCATCATGATGCCCCAGGAGCGATGGAACATACGCAGCGAAAAGCTGCCCTGCGCGCGCGTGACCTGATTGTGATAAAGCTCCATCGGATTGATGGAGCGGCTGCCGAACTCGTCGTCCTGTGCGTACGGCCCGAAGACCGAACTCAGCAGAATGCGGGCCTGGGTTCCCTTGGGGTGTTTTTCGACAGTGCTGCTTCGTGCCGAGGTGGACTGACCACTATGATCGCTAGTTTCGATGCCGGTTAGAATTTCCAATTCTTCTCATCATCCGTTTCCCCCCACATGCCGTTAAGGCCATCGTAGCTGTCGGCGGCCCACTGCGAACCGCACGCGGAAAGAAAACACAAAAAGATTACAAAGGCAGGACGTGTCGTGAAGTAACTAGTGAATGTGGGGACAGCCGCCCCCGGCTGTCCGGTCGAGCGTAGCTCCACCGCCTCGCGCCGCTTGAACCAGCTTGCAATCTAGCCTAGAATCACTGCGCCATGGCTTCGGAGCCGTTAGAGATCGAACGTCTGGACCGGGGAGTGCTGAGCTTGCGCGGCCCGCTCACCATGGAGAACGTGTCTCCCTTCCTGAACGCGGTCCGGCGCGAAGATGCGCCCACTATGATTCTCGATTTGACCAACGTTCCCTATCTCGATTCCTCCGGTCTGGGATCGCTGGTCAGCGCCTGCACTTCCTGCGCCAAACAAGGACGCCGCATCGCCCTCACCGGGGTGAACAAGCGCGTGCAGAAAGTTTTCGAAATTACCAAAGTCGAACAGGTCTTCCTGATGTTCCCCACGCTCTCCGACGCGCTCGAAGCGTTCACCAACGCGGGCACGGCGTAGGAACTGCGGGGAATTTACGTCGCTGGATGAGCGCGCGCCGGTTGCGTAAGAAAAACTCAGAGCCGTGTCGATGAGTGCTATGACGACGTTGAGCCAATAACGAGCAGCCCCTTGTTTCCGTAACGTCGGCTACCCTGCCATTTCGAAAGCCCCTCGGGAACGGCTGCAAACAAGCCGTCACGGTCCTCCTTTGCCCCGTACGGTATAATTTGGGGTTTTTCCGAGGACGTGCTTGCCGGCATCTTCTTACGTTTGGACGGAACCGTACCAGGCTGCGGTCTTGGAATTGGATTCGGAGAAACTTCTCACGGAGATTACCAAAGCCGAGGCGGTCATCCAGCAGCGACAGGCGGAATTGCTGCAGGCCTTGCCAACCGGCGGCGACGAACTCGAGGCGATTGCAAGAGCGTTGAGGGTTTTGAGCCAACTGCGAGAGATCGAACACAGGAGCAGCTAGTACGAGGCGTACACAACTACACATTTGCTCCTCGTACCACAAACCGTCCGGCGCTACAGTAGCACTCTGAACAAGGTCAGCAGGCGCGTGAAATAATAGGCGGCTCTCAGCAATCTTATGTCGATTCCCTCAGGGAGAAATCGTGCGTCTCATACCCCATGAAGCAAAGTTTTTCGAGATGTTCGCCGAGCTATCCGGCTACCTGACCGAAGGAGCCCAGCTGCTTCGGGCCATTCTCGAAGATCCCCACGATCTCAGAATGCGCGTCGAGCAGGTGCAGGCCATCGAACACAAGGCCGACCGGGCCACGCATGCGATCTTCACCAAGCTCAACCAGAGCTTCATTACTCCGTTTGACCGGGAAGACATTCACAAGCTGGCTTCCTCGCTTGATGACGTCCTGGATTTCACCAACGCCGCAGCGAACCGCCTGGTGATGTACAAAATCACCGAACCGCCGCCTGCCGCTGCCGAACTGGCGGGTTTGATCGTCCTGCAAAGCGAGGAACTGGCACGGGGCGTTTCGTTGCTCGAAAAAAACGGAGCGGTGCTGAAGCATTGCGACGAAGTGAACCGCCTGGAAGATGAAGCGGACCACGTCAGCCGGAGGGCCATCGCCCTGCTGTTCGAAAGCGAGAAGGATCCCATCCAGCTCATCAAGCTCAAAGAGCTGTATGAAGTTCTGGAAGTGGCGACGGATAAGGCGGAGGACGCGGCCAACGTTCTGGAAGCCATTGTTCTGAAAAGCGCTTAATTCGCAGCCGACACGGCGACAAAACGGGGTGAGGCCCGCTCTCCAGTGCATGCCGACGTTTTACTCGTCCTGATTACAATTCTGGTGGCGCTGATTTTCGATTTCGTGAACGGGTTTCACGATTCGGCGAACAGTATTGCGACCGTGGTGTCCACTCGCGTTCTGTCCCCCCGGCTGGCCGTGGTGTGGGCCGCGACCTTTAATTTTCTCGCGGCTTTTTTTCTGGGTACCGCGGTGGCGAAGACCATCGGCAGTGGCATGATCCACCTGGAGTTTGTCGACCAGTACGTGGTGCTGGCAGGCTTGTTTGGGGCCATTGTCTGGGATCTATTGACCTGGTGGTGGGGTTTGCCCACTTCTTCGTCG
>Ga0075017_100001868_pt1 | contig 13032 bp, 9 predicted proteins | sample AleBraG_ABR_2012_FD_71475 | JGI IMG/M metagenome (GOLD analysis project Ga0075017, IMG submission 71475) | Freshwater sediment microbial communities in response to fracking from Pennsylvania, USA - Alex Branch Run_MetaG_ABR_2012 | ecosystem: Environmental > Aquatic > Freshwater > Creek >...
ATCGGTTATCGATCGCTGCGCCGAAGCGCCCTGCCGGCCGGTGGTCGCCTCGGGATCTACGGATTCGGCGGATCGGCCCACCTGACCGCGCAGGTCGCGTTGGCCGAGGGCGCGAGTCTGTACGTCATGACTCGCTCCGAGGTCGATCAGGAGTTGGCCCGCTCGCTGGGCGCGACCTTCGTGGGCGGCTCGTTCGACCGACCTCCGGTGGCGTTGGATTCGGCGATCCTCTTCGCTCCGGTCGGCACACTGGTGCCCGAGGCGCTGGCGGTGCTCGACCGAGGGGGCACGCTCGCGGTCGCGGGTATCCACCTCAGCGACGTGCCGCCACTCAACTACCAAGACGCGCTCTTCCAGGAACGTACGTTGACCAGCGTTACCGCGAACACCCGTCGAGACGGCGAGGAGTTCCTCGCGTTGGCGCGCCGCATCGGCCTGCGCGCGACGACGGTCTCGTACGCCTTCGAGGACGTCGACACCGCGCTGTCCGACCTCGCCCACGACCGCTTCAGTGGGGCCGCGACGATACGGATCGCCGATGACTAGTCACGTCGTCGGCGCGACGGCGCGACGCGCCGACCTTTGTCGCGCCCCTCGCGCGAGTGGATCGCGTACTGATCGGTAAATCGCGACGCCGCGGGCGGCGTGCGAGGCCGCAACGCCGACGCAGCCTGGCGACGGCGCGACGATCGTGCGTCACGTCGGCGTATCGCGGCGGTCACCTCCTTTTCAATTCCGCAGGGGACGTGTCATAATGGCCCTTCATGTCAGAAGCAATGGAATCCAGCGCCGCACGTCCCGAAGACGATCTCGACTCGAGACTCCTGGGGGAGGGCCATCCGGCCGGACTACCCGTGTTCAAGGCGACGGTCGACGCGCACCTGTCGAATCGCCGCCACGTCAACAGTCCGTCGCAACTCCTGAATCTCCAGGAGCTCGTCCACTACAAGGCCAGCCACGGGCGTTGGCGCATCGCGAAGGACCTCGTGGGCCTCGTGCGGCGCGGCCACGCGGGAGAGGTCGACGAGTCCTATCCCGACAAGCTCAGTCGGGAGACCCGTCGGGGAAAGAGCGAATCGTCGACGTACGGTCTCGCGCACGTGGGCGACCAGCAGTTCGTGCTCTACGCGATGAACTGGGACTTCTTCGCTGGTTCACTCGGTGTCGTCTCAGGCGAGAAGTTCCAGGCCGCGGCCGACCTCGCGGTCAACAAGAAGCTCCCCTTCGTCAGCGTGTACGCGTCGAGTGGTGTGCGCCAACACGAGAACTTCGCCGGTCTGACCCAGATGACCCGGATGGTCGAGGCCATCCGCCACTACAAACAGAAGGTCGATTTGCCGCACGTCGCGGTGCTGCTCGGCAACGTCTGGGGTGGCGTGTCGGCGAGCGCGGTACCCAACGCCGACCTGATCCTCGCGACGTCGGGGACCAACTTCGGATTCGCCGGACCGAACGTGATCGAGGCCTTCGAGGGGGCGTCGGTGCCGATCGACTCCCAGAGTGCCGAGGCCAATCTGCTCGACCGCAACATCGACGTGGTCCTCGACGACGAGAGCGAACTCGTGAACTACCTCGAGGAGCTCTTCGCCGCCACGACGCGACCGGACCGGCACCACCAGTTGAGCGCCGAGACGCCGCCCATGGTCCGCAACGTCACGGCCCCCGACCAGCGCCGTTCCTTCTCGTTCGGTCAGGTCGGCATCCACGGTCCTCGCTTCGACGATCTGAAGGACCCCGAGTTCGTCCCCGCCGCGCCGTCGCGGACCAGTCCCGCCGACGACGCCTCGGACGCGCTCGTCGAGCAGTACCAGGACCTCATGACCGACGCGAACCGCGTCGACCTGGAGTTCATCATCCGCTACGGATTCAATGACGCCATCGCGATCTACAACTACGTCCAAGAGCCCGACGTCAAGCGTTACCCCGCCATCGTGGGCGCGGTCGCCAAGATCGGCGCACAGCCCTTCATCATCGTGGGCACCCAACCGTCGTATCAACGCGTGGGCCACACGGTGATCAAACGACCGTCGAACCCCGCGCCCGAGGACTTCTTCTTCATGGAGCGCATGCTCGACATGGGTGAGCGGCTTCGCCTGCCCGCCCTGTTCGTCACCGACACCCTGGGCGCCAAGCCCACCCTCGAGAGCGAACGTCGAGGCCAGTCGCGCGCCATCGCGAGTGCGATCCTGCGCGGCATCGACTACTCCGAGCCGGTGATCTCGCTCGTGGCCGGCGCACTGGGCAGTGGCGGAGGACTCGCCACGACGCCAATGGCGGACCACGTGGTGATGATGGAGAAGGCGATGGCCTACGTCGCCGAGCCGCGTTCGGCCGCGTCGATTCTCTACAAGACCCCCACTCCTTCGAGGGAGGAGGTGCGCACGACCATCGCCACGATGCGCTCGACCGCCTCGGACCAGTTGGACCTCGGACTCATCGACGAAGTGATCCCCGAGGACGTCAACCCCTTCGTGACCGTGGCGCGCGTCCACGAGTCGATCCTTCGCGCCTACGTCGATCTCTCGGGGCTCTCGGAGAAGAAGTTGCGCAGCCGACGCCAGGAGCGAATCCGCGGACTGCGCGCCTTCGAGATCATCCAGGAGTAGCGAATCGGTCGCGTCACCGAGGCCGTTCCAACCCGTCGCGATCGAGTGTGAATCATCCTCATCGATTTACCCTGGAGTAAGTGGTGTCGAGCGAATCAGGCTCGAGGAACGTGATGGCCTTCACGAATCGCACACGTGGTCGTGACGCGATGGGAGCGGAATTCCCGCCTCGAACAAGTAGCGTGGAGAGACAAACGCCTTGAAGGAGACCGATTCGTGAGCGACGGTTACGTACGCCAACTACCCGATGTCGACCCTGAAGAGACCGCCGAATGGGTGGACTCGCTCAACTCGTTGGTCGACGCGGGCGGCGAGCGACGCGCGCGGTTCGTCCTGGCCACGCTGACCGATCGCGCCCGCGAGTTGGGCGTCGGCACGCCGGTCGAGGTTTCCACGCCGTACGTCAACACGATTCCCAAGCAGGCCGAGGCGTGGTTCCCCGGTGACGCGGCGATCGAGCGACGGCTTCGCGCGTACATCCGTTGGAACGCGGCGGTCATGGTCGTCAACGCCAACCACCGCGCGGACGGCATCGGTGGGCACCTCTCGTCCTACGCCTCTTCGGCTGGTCTCTACGAACTGGCGTTCAACCACTTCTTTCGTGGCAAGGAACACGGTCAGGCCGGTGACCACGTCTACTTCCAGGGCCACGCCGCCCCCGGGATCTATTCGCGCGCCTTCTTGGAGTACCGTCTGGACGAGTCCCAGCTGGATAACTTTCGCCGTGAGCTGTCCGGCGACGGCTTGTCCAGCTATCCGCACCCGTGGCTCATGGGCGACTTCTGGGAGTTTCCGACGGTCTCGATGGGCCTCGGTCCGCTCAACTCGATCTACCACGCGCGTTTCAACCGCTACATCGACCACCGTCGGATCGACGACACGTCGAACTCGCGGGTGTGGTGCTTCCTGGGTGACGGCGAGACGGACGAACCCGAGACACTGGGCTCGATCAGCCTGGCCGGACGCGAACACCTCGACAACCTGACCTGGGTCGTCAACTGCAACCTGCAGCGCCTCGACGGTCCCGTGCGCGGCAACGGCAAGATCATTCAAGAGCTCGAGGCGGTCTTTCGAGGCGCGGGCTGGAACGTGATCAAGGTGATCTGGGGCGCGGCGTGGGACGACCTGTTGGCTAACGACACCGACGGCGTGCTGCTCGAGAAGATGAACACGACCGTGGACGGGGAGTTCCAGAGGTTCGCGACCGAGTCGGGCGCGTACATCCGCGAGCACTTCTTCGGTCCCGATCCCCGACTACGCGCCTTGGTGGCGCACCTGAGCGACGACGAGTTGCGGACGCTGCCGCGCGGCGGACACGACTATCAGAAGATGTACGCGGCCTACAAGTCCGCCACGTCGCACACCGGCAGCCCGACGGTCATCCTGGCGCACACCATCAAGGGCTGGACGCTCGGTAGCGCCACCGAGGCGCGCAACGCGACCCACCAGGTGAAGAAGCTCACCCGCGCGCAGCTGACGAGTCTGCGCACTCGTCTACACCTCGAAGACGTGATCTCCGAGTCGGCCATCGAGGCCGACGCGCCACCGTACTATCGACCGCCGGTCGACTCGGACGAGTACCGATACCTGGTCGAACGTCGCAACGTGCTGGGGGGACCGTTGCCGAAGCGCACGACCGCCATTCGCACGCCGCTGACCTTGCCACCCGATGACTTGCTGCACGAGTTCGACGAGGGCTCCAACGGCCAGGAGGTCTCGACGACCACCAGTTTCACGAGGTTGCTGAGGACCCTGGCGCGCGCCGAGGGATTCGGGCCCCGCGTCGTTCCGATCATCCCGGACGAAGGTCGGACCTTCGGCATGGACTCGTTGTTCAAGGAGTTCGGCATCTACGCCGCCGAAGGGCAGCTGTACGAGCCGGTTGACTCGCAGCTGCTACTGAGTTACACCGAATCGCGAGACGGTCAACTGCTCGAAGAAGGGATCACCGAGGCCGGTTCACTCGCGAGCTTCACCGCCGCGGGCACGGCGTACGCCACCCGCGGGGTTCCGATGGTGCCCTTCTATACCTTCTACTCGATGTTCGGGTTCCAACGCGTGGGCGACCTCATCTGGGCCGCCGCGGACTCCCAGGCCAAGGGATTCCTGCTGGGTGCGACGGCCGGGCGTACGACCATGCTGGGCGAGGGTCTCCAGCACCAGGACGGCCATAGCCTGCTGTTGGCGTCGACCGTCCCGACGTGCCAGGCCTACGATCCGGCCTACGCATACGAGGTCGCCGCGATCGTTCGACAGGGGTTGCACCGCATGTACGGGTCGCGCGATTCGCAGGGCCGTGACGGTGCCGGTGAATCGGTCTTCTACTACCTGACGCTCTACAACGAGAACTACGCGATGCCGCCGCGGCCCGAGGGTGTGACCGATGAGGACATCCTCACCGGCCTCTACCGGTGGGCGCCGGCGCCTGACGGCGTCGACGCCGTGGCGACGATCATGTTCTCCGGTTCGGCCCAGGGCGCCGCTCGAGCGGCCCAACTGACCCTCGCCGACCGCTACGGAATCGGCGCGGAGCTGTGGAGTGCGACGAGCTACAAGCGCCTTCGTGAAGATGGTCTCAGTGCAGAGCGCTACAACCGACTCCACCCGCTCGAGACGCCTCGCGTCGCACCGGTCACCGAGCGACTGGGTACGGCGCCGGGTCCCATCGTCGCGGTCACCGACTACATGAAGTCGGTCCCCGACCAGATCGATCGTTTCGTCGCTCCACTCGAGTTGAAGACCAAGCGGGGGACGGCCGTCGTGCGTCGGCCGTACATCACGTTGGGCACCGACGGATTCGGCCGATCGGACACTCGCGCGGCGCTCCGCCGCTTTTTCGAGACCGACGAGGCACACGTCGTCATCGCCGTCCTGTCCGGCCTGGCCGAGATGGGACAGCTCGAGTCCATCGTGGTCGACAAGGCCATCAAGGAATACGGCCTGGACACCGAACTCGCCGACCCGTGGACGCGTTGAGTGTCCCAGCAGTTGACGACGACGAACGCTGCCGATCCAGAAAGGTTGACCAATGGCTGAAGTACTGATGCCCGAACTCGGCGAGAACATCACGGAGGGGACCGTGACGCAGTGGTTCAAGTCAGTGGGCGAGTCCGCGACGGCCGGCGAGGCCCTCTTCGAGGTGTCGACGGACAAAGTGGACGCTGAGGTGCCGTCGCCCCTCAGTGGCACGGTCATCGAGATCCTGGCCAGCGTCGGCCAGACGGTGGCGATCGGCACGGTCGTCGCGATCGTCGACAGCGGGTCGGGGGGTACCGCGCCCGGCGGGCCGATCAGTGCGGCCACGCCCGCACCGACCGCCGCCGCGGTCAGCGCGGAGCCGGCGCCGGCGCGCGCACCCGACGTGGTGGCTGCTCGCGCACCCGCACCCGCACTCGCACCCAACCCCGCGCCACCGACGCCCGCGTCCCGCGCGGCGGTGGCGGTGGACGCCCGACTGGTCACCTCTCCCGTCGTTCGGAAGTTGATGAACGACCTCGGACCCGACGCGGGACTCGTGACCGGAACGGGGCCCGACGGTCGCATCACTCGCAAGGACGCCGAGAAGGTGGCGTTCGCCCAGGGCCGTTCGGTGGTGCCACGAGGACGCCAAGCGGCCGGTCCATCGGCCACGCCGGTCGTCTTCGCCCCACCACCGGCCCCAGCGGGCTCGGACTTCGTGGCGTTCAACAAGATCCGCCGGGTGACGGGTGAGCGGATGGTGACGTCCAAGGCGATCTCGCCGCACGTGATGACCGCGGTCGAGGTGGACTACGAACGGATCGAAGGCGTCCGACGCGCTGTCCAGGATCGATGGAAGCGAGAGGAGGGCTTCACGCTAACGTACCTTCCCTTCGTGGCCCGAGCGCTCGTCCAAGCCCTGGGCGACTTCCCCCACCTGAACGGGTCGGTCGTCGAGGGCGGCATTGTCCTGCACGAGCACATCGACCTCAACATCGCCGTCGACATCAACTACGAGGGGCTCCTCGCGCCGGTCATTCGACAGGTTGAGGACAAGCGAATGGGCGCCATCGCCCGTGAGATCTCGGACGTGGCGTCACGGGCGCGGAGCAACAAGCTGCGACCGGACGACCTCAGCGGCGGCACGTTCACGATCTCGAACTCGGGACCCTTCGGCACGTTCATGGTGGCGCCGGTGATCAATCAGCCCCAGGTGGCGATCCTCTCCACCGATGGTGTGACGCGCAAACCGGTCGTGGTCGTCGACGCGACGGGTGGCGAGTCGATCGCGATCCACTCGGTGGGCATGCTGGTCCTCAGTTGGGACCACCGGGCCTTCGACGGTGCTTACGCCGCCGCCTTCCTGCGTCGCCTGAAGGACGTGCTCGAACACCACGACTGGGAGGCCGAGCTGTAGCCCTCCGGACGCTACTTGCTCAGGTTGATCGAGCGAAGGATCGATCGGGCGAACTAGTTCGTCCGCGCGTGGGCCCTTCGCCTCGCCTAGCGCCGGGAGTAGGCGAGTGGACCGTGGCCGGCCGCCTCGACGGTGCCGAGGAGCCGGGCGTCGCGGGAGCGCTCGCTTCGCAAGGTCCGACGCCGACGCACGTCTCTTCGTTCGAGATGCTGTTCTCGCGCTCACGGTATCGCGGGCTGTGTCACGGTGCCATCACGTCGAACTCCCCGGTGCGCGGCACCGGGGAGTTCGACGTGATGGCGGATGCGACGACTACTTCAGCCAGGAGGGAATCCCCGTGCTGAGGTTCTTCGCGAACGTGATCGGGCTCGAGTTCGAGCTCGTGGTCGTGAAGATGGCGCCCGTCAACGGCTTGGCCGAGGTCGCGCTCGTGACCACGTCGAGGTAGCCACCGTTCACACCCTGGTGGTCCTTTGACGTGTACGACAGCGGCGTCAACGACGGCGTCTGCTTGAACGTCGTGGTCGTGAGCGTCTTCAAGAAGCTCGCCCGCGTGAGGACCTTACCGTTCGCCTTGAGGGCCTCGACGAACGACACGGCCCAGCCGACGCCGTTCTCCAGGTTGCCGTTGAGCTGGCCGTGCAGTTGTGAGGTGAAGAGCGGGTCGTACTTGGTCAAGACGTTCTTCATCCACGCGATCCACGGGCTACCGGAGCCCGGGGTCGGCAGGTAGGAGAACGACACGGCACCGATCTCGGGGTCGGTCGGGAACGACGCCAGCGGACCGCCGACGGTGACCGGGTCCGAGCCGACGTTCGAGATGACCCAGTGCGGCGAGTAGCCGCCCAGGGTGGCGTCAGCGAGCGCGGCGTCGGTGGCACCGGGGATCGTGTCGAGCACGACGACCGAGCAACCGGCGGTGGCGAAGTCCGTGATGAAGGACTTGAAGTAGACCGCACCCTGGGCGACCAGTCCACCCACGTTGTACATCTGGTGGTTGACCGGCGTCACGCCTCCGGCCTCGAGGCCGGCGAGGCCGTCGGCGCCGAAGTCGTCACCCTGACCCAAGAAGCAGACCTTGGCCGAAGGGTAGGTCTTCTTGATGTACTGACCGAAGATCTTGCCCTCTTCGTTGTAGCTGGGCTGCCAGCCGAACAGACCGGGGTACTGGCCCGGGTTGTTCCAGTCACGCGAACCGGAGTTCACGTAGAGCTGGGGCACACCGTTGGACTTGAGCAGTGAACGCACCGAGTCCTGGGTCGGCGTACCGAGTGAACCGACGGTCGCGAAGACCGGGGTGGCCAGCAGTGTCCGGGTGTTGGCGACGGTGCTCGGGTTGCCCGTGCAACCGAAGCCGGGCGTGCCGTAGCAGTCGTCCTTGACGACGTATTTGATCGTGCGTCCGTAAATGCCGCCCTTGGCGTTCACGTACTTGAAAACTGCTTGCGCGGCGTAGGCGATCTCGTTGTAGCCGGCCGACGCGATGCCGGTCACTGGCTGCGTGGAACCGATCGTGATCTGGTGTGCGGTGACACCGGGAACACTCTTCGACGACGCTCCGGCGGTGACGATCGACGTACCCGCGCTGACGAGACCGACGCACAACAACATCGCCGTTCCCGCAGACGCTGCGCGTCGCGTATTCCTTTTGATCATGTTGATATTCCCCCCCATATTGGTACGTTCATGGCGAACGCTTACCCGAGAGTAGGGCTTACAACTACTGGATTCAAGTCACCCCCGACGATGTTCTCGCCGGGAACGCCACATCCGATGCACCGAACCCGATATTCCTAGTGGCGCGAAGAGCATCGTCACGATGAGCAGCGCACCGAAGATGATCCCGTTGAGTTGGCTCGCGAGGTTTCCTTGGGGGTTGAGACCGGAGTTGTTGGTGATCCACGAGATCACGTTGGCCGAGTAGGCGTAGATGATGCCCCCGATGAGTGCGCCGGGAATCGTCCCGATGCCTCCGATCACGATCAACGACAGGATGGTCACCGAGAGCGGGAACGTGAAGGTGGACGGTGAGACCGCGTTGTTGATGAGCGCGTAGACGCCACCGCCGAGGGCCGCGTAGGCCGACGAGATGGTGAAGGCGAGCACTCTCATGCGCGGCAGCGAGATGCCGACGAGTTCCGCGGCGACGTCGTTGTCACGGATCAGGCGCATGGCGCGCCCGGTGCGGCTGGCGAAGAGGTTGGCCATGAAGAAGAAGGCGACCCCGGTCACGAGGATGCTGATATCGGCCAGCCACATGGAGTTCGTCGTCAAGATCTCGGTCCCGGAGTGGAACAGGTCGACGATCCAGCGCGGTGGCGTGAGCGCGACCGGCAGCTGGAGGCCCGAGTCACCGCCGGTCCACGAATTGAACGACCCGAGGATCGCGGTGAAGGCGACCGCGAAGGCGAGCGTCATCCCCGCCAGGTACGGCCCGCGCAGGCGAGTGGCGGGAAGCCCGAGGAGCAGCCCGACGATGGCCCCGCACGCCGTGGCGATGAGCAGCGTCACGATGATCGGCGTCGACGAGTGGTGGTTGGCCCAGATGGCCACGGCGAACGCGCCCACCCCCATGAAGGCGCCGTTGCCCAACGAGATCTGGCCCGAGGCGCCGGTGAGGAACGAGAGGCCGAGCAACACGATCGACATCGACGCACCGGTGGCCAGGTTGAAGTTCGTCGTCGCGGGCAGGAAGAAGGTGAGCCACAGCGTCGCGGCGACCAGTGCCGCGCACAGCGTCGCGCGCCAGGTCACCGGATGGGCGGCGCGCAGCCCCGGCGTCGTGGCCGCCGCGGCGCCGCCGAGCGCGATGGTGATCATCACGACGCTCAAGAGGGCGGCGTGCGCACTGGATGCGAGGACCACGGCCACGACGTCGGCGACCACTACCACGGCGAGGATCGACGCCAGTCGTCGGCGCGAGGTGAGCGACGCCATTACACCCTCCTCGACGCGTTGCGGGTGAAGATGCCGCTCGGGCGGATCATGAGTGACGCGATGAGCATCACGAGGGCGACGATGATCACCGAGTTCGAGTTCAGGTAGTCGGTGACGAACTGCAGGACGATGCCCAGCACGATGCCCATCACCAGGGCCCCCACTGGACTGTCCAGCCCGCCGATCGCGGCGGCGATGAAGCCGAAGGCGAAGATGCTGTCCATGACCTGGGGCGTCAGGCCCGTGAAGAAGTTCGACGCCACGAGCACCGCGGTGACGGTGCCGACCGCGGTCGAGATCATCCAGCCGAGCGTGAGCATCCGGCCCACCCGCACCCCGAGCAGGCGTGAGACCTCCGGCGCCAGTGCCGACGCGCGAAGTTGCAGGCCCAGCTTGGTGAACTGGAAGAGGATCGTGATCGCCGTCATGACGATGACGCCGGTCACGATGACGTAGACGTCGAACGGTGACAGGGCGATCGGCTTGCCCCCGAGCTGCCACTCGATGGGCGAGAAGGGGATCGGCAGACTCCGTGGCGTCGTCGACCAGATCGCCGCCGCCACACCTTCGAGGACGATGAGGTAGCCGACCATGACTACGATCGGATTGATCTCAGGTTTTCCGTAGAGGGGTCGTACGAGCACCCGCTCGGTGACGCCGCCGATGGCGAAGCCGGCGGCGATCGAGATCGCCACGCAGGGCCAGTAACCGACGTGGTACGAGAGCAGCCCCATCCCGATGTACGTGGCGAACATGGGCATCGCCCCCTGGGCGAAGTTCAAGATCCCCGTGGAGCGCCAGATCAGCACGAGGCTGAGGGCGACGAGTCCGTACTCGACGCCGTTGGTGAGGCCCCCGAGCAGGTCAGTGACGAACCTCGACGTGAGGAACGGGTCCATCACTCCACCATCCCGAGGTAGTACTGACGCAGCTTGTCGTCGGCGGCCACCGTCGTGGCCGTGTCGTTCGCGACCACGTTCCCCAGGTGCAGGACCACGGCGTTGTCCGCGATACGAAGCGCCGACGACGCGTTCTGTTCGACCAGGATCACCGTCAAGCCGCTCGAGGCGCACAGGTCGTGGATAAGGTGCATCAACTGCGCGGTGACGAGCGGTGCGAGACCCAGCGACGGTTCGTCGAGCAACAGGACCGTGGGCCGGGCGATCAGGGCCCGGGCCATCGCCAGCATCTGGCGTTCGCCACCGGAGAGCTTCGCGGCGTGTTGGCGTCGGCGCTCGCCCAGCACCGGGAATCGTGCGTACTGCTCGTCCAGACCCTCGTGAAGATTGACCTTGGCGGTCATGGCGCCGAGGCGAAGGTTCTCTTCGACGGTGAACTCGCCGATCACCCCCCGACCCTCCGGGACGTGGCCGATGCCACGACGGGCGATGTTCTCCGGCCGCTGGCCGACGAGCGCCGTGCCCTCGAAGTCGATCGAACCGCTCGAGGGCTCCTTCAGCCCGCTGATCGTTCTCAGCAACGTCGTCTTTCCCGCGCCGTTAGCGCCCAGGACGGCGGTGATCTTGCCGGTCTCGGCCCGCATCGACACGTCACGCAGCGCCTGGACGGCACCGAAGTTGACGTTGAGCCCCGTGATCGAGATCATTCGTCGACCCCGAGGTAGGCCGCCACGACGTCGTCGTTCTCGCGGACCTCGCCGGGCGTGCCCGTGGCGATGACCTCGCCGAAGTTGAGCACCACCAGACGGTCCACGAGGGGCATGACGAACTCCATGTCGTGCTCTACGAGCAGCACGCCCATGGTCGAGCGCAACTCGGTGATGAGGGCGGCAAACTCGTCCAGTTCGGCCTCGTCGAGTCCCGAGGCCGGTTCGTCGAGCATCAGCAGCGAAGGCGTCCCCATCAGCGCACGGGCCACGGACACCTTCTTCGCGGTGCCGTAGGGGATCGCCGACGGGAGTCGATGGGCGACGCTCGCGATGCCGAGCCGCTCGAGCATCGCTTCGGCGTCGCTACGCAGGGAGCGTTCGGCCCGCACGCCGCTGGGCAGCGAGAGCACGCTGGTCCAGAAGCCGCCGTGGGGGCGCACCTGCCCACCGGCCATGACGTTCTCGAGCACGGTGCAGTGGGGGAACAGTCCGACGCCCTGCAAGGTCCTGGCGATGCCGGCACTGGCCAGTTGATTGGGTTTCAGGTTGGACCGACCACTCGCGGGGAACCGGACCGCCCCTCCGGTCGGCCGAACGAAGCCGCAGGCGACGTTGAACGCCGTGGTCTTGCCCGCGCCGTTCGGTCCGATCAGACCGACGATCTCACCCGACGAAACGGTGAACGAGACGTCGTCGAGGGCTCGGAGCCCTTCGAAGTGCACCGAGACGCGTTCCAACTCAAGAATCGGTGGGTTTGAACCGACGACCATATCGCTTCAAGTTACATGGTCTGGTGGAATCAAGACGGGCGCAATTGCGTCGCATCAATTCTTCGGTCGCGTCGGCCGCTTAGTCGGTGCGCTTCGACGTCGGCCAGTCGTCGCCGTGGTCGAGCAGTTGCGAGATGCGCGCCTGCCACGAATACCCTTCGGTGCTCTCGCCGCGGGCGTGCAGGGCGTCTCGTTCGCCGCGCAGTATCGCGGCCGCCTCGCCTAGGTGCGACGGCAGCCGGTCGCGGACCATTGTGCGGATCACCTGGGCCAGCGCCGGAGACGCGCCCTGGGTGGACACCGACACGACGACGTCCCCGTCGCGGTGGACGGCCGTGAAGTAGAAGTCGGACCGCGCGGGATCGTCCACGACGTTGAGCCAGGTTCGGGTCCGGCGTGCCTCGTCGACGATCCGGTCGTTGGTGACCGGATCACCCGTGGCGGCGACGCACAACACGTACGGGGCGAGGTCGCCGTCTCGGTACGAACGATTGTCGATCGACACGATGCCCTCGGGCGGCGTCACGAGGATTTCGCGGGCGATGACGCTGACGCGAGCACCGGCCTCCACGAGGAGCCGGGCCTTGCCCGCGCCGATCGCCCCGGCACCGATCACGACGACGGGTCGGTCGACGAGATTGACGGCCAGGGGCAGCATGGTCAAGCGATGGCCGCCTCACTCATGATCTCGCGAAGTGACAGCGCTGCGGTCGGTCCGACGACGATGATCGCCGG
>Ga0075017_100001869_pt1 | contig 13031 bp, 9 predicted proteins | sample AleBraG_ABR_2012_FD_71475 | JGI IMG/M metagenome (GOLD analysis project Ga0075017, IMG submission 71475) | Freshwater sediment microbial communities in response to fracking from Pennsylvania, USA - Alex Branch Run_MetaG_ABR_2012 | ecosystem: Environmental > Aquatic > Freshwater > Creek >...
TTGGAAACGCCTGCGGCGTCTATTCGACGTCTCGGCCGTATTTGTTTCCGCGCTGGTGATTTTCTTCGTCTACACGGCGCTGCGCGATGAGCCTCTGCCGGAACTCCTGTTCTCCCCGCAGAAGCGGGCCTTTAAGGCGCTCAAGGAAAGCGAAAAGGAGAAGGCTCGCGACCGGCAAAAGAAGCTGGCGGCCCGCTCGCACAGAAAGTCGAAACTGGCGGCGTCGCAGGTGAAGCTGAATCAGGAAGAAGGAATTCGTGCCGCGTTCTACGTGCCATGGGATGCCGCCAGTTTCTCTTCTCTGCGCAGTTATGCCCGCCAGATCGACATTCTTTATCCCGACTGGCTGCACGTCCTCACGGCCGACGGGCGACTGCAGGGCATTGACGATCAGACCAGCAAGTTTTTCGATGTCGTCCAAGGCGGCACTGTCCGCTCGGTCGACGATCGCGTGATGCCGTTGCTCAATGCGGAAGATCCCAGCACGGAAGTCTTCCCCATGGTGAATAACTTCGACGGAGCCGCCTGGGTCGGGGGCGTCACGGATTTCCTGAACAATCCCGACGCGCGAGCGCTCTTCCGCCGCCAGGCAGCGCAGTTTCTTTCCTCGGGACGCTACCATGGGTTGATGGTCGATTTCGAAGCCTTCCCTGCCAGCGGTCAGCCGGGTTATGTTGCGTTGCTGAAGGAATTGTCCGCGGACTTGCACGCCCGCGGCATGAAGCTCTACGTCGCGGTCCCGCCGCACAATGGCGAATACGATTATCCCGCGATCGCATCCGCTTCCGACGGCGTGGTGCTCATGAACTATGACGAGCACTATCCGGGAGCGGCGTCCGGTCCGGTGGCCTCGCAGGATTGGTTCGTCAAGAACCTGACGTACGCCGTCAGTGTGATTCCTAAAGAGAAGATCATCTGTGCCATCGCGAACTACGGCTACGATTGGGTGCTGAAGCCACAGAAAGGAAAACTGCCGCCGGAGGAGCACGATTCCAGCGTCAGCGTGCAAGAGGCCTGGCTCGCCGCGCGCGATTCCGAGGAAGACGTCAGCTTCGATGATGACGCCCTGAACCCGCACTTCAGCTATCTCGACGAACGCAGCCTGCGCCACGATGTCTGGTTCCTTGACGCGGTTACCGCTCTGAACCACATGCGAGCCGCGCAGACGCTAGGAATCAAGACCTTCGCACTCTGGCGGCTCGGTGGCGAGGATCGCTCACTGTGGCGGGTCTGGGACGTGCCTGGCGATCCCTCTGCCACTGACCGATTGCATGACGTGCCGCCCGGCGCTGACGTCGACATGGAAGGCCAGGGCGAGATCCTGCGCATCGAAGACAAACCCAGTCACGGCACTCGTGATCTGACCATTGACGCCGACAGCAAACTCATCACCGATGAAGTATTCCAGGCCATGCCTGAGCCGTATCGTGTTGGACGGTATGGCTACAGCCCGAACCGAGTTGCGATCACGTTTGACGATGGCCCCGATCCGGAGTGGACACCCAAGATTCTCGACGTGTTGAAGAACAAGCACGCCACTGCCACATTTTTTTTGATTGGCATCCAGACGGACAAATTTTCCGGCATTGCCGAGCGCATTTACAACGAAGGCAACACCGTCGGGAACCACACGTTCACCCATCCCGACGTCAGCAACATTTCCACGGCGTATATGAAGGTGGAGCTGAATCTGACCGAGCGCCTTTTCGCCAGCTTGATGGGAGTCCGCGTGACGCTGATGCGGCCCCCTTATGCGATAGACGAAGAACCGGACACCGCCGACCAGGTACGCCCGCTCGAAATTCCGCAAGAGATGGGCTACATCACGGTCGGCAACCGCATTGATCCCAACGATTGGAGCAACAATCCGCACCGCTCGGCCGAGCAAATTACCGCCTATGTGCTTTCGCATCTGCCACCGTGCCGCCAAGAAGACCTGCGTTGCGGCAATATCGTGCTGCTTCACGATGGCGGCGGCAATCGCGCGGAGACCGTTCGCGCCTTGCCCATGATCATCGACGGAATCCGGGCGCGCGGCTATGAGATCGCTCCGGTTTACGAACTGCTGGGAAAAACGAAAGCGGACGTGATGGGACCGTTGCCGGCGGGCGAGCGTTGGGCCGCGCGCTTCGACCGGTTGGGATTCTGGCTCTTCGATGTTGGCATTGTCGGTATCACCTGGATTTTCCTGGTCGGTGACTTGCTGATGACAGGACGTCTGCTCTTCATCGGAGCGGCGGCGGTTTATGACCGAGTGCATGAGAAGATTTTCGGCAAGCCGGCGGAGATCGCCTCTTACCGGCCGAAAGTCGCGGTACTGATCCCGGCTTACAACGAAGAGAAAGTGATTGAGCGCACGATACGCGCCGCATTGAACTCTAATTATCCCAATCTGAGGGTCATCGTGATTGACGACGGCTCGAAAGACCGCACGCTCGAAGTGGCGCGCAGGGCTTTCGCGGCGGAAGCTGCTGCTGGACAAGTCCTGATTCTCGGCAAGGCGAATTCCGGCAAGGCCGAGGCTCTCAATTACGGTATCGAGCACATTGGCGATGCCGAACTGTTCGTGGGCATCGACGCGGATACGATCATCGCGTCCGACGCCATCTCGCGCCTGGTGCCGCATTTCATCAATCCCAAAGTCGGCGCCATTGCGGGCAACGCCAAGGTTGGAAACCGGGTAAATTTGTGGACGCGCTGGCAGGCGCTGGAGTACATCACCAGCCAGAATTTCGAACGCCGCGCCCTTGACGTGCTGGGCGCAGTCAGCGTGGTGCCGGGGGCGATCGGAGCGTGGCGTGTTTCCGCAGTGTGCGAAGCCGGTGGATACCATACGGACACGGTGGCTGAAGACGCCGACCTGACGATGGCTTTGCTGCGCCGCGGATATCGCGTCGAGTACGAAGACATGGCGCTCGCCTACACCGAGGCGCCTACCAACGCCAACGGCCTGATGCGCCAGCGCTTCCGCTGGTCCTTCGGCATTCTGCAGGCGGTGTATAAGCATCGCGGAGTCTTCGCTCGCAAGGGCGCGCTGGGATGGGTGGCACTGCCCAACATCGTCATATTTCAGATTCTGCTGCCGCTGGTGTCGCCGCTCATCGACATCATGTTTGGAGTTGGTACCATCTGGTACCTCATCCAGAAGCACTTCCACCCGGACTCGACCGATCCGGCCAGCTTCCACAAACTGGTCGCGTTCTTCTTTGCATTTCTGGTAATTGATTTCCTCGCCTCGGCGATCGCGTTCGCGCTGGAACGACGTCGTCCCGACGACAAGGAAGATGGCTGGCTGCTCAGCCAGGTCTGGCTGCAGCGCTTCGCCTACCGCCAGCTATTTTCGATTGTGCTGTTCAAGACCTTGAAGCGGGCGCTGGAAGGCCGCAAGTTTGCGTGGGACAAACTGGAGCGCACCGCCGCGGTGAAGTATGTGCCGTCGGAAACCCGGGATCAGGTCAACGTGCCGTGACTTTACCTCACCCGAATGTCATCCTTTCGTAGAGACGTAGCTTGCTACGTCTCTGCCAGCAGCACCTGCACCGCCGAGAAGACGTTGCAAGCAACGTCTCTACGGCAAAATGTTTGTTTCTTTACCGGAACAGCAGTCCCGCGAACTCCGCCAGGTTCCTTCGCCAAACCATCCACGTGTGCATGCCGGGCGTCTCGATGTCGGTATGCTGCACGCCTTTTGACTTCAACCACTCGCGCAGGTTCCGATTCACGGTGATCAGGCGGTCCTCGGTGCCGCATGCGATCCACAGCAGGCGAATCTGCTGGTTGGCCTTGGCATCGAGGCCCGGGAAGTCCTTGTCGAACTCGTCTGGAATTCCGCCGGAGCTAAAAGCGCCAATCCAGGCAAACTTGTCGAGATTGTTCAGCCCGGTCAGGAGAGATTCCGAACCGCCCATCGACAATCCGGCAATCGCGCGCGAACTGCGGTCCTTCGTGATTCGATATTCGCTCTCGACCTTGGGCATCACTTCGGTCAGCAACGCTTCGCGAAAGCGCGAGAAATTCTTGTCACGTACCTCGGTGTGGCTCCAGGCGCCCCATCCCAACTGAATCATTTCCATGGTTCCGTAGCCGAGCGGCATGACGACGATCATCGGTTTGGCTTTGCCTTCCGCAATCAGGTTGTCGAAGATGACATTGGCGTGGCCGACGGCCGTCCATCCGCTGGCGTCGTCGCTGAATCCGTGCAGCAGGTAAAGCACGGGATAAGTCTTCTTCGCCGCGGCGTCGTATCCGGAGGGCGTGTAGACGTAATAATCACGATCGTCGCCCGCGACCGCGGACCTGTAAAAATGATGATGAATCTCTCCGCGCGGCACATCGCTCACTTCCCAAGGAAGACCGGGGGCGGGCACATGCACGGCGTTCCCCGGCATGATCAGGTTCGGAACCAGCGAGTGGTTGTAGGGATCCAGGTTGCGCACGCCATCGACGCTATAGGAATATCCGTAATAGTCAGGAGGCAGGGGCGCGGTAGTCACGCTCCACACTCCCTGATCGTCTTTCTGCATCGGCACCGGATCGGTGCCTTCCCGGCCAAACTTAACCTCCTGCGCGTTCGGAGCACGGAAGCGGAAGGTGACAGTGTTGTCGGGATGTACTTCCGGTGTGACCAGCCACGGCGGCATTTGCGGCGGTTGGGCCGCGGGTTTGGTTTGCTGCGCGGTTGCGAGATCAAGAAACGCGAAAAGACAGAAAACAAGAAGGGACAGGTGAAGCTTCATCGTGGGAGCTCCTCAGGCTTAGTAGGCGGCCCAATTGTATAAGTTGGGAGACAAGCGTGCTAGCCTGCTGGAGGGCAGAACGAAAGTAGAACGAGGGAAAAATCTGGAGCGGATTATTTCTTTGCGGCCACGTCGAGCCGAGATTCGGCGCGATGCAGCGAATCCAGCGCGCGCTCCACATCAACGCTGGTGTCCCCGCTCGTCAACCGCTGCTCCGCGCGCTCTTTGGCTTCACGAGCGCGTTTCACGTCGATTTCCGAAGGACGCTCCGCGGTCTCGGCCAGGATCGTCACCTTGTTGGGGAGGACTTCCGCGAAGCCCCACGCAACGGCAAGATGCTGCTCGGTCGCATTCTCGCGAAAAGTGACCTCGCCGACCGCCAGTTCGGTAATCAGCGGCGCGTGTCCCGGCAAGACGCCCAGATACCCGTTCTTTCCGGGAATCTGAACTTCTTCCGCCGCTCCCGTCTCTACGACTCTCTTTTCCGGCGTGACGATTTCGAGTTGGAATGTGTCTGCCATTTTCTAGTCATTCGTAGAGACGTAGCTTGCTACGTCTCTGCCTGCAGCACCGGCGCGACCGACAAGACGTTGCAAGCAACGTCTCTACGCTGCCGCCTTCATCTTCTCCGCGGCTTCCAATACTTCCTCGATCGGCCCCTTCATGTAGAAAGCCTGCTCGGGGATGTCGTCGTACTTCCCTTCCACAATTGCCTTGAAGCCCTTCACCGTGTCGGCGATCTTGACATAGCGTCCGGCCGCACCAGTGAATTGCTCGGCCACGTGGAACGGCTGCGACAGGAAACGCTGAATCTTACGCGCCCGCGCCACGGTCAGCTTCTGATCTTCGCTCAGTTCGTCGATGCCGAGAATCGCGATGATGTCCTGCAGGTCCTTATAGGTTTGCAGCGTACGCTTCACCGATTGCGCGACGTCGTAATGCTCCTGTCCAACGATGCGCGGATCAAGAATGCGCGACGTCGAAGCCAGCGGATCGACGGCGGGATAAATTCCGATCTCGGTCAACGCTCGGGAAAGCACTGTGGTTGCGTCGAGGTGAGCAAAGGTAGTGGCCGGAGCCGGGTCCGTCAAATCGTCGGCGGGCACGTAAATCGCCTGCACCGAAGTGACGGAGCCCTTCTTGGTCGAGGTGATGCGCTCCTGGAGTTCGCCCATCTCCGTCGCCAGATTCGGCTGGTAACCTACGGCGCTGGGCATGCGGCCCAGCAGCGCCGAAACCTCGGAGCCCGCCTGCGTGAAACGGAAAATGTTGTCGATAAAGAGCAGGGTGTCGGCGCCCTCGGCGTCGCGGAAGTATTCCGCCACCGTCAGCCCGGTCAGCGCCACGCGCAGGCGCGCCCCGGGAGGCTCGGTCATCTGGCCATAGATCAGCGCGGCTTTGGATTCTGCCGGCTTGCCGGGCTTGATCACGCCCGACTCCGACATTTCCAGCCACAAGTCATTCCCTTCACGGGTGCGCTCGCCGACGCCTGCGAACACGGAGTAGCCGCCGTGTTGCTTGGCGACGTTGTTGATTAGCTCCATGATAACCACGGTCTTGCCCACACCCGCGCCGCCAAACAATCCTATCTTGCCGCCTTTCAAGAACGGCTGGATCAGGTCGACGACCTTCACGCCGGTCTCGAACATTTCGGCGGTGGTGGCCTGCTCGTCGAAGGCCGGCGCCAGGCGGTGAATCGGCATCCGCTCTGTGAACTCGATTGGCCCCAGTTGATCCACTGGTTCGCCGATCACGTTCATCACGCGCCCCAGCGTCCCGCGGCCCACTGGCACCGAGATCGGGCCGCCCTGGTCGATGGCCTTCATGCCGCGCACCATACCGTCGGTCGGCTGCATGGCGACGCAGCGCACACGGCCCTCACCCAGGTGCTGCTGCACCTCGAGAATCACGTTGATCGGGTCGGGCACAGTGAAGCCGTCGCTCACAACCTTCACGGCCTGGTAGATGGGAGGCAGCTTTCCCTCAGAAAACTGCAGATCCACCGCCGGCCCGGCAATTTGAATGACATGTCCTACGTTTTGAGCCATAAGATTAGCTTCTAGCTACTAGCTGCTAGCTCCTAGCTTGGATCAACACCACGACGCCTCGAACACAGCAAACTCGTTTGGCTAGAAGCTAGTAGCTAGAAGCTAGCAGCTTCTTCACATTGCCGCCGCGCCGCTGACGATCTCGATGATCTCTTTCGTGATCTTCGCCTGCCGTGCGCGGTTCATGATCAGCGTCAGCGAATCGATCATGTCGGTCGCATTGTTGGTGGCCGAATCCATCGCGGTCATGCGCGCCGCGTGTTCGGCGGCCACCGACTCCATCAAAGCCCGGAAAATCTGGATGCTCACATACTTCGGCAGCAGTGCGCGAAACAAATCAGCGGGGGGCTGCTCGTAGATGTAATCCACTTGCGCGGTGCCGAACTGCGAAGGCGCCTCTGCGGCGCCGTCGGTGCTGCGCAGGCCTACGCCGGCAGTCACGGCTGCCTCTTTGGCTCTCCTCTTTTCTTCTTCCGTCATTTCCTCGGCGAGGCGCACTGCCTGCTCGCCGATCTGTTCGATGGGCAGAATCTGCTCCACAATCAGGCGCTGTGCGATCACCGACTTGAATTCGTTGAATACAATGTAGACCGCGTCGATCTCCTCACGGCAATACCGCTGAATCACGTTTTGGGCGAGCGCTGATGCCTGCGCGAATTCAACTTTGCCGAGAACGCCGACGTGTTCGCCGGTCACCTGCGTCGCTGCCGCGCGTTCCGCGGTTTCAGGCTCAACCTCAATCGACTCCGACAACTCTGCCAGGCTGCGTGTTTGTACCTTCGCTGCGGGATAGCGGCGGCGCAGGAAATCACGCCCCTTGCGCCCGACCGCTTCGATGTCGGTGTTCCTGCCCGCCTTCGACTCGAGGAACCGCATGGCGGCTTTTGTGATGTTGGCGTTAAACGCGCCCGCCAGGCCCTTGTCGCCGGTCACCACGATCAGCAGAATGTTCTTTTCTTCCCGTTGCGCCAGCAGAGGATGCTTCGGCTCGCCGGTCTCCGGATCGTAAATCTCGGCACGCGCCACCAACGACTTCAACACATTCGTCAACATCTGTGCATACGGGCGGGCGGCCAGGGCCCGCTCCTGCGCGCGGCGCAACTTGGCCGCCGAGACCATCTTCATGGCCTTGGTGATCTGCCGCGTGTTGATCACGCTGCGAATCCGCCGTCGAATGTCGAGAATGTTCGGCATTATCGCCGAGACGTAACTTGTTACGTCTCGCATTCACCACTAGCGCTGCACGCAAGAGACGTAGCCGGCTACGTCTCTACGGATTACTTTGTTACCGCTTCCCTCTGCGCTACAAACTGCTGCTTCGCTTCCTTAATCACGCCCTGTAACTGGCCCTTCAGCGTGTCGTCGAGAATCTTCTTCTCCATGATCGAGCGCAACAGGCCCGGGTTGGTGGACTCGATATACTTGTAGAGTTCCGCCTCGAACTCGCGCACCTGGGCAACCGGCATATCGTCGAGGAATCCGCTCGTGCCCGCCATGATGATCAGAATCTGTTTGGAGAACGGCAAGGGCGAGAACTGATTCTGCTTCAGCAGTTCCACCAACCGTTGGCCGCGATTCAACTGCGCTTGCGTGGCTTTGTCGAGATCGCTGCCGAACTGCGCAAAGGCCGCCAATTCTCGATACTGCGCCAGTTCCAGCTTCAACGTGCCCGCAACTTGCCGCATGGCCTTGATCTGCGCGCTGCCGCCGACGCGGCTCACGGACAGACCGACGTTGACTGCAGGACGTATGCCTTGGTTGAACAAATCCGTTTCAAGATAGATCTGCCCGTCGGTAATGGAAATGACGTTGGTGGGAATGTAGGCCGAGACGTCTCCGGCTTGCGTCTCGATGATCGGCAGAGCGGTCAGCGAACCGCCACCCATTTTGTCGCTCAACTTGGACGCGCGCTCCAGCAACCGGGAGTGGAGATAGAAAACATCTCCGGGATACGCCTCGCGTCCGGGTGGACGACGCAGCAGAAGTGAAATCTCGCGATACGACGCCGCGTGCTTCGACAAATCGTCGTAGATCACGAGCGCGTGCCGCTTGGTGTCACGGAAGTACTCGCCCATCGCGCACGCCGCATAGGGTGAAATGTACTGCATGGGCGCCGGTTCCGAGGCCGAAGCCGCCACGACGATGGTGTAGTCCATCGCTCCAGCATCTTCCAGAATTTTCACCACCTGGGCAATGGACGAGCGCTTCTGACCGATCGCGTTGTAGATGCAGATCAGATCGTTGCCCTTGCTGTTGATGATGGTGTCGAGCGCGACCGCGGTCTTTCCGGTCTGCCGGTCGCCGATGATCAATTCGCGCTGGCCACGGCCGATCGGAATCATGCTGTCGATGGCCTTCAGCCCGGTCGCCATGGGCTCGCGGACCGGCTGCCGATCGATCACGCCCGGCGCGATACGTTCCAGCGCGATGAACTTGTCGGTCGAGATAGGACCTTTGTCATCGATGGGCTGGCCGAGCGAATTGACCACGCGCCCGATCATGGCGTCGCCGACGGGCACGCTTATGATGCGACCCGTGCGCTTGACCTCGTCGCCTTCCTTGATCTCGGTGTATTCGCCGAGCAGCACCACGCCCACCTGGTCTTCTTCCAGGTTCATGGCGATGCCGGCTACGCCGTGGGGAAAGGCAAGCAGTTCGCCGGCCATGACTTTGTCGAGCCCGTAGACGCGAGCAATGCCGTCGCCCAGCGTGATGACCGTGCCGGTCTCATCTACGGAGATCTTGGTTTCGTAGTTCTCGATCTGCTCGCGGATCAGTTTCGTGATTTCATCTGCTTTGATTTGCGCCATAGAATCTGCTCTTTGCCTTTAGCTATTGGCTCTTAGCTCTTCTCTGCATCCTATGCGCAGCCTCGCTGCCGAACTCGACCCGAGTCGGGTTCAAGCCAAGAGCTAAAGGCTAAGAGCTAATAGCCTCTTTGATCCTTTCCAACTGTCCCTTCACCGAACCGTCGTAAATCGTGCTGCCGACGCGGACTACGGCCCCGCCCAGCAGTGATGCGTCGAGTCCAAAGCGGGCGCGGATTTTCTTACCCGTCACTTTTTCGATCTGGGCTTCAAGAGAACGCTTCTCTGCATCGCCCAGTTCGCGCGCGCTGGTGATTTGTGCTTCGGCGAATCCCAGGCGGGCGTCGAGTTCCTTCTCCAGTTGCTCGGTGATGCGGCCGAGAAACTGCACTCGCCGGTGATCGATCAGCACCGCCATCAGGTTGCGAACGTGAGGTTCGATCCCCTCGCGGTGCACGATCGCGTCCAGTAGCTTGCGCTTCTGGTCGGCCGGGACCGCGGGATTTTCCCATACGCGCCGCAACTCCGTACTCTCCGACAGCAAACCCGCGATCCGCCGCAATCCACCAATGGCCCGATTCGCATCGAGGCGGGCGCTGAGAACCACGTCGGCGAAAGCCCGGGCGTAGGTGCTGGCGACGGAGGCCACGGCTTAGTTCCTGTCCTTTCCAGGATTGTCGGACGCCTTGCCTAGCTGTCCGGCAAAATTACGCACCAGAGCTTGATCGGTGGACGCGTCCACATGAATCTGTTTTTGCGCGAGCCCGACTGCCAGATCGGCAGCGTGGACGGTCAGCAGGCGCCGCGCAGTTTTGGCCGCGGCTGCGATTTCCTGCTCCGCCGCCGCGACAATCTTTCGCGCCTCTTCCCCGGCAGCGGCACGGATGCGGGCCGCCTCTGCCTCGGCTTCCTTCTCGGCCGCGTCGCGCATCATGCCGATTTCGACATCCAACTTCATGAGTCGCGATTCAATGTCGGCTAGCTTGCGGCGCGCCTCTTCGCTGGCCTTCTGCGCTTCCTGCATCGCCTTCTGGATGGCCGCCGTGCGGTCGCGGAAAAACCCTGGCATGTACTTACGCCCGGCCCACACCAGGACCGCGGCAATCACCACAAAGTTTGTGATTACGCTTAGCCAGTAGGATTTCTGCAGATCCAAACCGGTAATCCGCGAGACCAGTCGCACCGAAGCCGACTGCTTGAATTCCGCAGTCTCGTCTTTTTCTTCGCCGGCAGCTTCACGACTCTCATGCGCCAACTGCCGCCCCGGACCTCCGGGGTTCTGCGAAGTATCTTTGCTCACTTGCTGCTGCGCAGGCGAAGGGGATTGCTCCTGCGCGCGCACCCGTACCAGTCCGGCGAAACTCACCATGAGTCCGGTCAGAACTGCTGCACGCAGAATCTTCGCTGTAATCGTCATCCTTCGATTACCCCTAGCGTCCCGCCCCCGCTGGTTGCAGCACGCGCCGCACAATTTCCGCGGCAAGTGCGGACGATTCCTTCTCTAATCCCGATTCTGCCGCCACACGATCGGCTTCAATATCCTTCTTCGCCGCCTGCACCTGGGCCTGCGCCTTGCCGCGCGCTTCATTTACCGCGGCGCTGCGGGCATCAAGCGCCGCCTGCCGCCGCGCTTCCTGGGCCCGAAACACCACGGCCCGCGCCTCGCGCAGTCGCTGCTCATACTCGGACGTGCGCGCCTCGGCCGCGGCGATATCGGCGCGCGATTTCTCCACCGCTCCCTCAGTCTTGCTCCGCCTCTCGGCCAGCACGCGCTGCAGCGGCTTGTGCACAATCGCCGAATACAGAGCGTAGAGCAACGCCACAAGAATTACTGTCGGCACTGCTCCGAGCAGTAATTCCCCTAGTTGATGAAGCGTCTGATCCATGTGGTGCTGATATAGACCGGAAAATGAGGGCTATGAAAACTGTTAAGTCTAACGTCCCGAGCAGTTTGTGTCAACGCGAGGAAGAAACTTCCTCTGTTTGCTCAAGTTGCTGGCAGCCCGGTGACTGCGGGTGTACACTTCCCGCCAGTTCGCAAGCAAGAAAGCTCAGCGACAGGAGACTTGAAATGATTGTAAACACAAGAGTATTTGCTGCTGTTTGCGCCACGATCATCGGACTTGCGGCGCCCCTTTGTGCCCAGAATGCAGAGTTTGCACCTGTTGTACCTACCACCGGCACTTTCGTCTTCAACTTCACGATCACGGCATCTTCGACAGTTCCTAAAAACGGTGTTGTCGTCTGCAATGCGACCGCTAGCTTGACCGAGACTGGCGGCCAAAGCATTGTCCAGAAAGCTACAGGAGTTGCTACCCTGAGCGGCGGCAAGTGGCTCTGCAAAGCCTCGATGCCGTACTCATGGGCGCTCGCCACGGCATCCTCTGACAAGGTCCTTCTCGGCTATTCGGTCGAAATCGACTATGCCCTCCAAGTCACGGCGACCAACGGGACTACAACGGCCGCCGAGATTGTCTCGCTAGACCACGTCAGCGAGAACCTTGGTTTCATCTCGGTACCTTTGAGTGGCGCCACTACGACCGAAACAGTAAGTGCAAGGATCTGAAGGAGTTCGGGATACGTCCGTAATACCGTTAGGTGGCAAAGAAGCGCAGGCGTTCGCGGACGGCGAGCGCCCGCGGCTATTGTAGGCAATCTTCTGCACATTAAGCTTGACTTCCTAGCCCAAAGCGCTAGCATGTAACTATCACCTCCGATCCAATTCAGGATCGAATGGGCCGACAGCCAAGGAATGTCACCGCTTCTTGGTTGCCGGCCCATTTAATTTCTAGTTCGTCGTCTTCTCATAGTCGCGGGCTGCCGCCAACGACGCCCCTTACCCCACCAGCCACTCCCTCACCCTTCTCACTACCGACTCCGGCGCATCCGCTTCGAGTTCCACGGCCCCGTCCTTGTATGCCCGCGAATAAATACGCGCCCGCGCTTCGAGCAGCGCCAGTATCTTGCCTTCTTTTTGGGGCACGCGCAAATGCACGCGGCTGATCGGGTCTTCTTCGATCATCGCGTCGATGCGCTCTAACAGTCGCTTCAGCCCTGTGCCCTCGACCGCTGATACATACAGAGTCTTCGCCTCACCGCGCTGCGCATCGGCGATTAGATTCTTAGCCACTTCCTCGTCCAACAGGTCGACCTTGTTCATCACACGAAGGCGCGGCTTCTTCTCCGCTTCCAATTCTTTCAGGACGATTTCCACCTGGGCGTCCTGCTCCGCCGAAAGGCGGCTGCTGGCGTCGGACACATGTAGAACGAGCGAGGCCCGCTGCACCTCCTCCAGTGTCGCGCGAAAGGCCGAGACCAGAGTGTGCGGCAGGCTGCGGATGAATCCCACCGTGTCGGACAACAGCACTTTTCTTTTCGAGGGCAATTCCACGCCGCGAATCGTCGGATCGAGCGTGGCAAACATTTTCGGGGACGACAAA
>Ga0075017_100001870_pt1 | contig 13028 bp, 9 predicted proteins | sample AleBraG_ABR_2012_FD_71475 | JGI IMG/M metagenome (GOLD analysis project Ga0075017, IMG submission 71475) | Freshwater sediment microbial communities in response to fracking from Pennsylvania, USA - Alex Branch Run_MetaG_ABR_2012 | ecosystem: Environmental > Aquatic > Freshwater > Creek >...
CGCAGCTGGTTCGTGAAGTCGACCAGCAGGATCGAGTTCTTTATCTCGATGCCGACCAGCGCGATCATGCCGATGATCGAGGTGAACGACAGCGTGTAGCCGGTCAGCAGCAGCGCGAGCAGGCCGCCCGTGATGCCGAGCGGCACGACCCCGGCGACGATCAGTGTCGAGCGGAAGCTGCCGAACTCGAGCACGAGCACCGCGAGGATGCCGAATGCCGCGACCAGCACGGCCGGCAGGATGCCCCCGAAGCTCTCCTGCTGCGCCTCGACGTCGCCGGCCGCCACGAAGCGGTAGCCGTTCGGACGGTCGACCGCAGCGAGCCGCTCGAGCACGTCGGCCGTCACCTTGGCCGTGTTGAAACCCGGCCGCACGTTCGCCGACACCGTCACCTCGCGCTCGCGGTTGTAGCGCGTGATCGCATTCGGCGCCGTCTGGAAGTGCGGTGCGGAGACCTGCCGCAGCGGCACCTGGCGCCCGGTCAGCGCGCTGAGCTCGATCGAATCGAGCGCGTCGATGGTCGGCCGTTCGCCCATCGGCAGGCGCAGGTTGATGTCGTACTCGTCCCCATTCGTGTCGCGGAACTTGCCGGCCGAGATGCCCGCGATCGCGAGCCGCACGGTGCGGTCGGCCTCGACCGGCGGCACGCCGAGCAGGGCCGCCTTGTCGGTGTCGATGCCGAGCTTGAGGTCGGTACGCAGCAGTCGCACCGGGTTCAGGACGTCGCGCGTGCCGGGCGTCGCCTTGAGCACCGTCTCGACCTGCCCGGCCAGCGCGCGCAGCCGGTCGATCTCGGGGCCGACGATCCGGATCGCGACCGGTGCGTCGATCGGCGGCCCGTTCTCGAACTGCTTGAGCGTGATGCGCGCGGCCGGGTAGTCGTTGAACCGTGTCCGCAGCGCCTCGAACAGCGCCGGGGTCCGCTTCGGGTCGTAACTGCCGAGCTCGACGAACAGCTCGCCGACGTTCGCGGCGTAGCTCTGCGGGAAGACGTTGTAGTAGACGAACGGCGTGCCGTGGCCGACGTGGGCGAACCACTGCTTCACTTCCGGGTGGCGGCGCAGCTCGGCCTCGACCTGGCGTACGGCGCGGTCGGTCTCCGCGACGCTCGCGCCGTCCGGCGCATCGACGCGGATCATGAACTGCGGGATGTCAGCGCTCGGGAACAGGCTGAAGCCGATCAGCGGCACGGTGGCCAGGGACAGCGCGAACACGGCCAGCGCGCCGGCCAGCGTCGTGCGCGGCCGGGCCAGCGCCCAGTGCAGGGCGGGACCGTAGATCCGGTGGATGGCGTTCATGACGCGCTGCAAGAGGCCGTCGGCGAGTACGTCGAAGCGCGTCACGAAGCGGTGCACGGCGGCGCGTGCGGGCTCGAGCACGCCCCACGAGCGCCGCGGCCGCTCGACCTGGCTGCGCAGCATGCGGCTCGCGAGGAACGGGATCACGGTCAGCGCGACGACGAGCGAGGCGAGCACGGTGAACAGCACCGCCGCCGGCAGCGAGCGGATGAACTGGCCGGCGCCCTCGGGCAGGAACAGGAGCGGCATGAACGCGAGCACGAGCGCGGCGGTGCAGCCGAGCACGGCGAGATAGATCTGGTCGGTGGCCTGGATGGCCGCCTCGATGCGGTCGTAGCCGTTGCGCACGTAGCGCGCGATGTTCTCGACGACCACGATCGAGTCGTCGACGAGCAGCCCGAGCGCCAGCACGAAGCCGGCGATCGACAGCTGGTTGAGGCTGAAGCCGGCGAAGTACAGCGCCGCGAGGCCGATCGCGAGCGACAGCGGGATCGATATCATGACGACGCCCGCGGCGCGCAGGCCGAGCGGCAGCAGCGTCACGAGCACGAGGCCGACCGCGAGCGCGAAGTCGCCACCGAGGCGATTGAGGCGGTGCGCGACGTTGCGCGACTGGTCGAAGCCGCGCTCGAGCCGCACGCCGGCCGGCAGGCTGCGCTCGTAGTCGGCGAGCTTGCCGTAGATCGCGTCGCGCACCCTGAAGACGTTCTGGTTGTCCTTCTCGTTGGCGGTCACGAACACGGCACGCTCGCCGTTGTAGCGGCCGAGGTAACGCCGCTCCTCGGTGGCCCAGGACACCGCGGCGATGTCGCGCACCTTGACGATGCGGCCGCCGCTGGCCGCGACCACCGTGTTCGCGATCTGCTCGAGCGACTCGTAGCTGCCGGCCGTGCGCAGGTTGTAGCGCCTCAGGCCCACGTCGACCGAGCCGCCCGGGATGTTGGCGTTCTCGCCGCGGATCGCCTGCTCGAACGCGCCGAGGCTGACGCCGGCGCGCGCCAGCCGCTGCAGGTCGACCGCGACGCGCACTTCCGGGCTCGGGAAGGCCCAGGTCTCGGCCTGGCGCACGCCCGGTACGGCCTCGAGCAGGTCCTTGAGGTCCTCCGCCTTCTGCTTCAGGACGCGGAAGTCGGCGCTCGGCGATACGAGCGCGAACTCGACGATGTTGACGAGGCCGGGGTTCGCCTTGCGGATGTCGATCTCGGCGATGTCCGCCGGCAGCGTCGGGCGCAGGCGGTTGAGCTCGCGGATCACCTCGTCCTGCTTCTTCTCCGGATCGGAGCCGTAGTAGAACTCGGTGTGGATCGTCGCGACGCCGTCGAAGGCCGAGCTCTGCAGCTTCTTGACGTTCTCGAGCGAGTTGATCGCGTCCTCGATCGGCTTGACGACCACGCGTTCCATGTCGGCCGGGTCGGCGCCCGGGTACACGACCGTGATCGTCACGGCCGGGAACGGGAAGGTCGGATCCTCGGCGCGCGGCATGTTGACAAGGCTCGCGAGCCCGAGCGCGATCAGCAGCCCGAAGACGACCAGCGTGAACTGCCAGCGGCGAACGGCGAAGGACCAGAGGCTCATCGGGATGCTCCTAACCGGCGCGGTGGGGCCGCGCCAGACTGGCCGCGGGCACGATGGCGGCCGCCGGTGCGAGGACGGTGACTGCGGGTGCGACGCTGGCCGCGCGTGTGACGCTGGCCCCGGGTGCGACGCTGGCCGCGGGTGCGACGCTGGCCGCGGGGCTGACCGTGGGCACGAGGCGCACCGCCTCGCCGTCGGCCAGGAAGGCGGCGCCGTCGACGACGACCTGCTCGCCGGCCTTCAGGCCGTCGACGACCTCGACGCGCGCGTCCGCGAGGCGACCGATGTGGACGGCGACGCGGCGCGCGCGCTGCGCGGCGACGTCCACGACGAACACGAAGGCCTGGTCGCCGTTCGCCTCGAGCAGCGCCTGCAGCGGCACGACCGGCGTGGCCGGCGCCGGGCCGGCCTGCGGCGCGAGGCTCACCTTGGCGACGAGTCCCTGCACGAAGTGCTCGGCGCCGGCCTCGACCTGGATCTCGACCGGGAACGTCCCGGTCGCGGGCTCGGCGGCGGACGAGACGTTGCTGATGCGCCCGCCGAAGGCCCGGCCGGGCCAGGCGTCGAAGGCCAGCTGCACGGCGTCGCCGGGCCGCACGCGCACCACGTCGCGGTCGGCGAGCGAGGTGCGCACGATCCAGCCGCGGCCGTTGCCGCCGAGCACGAGCACCGGCTGGCCCGGCTGCACGAGCTCGTTCCGCTCGGCGAGCTTGCGCAGCACGACGCCGTCCGCCGGCGCCTCGATGCGCGTGTAGCGCGCGTTGAACTCGGCGCTGCGCAGTGCCGCGGCGGCGACCCGTGCCGCGGTCGTGAGGTCCTGCACCTGCTCCTCGGTCGCGACGCCGTCGGCGTACAGCGCCTTGCCACGCGCGAGGTCGCGCGCAGCCTTGTCGGCCGCCTGGCGCGCCTGCTCGACGGCCGAGCCGATCTCGGCCTGTTTGAGGATCGCGAGCAGCTGCCCCGCCTTGACGGCGGCACCTTCCTCGACCCGGATCGACTCGATGACGCCGCCCACCTTGAACGCGAGGCGCGCTTCGTCCTTCGGCGTCAGCAGGCCCACCGTGCGCACCGTCTCGCCGAGCGTCGCTTCGACGACCGGCGTGACCGTCACGGCGCGCGCCGGTGCGGGGGTCTCGGCCGAGCGGTGGCTGCAGGCGCCGAGCGCAACCGCACCGGCGGCGAGCAGCAGCAGGGGAACCCAGATACGGAGCTTGCGGGACTTCATGGCTGCACTTCCGGAGAGAGAGAGGGGGCGCCCGTGCCGAGCGCGTATTCGAGCTCGGCGAGGCTGCCGAGCGCGCCGAAGCGCGTGACGTTGAGATTGAGCTGGCTCTCGGTCAGCAGACGGCGCACGTCGACGAACTCGGCCTGGTTGATCTGGCCGAGGTCGCGCTTCTTCTGCGCGATCCGGAACGCGCCGGCCGCTGCCTCGACGCGCTTGGCCGCGGTCGACAGCGAGGCCTGCGCGACTTCGAGGTCCTGCAGCGCCTGCTGTACCTCGAGCCGGATGCGCTGTGCGGCCAGCGAGCGATTGGCCGCGATCTCGCGCTGCATGGCGCGCGCGCCCGCGAGCCCGGCGCGATCGGCGCCGCCGGAGAACAGGTTGAACTTGAGCACGACCGAGGCGAGCACGTAGCGGTCGTCGCTGCCGAAGTGGTACTGCTCGCCCTGCGTGCCGGCGTCGACCGCGAACAGCAGCTGCGGCTTGAACGCCGCGCGCGCCAGGCGCTCGCCGGCCGCCGCGGCCGCCTGCTCGGCATCGAGTGCCTTGAGCTCGGCGCGCTCCTCGCTCGCGACCTCGGCGAGCTCATCGAGCTGCCGCGCAGCGGCGTCGGCCCGGCCGGCGGCCCGGGTCGTGCCGCGGCGGGCCATGCGCGGGCGCAGCTCCGCGACGTCCTCGTCGCTGACCGCCGCTGCGGGGAGCGCGCGGTCGAAAGGCGCGTTGCGCAGCAGGTTGACGTAGCTCTGCGCGATCGCCGCGGCGTTGCTCGCCGCGAGCCGCGCCTGCTCGATCTCGAGCACGTCGGCCTCGGCACGGTACACGAGGTCGCGCGTGATCTTGCCGTTGCGGAACAGGCTCGCGTTGACGCGGCTGTTCTCGTGCGTGAGCTCGAGCGTCGCCTCGAGGATGCCGACCTGCGCGCGCGCCTGCAGCCAGCGGAAGTACGCCTGGCGCATGTCGCGCGTGACCCGGCCGGCGAGTGCGTCGTGGCCGGCGCGCGCGGCGTCGAACTGCGCTGCGGCGGCGTCGCGCGCCGCGCCGAGGCGCGCGTCGTACAGCGGCTGCGCCAGCGTCACCTTGGTCTCCTGCTCGCGCGCGCGCAGCAGGTTGATGCGCTGGTTCTGGATGCTCGTGAAGGAGCTCGTGCCGGTCAGCTGGTTCAGCGTCGCGTAGACCGGGTTCAGCAGGTCGCCGACCGGCAGGTCGATCGTGCGGCCGCCGTCGGCGCGCGAGTAGCGCGCCGCGAAGTCGAGCGCCGGCAGGTAGCGCGCGCGCGCCGCGTCGAGCGCGGCGCGCCGCGCTTCGACGTCCGCGCCCCCGGCGGCGAGCTCGAGGTTCGCGGCGAGTGCGTCGACGACGAGCCCGTCGACGATGGTCCTGACGCTGCCGGCAGCCGGCGGCGGCTCGGCGCGGGCGAGGGGGATCGCGAACAGTAGCCCGAACACCATGAGCAGCAGGCAAAGGGCGGCCGCGCGGCGCAGGAACTCAGATGTATATGTTCTGGACATGTGTCAAGCCGACATCAAAAAAAATCTCAGGTGACCGGCGGCTGCAGCGCACGCCGTATGAAGCCGAGGACGTATTCGGTCAGGTCCGAGACGGCGATGCCGAGACGCGCGAGCTCGTGGTCTTTGGCCATCGCGAGCTGGATCGTGCCGTGCGTGAAGGCCCACAGCGAGACCCCGAGCAGCACCGGATTGCCGATGTCGCCGCGGATCGTGCCGTCGTTGAGCCCGGTCTGAATCGCGCCGACCACGACCGACATGGCCGCGTCGCCGCGCACGGCGCAGGCGCCCTCGTTGGAGCCGGGCTCGGGCGCTACCGAGTGCGCCTGGAAGCGGGCGCAGGCATCGAAATAATGCGGAAATTCGCTGGCGTAGGCGATATAGGCGCGGCCGATCGCCTCGACCTGGTCGGCGCCGCGCGCGTGCCGGGCGACGGCGGCCTCGAAGCGCTCGCGCAGCACGGCCAGCGCGCGCTCGCCGATTCCGAACAGCACTTCCTCCTTGTCGCGGAAGTACACGTACAGGAGCGCGCGCGACAGCCGCGCGCTGCGCGCGACCTGCTCCATCGTGACCGCGTCCCAGCCCTTGTCGGCGTACAGGCGCTCGGCCGCATCGAGGATCTCGGCGCGGCGGCGCTCTTTCTCTTCCGTTCGGCGTTCGGCGATGTAGGACATGGGCGTATATTAGCCGCGCGTTGACGGCATGTCAACTCCTGGACGCTAGTACAGCGTCCTGTCCGTAAACCCGGCTACCCGACGCGTCCGGTGCCGGCAGCCCCCGGCCACCTCCGGCGGCGCGGTCGGACCCCGGGGGCCCGCTGCCCCGGGAGCCTGCCGCCCCCGGTTCCTGCCCCAGCGCCGGCCGCGGCACGCCGCCCGACCGTCAGGCCACGCGGCCGCGCCAGCCACCGGCCAGCGCATCGCTGACGTGGGCGGCGAGCTGCTCGAGCGCGCGCTGGCGCGCCTCGCGCGCCGCCCACGCCAGGTGCGGCGTGACGATCAGGTTCGCGAGATCGGGCGCGAGCAGTGGGCTGCCGTGCAGCGGCGGCTCCTCCGGCAGCACGTCGACCGCGGCGCCGCCGAGCCGGCCGGCGCGCAGCGCGGCGGCGAGTGCGGCGGCGTCGACCAGGCCGCCGCGCGCCGTGTTGATCAGGATCGCGTCGCGCCGCATGAGCGCGAGCTCGCGCGCGCCGATCAGATGGTGCGTGGCCGCCGTGAGCGGGCAGTGCAACGACAGCACGTCGACGACCGGCAGCAGGGCCGCGAGGTCGAGCCGCCCGGGCTCCTGGGTCCCGTCGACCCGGTTCGCGACCAGCACCCGCATGCCGAAGGCCTCTGCCATGCGAGCGACGCCCTGGCCGAGCACGCCGAAACCGACGACGCCGAGCGTGCGGCCGGCGAGCTCGCGAACCGGCTGCTCCGGCCGCACGTACCCGCCGGCGCGTTCCCAGGCGCCGGCCTTGAGCGCGCGGTCGTACTCGCGCAGATGATGCGTGAGCGCGAGCAGCACGGCGTACACGTGCTGCACGACCGACGCCGTGCAGTAGTCGCGGATGTTGACCACCGCGACGCCGCGCTCGCGCGCGGCGTCGAGGTCGACCGTGTCGGTGCCGGTCGAGGTGAGGCCGATGACGCGCAGCTCGCCATGGGCGGCCATGCGCGCGCGCGTGAGCCGCGCCTTGTTGGCGAGCACGACGGCCGCGCCGGCGATGCGCGCGTCGACCTCGGCGTCGGCGGTCTCGCCGTACAGGACGATGCCGGGCAGCGCGCGCTCGAGCGGCGCGGCATCGAGGTCACCGTGGCTCACGGTCGCGTAGTCGAGGAACACGCTCTTCATCGGCGGCCGGCCATCGTGCGTACGGTCCGGCGCGCTCAATCGCGGAAGTTCTGGAACTGCAGCGCGACCTCGAGCTTCTGCTGCCTGAGCAGCGCGATCGCCGCCTGCAGGTCGTCGCGGCTCTTGCCGGTCACGCGCAGCTTGTCGCCCTGGATCGCCGCCTGCACCTTGAGCTTCGAGTCCTTGACGGCGCGCTGGATGGTGCGGGCGTTCTCGGCGTCGATGCCCTCGCGCAGCACGACGGTCTGCTTCGCGCGCGCGAGGTTGAGCTCGGGATCCCTGACCTCGAGGCAGACGAGGTCGATGCCGCGCCTGGTGAGCTTGAGCTTGAGGATGTCGAGCATCTGCCGGAGCTGGAAGTCGGCCGGCGCCTCGAGCGTGACCTCGTTGCCGGCGAGCGTGAACTTCGCGTCGGTGCCGCGGAAGTCGAAGCGGCTCTCGAGCTCGCGGCTCGCCTGGTCGACGGCGTTGCCGACTTCGTGGTGATTGAGCTCCGAGACGACGTCGAACGAGGGCATGGCGGCTGCCCCTAGCGCTCGCCGGCCGCCGGCGCGAGGCGGCGGAAGTAGAACGCGCAGGGCTCGTAGACGCCCGTGGTCGAGAGCGCGTAGCCCGGGATCGTGCCGACGTACTGGTACCCGGCCTTGCGGTACAGCGCCTCGGCCGGGTCGCCGGCGCGCACGTCGAGCACGAGCAGCGTGAGGCCGGCCGCGGCCGCGGCATTCTCGAGCGCGTGCACGAGCGCCGAGCCGAGGCCGCGGCGCCGGTACTGGGAGTGCACGAGCAGCTTCTGCACCTCGCCGCGGTGGCGCTGGTTCGGCTTCCACGACAGCGCGAGCTGCACGGCGCCGGCGCAGACGTGCTCGTCGGTGGCCACGAACAGCCGGCGCTCGCCGCGAGCGGCGCTCCCGAGCACGAGCGTCCAGTAGTTGCGGGCTTCCTTCGTGTCGGGCGTCGTGGTCCAGCCGATCGAGGCGCCGCCGGCCACGGCGTCCTGCAGGAGCTCGACGAGCTCGCTGAAGAGCTCCAGGCTCGGCGGCGACTTGATCTCGGTGATCCTGAGCATCGCCTGTCTCCGTGGCTCAGCGCACCGGCAGCGTGACGTCGGCGAACACCGCCGCGAGCTCCTCGGGCGTGTTGGCCCGGATCGCGAGGTCGACGCGGCGGCGGTTCAGGTGCGGGGCGAAGGTCTTGAGGAAATCGTACATGTAGCCGCGCAGCCGGCGCCCGCGGCGAAAGCCGATCCAGGTCACGTGCGGCGCGAACAGGTGCGCGGCGTCGAGCACGACGAGATCGGCGTCCGCGCGCGCATCGAGCGCCATGCTCGCCACGATGCCGACGCCGAAGCCGAGCCGCACGTAGGTCTTGATGACGTCCGCGTCGCTCGCGGTCAGTGCGACGTTGAGCTCGAGCCCGGCGCTCTCGAACAGCGCCGGCAGCGAGGAGCGGCCGCCGAAGCTGAAGGTGTAGGTCACGATCGGATGGCGCGCGAGCGCCTTGAGGCTCACCTCGCGCTCGCCCGCGAGCGGATGCGAGCGCGGGACGATGATCTGCCGCCGCCAGGTGTAGCACGGCAGCAGCGCGAGGCCCGGGAACAGCTGCGCCGAGCCCGTCGCGATCGCGAAATCGATGCGGTCGAGCCTGGCGAGGTCCGCGATCTGCTCCGAGGTGCCCTGGTGCAGGTTCAGGCCGATGGCCGGCCAGGCCGCGCGGAACGCCTGGATCACGGGCGGCAGGACGTAGCGCGCCTGCGTGTGCGTGGTCGCGATCGACAGCGCGCCGGTACGCTCGTCCTTGAGGTCGGACGACAGCCGCCGGATGTTCTGCACCTCCTCGAGCACGCGCAGCGCGCGGTCGACGACTTCCTGGCCGGCCGGCGTGACCGCGACGAGGTTGCGGCCCTCGCGCTCGAACAGCGGGAAGCCCAGCTCCTCCTCCAGGAGCTTGAGCTGCTTGCTGACCCCGGGCTGCGAGGTGTGCAGCTTGCGGGCTGCGGTCGTGATATTGAGGCCGTTCTGCACGACGGCGGTGAGGTAGCGGAGCTGGTGGAGCTTCATGGAGCCGGTCCGGGACTCGGGCCGCCGGATTATAGGTGCTGCGGCGCGCCTACCGATACCCGCGCGCCTGCAGGCTGAACAGCCGTGCGTAGCGGCCGTCGAGCCCCATGAGCTGCTCGTGCGAGCCGCGCTCGACGATGCGCCCGTCCTCGAGCACGACGATCTGGTCGGCCATGCGGACCGTCGAGAAGCGGTGCGAGATCAGGATCGTGATGCGGCCGCGCGTCAGCGTGCGGAAGTGCTCGAAGATCTCGGCCTCGGCGCCGGCGTCCATCGCGGCGGTCGGCTCGTCGAGCACGAGCACGTCGGCGCGCGTGCGCATGAAGGCGCGCGACAGCGCGATCTTCTGCCACTGCCCGCCCGACAGCTCGCGGCCGTCCTTGAACCAGCTGCCGAGCTGCGTGTCGTAGCCGGCCGGCAGCTCGCGGATGAAGGGATCGGCGAGCCCCTTGCCGGCCGCCTCGACCCAGCGGTCGCGCTCCTCGAAGTGCGCCACATCGCCGGCCCCGACGTTCTCGCCGACGCGCAGGTGGTAGCGCGCGAAGTCCTGGAAGATGACGCCGATGCGCTCGCGCAGCGTGGCCTCGTCCCACTGCGCGAGGTCCTGGCCCTCGAGCAGGATGCGGCCCGTGGTCGGCCGGTACAGGCGCGTCAGCAGCTTGATCAGCGTGGTCTTGCCCGAGCCGTTCTCGCCCACGAGCGCGAGGCTCTCCCCCGGCCGGATGTGCAGGCTCACGTCGGTCAGCGCGGGCCGCTCGGCGCCCGGGTAGCTGAAGCCGACGTTCTCGAAGCGGATGCCGTCGCCCGGCACCGGCCCGTGCCGCACGGCGCCGGCCGGCGGCGGCACGGGCTGCTCGAGGTACTCGTAGAGGTTCGACAGGTACAGGTTGTCCTCGTACAGGCCGCCGATCGCGGCGAGCCCGGCCGAGAGCGCCGCCTGGCCCTGGCGGAACAGCATGAGGTACATCGTCATCTGGCCGAGCGTGATGAGGCTGCGCATGGTCGCGACGGCGATCCAGGCATAGGCACCGTACAGGCTCAGAGTGGCCAGCAGGCCGAGTCCGAAGCCCCACGTGTCACGCCGCAGCGTCAGTGCGCGGTCCTCGCGATAGAGCTTCGCGTAGATGTCGCGGAAGCGCTGGAGCAGCAGCGGCCCGAGGCCGTACAGCTTGACCTCCTTGGCGTGGTCCTCGCGCGCGAGCACGGTCTCGAGGTACATCTGCATGCGCGTCTCGGGCGAGCGCCAGCGGAACAGCCGGAACGCGTCGCCCGAGAACTTCGCCTCGGCGAAGAACGCCGGCAGGCCGGCGAGCGCCAGGATCGCGACCGCGAGCGGCGAGAACTGCACGAGGATCGCGCCGAAGCTCGCGAGCGACACCGCGTTCTGCACGAGGCCGAAGGTGCGCATGACCATCGACAGCGGGCGGCTCGACGCCTCGCGCCGCGCGCGCGTGAGCTTGTCGTAGAACTCGCTGTCCTCGAAGTGCTCAAGCTCGAGCGTCAATGCCTTCTCGAGGATCATGACGTTGACGCGCTGGCCGAGCTCGGCACGCAGCAGTGATTGGCAGGTCGACAGGCCGCGCTGCGTGGCGGCGAGGCTCGCGACCAGCAGCGCCTCGAGCGCCACGAACTCCAGTGCCGGCCGGTACGCGGCCGAGCCGAGCGCCGGGTAGCTGCGCACGGCACCGACCACGGCGTCGACGATGTGGGCGCCGACCCAGGCGACGCCGGCGGGCAGCACGCCGGCCGCCAGCGTCAGGAGTCCGAGGCCGACGCTGAGCGCGCGGTTCGTGGTCCAGGCGAGCTCGAGCGCGTGGCGCCCATAGCGGAACACGCCTGCCGCGCCGCGGGCGGCGGCGCCCGGCGCGGCTGCCGGCGCGGCGCGGCTGCGATGCAGCGGCTTCAACGGTGCGAGCGCGCGGCGCGCGGGCGGGGCGGATGGATCACGCGCGGATTATAGGCTTGCGTGGCGGACCGGCCGGCTTGCCGGTAGGCTCCGTGCCCACCATGAGCGACCAGGCGACCCCGGCGCGCGCGGCGGGCGGCGGGCCCGATCCAGAGCGCCTGGCCACGTATCTCGCGCAGCACCTCGTCGCGTTTCGCGGCCCGCTCGAGCTGACGCGCATCGGCACCGGGCAGTCGAACCCGACCTACCTCGTGAGCGCGGGCGGGCAGCGCTACGTGCTGCGCATGAAGCCGGGCCGCGCGGCCGAGCTGCTGCCGTCCGCGCACCAGATCGAGCGCGAGTACCGCGTCATGGCCGCGCTCGAGTCGTCCGGCGTGCCGGTGCCGGGCGTGCTGCACCTGTGCACCGACGAGAGCGTGGTCGGCCGGGCCTTCTATCTCATGCAGTACGTCGCCGGGCGCGTGCTCGTCGATCCGCGCATGCCGGGGCTGTCGCCGCCCGAGCGCCGCGCGATCTTCGCCGACATGAACCGCGTGCTCGCGCAGCTGCACGGGCTCGACCACGTGGCGCTCGGCCTCGCGGACTTCGGCAGGCCGGGCCAGTACCTGGCCCGGCAGATCGCGCGCTGGAGCCGGCAGTACCGCGCCAGCGAGGGCGCGCGCATCGAGGACATGGAGCGGCTGATCGAGTGGCTGCCGGCACACCTGCCGGGCGACGAGGCGACCTGCCTCGTGCACGGCGACTTCCGGCTCGACAACATGGTGATCCATCAGAGCGAGCCGCGCATCGTCGCGGTCCTCGACTGGGAGCTCGCCACGCTCGGCTCCGCGCTCGCGGACTTCGCCTACCACTGCCTCGCCTGGCACTTCCCGGCCGGCACGTACCGGGGCCTGGCCGGCGCCGACCTCGCCGCGCTCGGCATCCCGACCGAGGCCGAGCACGTCGCGGCCTACTGCCGCCGCACCGGCCGCGCCGCGATCCCGCACTGGGACTACTACATCGCCTACAACTGCTTTCGCATGGCGGCGATCGTGCAGGGTATCGCGCGGCGCGCCGAGCTCGGCATCGCCGCGGGTGCCGATGCGGCCGAGTTCGGCCGCGGCGCGCGCGCGCTCGCGGCCATCGGCTGGCAGCGCGCACTCGCGGTGCGCTAGCCAGGACGCCGTGGCAGCCCCGCGGCGCGGCCCGGCCGGCACGCGTGGCACGCTCGCGACGGCTCAGCCGCCCGCGTAGTAGTCGGGGTAGTCCGGCGCGAGCCCCTTGAAGCGCCGGTGGATCCACCAGTACTGGTCCGGCATCGCGCGCACCTGCGCCTCGATGCAGGCGTGGTAGCGGCGCGTGTCCGCGACCGCATCGCCGCTCGGCCAGTCGTCGAACGGCGGATGGACCACGGCGCGCCAGCCGCGCGCACCGCTCAGCCGCTCGACCGAGTAGTAGAGCACGGCGGCACCCGTCATCTGCGCGAGCCGCGAGGTGAACACGTTAGTGGCGCACGGGATGCCGAACAAGGGCACGAGTGCCGCGCCCTTGCCGCGGTAGCTCTGGTCGGGCGCGTACCAGACGATCTCGTTGTCCTTGAGCGCGCGCACCATGCCGCGCACGTCGTCGCGCTGGATCGCACCACGCGCC
>Ga0075017_100001873_pt1 | contig 12999 bp, 8 predicted proteins | sample AleBraG_ABR_2012_FD_71475 | JGI IMG/M metagenome (GOLD analysis project Ga0075017, IMG submission 71475) | Freshwater sediment microbial communities in response to fracking from Pennsylvania, USA - Alex Branch Run_MetaG_ABR_2012 | ecosystem: Environmental > Aquatic > Freshwater > Creek >...
GGGACTTCTGGATCCAGCGGTAACGACCCGACATTGCCGAAGACCGGCGTCGACGTTCGGGTGGGCTCCGCGGCGGCGACCGGAGGCGCGCTCTTGCTCGTCGGATCGATCCTCGTGCTCGTCTCGCGCCGTCGGCGACGGGATCTGGACTCCACGTGACGCGAGTCGGGCGCCTGCGGCGTGCAGGGTGGGCGCGCTCGACGAGGATCGCCGCGGCGACAGCGATCACCGTCGCTCTCGTCGGGATCCTCGCGGGCGCGTTCGCAGTCGGCGCGCCGCGGGCGTCCGCGACCGAGTACAGGTACTGGACGTACTGGCTCGGCAGATCCGCAGGGGGGTGGGGTTTCGCCCCGTTCGGAGCCGGACAGCCCCTGCCCAACGGGACGCTGATCGGATGGCGATTCGAAGTGAGCCCGGTGGGCGGCTCGTCTCCACCCCGGGTCACCACGTCGTTCGCCGTCGTCTGCAAGGGCAAGACGGCGTCCGCGGGACACGAACTGATCGCGCTCGTGGTCGACTACGGGACGGCAGCCGACGCCCCGCCCGGCGAGCACCCACCCCGCAGCATCGACGAGCACTGCGCGGACCTGCCTGTCGTCGGTGGCCGCAACGCGACTGGTTCGGACGTATTGAACGACTACGCACCGGGAGCCATCTGGACCGCGCAAGGACTCATCTGCGGGATCGACGGCTACCCGGGCCCGTCGTCGGGCTGTGCCGTCGCCGTCCAGCCGTCGCCGACCGCCCCCGCACGCACCTCGGCACCGCCGTCTTCGCATCCATCGGCCGGGCCGACCGTGGCAGGGTCGTCGGCGCACCCGCCCGCCGGCACCTCGGGAGCCTCAGGAACGGGCAGCGCTTCGCTGCCGGCATCGTCCGGCCAGGCCAAGGGCGCATCCGCCGGCGCCGCGCCGGCTACCTCGCCGGCGACGGCCGGGGCAGCCGCAGCCGGAGGAAGCGGACCGTCGGCAGTCGCAGTCGGAGCAGGCGGAGTCCATCCGACCGGGTCAGCGACGAGCTTCCCTTGGGGTCCGCTCGTCGGTGCCGTGCTCATCCTGGGCGTCGGCGCCGCCGCAATTGGCCGCGCGACGCGTCGGCGACCGTGACATGGCCACGGTGAGACGCGGCCGATGGTGACCCGGATGGTCGGCTTCGCTCCGCGGTCGCTGCATCCGGGTGCCTGGTGGGTGTGGGCGCTCGGGCTCGCAACAGCGGCGAGCCGGACGACGAATCCCTTCCTGTTGCTGCTGATCGTCGCGGTCGCCGGCTACGTCGTCGCAGCGCGCAGCGCTCCCACTCCGTGGGCACGGTCGTACGCGACGTTCCTGCGCCTCGGACTGGTCGTGCTGGCGCTGCGGATTGCCTTCCAGGTCGTGTTCGGCGGTGGCGGTTCCGGCGCCGTGCTGTTCCGTCTGCCGATCCTGCCGTTGCCGGGTTGGGCCTCCGGTGTGCAGATCGGCGGCGCGTTCACACTCGACGGGCTGCTGGGCGCGCTGTATGACGGGCTTCGGCTCGCCACGCTCCTCGCGTGCGTCGGGGCGGCGAACGCGCTGGCCAACCCGTCCCGCCTGCTGCGCTGCGTTCCGGCAGCGCTGTACGAAATGGGTGTCGCGGTCGTGGTGACGATGACGCTTGCTCCGCAGATGGTGTCGGATGTCGGCCGAGTCCGGACCGCGCGCCGGTTGCGCGGCCATTCCGACCGCGGCATCCGCGGGTTCGGCGGCGTGGCCATGCCGGTGATGGAAGGCGCTCTGGACCGATCGCTCGCGCTCGCGGCAGCGATGGACTCGCGCGGGTACGGCCGAACAGCCGGCATCCCGGTCCGGGTGCGGCGGCTCACCGCTGCGCTCGTCCTGGGCGGGTTGGTAGGAGTGTGCATCGGTGTCTATGGCCTGCTGGAGGGTGGCCCGGACATCGCAGGAGTGGCAGTTCTCGGAATTCCGATGTTGCTCGCCGGGCTCGCGGCCGCGGCGGTCGGCTTCGTCATCGCCGGTCGGCGCGTCCGTCGCTCGCGGTACCGGCCCGACCCGTGGCGCTTGCCCGAATGGCTGGTATCAGCCTGCGGACTGTGCGCCGGAGCGACCTTGGTGATCGGAGCGAACGCCGGGATGGCCGGTCTCATCGCGCAGTACGCGCCTGCGGTCTGGCCAACGCTTCCGTTGGTTGCGGTCGCGGGAATCCTGGTCGGGATCTTGCCGGCATGGCTGGCCCCCATGCCGGCCTCGAGGGTCGATGTAGGGTCACGGCCGGACGAGCGCGAACAGGTGGCGGCGTGATCAGCTTCGACCAGGTGTCCGTCTTCTATTCCGGTGCGACCATCCCGGCCCTGGCCGCCGTCGATTTCGAGGTCGCCGAAGGCGAGCTGTGCCTCGTAGTCGGGCGTACCGGCACCGGCAAGTCCACCCTGTTGCGGAGCGTCAACGGCCTCGTCCCGCATTTCAGCGGCGGCACCCTGCACGGCCGGGTCACGGTCGACGGGCGGGACACTCGGACGCATCCGCCGCGCGAACTCGCCGACGTCGTCGGGATGGTGGCGCAGGATCCGCTCGCCGGTTTCGTCACGGACGTGGTCGAGGACGAACTCGCGTACGGCATGGAATCGCTCGGCCTCGCTCCCGCCGTCATGCGGCGACGGGTCGAAGACACGCTCGACCTGCTCGGGCTCGCCGACGTACGGGATCGCCCGCTGCGGACTCTGTCCGGCGGCCAACGCCAACGAGTGGCCATCGGATCGGTGCTGACGACCCACCCCCGAGTGCTCGTCCTGGACGAACCGACCTCCGCACTCGATCCGGTCGCGGCGGAGGAAGTTCTGTCCGCGTTGCACCGCCTCGTGCACGACCTCGGCCTGACCGTATTGCTGGCCGAGCACCGGCTCGAGCGAGTCGTGCAGTTCGCCGACCGGATCGTCCACCTGTCGAGCACCGGCGAGCCCCCGGACATCGGCACGCCCGCGGAAGTGATGCAGCGGTCCCACGTAGTTCCGCCGGTCGTCGAGCTCGGACGCCTCGCGGGATGGAGCCCGCTCCCCCTGTCGGTCCGCGACGCGCGCCGCGCCGCGCCGGGCTTGCGCGAGCGACTTGCCCGATCGCAACCGCGGCCGCGGATCCCAGACAGCGACGGCGCGACCGCCGACCCGATCGCGAAGGTTCGCGGGGTGACGATCACCTACGCGGGCACTCGTTCGCCGGCACTGCGCGATACCTCGCTGTCGATAGCCCGGGGCGAGATCGTCGCCGTGATGGGACGCAACGGTGCCGGGAAGTCGACACTGCTGAACGCGCTGGTCGGGCTGCGCAAGCCGGACGCGGGCCGGGGCTCGGTTTGGGTTGACGGTCACGATCCCGCCGCACTGCCCGGACGGACCCTGCTGCGTCACGTCGGTCTGGTGCCCTCTGAGCCCGCCGACCTGCTGTACGCGGAGACCGTTCACGGCGAGTGTGCCGAAGCCGATCGGGCCGCGGGCCTGGCCTCCCAGGGGGCGTCGCCGACCGCGGCGCTGCTCGAACGGCTCGCGCCCGGGCTGGACCCGCACCTCCATCCCCGCGACCTGTCCGAGGGCCAACGACTGGCCCTGGTGCTCGCCGTGGTCCTCGTGTCAGAGCCACCGCTGATCCTGCTCGACGAGCCGACCCGAGGGCTCGACTACACGGCCAAGACCCATCTGGTGACCGTGCTGAGTGACCTCGCACGTCGCGGTCACGCAATCGTGCTGGCAACGCACGACGTCGAGCTCGTCGCCGATGTCGCCACGCGCACCGTGGTCCTCGCCGACGGCGAAGTAGTCGGCGACGGTCCGACCGCTGAGGTCGTCGTTTCCTCGCCGGCCTTCGCGCCGCAGATCGCGAAAGTACTCACGCCGGGGCCGTGGCTGACGGTCGCGGACGTCGCGTCCGCACTGGCGGAGGCCGGATGACCGCGATCGCACATCCGGCCCGATTGCGAGCCATACCCGCGACGGCTCGAGCCGTGGCGGCACTCCTGGTGGTCTCGCTGCTCGGTCTGGTCGGCTTCGGCTGGCCGCTGCTGGCCCATCCCGCCGCCGACTCGCTCGGGCACACAGCGGACGCGCCATGGCTGTTCGCCGCCCTGCTCCCGGCCCTCATCATGGTCGCCCTCGCGGAGCTGTCAGCCGGCGGTGTCGACGCCAAATCAGTTGCCCTGCTGGGTGTTCTGTCGGCTGTCGGTGCAGCGTTGCGGCCGCTCGGTGCCAGCATCACCGGCTTCCAGCCGATGTTCGTCGTCATCGTGCTCGGGGGCCGCGTGCTGGGACCGGGATTCGGGTTCGTTCTCGGATCCGTGACGATGTTCAGTTCAGCGCTGTTGACCGGCGGCGTCGGTCCGTGGCTCCCGTTTCAGATGATCGGCGCCGCGTGGGTCGGGCTCTTCGCCGGACTGTTGCCACGGATGTCAGGACGCAAGGAAGTGGTCATGCTGGCCGCCTACGGGGTTGTGTCCGGAATCGCTTACGGGTTCCTGCTCAACCTCTGGTTCTGGCCGTTCATGACTGGCCTGTCGTCATCGATCGCGTTCGTACCCGGTTCGCCGCTGCACGACAACCTGATCCGGTTGATCGCTTTCTCGCTTGCGACGTCGCTCGGCTGGGATCTTGCTCGCGCCATCGGAACGGCCGTACTTGTGCTCGTCCTCGGCGGACCGTTGCTGCGCGCGCTACGGCGTGCCACGCGCCGGGCGGCGTTCGGCGCACCCGTCGTCTTCGATGATGCGATCGGCACGCGGCAGGCGGCGAGTACCGATTGAGTACCGCCGCTATTCATCGCGAACTTGGCCGGTCCCCTGTTCTTCCTGGCCGGCTGCGGCGCGTCCGTGGGCAGTAGCGCGGCGCCGCGGCCTAGCGAAGCGGACCCGGCCCGGGCCACGTCGGCGTCAGGGCGAGACACTCGTGTCATGCCGCTACCTGACTCAGCTTCTGAGGGTGTCGTTCAGCCTGATGGTGTGGCCCGCCCGGGCCCGCGGACGCTCATCCTCGGCGGCGCGCGATCCGGGAAGTCCCAGTACGCCGAGCTGCTGCTCGGCGATGCGCCGGCGACCTTCATCGCTACCGGGGGGGACCGCCCGGACGATCCCGAGTGGGAGGAGCGGGTGCGCGCCCACCAGGCCAGCCGCCCGGAGTCCTGGGAAACGGTCGAGACGATCGACGTCGCGACCGTGCTCGAAGCGGCGGACGCATCCGACGTCCTGGTGATCGACTGCGTGTCGTTGTGGCTCGCCGCAGTCCTGGACGCCTCGGGATTATGGACGGCGGCCGGAGGCGACGAGACCGCCCGCGCTGGCGACCACGTCACCCAGCACATCGAGCGCTTCGTACAGGCGTGGGCGACGAGCGCGGCGCGAGTCGTCGCGGTCAGCAACGAGGTCGGCTCCGGAATCGTCCCCGACACCCGATCGGGCCGGATCTACCGGGACGAGCTCGGCCGCTTGAACACACGCCTGGCCGAGACCGCTGGTGACGTCGTCCTGCTGGTGGCCGGGATCCCGGTCGAATTGCGTGGCCACGCGCCCGGGCTGAGACCGGCGCGCGCGGTCCCCGCGATGACTGCGGCGGCCGTCCCGATCTCCCCCGCGGCGGCCGGCGACGGGCCCGTCACGAGCCTGCCCGACCGGCAGGCGTACCCGCACCCACCACTCGATCTCGACGCTCTCGCCGGCATGGTCAGCCTGCCCGATGACCTGTCGCGAGAGGCTGCATTACTCCGACAGAACCGGCTCACCAAGCCCACCGGTGCGCTGGGGCGGCTCGAAGAGCTCTCGATCTGGATGGCAGCCGCGCAGGGGACGAATCCGCCGCGACCGCTGCAGCGGGTGCGGGTCGTCGTATTCGCGGGGGATCACGGCGTCGCGCGGTCAGGTGTGTCCGCGTATCCGCCCGAGGTCACTGCGCAGATGGTGCGGAACTTCGTCGCCGGCGGCGCGGCCGTCAACGTGCTCGCCAGGCAGACCGGCGCGAGCGTCCGCGTGTTGGACATCAGTGTCGACGCCGACCTTTCGGATCTGCCGCCAGATGTTGTGGCGCACAAGATCCGGCGCAGTTCGGGCAATATCGCGCGAGAGCCGGCGCTGACTCGCGACGAGGCCGAGCGCGCCTTTTCGGCCGGGATGGCGGTCGCCGACGAAGAGGTGGACAGCGGTGCGGATCTGCTCATCCCGGGCGACATGGGAATCGGAAATACCACAATTGCGGCAGCGTTGATCGCAGTGCTCACCGGTTCGGAGGTCGCGGGTGTCGTTGGCCGCGGGACCGGAATCGACGACCAGGCGTGGATGACCAAGTGTGCGGCTGTCCGGGACGCCGCCCGCCGGGGCAGGTTTCAAGGCGGCGACATGATCGGCCTTCTCGCCGAGTCCGGCGGAGCTGACGTCGCCGCCATGGCGGGATTCCTCTTGCAGGCTGCCATCCGTCGAACGCCCGTGCTGCTCGACGGACTCGTGTCCGGCGCCGCTGCACTGGTCGCGCATCGGGTCTCGTATCACGCGCGCGAATGGTGGCTGGCCGGGCACTTGTCCACCGAACCGGCCCACGCAGTCGCTCTCGAACAGCTCCGGCTCGAGCCGATCGTCGACTACGGCCTGCGGCTCGGTGAGGGAACGGGGGCGCTCATCGCCCTTCCCGTAGTCCAGGCCGCCGTCGTGACGCTGGCGGAGATGGCGACGTTCGACGAGGCGGGTGTGTCCGACCGAGACGATGGCTGAGGCCTTCCAAGGCTTCCGTCTCGCCGTTGGAACGCTGACCATCGTTCGGACCGGAGCACCCCGAAACGTCACTCCGCGTACCATCCGCGCCGCTGTGCTGTGGGCACCGCTCATCGGAGCCGCGCTCGGTGCGATTGCCGGCGCGGTCGCGACGTTGGCGTACGTCGGTGGCCACCGGACCCAGCTCGCAGCACTCCTCGGCGCAGCTGCAGCGATCGTGGTTCTAGCGGCGGCCACCCGCGCCTTGCACCTCGACGGGCTGGCGGACACCGCTGACGGTTTGGGCAGATCCGGACCGCCCGACCGTGCGCTCGCCGTCATGAAGCAATCGGATATCGGTCCGTTCGGCGTTATCGCACTCGTGCTGACGCTGCTCGTGCAGGTCATCGCGCTCGGGTCGGCGACTATCGATGGCCATGGCTGGCTGGCCATCGGGGTCGCCGTCGCCGCGTCCAGAACAGCAATCGCCTGGGCGTGCATCCGGGCCGTACCGCCCGCTCGTCCGGACGGCCTCGGCGCGGCCTGGGCACGCGCCCTGCCGAACTGGGCACCGATCCTGCTCGGCGCGGGCGTCGCGGTCGCCGCCGCTGTTCTGGGCGTGGTCACCACGTCCGGCGCAAGCGGTCGGACCGCAGTCGACGGAGTTCTGGCGGTCGTCCTCGGAACGGCTGCGGCGCTGTTGTTGTTGGCACGGTGCATCACGCGTTTGGGCGGGATGACCGGCGATGTGATCGGCGCGATGGTCGAAACCTGCACGACAGTTGCCCTGCTCGCTTTCGCGTTCGGCTAGCGAGGTGCCGGAGCCGTCAGCGCGGGCCGGCCACGTGGACGAACGGGGGTCTGACGACGCGCATCGTCGAGCGCCGTCCCCGGACGTCAACCGCGACCTCGTCGCCCTCTGAAACAGAGCGGTCCAGCAGCGCCAGGCCAATGCCTTGCCGGAGCGTGGGCGAGAACGTTCCGCTGGTCACTTCGCCGACGTCCCGTGGTCCGGCGACCGAGTCGGCCGCGCCGGTCAGTCCCGCGAATACGCGCATGTGCGGCCTGGGAATGCCTCGATCGGATGCGAGCAGCCCGCGCAGTAACGGGCCGTCAGCGGCCGCGCGCTGCGCGACCAGCGCATCCCGGCCCCAGAACCGCGGCTTGTCCCAGCCGACGGCCCAACCGAGACGGGCCTGAACCGGTGAGATCGTGCGGGACAGATCCTGGCCGTGCAACGGATAGCCCATCTCGGTCCGCAACGTGTCACGCGCGCCGAGCCCGGCCGGGAGCGGGCCGGAGGCGTCGGCACCATCGGGCAACTGGGTTTGCATGAGCGCATCCCAGACCGCAGGTGTGTCCGACCACGGCACGACGATCTCGTAGCCGTGCTCGCCGGTGTACCCGGTGCGGCAAACCACCAGCGGGATCCCGCGCCACGTCAAATCGACGAACGACAGGTAGGCGTGACCGGCCGGGAGATCGATCGCTTCCATCAGCGCCGCGGACCGCGGACCTTGCACCGCGAGGATTCCGAAGTCGCGGTGCTGGTCCGCAACGGAAACGGCGTCCGGGGCGGCGTCGGAGAGAAGTCGGACCACCTCGGCCGTGTTGGCCGCATTTGGAATGAGGAACACGTCGTCGGGCGTCCGAAGATAGGCGATCAGGTCGTCGACCACGCCGCCGTCGGGAGCGCAACACAGCGTGTACTGCGCCTGGCCGGGCGCGATTCGGTTCAGGTCGGCGGTGAGCGCCGTGTTGACGAACGCAGCCGCGCCGGGGCCGGACACCGTTGCTTTCCCCAGGTGCGAGACGTCGAAGACTCCGACCGACGTACGGACGGCCGCGTGCTCCTTGAGGACGCCGCCGCCCGGGTACTCGATCGGCATGAGCCAGCCGCCGAAGTCCGCAAGTTTCGCCCCCAGCGCGGCATGACGGTCGTGCAGCGGCGATAGCGCCGGACCACCGTCGGGTGACACACCTCGGGCGGGCGACACATCTCGGTCGGGCGACTCATCCGGTTCGGCCACGCGTGCACGCTACTAAGGTCGGAGCCCTGCTTCGCTACCAGCCGCACCAGGAGGCGCCGTGCCCGCCGCACACAAACCGTCGATCAGCGTGAGCGCCGAGCCCGCGTCCACGACGGCGGGCGACGTGCTCGTCGTCGGCGTGGCCAAGACCGACGACGGTCCGGTCCTGCAAGCCGGGTCCGATGCGGCCAAAGCTCTGCGCGGGCTCTCCGGCGCGCTGGCCTCGTTGGGCATGACCGGCGCACCCGAGGAAGTCCTGAAGGTCCCAGCCCCGGAAGGAGTGGCGGCGTCGGTCGTGCTGCTGACCGGACTCGGCGAGCAGAAGCGGCGGTACCCGGCCGAGACTCTGCGACGCGCAGCCGGGGTAGGCGCGCGTGCAGCCGGTGGCGGCCGCGTGGTCCTCGCCCTGCCCGCTTCCGGCAGTCCCGACACCGTCGCCGAGGCCATCGAGGCCAGCGCGACCGGCGCGTTGCTCGGCGCGTACTCGTTCACCCGGTTCCGCAGCGCCGATGGATCCGGATCTCCCGCGAAGCGCGCGACTCAATTCGTCATCGCGACGCCGTCCGGTACCCGAGACGCGGCAGCGGTCACCAAGGCCGTAAAAAACGCCGTCCAGCGCGCGCGAGCCGTCACCGAACCGATCGCGTTGGCCCGCGACATGGTGAACATGCCGCCCAACGTCCTCACCCCAAGCGAGTTCGCCGAGATCGCCACTCGTGAAGGCAACGCGCTGAACCTGGACGTATCCGTGCTCGACGAGAAAGCCCTGCGCAAAGGCGGCTACGGCGGGATCGTCGGCGTCGGCCAAGGATCGGCCAACCCGCCACGACTTGTCCGCGTCGCCTACCGGCATCCCAAGGCCACCCGCCACTTGGCGCTGGTGGGCAAGGGAATCACGTTCGACAGCGGCGGCATCTCGATCAAGCCTGCGGCGCACATGGAGGAGATGAAGTCCGATATGGGAGGAGCGGCCGCCGTACTGGCGACCGTGCTCGCGGTCGCGCGACTCAAGTCCGCTGTCAACGTCACCGCATGGACACCGATGGCCGAGAACATGCCATCGGGAACGTCGCAGCGCCCGTCCGACGTACTCACGATCTTCGGCGGCACGACTGTTGAAGTGCTCAACACAGACGCCGAAGGCCGACTGGTCATGGCCGACGCACTGGTCGCGGCGCTTCGGGAAGACCCGGACGTTCTGGTCGACATAGCCACATTGACCGGTGCCGCTCGGGTCGCGCTCGGCGTTCGGACCGCCGGGATCATGTCGAACGACGACATCCTCCGCGCACGGGTGCACGATGCGTCCGAGCGCGCCGGCGAACCGATGTGGCCGATGCCGATGCCCGAGGAAATGCGCCGCGGGCTCGACTCGACGATCGCCGACATCGCCAACGTCGACAACAGCCGGCTGGGAGGCATGGTCTCCGCCGCCGTGTTCCTGCGCGAATTCGTCCCCGACGGCGTGCGATGGGCGCACCTCGACATCGCCGGCCCGGCCTACAACTCAGGTGGGCCGTTCGGATACACGCCGCGCGGTGGCACCGGCGCCGGTACCCGCACCCTCATCCAACTCGCCGAGGACCTTGCGGCCGGCCAGGTCTGACCGTCACTCGCCCGCGAGGAGTCGCTTCTGCGCGGCGGACTTGCGGGCGGTCCAGTCGCGCATCCGTTGCGGATAGCCGACGACCGCGGCGTCGTACGACGGGATTCCGAGATCGTTCGCCCACTCGTGCACTACGCGCGGCGAGGGCACCCGCCGCCGGGTCCATTCACCGTCCCGCGCGACCAGCACCACGGTGGTCCCCGTCACTGCGGTCTGCGGCTCGACGAACGCCTCGACTCCGCTGCGAGTGCTGGCGAACTCCTCGAGGTGTTTGCGATCGTCGGAGACCGCCTGACGGGTTGTACCCGGTCGGCCTCGTCGGCCCGGCCGGCGCAAGCGGCCCAGCAGGCCCAACGTCGCCCTCCTCGGTCTAGGACCGCCTGGCGACGGCAGGGTCGACACTAGACGAGACCACCCGGACGAGCGGACCGCCGCCGCGGGTCGGCGGGTGTCCGCCCGCCGCTTGCGTGGTGGAAGGATGTCGCTGCCGACGGCGTTCCACCTACGTCCGAGATCGCTTGAGGAGGTTCCGTGCCGGAAAGCTCGGAGAACCCGGTGAGTGCAGCCGGCGGAAGTTTCGACATCGTCATCCTCGGCGGCGGCAGCGGCGGCTACGCCTGCGCCCTTCGCGCCGCGGAGCTTGGTCTGTCGGTTGCGCTCGTCGAGCAGGACAAGGTCGGCGGGACCTGCCTGCATATGGGATGCATCCCCACCAAGGCACTCCTGCACGCCGCGGAGGTGGCCGACGCGGCCCGCGACGGTGAGCAGTTCGGAGTCCGGGCCTCCTTCGAGGGCATCGACATGACCGGGGTCAACGCGTACAAGGACCAGGTTGTCGGCCGCCTGTACAAGGGACTTCAAGGCCTGGTCAAGAGCCGCGGAATCACGTTCGTCGAAGGCACCGGCCACTTGGTCTCCGCAACGACCGTGCGGGTCGGCGACGCCGAGTACACCGGCAGGAACGTCGTCCTGGCGACCGGCTCGTACGCCCGCACCCTGCCCGGTCTCGAGATCGACGGGGGCAGGGTCGTCACGAGCGACCACGCCCTTCACCTCGACTACGTGCCGCGCTCGGCCGTGGTGCTCGGCGGCGGCGTCATCGGCGTCGAGTTCGCGAGCGTCTGGCGCTCGTTCGGCGCGCAGGTCACGATCGTCGAGGCCCTGCCCCATCTGGTTCCGCTCGAGGACGAGTCGAGCTCGAAATTGCTCGAGCGGGCTTTCCGCAAGCGCGGCATCAACTTCGAACTCGGGGCGCGGTTCGCCAGCGTGCAGCACACCGCGACCGGCATCACCGTCTCGCTCGAGAACGGCAAGTCTTTCGACGCTGATCTGCTTCTGGTCGCGGTCGGCAGGGGCCCGGTGTCCGACAACCTCGGATACACCGAGGCCGGCATCGCCATCGACCGCGGGTTCGTCGAGGTCGACGAGTTCTGCAGGACCTCGGTGCCCGGGGTTTATGCCGTCGGCGACCTGATCCCGACGCCTCAACTCGCTCACGTCGGGTTCGCCGAGGGCATCCTCGTGGCCGAACACATCGGCGGGCTGGCCCCAAGGCCAATCGACTACGACGGCGTCCCGCGAATCGCATACTGCGAGCCCGAGGTCGCTTCCGTCGGCATCACCGAATCCGCTGCCGTCCAGCGGTACGGCGAGGACAAAGTCCGCACGCTCACCTACGACCTGGCCGGGAACGGCAAGTCCCAGATCCTCAAGACCGCCGGCGCGGTCAAGCTCGTCTCAGTGGCGGACGGGCCGGTCGTTGGCGTGCACATGGTCGGCGCCCGGGTCGGCGAGCTGCTCGCCGAAGCGCAGCTCATCTACAACTGGGAGGCGTACGCCGACGACGTCGCCGCCCTGATCCACCCGCACCCGACGCAGTCGGAAGCAGTGGGCGAGGCACACCTGGCGCTCGCCGGGAAGCCCCTGCACAGCCACGGATAACGTCACGGTTGACCAACACGATTGACAGCTCGACCCCGCAGCGGCCGCGATCGATCGAGGAGTCTGAAGCGCATGACGGTGTCAGTCACCATGCCAGCGCTCGGTGAAAGCGTTACCGAGGGAACGGTCACCCGCTGGCTGAAGAAGGAGGGTGAAGCCGTGCAGGCGGACGAGCCGCTGCTCGAGATCTCGACCGACAAGGTCGACACCGAGATCCCGGCTCCCGCATCCGGTGTGCTGGTCAAGATCGTCGCTCAGGAAGACGAAACGGTTCCCGTCGGAGCCGAGCTCGCCGTGATCGGAGACTCGGCCGAGAGCAACGGCCAACCGACCGAGCAGCCCGCTCCGGCGAGTGCTTCGACTCCACCGACGCCGGCTGCGAGCGTCGCACCCCCAACAGCTACAACCCCGGCCGAGCCGGCGCCGGCCGAGCCGACGTCGCCGACGGCACCCAGCAACGGGTCGGCGACGCCGGTGCTGCTGCCCGCACTCGGCGAGAGCGTGACGGAGGGAACCGTCACCCGTTGGCTCAAGCAGGTCGGTGACGACGTCCGAGCGGACGAGCCGCTCCTGGAAATCTCAACCGACAAAGTCGACACCGAGATACCCGCCCCCGCGACCGGCGTTCTGCTGGCGATCAACGTCGGTGAGGACGAGACCGTCCCGGTCGGCACCGAGCTCGCCGTCATCGGAGCTGCTGGGGCGTCCCCATCCGCGGCTCAGGCCCCGGCG
>Ga0075017_100001874_pt1 | contig 12997 bp, 13 predicted proteins | sample AleBraG_ABR_2012_FD_71475 | JGI IMG/M metagenome (GOLD analysis project Ga0075017, IMG submission 71475) | Freshwater sediment microbial communities in response to fracking from Pennsylvania, USA - Alex Branch Run_MetaG_ABR_2012 | ecosystem: Environmental > Aquatic > Freshwater > Creek >...
CCCTCCGGGTAAGTATGTTGTCCGGCTAAATTTTGGTCCTATAAATGGGGATAAACTATAGGAGAAACCCAAAGGGTTACCTATTGACCCATTACGCTAGGATCAGTGACCACACATGGCAGAAACCATTGTTGGCTTGGACATCGGATCGTCTTATCTCAAGGCGGCTCAGGGACGAGAGACCCCCCATGGTGTCGAGATTGAGAAAGTTGGCTCTAAGAAGCTCGAAATCGGGACCGTCCGCGACGGCGCTGTAATTGAGAGCGAGATGGACTTGCTCTCCGACGCCATCGAGGAGCTTTGGGACGAATCAGGCTTCACTTCCAAGGAAGTCATTCTTGGTATCAGTGGTGACCGTGTGCTCACGAATGAAGTAATCGTGCCTTACATGAGTCCTGATGACCTTGAGGAATCGTTGATCCACCAGATCAACGAGAAATCGTGGCTGTCTCTGGACGTAGAGAAGTCTGAGATCGATAAAGTGATTTTGGAAGACTTCATTGATCCGGAGGACGACAAGCGTAAGCTCCGTATTTTCCTCGCTGGGGTTCCGAGTCAGATCATCGAAGATTTCTCCGTCGCCGCCATCGACGTTGGGCTGAAGCCTGTTGGTGTGGACCTCGGTGCTCTTGCTTCGCTTCGTGCTCTCCGCGTCGTCAACCGTGCGCTCTCTGACAACACGTTGGATGCCATTATCGACGTTGGCGCTGACCTCACCACGGTGATCTTCCATCAGGGCGGTGTTCCGCTGCACATCCAGACTGTGAGTGGAACTTCCGGCAACGCTGCTACGAAGACCATGAAAGAATACGTCACCGAGACCATCCAAGAAGCAGAAGAAGCAAAGCTTCTCGGCGGCACTGGCCCCGTAGCCAAGGTCATCGAAGGCTCCGCCCGGAACATTTCCCGCAGCATCCGTTCCATCGTTGACTACTACTTCGGCACTCGGCAGAACCTGTACCTTGGCAGCATCACGCTGATCGGTGGTACGTCCCTTCTACAGGGATTGCAGCAGAACCTTCAGACCGAGTTCAATAGCATCCCGGTTATTCAGGGTGAATACGACCCGATCTTCCGCATGAGCGGTGGCTCCCCGATCTCAACCCACGCTTCCAATGGGGGCACCTACTTCACAGCAGTGGGTCTAATCACAGGAACGTTGGTGCAGTAACATGTTTGGACGCAAAAAGAACGACAGCGATACTCTCGTCATGGACGAGAACGACGAGTTCTACAACCCTCGGGCTTCCGATGCGCCGCGCATCGTTGATGATTCCGAGTTGCTCCCCATCGATGATGAGGATGACGCTCCCGTTGAGGACGACGCTCCCAAGAAAGAGAAGGAGAAGCGGAAGCCGAAGGCAAAGCGTTACGGGCGAGCCATCGAAGAGGAAGAAGTCGAGGAAGAAGAACCGGAAGCTTCCGAGTGGCAGTCCCCGGTCAAGCCTTCGCTTTCTCTGCCGTCCCGAAGCATCGTTGAGCTTACTCTCCGTGACGGTGCTTCTGTGCGTATGCGCAAAGTCGCCGTTATCGTCGGTGCTGGACTTGCAGCCGCCCTCGTTACCTGTGCTGGCTTGAATATCTACAGTACTGGAGTACTTAAAGGCGTGGAAGCTCAGGGACAGACTCTTTCCGGTCAGGTGAAAGCCTTGCAGCCGGTGGCAGACTACTTCGACGGCTACAGCCAGCGTAGGGACGCAGTGAGCAAGGTTCTGACTACGGATGTTCAATTCTCCTCGGTGCAGAACAGCTTGTTCGCTGCTGCCGGGAAAAACGGTGTCACTATTGTCAGCGAGGGAATTGTTCCCGGTCAGCCGTGTGCGAGTATCGACCCGTTCACCGCAGCACAGGGACTTGGATGCGTGACTGCCCAGATCACTGGCGCTACTTCAGACAGTCTGGCGAACATGGCTGATGACATCAACAAGGCACAGGGACTTGGCGGAGCGTACGTCAGCGGTATTGCTTCCAAGGACGGGAAAGCTACGTCAACGCTTAACTTCAACTACACGGACCAGCTACTCTCCGACCGGTATAAGAAGTTCGGAAGCAAGACTCCCACTACTCCGGCTACTCCAGCTCCTCAGACCAGCTCGAAAGGCTAATTCATGAGTACCGAAAATAACGAAGCCGTATCTTCGCTCTCCAGTAATTCACGGGAAGCGTCTCCTCCAACTTCGGTGATCGCAAAGTGGATCGCGATCATGCTGATCGCTGGCGCACTCTTGATCTTCTTTGGAGTCAAGCCAGCCTTGGAAGGTTACTTTGGAAACAACACCAAGGCAAGCCAGCAGATCGCAACGAACAGCTCGAATCAGACGACGTTCGATGAGCTGAGGACCAAGCAGAACAACCTTTCTAAGACAAAGGCAGAGGTCGATACCTTCCTCACAAGCTTCCCTTCGTCCGCCGACCAGCGCACGATGCTCTCCGACCTTAACGCCATCGCGGCAAAGGACGGCGTGACGATCAACTCTGTCGCACCGACGCTAGCTACAGGCGCAAAAGGGCAGAAGGTCTCATCGACTGATCTTGTGGCTCCAATCAACATCGATATGTCGCTCTCAGGTGGAGACCCAAACAAATTCCTTGCTGATCTTGAGGCTTCCAACCGCGTTTTCGTCATCAATTCTCTGAGCTACACCGGAGGCGACAAGTCTGGTACTGGAACCACGATGGCTATCAAAGCAACGACTTTCGTTGTTCAGCCGCTTGCTAACCCGGCAGCTCCCCCTGCTGGTTCGACTGCCGCACCGGCAACTGCCCCGGCGACCGCCGCTCCATCTCCATCCCCCTCAAAGTAACGGGCATAAAGAAAGGGAGTCAGGTATTTTTTTTACCTGACTCCCTTTCTTTATGCTTCAAAACTATTGCTCAAGCGATGACCCATTCAATTTCGGAGGTGAAATCAACACCTTCAAACTGAGCTTTGAGCGCTTCACGAAGAACATCCTTGTCAGTGCCGGGGTCGATGGCGCTGATCACTTCATCAGCTAACTCCATCCTGATGGAGTGCCCCTCCAACTGCCAGTCAGCGTGTGCGAGGGAATACTCCACTGATGTGAACTCGAACACTGCTACGTCTGAGGCCCGGATGGCAGCATGAATGTCAACGTCATCGACTCCCGCTTCTGACATTTTGATCGCAGCTCGTGCATGCACTCGTGAGTCAGATACTATCCGTGATTTAAACGCATGAGGCTTAAGGCCTTCGGTACGCTTACGCAGCGATTCATTCTGCGCTTTTGTGTTCTGAGGCGCTTCATGGTCGGCAAGAAACTCTACAGAGGCAAAGAGAGATGAAACATGCTCCCTGTGATCCTCGGGCAGGGCAGCGATCATCACTTTACGCATCGCCTCAATAAGAGACTCAGCGGTGTTGTCTTCAGGGATGGGAGTGACTGCGACCAGTTTTCCGTCAACAATAACGTCTTCCACTTCAGACATGGCCTGATTGAGCGTAATGGTGTCAGCGTAGGTGATAGCGCAAATCGACCCCCAGATATCACCATTGTCGGCTCTTTTTCGCGCTATCGCGTACACCCTATCGAGAAACCCACTCATCTTCCCCCACGATCCAGATCAAAGTCGTCCCACCAAAGGTGATCCCCAGCAACATAATCATGGACTGTTCCAATCCATGGGATATCACCGAAGGGAGTTTCACCGCTTGGGAGAATATCTTCTACAGACTTGTCCCGGTCCTTGTTGGAAACCGGAGCGAACAAAGCGATGTGCGGATCAACCACTACTTCATTCATGGTTCCACCGTCGATCAGAATCACTTCGTGTCTGTAATCCTGATGCTTCTTTTCACCGTCCGCCTTCATGCGGTTCGCCCCGTCAACCTTCATCTTAGAGACTCGGTTTTTGGAGAGGCCAGCACCGAGAAGAGCTTCTACGAACCAGTCAATGCCTTTTTCATAGAGGCTCTTAGCTGCTTGGTTAGGAATGGAAAGATCAGTAGGTGACCCTTCAAAGGCTTTTTCAACTGCATCCAATGCGTCACGTGAGATCGGAGTGAATTCACGGATGATTGCTATCCGAAGATTCGTGGGATTTCCAAGCTGGACGTTTGTGGGAGCTGCAATGTCGTTGAACTCTTTAATGAGTTCCCGTTGACGCTCGATCTCCTCCATAGTGCGAGGCTGTTTTGGTTCACCGGATGAACGCTGGTCCTTGTGCTGCCAGCACCGGAGTTCACCGTTCTTGACCCGGCGTGCACATGGCTTGCCTCCTTCGGGTGGTACAAATCCGCATTGGTTGCCGGTAATAGCAGCCATTAGATTTACCTCCCCGTAGTCTTAGCGCCGTTTTGAGCTTTCTTCTTCTCACTAATTTTAGCGGCAACGAAATCTTCTAAATCTTCCATGGCGATTTCTGGTGTCTCTTTGCTCCACGCCGGACATACCGAGACGATTGGGCACCATCGGCAGGGAGGTTCTTCCTCGCTCTTTGACGGTACAGCGATGATCTTGCCGGTATCCGCAACCTCATCCATAGCTAGGACAACTTCACTGACTAGTGTATCCATCGTGTGCAGAAGCTCAGGCGTCACGTTCAGTGTGAACCGCTTCATATGAGCTAAGTAGAGCAACTGGATGGACTTCACCTTCAACGGAAGGAACTCCACATCCGGGCCTTCCGCTTCCTGCGCGCGAGTCCTCATCCAAGCGTAGAGTCCGGCGGGAATGAAAGTCGGGCTGAGCGGGTCAACGATGAGTTTGCCGTCCTCATCTTCTTCCAATGTCGGGGCTTTGCCGGTCTTGTAATCTTGAATGATTTCGGTGGCACCGGGACCTTTAATAGTGCGGTCAATACGTCCAGTGATCCGGACACATCCCTGCTGCCCCTTGATCCAGCCTTCGTTTGAGAGGACTTCGAGTTCTGCCGGGTCGCCGTCAAAGTCCCACGTTGCCAGCAGGCAGTCCTGAGCCAGCTTGTAGAAGCGGCCACGCTGAGCGTCCTGCTGGTACACCTGACTTTGGAGCTTCTCGAAGTCGCGCATGACCTCAGCAGGAACAATACCGTCAGTCCCGTCACCCTTAGTGAGTTCTTCCCAAGCAACTTCGAACGTTTCCATGAGGAGGTCTTCGGTGCGAAGATTTGCAGGTTCAGAGTAAAACACTTCAAGGACACGGTGAACAAAAGTCCCGACGAGCGCCGCCATGACGATTTCGTCCTTGGGTGGCATTCCTGAGTGACGTTCGACAAACCACTTGAGAGGGCACGTCAAAAAGTTGACGAGCGAGCTGGGGGACTCCTTGCGGATTTCCATCGCGGAGAACTTCGCGGCCCAGCCTTCCGGCAACTGATACTCGATGCCGGAGGGCATCATCTCTTCGACGCGCTCCTCGACACTCTCAAGTGGTTTTGTCTTCATCTCTTCTTCTTGGTTCTGTTTAGGCTGTGATGGCTACGAGCCGTGCCGCAGCTTTTGCGAGGTCATTGTCAGCTTCATCGAAGAAAGCATCTTCGATCTTCCGCGTAACCGTATCTTCACCGTGGGTATCAATGACGACCTTCAGGACATCTTCTGCTCCCTTGCTGCCGCCCGCGTTGATAGCGGACACCAGCGACTTCAGAAGCTTGCTGTTTTCCAGCACGTCATCGACCTGAGCATCACTGGCTTCATCGATGTCTTCAACGTACTTTTCGAAGGCACCAATGGTGAGATCGCTGTTGGAGCGACGTGATGCACCGGCACTCGGCTTGCTGGCGGTAGTTGCGTCCTTGCCACCGGCAGGTTCGAGGTTAGCGAGGAACTTGACCTTGCCGCTGTCGTTGTACTTGGTCTTGACGCCCTTGACGTAAGCCTTGGTCATGTAGCATTCCTTGCCGATGTTCGCCTTAGCGATATCAGCGAGAGTGTTGGCAAGGGAGGTCTGCCACGCAGCGTACTCGCCCGCGTCAGTACCGTTGTATTCAGTCCACCCCGTGTCGATGTCCTCTGCCTTGGCGTCACGATCTTTTGCATCGTGGTAGTGAACCTTCGCCTTCTTGCCCAGCAGAGAGTTACCGGCACGACGTTCCACGATCTCCACCTTGTCAATAATGACGTGGAAGGTAGGTGCGTCAGACTTTCCGTCTTCCTTCACTGCGGTTACTCGTTCCTGATGATTCAAGGCACCGGCAATAAATTCGATGGCTTCGTTCAGGTCTGCACCATAGTGCTGGGAGATGACGACCGGGAGAATGACCCCGGCTTGCTCCAGCGGCTTACGCATGGTCGCAGGTACGTTGTTTTTCAATCCGCTCATGATTCAGTCGCTCCTTTAGACAGCTTCTTTGACGGGGACGATGCAGAGGTAATCCGCAGGCAGGTCAGGGGCGCTCTCCAGAGGATTGAAACCACTATCCTCGGTGTATGCACCAATGGCGACGACGTTGCCGTTACGCTCGATGACAGCAACGTTGATGTCGCCGTCCTTAGACTCAGGGAAAGAGCTGACTGCTGTGGCGTAAGCGTCCCAGCGAACTTCAATGGTCACGCCTTCCGGACCAGTCCATTCGCTGACTTTCATGGAGTCATTGAACGTGTTGTCGCTGTCACCGCTGAGGGAAACTTCGACCTCGGATTTGCCAAGCTTCAACAGGATTTCCTTGCCCTTGTTGTTCAAACCGGAAATCTTGTCAGCAGACTTGAACAGTGAGAGCAGTTCGTGCTTGTTCACGGACAACTGGTGCGTGGTGCCAGCAACCATTCCCTTGAGCATGCCCAGCAACTGAACCTTGGGGTAACCGGAGATGTCGTAGGACGGGCCGATGGTCACAGCGTGGATCGTGCCTTCCCCGTTGACAAAGTGTGCGAACTTGCGTTCGGGGGCACCGTCACCGTTCTTCGTGGCGATGGACAGGGAAAGAGTGTCATCGCCTTCAAAGAGGGAGAGAACTTCGTTCACTGCGTTCGGCTGGATCAGAACAGCAAACTCGTCGCCGGTCACTGCACGTGCCGGAGCCGAAGTGTAGACCGTGGTCCGCTTGTCCGTGCTGAGTGCGGTAAGAACGCCGTCCTTGAGTTCAAGGTGGACTGCACACAGGTTAGGGAAATCAGTCGTGAGACGGCGAGCCTGTCCGCCGATGCGGTAGAGGTTGGCGAAGTCAGCGACGTTCATCTCGATGGTCGGAGTGTTGCTGGTGATCTTGGCTACCGAGGGAAGAATAGTGTCGGGGTAGATAGGCATGATGCCGATTTCTACCGACGCGCCGTCAGCGAGAATACCGACGCGCTTCTTGCCACGGGTTTCGATAGTCACTTCTTGATCGTCATCGTTGGTGATGGCCCCAAGAGCGGTCTTGAGAGCGTGGATCGGAATGAGAACCTTGCCTTCGCCTTCAACAGTGATCTCATCAGCGTCAGTCACGATCTGAACCGAGCGGTCTTCGGACTGTGCCGTGCAGACTAGAGTCTTGTCATTGTCGATTTCGAAGAGAACGTATTCGAGGCTTCCTACCTCTGCGTCACCCTTGCGGTGAACGAAGGGTTCGATCTGCTTGATCAGGCGGTTGAGGGATGCGCGCTCAGTAATGATCTTCATTTTTATTGTTCTTTCTCATTTTTTTGTGTTGTTAACGTTGTAGCTTTCTTGACAATAATATTACCACCTTTCGATGGCAATTTTACGAGCGGTTTTCGCTCTCGCTTCCCGGAGGAGGTGGCAACCTGCTGGGAGTCCAGTTCGATAGCAGAACGAGGTTCTCGGAGATTATTTCTCCTGTTTTCTCGTTCACGTTGATCTTGACTTCCCACGCCTTGGTGGAAGTCCGCGTGTGTCTGCGGCCATCCCATTTCATGACGTGCTGGATGAGTACTAGTCCGTGGATCGCTTGGTGAAGATTAACTGAACGGCGTACCTTCGCAACCTTGCTCGTTTCACCAGAAATAAAAGTCCCGGTGTCGTCTTCCCAAGCCCACGTTTCTGTTTCGTGGTCAGGAAGGCGGACAGTGAACATATTGCACTCGTGCTTCTCCCCGGATGAGTCCTTGAGGTAACCGGGGACTGCCACGATGCCATTGGAAATGATCTTTGGCGGCTTGGGGCCGCTGGTATCGAACAATTCAATGAGACCTTGCTTGATGAGCGTCTCCGGGTCACCGCTTTCAACGGCACGCCTCAACTTCTCATCCATGAACGCGGCGATAGCAATTGAAATTTCGCCGTCGCTCATTTCCCTGATCTGTTCGATATCCATGAGTAGCCTTAGTTCTTAGAGCCGACGAGGATGTCTTCGACCATTTCGTCAGGGATGGTGTCGGGGATAACCGGGCCTTCGAATTCCTGCATGATGGCAGCGACTTTCGAGAGCAGGACAACGAGTGGAAGATTCATGGCTTGGCACAGGGATGCGAGAACCTCTGATGAGGGTTCCTTCTGTCCTCGTTCGACTTCGCTGAGGTAGCCGAGCGCCATTTGGGCGTCAGAAGACACTTCACGGAGGGTACGACCGGATTCCACACGGTGTTCTCGGATGACTGACCCGAACGCTTCCCGAAGAAGAGGCTTCCGCGCTGGCTTCCGATTCTGGATAACGGAATCAGGAACTTCTTTCCAGCGAGTGATGCCACCAACGACAACGGGAATCTTCATTTTTACTTATCTCCATGTTCTTTTTGCGCGATAAAACTTTTGTTTACTGAACCTATCAATTTTACGGCTTTATGTCAACATGGATGACAGTTACACTCGCATCTGTTCTCTCCCGACCCACACCATGAGATCGTTGAATCCCGAGTTCTGCAACGCGTAGTCGTCGCTCCGCAGCATCTCGTAGGTGGCTTCAGGAATCTCAACATAGATTGTTTCTGTTTTTACCTCGTCATGCGAGACGCTGAGGAGTTTCAGCATGTCATCAATGCGGAGCGCGGCGAGACGCTTCAAATCATTGGTGTGGAGGTCAAGAAACCCAGTAGAGCTGTCTAGCCTTTGGAGTTCGCCGTTGAGGACCACGAGGTCAAGCATCACGTCTCCAGACCGCACCAGCCAGCCGTAAGTAGAGTGAGGAGCGGTAATTCGCGTTACCTCTGCGCCGACGCTCACCGCTTATCCACCGGAATCGGGTTCTCCGGCTTTGAAGGCGCTGTTGGAACATCAGGTGCGTTCTGATCCAGAATCGCTGGTCGGTTAGCGGGGCATCCGGCTTTGACCATGGGCACGGCGAGTGACATGCGGTTCATTCCTGCTCCCGAACCTCCAGCGGCAGGTGCCGCAGTAGGCGAGGGTGTAGCGGTAGTAGTTGGGGCGGTGTTAGATGGAGATGAACTCGGCGCGGTAGCAGTCTGCGTCGGCTGCGGAGTCTGGACTGGATCAGGAGCATTACACACCTGAACGGCAGCATCATAAGACTTCTGTGCATCCGCCTTCTGCGCCACGAAAGCATCGTGCGCTTTTACCGCGTTGTCGTAGTTAGCCTGACTAGTGTAGTAAGCCTTCCACTGATCGCTGATGGGCTTCCAAGCGTCGCTGACGCTAGCGACTTCAGTGCGGAACTTCTCATAGTCGCTGACAGACTTCGTGTAGTTGTCAACGGCTTCCCAGTACGCTAGAACGGATTTTGACCAGTCCTGCGCGTTCTTCGTCAACTCGTCCTGAGCTGCTTTGATGATGGAATTATTGGAAGCATCAACTTCGCTCTGATTAAACGTCGGAGCAACGGTTCCAGTAAAAGCCCAGCCACAGCCGGGACCGCTGTCATCAGGCACGCGATTCAAGACCGTCTTTGTGGTTGTAGCAGCAGGAGCGGGAGCCTGAGGCACCTCAGGTAGTTTTTGCTCTGCCGGGAGCTTAGGCCATACGGGATAGTCAGGTACCGTTGGCATCGTCACGGGCTGCACGGGACCGATTTGAGCAGGGATAGGAGTTGCCTTGTAGGAAGCCACGGAAGGGGTCGAGGGAAGACTCCACGCTTCAATGGTTGCTTGTTTCTCCGTCAACAATCCAGTGAACGGAACACCGGACCAGAGAGTCCTCTTCGCATCGTCCGTGGTGGATTTTTCATTTATACACTGATTCCCCATGACGTTAGAAAGAATAGTATCAACGGTGTGCGCTGGGGATGCTGAAGCGCCACCGTCCACCAAAACATACCCGATCACGTCTCCACGACGGAACACAGTAGTCTGCGACGTTGCTAATCCGCGACGGACTTGAATAGTGAAAGCTTCAGAACCGATCCCGGTTTCACTCACGTTGCTGACCGCAGTGTTAGCTTCGACGCAAGCGCCGGAGTTGTCCCGCTGAGTCTTGAATGCTAGAGCGCCTGTCCCCGCCGTATATGAAGCCAACGCTACAGTCGTCCCGTTGTTGTACCCCTGAGAAACAGAGAAGGCAGACTGCACGCCACCGACGTTACAGGACAGCGGGAACGGTGGAGTGACAGATGTTAACTGGTCTCCACGCCTCGTCCAGTCTTTAGGGATAGACGAGATCGCCGTACGGATGGCGTCTGCTGCCGGGGTCTTGGTCCATGAGACCGTGCTCGCTTGAGCGGGAGGTGGAGGAACAACGATTTGTGCCGGATGTGTAGTATTCCAGACTACGGCGCTGCCCGAGATTCCAATGGCTAGAACGGACACGAGAGGGACAACGAACATGTTGTTGCGGATAAAGTTCTTCATCACTTGCCCCCTCGCTTCGTGATAATCATGTGGGTGTCAGAGCCTTTGCTTAGAGTCAGTGTGACAGTAGATTTATCAGCTACTTTTCCACCTGCGGCAGGAGTCTGGGCGACGACAATCCCGGTGGGAAGTCCGTCTTTTGAGTCAGCCTGTGGAGCGATCACCGGGGTGAACCCGGCATCGTCCAGAAGAGTAACAGCCTTATTGGTTTCCATGCCTTGAACGTTCGGTATTGATAGAGCGGGGGTCGAGGTAACAGGTGATGCTCCCGGTGCTGGGAATCCAACATTGGGCAAGCCTTCGTGGAGCCTGTCCATAATGTTACGCCACAGAGGAGCAGCAATATCTTCACCAGTGGCGCTGTTGAAATTACGTCCAAAAATAGTCAGCGAATCCAATGGGTACTGCTGACCACCACGAGGGTCACCGATCCATACAGCCGTGGAGAGCTGCGGGGTGTAACCGACGAACCAAGTCTCAGCGTAGTTTTCCGTGGTGCCTGTCTTACCGGCAGCGACACGTCCACCTGCTAGGTTCGCGTGCTGCGCCGTTCCGGGGGCTTGGAAGTCGCCCTTGATCACGTCGGTAACACCATTGGCAACGGCAGAGCTAACAACCTGCTGGCAGTTCGCGCTTGGTACGTTGATCTTCTCCCCGCTTTCGGTTTTTACGGCAGAAAGAATAGAGATCGGGTCGCAGTGCATGCCTCCGCTGGCGAAGGTCGCATATGCGTCCGCCATTTCAATCGGGGTAAGTTCGTTAGCACCCAGCGTCAGAGAGCCTTCCTTACCTGTGAAGCTGTCAGTCGGCGGAAGATTGACGATGCCGAGCTTCTTCGCCATATCGGCAGTGTTGCGAACCCCTACCTTTTCCAGAAGCTTGATGAAATAGGTGTTCAGAGACAACTGCGTTGCCGTGTACATGTCTTTGTTTCCCCAGTTGTACAGTCCGTAGTTGGAATAACCGTCTGGCGGACCATCAAAAATCGGAGAATGATAGTGGCTATCAGAATTCAATACCAGCGTGGGTGATATCCCCTGCTCAAGCGCTGTAGCGATGGTGAACGGCTTGAATGAGGAACCGACCGAGAATTTTGAGTCAGCGTAAGAAATTTCAGTCTGGAAATCCCCGCTACCGTAAGGCCTCGACTGGGCGATAGCGATCAGTTTCCCTGTTCCCGGCTCCACGGTTGCCGATGCTACGGCTACGCGGTTCTTATCCCCCATCGCCTTCATGAGTTCGTCGGTGGACTTATCAGTGGCTACCGGGTCAAGAGCTGTGGTGATCGTGAGTCCGCCTTGCGCAAGCCGAGCGTCACGGGCTTCTTGAGTGGCACCGAACGCTGGGTTCTTCTTCAACTCGGAGAGGACGTAGTTGCAATAGTTCGCGTACTTGGACTGACTGCAACCAGAACTGAGCGGCTTGGTCTTAACCACGACTTTCTCTGCAAGTGCAGCGTCATGTTCGGCTTGGGTGATCGCCTTGGTGCTGAGCATGCGACCGAGAACAAGGTCCCGTTGCTGCAAGGAGACTTTCGCGTTGTCGATGGGGTTATAGACGTTAGGTGACTGGACAGTAGCAACCAACGTTGCGGACTGGCTGATAGTGAGCTTGTCGGGGTCAACACCGAAGTACTCATTGGACGCAGCTTTGATACCGTAAGCACCGTTGCCGAAATAGACGGAGTTCATGTACAGAGAAAGTATCTGGTCCTTCGTGTACTTCTTGTCTACAGCGACAGCCATGCGCAGTTCTTTGAGTTTTGCCAAGTAGTCTCGTGGTCCGGTGACGGCACTGTCTACTGCGGTGTTGTCGCCGGTCTTGGCAGCGGTGAGGACAAGCATGTTTTTCACGACTTGCTGAGTCAGGGTGGAACCGCCTTGAGGAGCGCCGCCACGGGCGTTGTTGAGCATAGCGCGTGCTGTCCCGATAGGGTCAAAGCCACCGTGCTCATAGAACCGGGCGTCTTCACTGGCGATCAAAGCCTTGGGGAATGACGGAGCTACCTTATCCAGTGACACTTCTTCGCGGTTTTCAGAGAAGAACCGGGCGAATTCCACTCCGTTTTTGTCAAGGAGGATAGTATGCTGCGGCAGAGAAGTCGCCACGAAATCGATGTTATCGGGGAGAGAGTTGTAGTAATCAATGCCTGTGGCTACCGTTGATGAGGCTAGGAGGGCACCGGGCGCAATCAGTGACCCCACAGCAACAGCTACAGCGACCGTGGCTGACAGGTACTTGGCTACAGCCACGGCACGGGAAGGCTTCTTTTGCGTTTCCGCCTTCATTGTCCCGTCCAGAAGCTCGACTAGCGAGACACTCTGGTGGCTAGAACTTCGTTTCATTCTTACTCCAATAACGCCCGTGACAGGACTATTTTTT
>Ga0075017_100001876_pt1 | contig 12996 bp, 16 predicted proteins | sample AleBraG_ABR_2012_FD_71475 | JGI IMG/M metagenome (GOLD analysis project Ga0075017, IMG submission 71475) | Freshwater sediment microbial communities in response to fracking from Pennsylvania, USA - Alex Branch Run_MetaG_ABR_2012 | ecosystem: Environmental > Aquatic > Freshwater > Creek >...
CGCCGCCGCGAACAGGCAACAGCACTCTAGTGGTTTTCTTCGCGAACTTGGCGGATCTTTCTTCGCGAACTCTGCGGTCAAGAGCTTTAAAAGCTGTAACCGCGAAGGACGCGAAGAAATTCCGCGAAGCTCTTAGAGAAAGGCGCCAACCTACGGATGCGCATCCTGTTTCGTCTGTAATTCTTCCGCCAGCTTCAGTTCGCTCTCCGCTTCTTCTTTCTTTCCCATGTCGCGATAAGCCTGCCCAAGCAAATGATGCGTCGTCGGATTATTCGGGTCCATCGTGGCCGCGCGCCGCAGCGCCCGCACCGCCAGGTCGTACTCACCTTTCTTCTCGAGCACCTTGCCCATCAAGATGTACGGCCCGGTCGAGGTGGCATCGAGCCAGATGGAGCGCTGCAGCACGCGCTCCGCATCCTCAAACTTCTGCACCCGCGAATATGCGTCGCCCAACTTGTAATAGGTCGCGGCGTGCGCCGGATTGATCGCTACTTCTTTCTGAAATTCCGCGATCGACTCCGGTATGCGCGATTTGTATAGATACAACTCGCCCAGCAAGAAATGCACCAGCGGCAGCTTGGGATCGAGCGCCGCCGCCTTCTGCGCGTACTCTTCCGCGATCGGATCGTATTCCTGCCGCAATAACATCCGCGCCGTGAACAGATAGCTCGCCGCCGAATCCGCTGGAACATCGAACATTTTCCCGAACGCCTTGCGCGCCTGATCATAGTTCCGCGTCTGGATATAGCAGATACCTAGAATGTACGACGCATCCACGTTCGCCCGCGAATACCACCCTTGCACCTTCTCGAGCAGAGGGATCGCATCCGCTGGATGGCCCCCGAGGTAGTACGACAGTCCAAGCAACTGCGTTGCCTCTCCGTTCGCCGGATCGGCCGCCGTCGCCTTCTTCAGATATTCGATCGCCTTAGGAAAGTCGCTCTTCTTGTAGTAAGCCGTGCCCAGTTCGAGCGCTAGCCCCTTGGTCGCGGGATCGCGAGATTCGATCGTCTGTAACTGCGCGATCGCCTCATCCGTCCGGCCTTCCTGCATCAGTCTCCGCGGCTCCGCAAAGTCGGACAAATTTTCTGCCGATGGTGCCGAAACTGCAGCTGGGGGCGCGTCCACAGGCTGCTGCGCGCCGCAGAGAGCAGCAAACGCCGACAGCCCCATTCCGAGCCAAAGACCTCGCGTCAGCAAGGAACGTTTTCTAATCTTCATGAAGTTTCCAAGTGGGGGCCCACCCTTGTCGCGTTTTATGCGAGAGGGCGGGGAATTTTGACCTTTAACCCTAATCATTGCTCTTGAATAGCCTTGTTCACCGCATCCAGATTGTCCCGCGCGATAGGCTGGTTCGGATCAATCTGCAAGGCGCGTTCAAAATGCGCCTTCGCCTCTGGAAACTTTCCCATCTCCGCCAGGGCCGCTCCCAGGTTCGCCTCAGCATTCGCATCTTTCGGCTGCACCTGCAAGGCCGACTCGAACTGCTCAGCCGCCCCCTGGTAATCGTTCTGCTGTGCCAGCGCAAAACCCAAATTGTAGTGAGCGTCAAAATAATCCGGCCGCGCCTTCAACGCCTCCTGCAGATAGGGCGCAGCCTGATCGGCATGCCCAGCCGCCAGCAAAGCCGCTCCCAGCCCGTTGTTTGCCGCTGCATCATCCGAACGCAACCGCACTGCCGCTTCATACTCAGGGATCGCTGCCTCCAGATCGTTCCTTGCCTGCAGCATCGCCGCTAGGTTGTAGTGCGCTTCAAAGTCACCCGGATTTTTCTCGATGTTGTGCCGCGCCAGCGCTTCCTGCAGCACCATGCGTGGATCGCCCTGCGCCCGGTCAAAATTTACCGGCAGCACTTGCAGCCATAGATGGCACATCTCATCGCTCGAGCGGTTCCCACCCACCACTTGCACCGGCGGATGATTCGGATTCATCGGATTCTCCGCCGAATTGTCATAGGTATAACGCATGCTGATCGTCGTCCCCTGCGGCAGCCGCAGGGGCTTGGCGTAGCGGTACACTGCCTGCCAGTTCAGATTCCACTGCGGAATATGAATCAGCATCGCCTTCTTGCCGTCGGGCAGGGTCGCATATGCCTGTAGATCCTTCCCCAGATAATGCGCATGCGGATAAATCGCCATCAGATCCACATCGACTGGCAAGGTGAAATCATCCGTGACCAGAAAATTCTTATCGCCCGGCGGAATGTCGAGCCTGGCATCGTTTTCGAGCTGCAGCAGCATGGGGAACTTTGTCGCCGAACGGGGCGTGAAATAAAGGCCGATGCTCGGCTGAATCACCTCCGGCTTTCCGGAAGGCTGCATGTGCGTGTTGAGAATCAAATCCGTGCCTCGGTCCAGCCGCAGCGCCATTCCTTCCGGCTCAACCGAAGGAACCGTACCCGGCTTCCAGAAAAGTAAATGGCTGTCGGGATCGAACACCTGCGACTCGATGCGAATCTCCATCCCGCCGAAACCAGCGCCTGGCTCGGCTTCCCGCTTGCGCGCAGCTCCGGCGCGGTCAACCATGATGTTCGCGTGGTGCACATACCGCTTGTCACCGGGACGAATCTCGACCGCCCGGACCCACTGCGTATCATTGATCGGAACGCGGAAAACAAAATTCCAGTAAGTGTCCGTGCCCTGCGCGGGCAGGGTGAACGGCTTCGCCGCCCTCAGAATCATGTCCGGCTGCCCCAGTTGCCAGCCCTCCACAAACTGCGGCGCTCGAGGCAAATCAGAGGCAGCGCCTTCCGCCTCGCCCTCCTCCACCCATTTTTGAATTAGTTTGATCTCCTGCTCCGACAAACGAAGCTCATCGGCAAAAGTAGCTTCCTGGGGCGCGGGCAGCCACGGCGGCATGGCCCTCGATTGGGTGACCTCGGCGATTTGCCGCGCATGTTTCTTCACGTCGGAATAACTAAGAAGATTGAATGGGCCGGCCTCGCCCGGCCGGTGACACATCGCGCAGGAGCGGTAAACGATGGGAGCAATGTTGCGGTTGTACGTAACCTGAGATGACGCCGGGGCCTGAGAATGCTGGGCCGGTTTCGTGGCACGAACCCCGATCGCTCCGCCCACCAGGAGAACAGCAATGCCCAGCGGCCGATAGGCGCGGACGCTCATTCCAGATCCGAAATGTAGCATCCCACACCCCTGACTTCGTTCCTGGCAACCGCTTTTCCCTCGGCTACAGCCCGAATCGCATCTTCCAGTTCGTGCGTCGTCGGCGCTGGTCGCGCCCGGCTCAGAGTGACGTACCAGTCATCAATTCGTCCATCATACGTAAGTTGGCGATTACGGAACACAGCCACTTCCGGTGTGATCTGCACGTGTCCCAACTTAACCAGTTCGTGCGCGGGATCGCGCAGGGCCGGCAAGTGATATCCGAATTCCACGAGATGCGCGCGAATGGCCTCCGGGGAATCGTTCTTATCCGGGTATACCAGCCAGAAAACAGCGCGATCGGCGTATTCCTTGCTGATCCGCTGGATCGCGGGCGCATACCGACCGGAGACCGGGCAGTCCCGGCGCACAAAAATCAGAACGATGACTTTACCGGAAGATGCCGCCAGCGGATCGACCGCGCGGCCGTCCAGATCGAACCCAGTCTGCTGCGCCCATCCCCGGCCCAGAGCAACCAGCAGCACCACTCCGGCAAGCAGCCTGAAAACCCGCATCATTCCCCGTCCGGCCTCGTCCAGCACCAGCGAGGATTCTAAGGGCGCCCGGCGCGAGTGTCCATCCTGCGACCGGGCCAGAGGCGGGGGAACAGGAATCCCGTTTCTTCGCGATAGCGCGCGTACTCCTCGCCAAATTCGCCGGCCAGCATGCGCTCTTCGCGCAGCGCCTTGCGCGAATGCGCCGCCAGAATCATCGCGACCGCCACCACTCCCCGCCATTCTCCGATCGTGAGAGCTCGGCCCGCCATGCCCACGAGCAACCCGGTATAGATCGGATGGCGCACGTAGCGGTAGGGACCTGAGCGGATCAGTCGATGGTCTTGCTTCAGAGTCACCCGGGCGCTCCAGAATTCGCCCAGGAAACGCCGGGCCCAGATGCCGACCGCCGCACCCACTATCGTGATGGCAAGACCTAGCCATGCCATCCACCCGTCAGCAGGGATGAAGCGCAAGCGCAGCGGGCCGGAGCTCGGCCATTCCGCGAACAGAAGAGCGACGCCACCACCATCACAACAACGGTAATCAGTCGATCGGCCGACTTCTCCGTCGCCTTCGTGCTTTTCACTCCCACCGCGGTCCTCGCGTAATAGGCGCCAAACAGGTACCAGGGAAGCATATCCATGTGATAGGGCAACAGAGTTGTCATAAAACCTCCGGATAGCCAGTGATCAGTCCTTCTTCGAAACCCGTCGCAAATGGCGCACCCACTCGCGCTCCATCTCCAGCTGCTTCCTCATATGCTTCACGATCTCGCCACCAAACTTCCCCAGTTCCATCTTGTCTTCGAGGACCGCCAACTTCTGGTCACGCTGCTCGAGGTGACTCTCTCGCCGCCTCAGAATCATCTCCCGCGCCTCCGGCTTCAGAGCCTCGAACAGTCCCACGCGCAGGCTGAATGCTGCTTCTGACGCCGCGTCCGACTCGCTGAACTCATGAATGCGCCCAAAAAGATAGCGCCGCCCTTCCGCACTGAGCACATATTGCTGGCGTGTCTGTCCGCGCTCGCCGGGAACGGCTTTCTTACTAACCCAGCCCTCGTCCAGAAACCGACGCAGCATGGGGTAAACCAGGTTGTTGTGCAGCGACTCCTGTCCCGACATCCAACCGGCCTCGCGCTTGAGCTGGTAACCGTACTTCGGTCCCGCCAGCAGCATCGCGAGGAGCAATAGATCATTCATGACAGTGTCATTATTGACATTAATCGATTAACTTGTCAAGGGACGTTTTCAGCTTTGGTCGTCGGTCGTCAGCTTTCAATTTGGGGTCCGGGGATACGCGCGGATTTGTAACGCCTGACGACTACCGACCGACGACCGACGGCCAACCCGCTACAATGTCCGGAGAATGATTGCGCACCTCCGCGGAAAACTGCTGGCCAAACATCCCAACCAGGCAATCGTCGAAACGGCTGGCGTCGGGTATGACGTCACCATCACCGTGCCTACGTTCTCCGACCTTCCCGGCGTTGGAGCCGAGATCGCTTTGCACATCCACACGCACGTGCGCGAAGACGCGCTCGCGCTCTATGGATTTCTGCGCCCGTCGGAAAAGCTATTATTCGAGAAGCTGCTGACAGTGAGTGGCATCGGCCCCAAGCTGGCGATCACGATTTTGAGCGGCATGGCCGCCGACGAGATGGTGGGAGCGATCCGCGGCAGCGACATTGCCCGCCTCACCCGCATCCCAGGAATCGGCAGGAAGACGGCCGAGCGCATGGTGCTGGAACTGAGAGATAAGTTGCCGGAAGCGAGACCAGCCGCGGCGCCCGCTGCACCGGCAATGAACGCAACCGAAGAAGACGTGCTCTCCGCGCTCCTGAATCTCGGCTATCAGCGCCCCAACGCAGAGAAGGTGCTGGAAGCGGTCGTTAAGGATGGAACCGCGAAGTCGTTCGACGCGATGTTCCGCGCGGCTTTGGGTCGGCTCTCAAAATAGTTATCCGAATTTTCGCTGGACACGCGTTGCCCCTTGGGCTCTAATCTCTGGCCATGCAAACGCTCGGTCTCTCGGATTCAACGCCCCGCACGGAGAGCCGCATCAAGAGCCTTTTCTGGCCCTCGATCCAGAGCGGCGCGGACGTCGACTATCTCGCTGTGCAGGGCTTTTGGGTGTGCACTCTGGTGGGCGTAATGTCGCTCACCTTCCTTTTGCTAGGCCGCCAGCCCATTCTCGGAGTCGCCCTGTTCCTACTCTTCCACCTCGGCGGCGTCGGAGTTCGCGAACACAATCCCTTTGCTGCGGCGATTGTGCTTCTCTATTACGTGATCGACTTCCTCATATCATTCGTCTTCGTATTTTTCAATTCGCCCGGCATTGGGGTCGTAAAGATTATCATCATCGCCCTGCTGGTTTCGAATCTTCGCGCTACGTGGATCGCGGGCAACTGGAAGCCCGAATCCGAAGAAGCGGCTCTACCGCCGCGAATGGGCGACACATTCTTCGACAAGTTTTCCGACAAGTGGCCCGCGTTTATTTGGCCGAAGATAAAGTGGCTCTACTACATCTTCTCGTTCGCATGTTTGGTGCTGATTGTTGCAGGGAGCATCGTCACAATGCTCCGAGGTCATCACCTTTAGGAGGCGGTACGGGTCACCCAGTTACGCTGGCCGGCTCGCACTGCGGAACGCTTTCTGAACGAGCGTGTACCGCGCCGCTCCAATCATGCCGCAGTCATCATTGACGACAATCTTGACCGGCATGTCTTTCAGAATTGTCTCCATGCGCCCTTTGTCCAGGAACGACTCCATAAACAGCCGATCCTTCATCTTCGGCACGATCTTCGCCGCAATACTGCCTCCAATGAAAATTCCGCCTGTGGACATGTAATGCAAAGCACAATTCCCAGTCTCCGCGCCAAACACGCTGACGAAAATCGACATGGCTTGATCGCAGATCGTTGCCTTACCATCCTGAGCGGTTCGTGAAATCAAAGCCGGCGGATCAGGCGCAACGCTCATCTCTTTACTCAACCACTCGGGCTCCTCGGCTTTGTGCGTGTCCCGCAGAAAGTCGTAGATGTTCTTGATCCCTGGACCGGAAAGAATGCGCTCACAACTGATGCGGCCATATTTTTTCTGCAGGTAGGCTAGCAATTCAATCTGTAAATCGTTTCTGGGAGCGAAGTCGGCGTGACCTCCTTCGCAGGCAAACGGATGATGCCGATAGCCATCCCAATAGAGCCCCGCCATGCCCAGCCCAGTCTTGGCCGAGATCACGGCGCGATTCCCTTCGGCGTCTTCGGAACCTTCGCTCAAGGTGACGAAATCTTTGGATTCCAGCCCATCGATTCCATACGCATAAGCTTCCATATCGTTGAGCAGGCCCACCGAATTCAACCGAAGCTGCTTGGCGACATCCCGCGCGTCGATGACCCAGGGAAGATTGGAGATTTTGCTGCGCCCGGCTCGCACCGGGCCGGCCACACCCAGGCATGCGCTGTGCACAGGAATGCCCTCGGTTTTGATGAAGTCCGCCAGAATGCCCGCCAGGCCGTCATGCTCATGGCTGATGTAAACTCTCTCCACCACGGATTGCAATTGGTTGCCTTCGGTCTGGAAAGCAGCCAGCCGGACCCGCGTAGCGCCGATTTCGCCTGCGAGAATCATTGTTCAATCAGAATCATGGTTCGATTCTCCTCCACTGACGGCCGTCCGCTTCCAGCAAATGATCCGCCTCCGCCGGCCCCCAGCTGCCTGATGCGTAATTCGGAAACTTGCGTGGAGGCAATGCTTTCCACACATCCAATACCGGATCGACCACGGTCCAGCCAGCCTCGACCATGTCGGCGCGCTGGAATAAAGTCGCATCGCCGATCATGCAGTCATACAGCAGAACTTCATATCCGGTGTAAGCATCCGCCCCGAAATACTTGGAGTATTCAAAACTCATGTCCACTGATCCTACGCGCAGCAGAGGTCCAGGAATTTTGGCTCCAAAACTCAACGAAATTCCTTCCACCGGCTGAATCTGGATGACCAGCGTGTTGGTGTGCAACTTGCGGAAGGGAGCATTGCGGAACAGTTCGAAGGGCGTGCGTTTGAACTGAATGGAGATTTCAGTGTGGCGCTGCGCCAGTCGCTTGCCCGTGCGCAGATAGAAAGGCACGCCCGCCCACCGCCAGTTGTCGATGATCAGCTTTAGCGCGACGAATGTCTCGGTGCGCGATTCCGGAGCCACTCCGGCCTCGGCGCGATAAGCCGCCAACTGTTCCCCGTTGGACGATCCCGCGCCATATTGCCCGCGCACGCTGCGCTGCAGGACTTCGTCCGAGTTTAGCGGCTGAATCGAATGCAAAACCTTGGCTTGCTCATTTCGTACCGCGTCCGCCTGAAACGATACCGGGGATTCCATTGCGGTCAAACTGAGCAGTTGCATCACGTGGTTGGGAACCATGTCGCGCAGGGTTCCGGCGGTATCGAAGTATCCGCCACGCCGCTCCACGCCAACCGTTTCGGCATTCGTAATCTGCACATGGTCGATGTACCGCCGGTTCCAGATAGGCTCGAAGATGGCGTTGTCGAAACGAAACACCATGATGTTCTGCACCGTCTCTTTGCCCAGATAATGATCGATGCGGTAAATCTGGTTTTCCTGCAGAACATTCTTGATGTCGCGGTTCAGCGCCCGCGCCGATTCCAGGTCATGTCCAAACGGCTTTTCGATCACCACTCGCCGCCAGCGTCCATTCTCCTGCCGCGAAAGTCCGGCCGTTCCCAGTTGCTGCACAATTTGCGAAAAAAACTTCGGCGCAGTCGCCAGGTAGAAAAGATAATTCCCCTCGGTGTGCTGCTCGCTGTCAATGGCCGCCAGGCGTTCTCGCAGCTTTGCGAACGTGTTGGGATCGGCGAAGTCCCCACGTTCGTAGAACAGCCGCTGGCGAAACCAATCCAGAGCGCCCGCCAAATCAGTTCCGGTTGGCAGGAAGCTCGTGACCTGGCTCCGAAAATCCTCCAGGCTCAAATCGTCGACGGAAACCCCGATCACCGCAAAGTTGTCAGGCAGCAGCTTCGCCTGTGAAAGATTGAAGAGCGCCGGCACCAGCTTGCGCTTGGTCAAGTCCCCAGCTGCACCAAACAACACGAACACGCAAGGACCAGCCGCTCTCTCCGCGTGGCCTACATCGCTTTCCAGATTTTTTTGCGTGGTCTCGGACAACTCTACCCTTTCACGACTGGTCGCTTATGGTAACCGACCCATGTCCCGGCTTGAAAGGCTTTTTACTTTCCAATGCAGAACGTGCTGAAGATCAAATTCAGGATGTCGTCGGTCGTGGTCGCCCCGGTGATAGCGTCGAGCGGGCGCAGCGCGTTGTAGAGATCGAGCAGCAGCATCTCATGTGGGATTTTGCCCGCGACTGCTTTGTCAGCAGCATCGAGCGCGGAGAGTGCCTCTTTGATCAAGCTCTCATGTCGGACATTGGTCAGAAATCCGGATTCGGCCTGCGTTCCGGATTCGCCCCCCACATGCCGCAGAATCTCCTCCCGCAATTCCGGAATGCCTGCCCCTGTAACCGCTGACGTGCGGACTCTCCAACCAGCGGCCCCTGACCACTGGCCAATGACTCCAAGATCACTTTTGTTCCCGACCACAATCGCAGGCCGATTCTCGGCCAGACGTTGCAGCTCCGCATCTTCCTCCGAGGCGGCCTGCGACGCATCAACCACGACCAGCACTAAGTCCGCATCGGCCAGCGCTTCTTTGGATTTGCGAATGCCAATGGACTCCGCCTCATCCAGGGCATGGCGAATTCCTGCGGTATCGACGAGCTTCACGGGAATGCCGCCGATCGCGACCGTCTCGCTCACGAGGTCGCGCGTCGTCCCCGGACTCGCTGTAACGATGGCACGTTCTCGCTCGACGAGGCGGTTGAACAAACTCGACTTGCCCACATTCGGCCGGCCTACGATCGCCAGCGTCAAGCCTTCGTGCACGATTTTTCCGTAGGCAAAGCTGGCGCTCAGATGCTCGAGCGGCCCGCGGATCGCCGCGGTGTGCTCGAGAATCACGGCATTGGACATCACGGAAATGTCGTCTTCCGCAAAATCGATCCCCGCCTCAAGCACCGCGATTAACTCGACCAGTTTCTGCTTGATCGGCTGCAACCGCCGCGACAGCGCCCCTTCCAACTGTTGCGCGGCCACTTTGGCCTGATAGAGAGTCTGCGAGTCAATCAGATCACGCACCGCCTCGGCCTGCGTCAGATCGATGCGCCCGTTGAGAAACGCCCGCATGGTGAACTCACCCGGCTCCGCCAACCGGGCGCCAGCAGCCACGCAGAGCTCGACAATGTGCCGCAGCACCACCGGAGACCCATGCGCCGAAATCTCCACAATATCGTCAGTGGTGTAAGAGTGCGGCTTGGCAAAGTAGGTAACGACGACCTTGTCGACCCGAGATGAAACAGGAGGGTGCCCCATCCTAGACTCGCCGTTTTTTGGCGAGGCTAGGGTGGGGACTTTGACTTCCTCCACAGCCTGTGGCTCAACTAAATCTCCGAACACCGCTTTCCCGGTCTCCAACGCATGCCTAAGCCGCAGCATCGGCCCTGCGATCGCCCGCGCCTCCGGCCCCGCAATCCGCACCACACCGATCCCCCCGCGCCCGGCAGGCGTAGCGATCGCCACAATCGTGTCATCAAGATTCACGCGCCGATTGTAACGGGTAAACTAGATGCGATAAAAAGTGGGGTACTCAAAATCTGGGTGCCCCATGTCTCGCGTCTTTTGCGAGACGTGGGGATTCTTAGGAGCACGCAACCTTGTCCGTAGCCGACGAACTCTTACGAGCCAACGAAGCCTTCGCCCGCAACTTCACTCTGGGAGAACTCTCCGTCCGCCCCAAGCGGCACGTTGCTGTTCTCGCCTGCATGGACTCGCGCATCCTGTTCGAGCACTGCCTGGGCCTGAAACCCGGAGACGCGCACATGATCCGCAACGCCGGCGGCATCGCCACCGAAGACGCGCTGCGTTCGCTGATCGTCTCGCATCACCTGCTCGACACGCAGGAGTTCATCATCATCAACCACACCGACTGCGGCCTGCTGAAGGTGCAGGAGTATGAATTGCGAGCACGCCTCACGGAGAAGATGGGCATGGGCGCCAGCGAACCCGCACATTTCCACGCCTTCGACGACCTGGAAGCCAACGTCCGCCAGCAGATCCAGAGAGTAAAATCGCACCCGTGGATTCCGAAGCATATCCCGGTGCGGGGATTCGTGTATGACGTCAAGACAGGCAGGCTGAAAGAAGTGGTCTAGTGTGGCGCGGGCGCCCCCGCCCGCGACTGCCGACATCGGTTCGCTCACTGCTCTGGATTCAGCCACAACCACCGATAATCCTCCGGGCGTAGCACCAAACCTCTCTCCACCGGGTTCTGTCGGATGTATTCACATTTTTCGCTCAGACTTTCATCCGATCTCAATACGTGATCGAACGACTCCTCCTCCCAAACCGGCCCGAAGCGATGGAGAAGCTTATTAATGCGATGGGCTGTGGCGCTTTTCATGCATTGCAGAACAGTCACGAGGGGAAAGGGCCAGCCGTCTATGTCGCGCAGAGGTAGGAACAGCAAGTGAACATGGTCCGGCATGACCACCGCAGCATGGAGACGGATTCTCTGGCCGTGCTCGCGCAAGGCATGCCTCATAACCAGATCGCGCGCGGCATCAGGAAGAGATGTCCTCCCCAGCGTGCAGAAGGTCACGAAGAGATCACAATCCGCCTTTTGTAGATGCGGGAGTCGCCGACGGTAACGGTATTTCGGTGGTGAAGTATCCAGCATGACGAGCTCCGCCTATTCCAGTCGCAGAATAGAGGCTCGCGGAAATCGCTGTCTGTGACGGATGAACACTTCAGACCACAAATCCTGTGGATTATCCGGCTGTTCGCGGGCGGGGGCGCCCGCGCCACCCTGACTACCGCACCACTCTCTCAATCTCCGCCCGCAACTCGTCATACGCGACTGCTCCCGGGTGATACCAAGCCACCTTCCCCGTCCGATCCAGCAGCACCAGCGTCGGGGTGGTCGACGCCCCGTAGACGGTGAAGTTGTGACTGCTCACCGGAACTGGCATATCCAGCAGGCCGGAGTAGAAACGGTGCCGCACCGCGTCGACATACTGCAGTTCATCGCTCGGCGAGGCTTTCGGAATCTGCGCCGTATATCCATAAAGCCGCGTCGGCCCGATCACCCTCAATCCTTTCGGCGCGAACTCCGAACGCAGTTGGGTGATAATCGGCGCCTCGGCCTTGCAGTCCGCACACCAATGCGCCCAGAAGAACAGCAGCACTGGCGAGCCCTTCAATTGACCGGCAGTAGGCAAGGCCCCACCCAGCGACTCATCCGCCTTCAACGCCGGCGCCACCTTCCCCTGAAACGAAATCAGATTGATGTTCTTCTGAATCCGGTCGCGAATTGAGGTCGTTCCGTAGGTCTGCAGCGCCGACTGTAACAAGGCGACCGCCTGCGTCCGCTGCCCCCGCGCCGCCAGAACTTGCGCCTGCACCTCTAACGCCGCGCCTAGAGCGATCGGCAAATGCGGCTCCGCATCCAGTGGACGCTTCTTCAGCAACTCCGCAGTCAGGGCTCTTGTTTCTTTCGCATACGCCGATGCCTGATCGTACTGCCGCTGCTCCAGCGCTGCCCGCGCCAGCCACGAATATCCTTCCAGATACTCTGCGTCCACACCCCGCTGGCTGCGATACGAGTTCAATTCCGACTCCGCCGCCGAAAAATTGTTCTGCGCGAGGGCAATCCGCACGTTGTCTACGATGCCTGCCCACGCTGAGGTGACAAGCGCAATCCAAACTGCGACACAGCCGAAGAAAATCCGAAATCTCATGTTCTAATGATGAGTCCTATCCCCAAAGGTGGCAAATTCACGGCAGAAAATTAATCCTAGCTCAATATACATAACATGCTCCCTATCAGATGTTTACGGGCAGCCTGAAATTTAGCATGTAGCATTTTCGGGGCATTTCCGGTACAATCAAACTGCGTATGACTTTAGAGTTCCTTCGCAGTACAAGCATCTCCGCTTAACCCAGCGCGTGACCTGCCTGCAGAAGACCCGAAAGTTTCAGCGCTAACTCAGAGCAAAGGAACAAAGCAACAACATGGAAACAGGAACAGTGAAGTGGTTTAACGACGCCAAGGGCTATGGTTTCATCAGCCGCCAGAATGGTGAGGATGTATTCGTGCATTTCTCCGCCATCCAGGCCAGCGGATTCCGCAGCCTTCAAGAAGGTCAGCAGGTGCAGTTTGACGTGGTCAAAGGCCCCAAAGGCTGGCAGGCAGAGAACGTCAAAGGCGTCTAAAAC
>Ga0075017_100001877_pt1 | contig 12995 bp, 12 predicted proteins | sample AleBraG_ABR_2012_FD_71475 | JGI IMG/M metagenome (GOLD analysis project Ga0075017, IMG submission 71475) | Freshwater sediment microbial communities in response to fracking from Pennsylvania, USA - Alex Branch Run_MetaG_ABR_2012 | ecosystem: Environmental > Aquatic > Freshwater > Creek >...
GTGCGCGGGCAGCACAGTTACGAGCACCTTCTCTGCTATAAAGGCGCGGTTCGAGTTCGTGCACTGCGCAGGAACCACAATGGCGACGATACAGAGTCAACGGCATCCCCCGTGTACATTACATTCTGTACGCGGTGTCAACCGGGTGCCTCTAAGATACTGATTGTCGAGGTATTTGGCTCCCCGGCATGGATTCGAACCACGATTCACGGCTCCAAAGGCCGCTGTCCTACCATTAGACGACCGGGGAACAAGGCGAGTCTAGACTCCAGCTTAGCATTAGTGCCCGGCGGGGCTTTCGGCACTGCAGGCTTGCAGGAGCGGGGCGAGATGTGGATTGGGTTCTTGTTGGAGGTAACCGGCACGGACCAGTTCACTCCAACTCTGAGGGCAATTCCGCTTGTCGTAAGTGTACTCGTCGATCACAGCGCGAAGCGTGAACAACCTCTTTTTGCACTCGGCCGACGAGCGGTTGCAGAAGATCGCTACGGTGGCCATCGCCGTCAGGAGCAGCCGGATAACGAGCCGATAGAGCATCGTTACCAATCCGAGTATGGCGTGCCTTCCAGGCTGGTTTTGTCGGATCCGCTGCGGACGTCGAACAAGCCCGGCTCCGTCTGGCTGACGCTGGATTGCGCGTCTTCCATGATCGGCTTCCAGGTATCTGCCGAGTTGGTCATCGGGTCGATCGGGATCTGCCGCAGATAGCCTTCGGTCACCAGGTCCTGCAGGCTCTGCGGGGCTTTCTGCTTGTCGTAAGTGTATTCGTCGATCACACTGCGCATCGTGAACAGGTTGTTTTTCAGCACGCTCTCTTTGGCCCGGGTGATGGAACGCGTGTAGATCGGCAAAGCGACCGACAATAGGACAGCGATGATCGCCATCACGATCATCAGCTCGATCATGGTGAAGCCGAGCAACGACGTTTTGGTTCGCGGCCGGCGATTAAAGTTCGTTGTACGGAGTTCCATCGCGCGCCTTCTCTATGCTCTTGGTGTAAACGTCAAACAGGTTTTGTCCGCCCCAGGATTGTGATTTCGGATCGTCGCGGGTGCTGCGCTTGCCCCAGTCGGTGGAGTTGGTCATGGGGTCTTTAGGAATCCGGCGCAGGTAATGGATTTTCTTGTCCACCGCACCGGACGCTTTAACTCCCTCCACCAGGACCTCGAGCGATTCCGGGTAGTTGTCCGAGTCGATTTTCTGCGGCCCGAGTTTACCGGCGTCAGCGTCATCCTTGTACTTGTCGATGGCGGTGCGAATTTCCCGCAGTGCGCGTTGCAATTCGCGCTCCTTCTCCTGCCGGACTTTGTAGCGCGCCAGCGGCACGGCCATGGTGGACAGCACCAGCAGAATGGTAAAGGCGACAATCAGCTCCACCAGGGTCAAGCCGCGCTGATTCCGTCTCCGCCGCATCCTCGCGCCCCTCTACTGAACGACCACCGGAACCGATACGGGCGCCACGCGGATCGGTTCTGTTTTCGAGTTCAGAAGATTCGCCTCGGTCACTTCGACTTTGGCGGTACCTTTCCCTACGGCCACGAAATCGAATTGCAGGATCGGGCCTGAACCATTGATGGCCGGTCCGTCGCCGGAACGGCTGATTCCGACGGTTGCCTCGCCGGCATCATTACGTATGTCGACCGTGGGTCCCTTGACTGCCCCGTTCTGAGTGAAAAGGTTACCTGGCTTCACTTCGTTTAGGCGAAGCACTTTGGGATCCCATTTCAAACGCACTGGCGCGGTGACAAGATCGCTCACATTCTGCACCATCAGCATCAGGCTCACCGGTGCGCTGAGCGCGATTTGGGGATTCGCCGGGAAGAGGCTGATGGCGGGAACTGTGGACGTCGGTGCCAGTGGCGGCGGGACGTTTGGAGGAGTGGCGAGTGGCGCGGCGGGCTGCGCAACGGCCCCGGGAGCGGGTGTTGCGGCGGGCGCAGGCTCCTTGGGTGCATAGTTCAGCTTCACCGTTTGGTCCGTGCCGGCAGCAACGCCGCGCAGGTCGACCGCTTCCACATTCGGCGAACGCACGATGTGAGGAATCAAGGCGATCAACAGGTTGGAGCGCGATTTGTCGCCGGAGTTGCTTCCCAACAAAAACTTCCCCAGAATCGGGACATTGGTGAAGCCGGGAATCCCCGAAAACGACGCTGTATCCTGATTGTTGATCAAGCCTCCCAACAAGCTGACTTCGCCATCGCGAATACGGATGTCTGCCTCATTCTTGCGCTGACTGATCACCGGTTGGGTAATGCCGCCGATGGTTACGTTGGAGCTGACATTGGAGACGTCAACGACAATGTGCATGGAGACTTCCTCAGTGCCGTGAATGTGCGGCGTGAATTCCACATTGACGCCCGTCTCCGCAAACTGGAACTGTGTGCTCACCAGAGGACTGACACCGACGGAGCCGACGCCGGGTTGAAAGCTGCCGCTGGCGTAGGGCACCTTGGCGCCGATCTTCAGGGAGACCTTCATTCCGTCGGAGGCTCGCAATTCGGGTGACTGCATGATCTTGGTGGAGTTGTCGCTCATCACTGCCTGCAACAGCGCTCCCGGCAAAGTCAACGAGAAGTCGCTCAACGTCACCTTGCCGATTTGGGAAGCCGAAATGGTGGCGCTGGTGCCGGTGGTGCCGGTGGTTGTCGTGGTTGTCGTTCCGGTTGTGCCGGTTGTTCCGGTGCCGGTTCCGGTCCCCGTGGTTGTGGTGGAGCTGGTTCCACCCACGGAGAGGCTGCTGCGAGGCGTAAACCCGACCGGCACCACCAAACCGGTTTGACCGCCGGAAACCAGCCCCGCCGCGATGTTCTTGGTCCGGTCGCTGTTCACTTCCAGCACCACCACATCAATGACGACTTCCGACTTCGGCTTGTCCAGGTCGTGGAACAATTTTTCCGCCAGGTTAATTTGATCCACCGTCCCGCGCGCCATCACGGCATTCTGCGCGTTGTAGGTGAACATGCGCCGGATGTCGGTGACGGAGCGCACCGCCGTCACCACTTCTTGAAACTCCTGGACCGAAGTGACGTTCTTCAAATAAAAGACCTTCACCACCTCGTCTTCATAGTCACGGCGCTTGGTGACGTTGTCGTCGGTGACGAAGATCGCATTGGCGCTAATCGGCTTCCAGAATGTCTTAGTCAGCAGCCCGATATAATTCAGCGCTTCTTCCAGACTGCTGTTGGTGAGATCGAGATTGATGTTGCGGGTGGCAGGTTGGTACTGCGGATCGAAGATCACATTGATGCCCGCCAGTTTGCCTACCGTTTCGTAAAGAACTTTAGGCGGCTGGTTGTTCATTTTGAGCGTGCTGATCTGGCTGGTGATCGGCTTCAACTCCGGCACGGGCAGCAGGGATTCAATCCGTTCCTGTGTCAGTTGCTGCGCTCGTTCCACCGCGGTCAGCGATTTTTCGGCCGTACTACCTTTGCGGCGTTGTTCGATGGCTTCCGTGGTCCGCCGCATTTCCTGCATGGCAATCGCCGATGACGGATCCACGCTGAAGGATTTCTGAAACTCGACCAGCGCGTCTTCCAGTTTTCCAGCCTGGCGGAGTCTCTGGCCGGCCTCGACATGCAGCATGCCCACCTGGAAGCGCACCCGGCGCAAGCCGAGTTCATAGGACGGATCCGAGGGATCCGTGCTATAGGCTTGCGTGTAAAGATCGAGGGCCTTCTCGTATTCCTTGGCCAGTTCCGCCCGCTGCGCTAATTTTAAGAGCTTATCGCCCTTTTTGGTGCGGGCTTCCAGGAGACCGCCCGGCAGCAGCAGAAAAACGCCGAGAACCGCCAAAAACCGCCGTATGTTGTTAAAAACCAGCATCTTATTTGTTTTCCAAGGGGCGTGATACACTTAACCCGAAGGCCTACACCCGCGGAGCAGCTTCATAAACAATTGACGTTGTTCGCTTTCCGGGCGTTGAGTGCAAACCGCAAACAAACGTGGAATCCGGCTTAAAGATCTTGAGTGACAACCGGCAAGCCGGATACAATTACCATCTGTTGGAACGGTATGAGGCCGGTTTGGTGCTTTCGGGCACCGAAGTGAAGGCGGCCAAGAGCGGCCGGGTCCAGTTGAAAGAAAGCTTTGCGGAAGTGGTGGGCAATGAGGCCTGGCTGCTGAACGCCCACATCAGCGAGTACTCGCACGGCAATCGGGAGAATCACGAGCCGGTGCGGCGCCGTAAGCTGTTGCTGCACCGCCGCGAAATCGACAAGTTGTTGGGCTCAACGCGCGAAAAAGGGCTGACGTTGGTACCGACCAAGATGTACCTGAAGAACGGCCGGATCAAGGTGGAAATCGCGGTGGGCAAAGGCAAGAAATTGCACGACAAACGGGAAACCTTGCGCAAGCGCGAGATGGATGCGGAGGCGCGTGCAGCGATGAATCGGAGGAGAGACTAAATGGAAATCAAACTGGCGAATCAGGCCCCGGCTGAGATCGAGGCAGACGCCATGGTCGTGCTCGCTTTTGAAGGCACTACGCCGCAGGGAGAACCGGCGCGCGAGTTGTTCGCATCGGGCGAATTGACCGGCGCAAGTTGTGAAACGGCGATCGTCCACCATCCCAGCGGGTATAAAGCCAAGCGCCTGGTGGTGGCCGGCGCGGGAAAGCCGGAGAAGTTCTCGCCTGCCGAGATGCGTAAGGTTGCGGGAGCAGTGTTGCGTGTCCTCAAACCAAAAGGCGTGGGGAGCATCTGCCTGGTTCTGGGAGACGGCCAAGGTTCGGACGACTTCACCTCCGCAGCGGTGGAAGGCGCCATCCTGGCCGATTTCGAACCGGATCAATACAAAACGGATCCGAAGAAGGACGAGAAGAAGGTCGACGCGTTCCTCATCGCCGGCGGCTCGGCCGCGGGGCTGAATCGCGGACGCATTCTGGGAGAGTCGCAGAACTTTACGCGCGAACTGATCAACGAACCCGGCAACATCCTGACACCGACGCTGCTGGCTAAACGCGCCCGAGAGATGGCGGCGGCCAATGGGCTGGAATGCGAAGTGCTGGATCAGGCCAAGATGAAAGAACTCGGCATGGGCGCGCTACTGGGTGTCTCCCAAGGCAGCGAGGAACCGCCCGCGTTTATCATCGTGCGCTACCGGCCGCAGAAAGCAACCTCGCAAGACCACCTGGCTCTCATTGGCAAAGGTGTGACCTTCGATACGGGCGGGGTCTCCATCAAACCGTCTGAGGGCATGGAGAAGATGAAGTACGACATGTCTGGTGGCGCGGCCGTGCTCGGCGCGATGCGCGCCATTGCCCAACTGAAGCCGGCAGTCACGATCACAGCCATTGTTCCAGCCGTCGAGAACATGTGCGGGAGCCGCGCGCAGCGCCCGGGAGACATTGTCAAGTCGTTAAACGGCAAGACGGTGGAAGTTTTGAACACAGATGCGGAGGGCCGGCTGATCCTGATTGATGCGATTACTTACGCGCAGCGCTTGGGCTGCACGCATATGGTCGACATCGCTACCCTGACCGGCTCCGTGGTGGTGGCCTTGGGGCACGTGAACATCGGAGCCTTCACGAACCATGAGGGGCTGCTGCAGAAGGTCCTGACGGCTACCAAGGCCGAGGGCGAGAAGACCTGGCAAATGCCCATGGATGAAGAGTATAAAGAAGCGTTGAAGAGTCCCTTTGCCGATCTGCAAAATATTGGGGGACGGCCAGCCGGTTCCATCACGGCGGCGTGGTTTCTCAATGAGTTTACCGAAGGTAAGCCATGGGTGCACCTGGATGTTGCCGGGACGGCCTGGAACGATGAGGCCAAACCATTTCTGGCGAAAGGGCCGGTGGGCGTCTGCGTGCGGAGCTTTGTGCGTTTAGCGGAGAACTGGTAACCGCTTAGCCGGCTCACGGTTGGCAGCGGGCTCAGGGTTCGCCGGAGAAGATGTCGTCGAGCAAGTGGTAGCTCAGCGCATGCAAATCGCGCTCTTGCGTTGCCGGGTAAGTGGAGCGAGCGATGGAAGTAATGCGCCGCGAAATGGCTTCCGTGACCATGTCTTTGCGTTTGGAGGGAGGCCATTCGCCGATCACCTCCAAGCGATACCTCAGAAACCGGATATCCGCTTCAGCCAGCATCTCGGGAGTAGAATTCGACATTCTATTGCCTTATCGTCCAATTCCTGAACAGCAAGAATCATATTTCCAGAGGCGGGTGCCGATAAGTTTCGCGTGGCAGAATTGGCTCGTCCCTGGAGAAACAACATGATCGAATTGGAAGTGGCCCCGAAGATCGCAAAAGGGCCGGCGGCGCCCAGACCCTGGGCGCTGGAAAAGTTGCCGCCGTTTCCGGCGGTGGCAACGCGTCTGATGCAGGTTTTAGCCAAAGACGATGTAAATATCTCGGAGGTGGGACGCATCATCGCCGCAGAGCCAGTGTTTGCCACGCGCGTGCTCCAGATGGCGAATTCCCCGCTGTTCGCGCTACGGCGGCAAGTGAAGACGATCGGGGACGCAGTGGTACTCCTGGGGCTGGAGCGCATTAAGGTGATCACCATGACGCGAGCGGTGGGTGATTTTATCGGACCGGTTCTCAAGATCGAGTCGCTGCGCAGATGTTGGCAGCATAGCCTGGCAGGCGCGATCCTGGCGGAGAAGCTGGCGCGTTCCTGTCAGACGGGCGCCGACGTTGCATACTTGGCCGGTCTGCTGCGGGATATCGGCCGTCTGGCGCTGCTGGTGAAGTTTCCGGGGCCATACGCCAACCTGCTGGTGGTGGCCGGCGATAATTCTTTCGATCTGATGGCGACCGAGCGCGATTTGTTCGACATCGATCATTGTCACGCCGGAGCCTGGCTGATGGAAGACATGCAGTTTCCCGACGAACTGTGCCAGGCGGTGGCCCGCCATCACGAGACGCCTTCGGGACCCTTTGACCTGGTGCAATTGATCCGGGTGGCGGACATGATGTCGGATGCGTTAGGGTTCGGTGTGTTGGCGGAGTTTCAGGGACCGGTTTGGGACGAGGTGTTGGCGGAACTGCCGACGATGTCGCGTGCGCGGTTCCAGCATGATCCGCAAGAGCTGAAGCTGGAGTTGGCGGCCAAGATTCAAAGTTGGAAATAGTCAACCAGCGGGGCGCCGGCGCCTTGCGCCGGAAAGTAGCTACCGCAGTGTGAAAGCGTACAACGCCGCGTCTTCTCCCGATCCGGCGGCGATCAAGATGAATTGTCTGCCCGCCGGAGATAGGTACGTCATGGGCGTTGCACCGGTGCGGACCGGCAGCGGGTAGGTCCACAAGTCCGCTCCGTTCGTTTTATCGATGGCGTGGAATGCGGTGTCGCCTCCACCAGCAAAAACGATGCCTCCCTTGGTGACGATGACACCTTGGGCGCCGGCGGCGCCAAGTTTGGCGGGCAATTGGGCCTTCGCCAGCGCCGGATGCGCCCGCAGCCGCGCGTCATCGCCGAAAGGAACATGCCAGGCGATTTCGCCCGTGTTCAGATTGATTGCCGTGAGGTGGCCGTAGGGCGGTTTCAGCAGTGGAAGGCCGTCGTGAAACGTGGCCCCAGCGTTTCCGCCCATCACATACTCGGCATCGGAAGGCGGGTCTGGGCGCACGAGTCTGGCGATGGCGGCGGTGTTGGACGTTTTGACGTAGAGCAAGCCTGATTCGGAATCGAACGCGCTGCCGCCCCAGTTGGCGCCGCCGATAATGCCCGGCAACATCACGGTCCCGCGGATGCTGGGTGGCGTGAACAGCGGACCAAAGCGATACTTCTTCAGCTCCGCCAGGGCCTCCGCCTTCAACTCCGGCGTGAGGTCGAAGACATCATTCTCGGTCACGCCCTGCGGCGTAAGGGCCGGCGGCCGCGTGGCGAAGGGTTGCGTGGGCCAGGCGTGTTCGCCCGACACGTCGCTGGCAGGCACAAAGCGCTCCTCAATCGGCCAAACAGGCTCTCCGGTCACCCGATCGAACACAAATGCAAATCCCTGTTTGGTGAGCTGAACCACCGCGTCGAGATTTTTGCCGTGCGGACGGATAGTCACCAGCGCAGGCGGCGAGGGCATGTCGTAGTCCCAGAGGCCGTGATGCACCGACTGCGCGTGCCACTTGCGGCGGCCGGTGCGCGCATCCAGACAGACCAGGGAATCAGCAAACAGGTTTTGTCCTGGACGGGCCCCGCCATAGAAATCGTTGCTCGGCGTACTCACGGGAAGATACAGCAGCCCGCGCGATTCGTCCAGAGTCATGGGCGCCCACACGTTGGTGTGCCCGGTGTACTGATCCGATCCCTCGCCCCAGGTTTCGATTCCGAATTCCCCTTTCTGCGGTACGGTGTGAAACGTCCACACCAGTTTGCCCGTGCGCGCATCAAACGCGCGCACATCGCCGGGCGGATCCTTCTTGTACACCAGGCGGTCGGCCACGCCGTTGCCGACGATCACCAGATCTTTGTAAATGAGCGGAGGAGAGGTGTTGGTATACTGCTGGGGATTGACTTCCCAGCGCAGTCCCTGGATGAGGTTGACCACGCCATTGTCGCCGAAACTTTGCACTGGCTTACCGGTCTGGGCGTCGATCGCGATCAGATGAGAGCGGCTGTTCATCAAGACCCGCCGCTTGCCGGAGCCGGCATCGCGCCACAAGGCCACGCCGCGATGCACGAAGCCGGTGCCGTTGGGAACCTGGCCCTCGGCGTATGCTTTGGGATCGTACGCCCATTTTTCCTGACCATTTTCCGGGTCAAGAGCGACGACGCGATTGTAGGGAGTGCTGAGGAATAGGGTTCCATCGACGTAAACGGGCGTCACTTCAAATACGCCGGGAAATGTTTTGAACTCGTCCAGCCGTTTTTCACCGGTCTTCCAGGTCCAGGCCAATTGCAACCGCGTCACGTTGGCGCGGTTTACCTGATCGAGCGGCGAATAGCGCGAGCCGCCGGAATCGTAACCGTAGACTGGCCAATCTCCCTTGTCTGCCGCGCACGCGGAGAGCGCGCACAGCAAAAAGCCCCATCTAATGGGCATTGCGATAAACCTTGCCGGCCTTCATCACAAACACCACGCGGCGCACGGCGGTGATGTCCTCCAGCGGATTGCCCTCCACTGCCACCAAGTCGGCTTGCATCCCCGGCGCGACGGTTCCGATCTGGTCGCCCAGGCGCAGCGCCTCAGCGGCTATCGAAGTGGCGCTGGTGATGGCATCCATGGGCGCCTGATGTCCGTCATTGACGCGATAGATGAACTCTTCTGCGTTGCGCCCGTGCGCGCCAGCCACGCCGTCCGTCCCGAAAACAATCTTCACGTGATGCCGGATCGCTTTTTCCAGGACGGCGCTCATCAGGGGCAGGCCCTTCAGCATGTAGGCAAAGCCCTCCTCGGTATAATTGCCGATTCCCAGAAATTTTGGCTTGTTGTCCAGGTAATTGTGCAGCACCAGAAAATTGGGGTCGAAGTACACACCCTTGTCGGCCATCATCTGGAGGGTTTCGTCATCCAAAAAAGCGCCGTGTTCGATGGAGGTGCAGCCGGCTTTGATCGCCGCCTTGGCGCCCCCGGACGCGTGGGCGTGGACCACGCTGCGCAGACCCAGAGCCGTCGCTTCTTGACAGGTTGCCGCCACCTGTTCGTCCGTCATGGTCTGCGCGCCCCCGTCGCGAATGCTCGCGGTGGCAAACAGCTTGATCACGTCGGCACCATCTTCCTTCATCTTGCGAACGTAGGCGCGAATCTGTTCCGGCGTGCCGGTGTTCTCATTCACCGACCGGAGCGAGGTGATGACGCGCGGTCCGGGAATCTTGCCCGCGGCGATGAGATCGCGCAGGTCGCCATCGATGGCCGCGCCCAGACTTTGCACGGTAGTGAATCCGCCCATCAAGGTCTGGTAGGCGTTTCCTTCCGCGTACAGCGCAGCCCGCGCGGCCGTGGTTCCGCTGCCTTGATCCAGGCGGTCTTTCTCATTGAAGAACCAACCAATATGCACATGCGTATCGATCCAGCCCGGCATAACAGTCAAGCCGGTCAGGTCAAACGTCGGTTTTCCTTTGGCCCCGGCCATGGAGACGATTTTCTGGCCATCCACCACGATGGTTTGATCTTTGAGCACGTGGCCTTTGCCGTCAATGATCGTGCTGGTTTTGATGACGACCGGCTGAGCCGGCGCACTTGCGGCGGCAAGCGCCAGGCATAAAATCCATTTCTGCATGGTTGCTTAGCTCCTTGGAAACTGGCCGGCGATCCGGCTCGCCGACCGCAGCGTTAAAGCCACAAAAGTAAGAGTGCCATTGGTGCAGCCCGCGGTGGGCAGCGTCGGGGCGCCCACCACGAACAGATTTTCGTGATCGTGCGTGTGGCCGTAGCTGTCGCACACGCTGGTGGACGGCTCGGCGCCCATGCGGCATCCTCCCGCGGGATGGTCGAGATAGTCTCCATCGCTGATATTGAGAATCTTTCCGTCGCCAGCCTTGGCCAGTCGTTGAAAAACGCCCAGCATGTGCTCCCGCACTCGGGACTGGCGCGCCAGGGTGTCCGCGGCCAGGCGATGTTCGATTTTCGGGAGTGGATCGCCCCACTTGTTCTTTGCGCTCTCATCGAGCGTCAGGCTGCTGTCGCGGTCGGGATGCACATCCATATAAGCGCGAACACGAGCCGTGCCGCGCTGGGCTCGCCGGCGCCAGTCCGCCAATAGATCGTCTCCCAACAGCACCTTGCCCGTGGCGTCGCGCAAACGCGGTTCGCGGCCGTAGTTACTTTCCCAAACCCGCAGATCGTGCCGCACAAACGGCTTGTCTTGCGGAGAGCGGAAGAACTGGCGCGAGATCAGGCTGTGGGTCTCGTTCATGCCGGGATAAATTTTGGCGTCCACCTCAATGAAGGCCGAAATGAATGCGTGCCCCGCCATGTAGCGGCCAACCAATCCGCTACGATTGGCGAGACCATCGGGAAAGCGCGCATTGCGGGAAAGCAGCAGTAGATGCGGGCTCCAGGTATATCCGGAGGCCAGGACGAAGACCGGCGCACGGTATTCGATGCTCTCGTCCGGCTTTTGCCGGTTGACTGCCTGCGCGGCGACGATGATGTTCTTGGTGTCATGCATCACCAGACGCCGTACAAGCGTCTGGTCATGCAGTTGGATCTTCTTGGCCGCCAGCAATTGCTGGAAAGTGAAATCGGGCGAGTAGCGAGCGCCGGTGGGGCAGATCAGGCAAGTATTGCAGCGGATGCATTGCGCGCGGCCATCGTAGGGCTCGGTATTCTTGGCTTGCGGGATGCCTTGAAACGGAATGCCACTCTGGTTGGCCCAACGCTGCAGTTCCAGCAGATTGTGACTGAGGACCATCTCCTTCATCGGATACGGTTCAGACCGGCGGTCTTCCGCAAACGGACTGGGCTCGCCGGAAACGCCCAGTCGGCGCTCCGCTTCGCAACAGTAGCGTTCAAGTTCGTTCCATTCCAGCGGCCAGTCCATGGCCAGGCCGAACATGGACTTCAGCCGCGTGTCTTCTTCTGAAAAGCGGTTGCAAGTACCGCCCCAATGAAGCGCTTGGCCGCCCACTGCCATCGTTCGGGAGATTCCGCCCTGGGCTGCCTGGTCCGGAATATAATCGCCCGGCCAGGCATTTTCGCCGTACTCAGTGCTGCGCCGCCGGTACTCCATGCGGTTTTCCAAATCGAACAAGCGCCGTCCGGCCTCAATGACGACAATCGAGAGCCCGGGCCGCAGTTCGGTCAATTTCTGCGCCAACAGAGCGGCCGAGATACCGCCTCCGACGACGCAGACATCGCTTTGATGGCGCGTCATCCGGACATTCCTTTCAGCGACGCCGGTGGGTGATCGGACCCCTCCAGGCCGCGGCATTGATCCCGCCCAATCGCCGCGCGATAGCAAAGATCGTTGGCCTCGCTACCGTGGAAGTAGAACGCCATCAGATCGGCGGCAACGTGTTTGCCTTCGGCGAAACGCGGCAGTTCTTTCACGCCGGCCGCGTCCAGGGCTGCGGCGATGGTCTCGGCAGAAATCGGCGTCTTGATCGAGGCAAGTTGCCGCAGGTACGCCGGGGCGGGCGACGCCGGTTTCACTCGCAGACGCGTGACTCCATAACCGTGGTCGGTATCCGCTCCCGGCCGGTACTCGCGCACATGGCGTTCAAATTGTTCTACCACGCGGTCCGTTCCCGCGCGGCCCAGCTCGCGCGGCAGAACCACTGCACCGATTTCGCTCAAGAGCGGCCCATGCTCGCCAGGAAACATTGCCGTCTGTGCCCACACTTGCAGCGCCGGTATGGGCAGCGCTGCCAGCCACTGAAGCAGGTTTCTGCGCGTCATAGGCCAAAGTGTAACTCGTACCGGGGCCAAAGTGTAACTCGCTTGGGGGCTTATAATCACGGCCATGGGCAGCGCACCTCCGCGAGACCCCTACCTGCGCCTGAATGCGGTGAACGTTTATGTTCGCGATCAGGAGCGCAGCGTCCGATTCTTCGTAGACCAGCTAGGATTCGATGTAGCGTTCGATGCACGGCTCCAATCCGGCGTCCGCTGGGTCGCTGTCGCTCCGCCGGACGGTACGGCGGTGCTTTCTCTGATTGAGGCCAAACCCAACACCCGGGAATTCACTCTGGTTGGGCGTCCAACGCACGTCGTCTTTCTCACTGAAGACGTCGGCGCCACCTTCCACGCATGGCGGAGCCGCGGCGTCCGGTTTCTCAATACGCCGCGGCTCCGGCGTGTTCAATTCGGACGGCCGGAGGCTTCAACGCGGGACCAAACGAGCGTTTGGGGCGGAGTGTTTACGCGCTTCAGCGACCCTGACGGAAACTCGTTCTCCTTGGTTGGCTTCGACCAAGTGAGCCGCGAGGTGGAGGCGCAGCGGCGTGCAAATGCGGAAAAATTGGAATCCGAGCGCCGCGCCATCCAGGAGTTGGAAATTGCCAAGCAGGTGCAGGCCCGTCTTTTTCCGCAGACCTTGCCGCCTCTCCGGACCCTGGAGTATGCCGGTACGTGCATTCAGGCGCGCCAGGTTGGCGGCGACTATTACGATTTCCTCCACCTGGGCC
>Ga0075017_100001878_pt1 | contig 12993 bp, 7 predicted proteins | sample AleBraG_ABR_2012_FD_71475 | JGI IMG/M metagenome (GOLD analysis project Ga0075017, IMG submission 71475) | Freshwater sediment microbial communities in response to fracking from Pennsylvania, USA - Alex Branch Run_MetaG_ABR_2012 | ecosystem: Environmental > Aquatic > Freshwater > Creek >...
GAGCAGCATACCCGCTGCGGGTTCTAGTAGCTGGTCAATATTGCTCTCTTTCCGGGAAAAATGAACAGACAGTCAAAAGCTCTCACTCCGCAACGCTGAGTTGTGGCAATATTTGTTCATCGAGAGGCGAATCCCCATGCACCCTGTTCGCGCAATTCTCTGGACGGGAGCTATGGCATATGCCGGATTCCTTCTGACCGGCCAGGGGCTGCGGACTTTCAACAGCCTCTCAATTACGGAAGCATTCCTCGGAGCTTTAACAGGATTTTTGCTTGCTATCATGTTCACTCTCCGAGAGAGGCGGCGACGAAGACCTGCCTTAGTTTCATATTCCATTGAACAAATGTTCCCGAACTGGGGCATATCCCGCGAAAACCGGGGCTCACATCCGAAGCCAAGGCATTGAATCCAAACAGGTCCGCGTGAACCAAATTCTCAGTTGACGTTATATCGCGATTCACTCATTGAACCCTCTACGGAGCCTCACCCTCCTTCCAATTCTGTTGAGCATATTCTTCGCAACCGTGGGCATCGAATTGCTCTTGGGCGCTTGCAGTATGCTGTACTGGCGTGGGTTCGGTGCCGAGCGTTATGTGCCAACAACAACGTTCGCAAAACCACCCCAACCACATTGGGGTGGCTACAAAGACAAGGCGACGTTCGTACTTCCACTGCATGACGGTGACGCGTGGACCATGTTCCGCTGCTGACTGTACCCTTTGAACGATTCGCGCACGCTAGCATGGAATATGCTGCCCTGCCGCCGCAGATTGCGTTTGTTCGGAAATCCGAACGAAACTCTGAATGACCGAATGACCTCACGTGGCGAAATATCGCGATAAACACTCATTGACCTCGGCGGAGGGGGCTTGAGTGTAAGGCCTGTTGAAGAAGACCGTCTACCAAAAGGATGGCGACCTTGACATTTCGCATTTCCCGCCCGCTTGAGTCCGTCGAGCAGCCCGTCAATGATAACGACAGTTGGAGGGTGGCGGGCTGCTCAAGCTACTTCTAAGGCGTTGCTGTTGTTAGCAGGCGATAGCGCAACTTTGCGCCTTTGGTCGCCAGATAGGCGAAGGGAAAACGCAAGCTTGTGCTTATCGCGATTTGTCAACAGTCGAGCCAGATCTAGCCGATCTTCTATACCAGCTCGGGGAGTTATACGGGGGATTCCACCTGCAACTTCGGAGGTAGTAGCCCTTACACGATACCCACAACCGGCTCCTACAACTTCGTCGTGCACGACTCCAGCTATTCCAAAACCGGCAAATACAATGAAAGTTGGAGATTCACCGTGGGATGTCCGATATGCAGTGTGTCGCCGGCAAGCCTAAGCTTTGCCACTCAGCTTCTAGCGACGACCAGCGCTCCGAAGAGTGCGACACTCACCAACACGGGCAATGCCACGATGAGCATCACGAGCATCCGCGTCACGGGGACCAACCCAGGTGACTTCACCCAGAGTAATACGTGTAGCACCAGCCTCGCGGTGGGCGCCAAGTGCACCATCAGCGCGAGCTTCAAGCCCACCGCGAAGGACAAGCGAACTGCCGCGGTATCGATCGCCGACAATGCGGCCCCCCCGAATCCGCAGTCACTGGGCCTGACAGGTACAGGCACCGAGGTGAAGCTGTCGCCCACTAGCATAGTTTTCTCAACCCAAGTGGTCGGTATCAAAAGCTCAGCCAAGGTGGTTACTCTGACCAACGTGGGGACCACGCCGCTCAGCATTGCCAGCGTTGCCCTGACCGGACTTAATGCGAGTGACTACGCGCAGACTAACACGTGCGGGAGCACGGTGGCGGCCAGAGCCACTTGCACCATCAGCGTTACGTTCACACCGAAAGCGGCCGGTACGAGAACTGGCAGCCTCAGCATCACGGATAACGGCGGGGCCAGCCCACAATTGGTCAGCCTCTCCGGTACGGGCACGGTGGTCAAGCTGGTTCCTACCAGCCTCAGCTTCGGCAGCCAGAAGGTTGGCACGACCAGTGCACCCAAAAGCGTGACCATGACCAACGTGGGCACAACGGTACTCACCATCAACGGCATCAGCCTGACGGGAACCAACGCCGGAGATTTCAGCCAGACTCACACTTGCGGAGGGACGCTGGGGGCAGGAGCCAGTTGCACGATCAGCGTGACCTTCCATCCGTCGGCTACGGGCACGAGAAGTGCCGCGCTCTCGATCAGCGACAATGGAGGCGGCAGCCCGCAGAAGGTACCACTGTCGGGGACCGGTACGTAAGGCCAGCGCAGCCAAAAGGAGGATCAACCATCTGACAAATGCGGGCCAACGTCTCGGTTAGCGGCTTCCTGCAAACGGCTGTATCGAATGCGCCAGTTCGGAGCTCGGAGGCTATCTGCATGAGTGTGGGCGCATCCGATACAGCACTAGCGTTTCTGGACAATTTGATCTTTCATCGGTACGGAGGCGTTGTCTGTTTGCCTCTAATTTCCGCAGAAACTCCCTCTCTTACTTTCGAAGGAGAAAAGGCGTGAGAAGGAAGCCCAGGATGCCGACCGCGACAAAGAAGACGTGCGGAAACATCACTTGCGGCCATAAGAATACAGAGCGCCAGCGGTGGTTACGGATGTTGAGAGCGGATTCCTCGCCGAACGCAGCCAGGACGCGGGGCGTTTGAGGCTTTGATGCGGCTGTGTCCGGATCAGACAAGTATCGTTCGAGTTCTGTCGCGCGCAGAGTGTGGCCGAGTTGGAGGAGTTTGAAACGAACTTCCGTGGTCCAAAACCCGACTGCAAGGACACACACGAGGAGAAATGCAGAGGATGATTTCTGGGAGACGCTTAACGCAATCGGTGTGACTCCCCAGTTCTTGATCGTGAGGAAGTACGGGTCATAACTTTGCAGGACGTCCACGACCTTGAAGTACTCTTCCCGCAGCTCGCGGCGCGGGGTGCTGTCGGTGGCTTCGCTCATTCGTTCCTCCCACAACGTACTCCGACGTCGAGGCAAACCCAAGGGGGCGTGCCGGACCGCGGCGAACGCCTGCTTTCCACTAATCGTAACGAGTATTAATCGTGGTGGACTCGCCAGAGAAAACCTCGCATATTTGTAACGCCCATTCTACCGATCCCATTTCCAACCCAGAATAGCTAGCAACGAGAACGCAGTCCGTCCTACGCCTTGTAAATCGTCTCGGCATCGCGGCCAATCCAAAACGGTCCCGAAGTCGGCTTCGGGGAGATCGCTCCATATTGATCTCCTCCAAGCCCGTTTCTCGGTCCTAATCTAGCAACGCCAGATGGGGTCGCTTTTGGTTTGCCCGCAATCTGACCGGGATCGTAGGCGACTGAGGGGCTGACTCTGGTTTTGAAGATCACTCAGTGTGTTCTGAGTGGTTCTTAAAATCCTCTACTACGTGATTCTTCACCCACCGACCAGAACTGAGTTCTGACGCATTTCGATCGAATCAGACAAATTCTGTCCATAGAACTGTAAGTTTTGTCGCGTCATCGACAGCGAAACGAGTTCGGGATTTTCTTGGACGCATGATCTCTTGCACTCGTCAGTCAGCGATCGGCGAACAGCGTCTTTCCAAATGACGCCGGGTTTGCAGACAATGCTGCAATGCGAGATGGTCTGACCGATCATTTGTGGCAAATCTTACATGGCGAAACGGGCAATTAAATGGAAGCGGAACAGTTGGCGTCGAGACTTGTTTTAACCTTGAAGCTGTGCCGATTTATGTGCTACTTTGCGCCCCATCAGCCTCTGCAGGCATACAGGCTGCAGTTGGCCGGCCTACCTTGCGGATGGAGCACCAGTCGGTCGGCGCGGTGCATGGGGCTTGGGGGACAAAAAATGTCACAGCTGTTCTCAACAGAGTTGCTACCGGTTTCCGATCGTATTGATGCGTGGCAATGGAATGCACAGCAGATCTGCGGAGATTGCCGGATTCGGCTACCCAAATCATCATTCCATGGATCGATTGAAGTCCGGCAGGTTGGTGCCCTGCGGTTTACGCGATTCTCCTCCAGCCCGCTCTCTTTTTGGAAATGGCCAATAGATACGGTATCTCCGGAAAATCGCTCGTGTATCGTGATCACCCAGATTGAGGGTGCTAGGCGCTACTTGCAGCATGGGGCAGAGGTATTGCTGAATGCTGGCGACAGCACTGTGATTGATTCGGGACGTCCGTGGTCGTCCAGTTGCGAGACGGAATGCGTACGACTCTACCTTCGGGTGCCGCGCTGGATCATCGAGAACCGGCTGCAGACGAGTAAGATCCCGATCGCTGAACGGATTTCGGGGGCGACCAGAATAGGCTCCACGCTGTCGCGGCTGTCGCAGTCCATTTACGACGAAGCGGGACGAAGGGAAGAAGCAGAGATGGCGATCGCGGTGGATGCTTATTTCCTGACGCTTGCGGCTTGCCTTGGCCGGCGCGGCCTCGCGGCTGAACGAGGTCCGGATTTACTCCACCAAGCTCTGCGTTACGTGGATGCGCATCTTGCTGAGCCCACATTAGCCCCGTTCGAGGTTGCTTCGGCGCTAGGCATTTCCCTTCGTCATCTCCATCGGATATTTTCGGCGACTGGAAACACATTGGGAGACCACGTACGGGCGAGAAGGTTGGAGCATTGCAGGCAGGATCTGGTGAACCCGCGCTTGCGGCAAAAAACGATCACCGACATTGCATTTTTCTGGGGTTTCAGCGATGCGGCCCATTTCAGTCACGCCTTCCGAAATCAATTTGGAGTTTCACCGCGCTCTTTTCGAGCCCGGATGGCTGGAAAAGTTGGACCTGCCCCGACTGATCTGAGGGTTCGTAGTTTCATTCTGTCGGAAATGTCGGAATTCCATTATTCCGGACCAAACTAGCTAAAGCTTCGTTCGGTCCGAAGATTGTCAGTGGCGCCCGAGGTACTCGGCCAGGAATGCATCCACAGGCTTGTGCCTTCCTTGCTTTCCCGCTTGATCGATACGGAAAAAAGCATTCTGCATATAGCGCACGGCCAGCCAGCGTAGAGGTTCACGCTCCCAAAGGGGCGAGCGCCTTTGCGCGACTGGTAACTGGCTCAGGTTTGTGCGCGTTCCGGATATCAATTCCGCCAACACCTTGCCAGTGAGATTAGTGGTTGAGACGCCCTGGCCAGTGTAGCCGCGGGCGGTGGCAATTTTTGTGGCAGGATCGAAACCGGTCATTGGCATCCAATCTCGGGGCATGCCGACCGGGCCTCCCCAGGCGTGCGTGAACGTGACACCTTGCAGCATGGGGAACCATTCGAGCAGCATTTGCTGAATTCGCGCGTGGGTCTCAGCGTGGCGATCTTGCTCGTCAGTGATTTTGGAACCGAGACGGTAGGGTGCGCCGCGGCTGCCGAACAAGATTCTTCCGTCGGAGGTCCTGGTGAGGTAGTCGACCGTGTAATTGCAGGATGCGAGGCTTTCGCGGTTGGTCCAGCCGATTTGACTCCACTGCGCTTCTGTCAGCGGTTCGGTCAACGTAATGAGCGAGTAGACGGGCAGAACGACGCGGTGCAACTTGGGCAAGCGGGTGAGGTAGGACTCTCCTGCGAGGACTATCGCTTGTTTGGCGCGAACCTCTCCTGCCGGAGTCAAGAGGCGAGGAGATGAGCCTTCTTCGAACTGTTGCACTTCGGTACGCTCGTAGATTGTGCCTCCGCGTTTTTCGATGGCCCGGGCCAAGCCGCGGACGAGGCGCGCGGGATGCAGGCTGGCATTTTCCGCCGCAAAGAGTGCGCCGAGAACGTTGGTTACCATTATGCGTTCGCGAGCCTGCTCCGCATTCAACAACTTGTACTGGCTGCCCAAGCCCAGGCGTTCATAGGCTGCAAAGGTGGAGCGCAGCATGGGAAGATGACCCCCGGCGCGAGCGAGGGTGAGGATTCCACCTTTGTGGAACTGCGCGTCGATGTTTTCTTCCTCACAAACCCGGCCCACTTCATCGACCGACGCGCACATGGCAAGCATGAGTGCTCGCGCGGCACCGACTCCGTAGCGATGCTCCAACATCGCCGGAGTGACGGGGAACTTCGAGGAACACCAGCCGCCGTTTCGCCCGGAAGCGCCGAAGCCGACAATCTCTTTTTCGAGAACTGCCACCTTCAGGCCGGGATTGCCGTGAAGCAGGTAGTAGGCAGTCCAGAGACCGGTGTATCCAGCACCGAGAATGGCGACATCGACGACGATTGACTTGCCGAGAGAAGGACGAGGGGTGAGATCGTCTCCAGAGGTCTCGAGCCAGAAGCTGTTCTTGGAGTAGTCGGTCATGGTTGGGTAAATGGGGTCCCGAACACTAGCTTTGGGCTTTCACCATCTCAATTTCGGGCAGGGACGTGCGCAGGCGAGTAGACCGGATCGCCGCGCCAAGAACTGCCCAGATGGCGAGTGCCATCCATTCATGCCAGGTGAAATGCCCGGGCACAAACGGAAGCACTTTAACCAGTATCATCACCATCGTCACGAAGAGGCCGAAGACAGCAGCAGCGCGGCGCAGCCCACGCGGCTTCATTTTGTAATACGAAGCACAAGCGGCCATCCAAGCAACGGCGGCACTGACGGCGCCGACTTCGAGGATGGGAACCAGCAGAGCCTCTCCGAGGAAGATGGTCAGGGCAGTCGCGACTCCGACGGCAACCACGGCCGAGGACGGTGTCTGGTTTCGTGGGTGGACGAGGCTCATGCGCGGGTTGAGAAGATTGCGCCGCGACATGGCGAACAGCAGCCTCGACGACGCAACTATGTTTGCGTTGAAGGCCTGTACGAGTGCGACCAGGGCCGAAGCCATGATCAGGACTACGATCCAATGCCCGCGCAAGGCGCGTTCGAAGGCCACCGCCGTGGGAAACTGCTGATTGCTGTGCAAGCTCTGCCAGGGAGTGACATAAGAAACCGCAGTGATCACGACCAGAAAGAAAGTAAGCCCAGAAAAGATGGTCAAGAGAATGGCGACCGAGAAATCACGGTCGGCGAAGCCTGGACTTGCTTCCTCCGCGACCTTCCCGACGGATTCAAAGCCCGAGACCAGCCACGGCACCACCTGCCACACCAGCAAAATGGAAAGCAGCGGCGCATGGCTGAAGAGAGGATGGAAGTTCGCTGCTGAACCATGACTCGCGCCTGCTAATGCGAAGATGACGACGAGGGTGAGAAAGGTGAAGGTAGTCGCCTTGCTCAACCGCGCGCTCGCCTGAATGCCGCTGTAATTGAGCCAGGTCAATAAGACAGTGAGTGTCAGGCCGAGAAGCATGTGAGGCAAATAAACCGGGTATCCGCCGAGGCTGTAGAGCTGGATGGTGTTCAGCGATGGGAATAAATATCCGCTGATTCTTCCCGCCGCCAGTGCCTCGAAGGGGCAGGTCAGAAAATAGCTAAGAAACATCATCCAGCCGGTCGCGAAGCTAACGACCGGGGGGAAGAATCTCGCGACGTATGCGGATTCACCCGCCGCATCGGGGATTTCTTTGACTAGTTGTCCGTAGACGTAACCAATGGGGAGCAGGATCAACGCGCCGGCGGTGAAACCGAGGATCGCGCCGAGCGGGCCGCCGCGGTTGAGGATGTCGTCCATCACGACCAGCCATGCCGTGCCTACCATCACTCCGAAGCCGAGCGCGAAGTAATCCACCAGACGCAGTTTGCGTGCGAGGGTAGTCATGAGATCCCCAAGAGTCTAAAGGAGCATCGGGCGGACGAGGCCGCCCGATGTTTAGAATTCATAGCGCAAGGCGAACTGCATTACGCGTGGGTCCGTCAGCAGACCGGTATAGGCTCCAAAGCGGTCCGGCACTTGCTGCAAGGATGCGATACAAGCGCAAGCTGCGTTCCCGAGGCCCGATAGCACGTTGAAGCGGTGGAGGTTCGGCACATTGAATACTTCCCAGCGGAACTGCAGGCTGTTGCCTTCCAGTGGCATTCTCCAGCGTTTGCCAAGCGCCAGGTCCCAACCAGCATACCCATCGCCGCGTATCGCATTCCGTGAGCCGGCCTGGCCAGGAAACGGATGCTGGAAGGCGTTGAATGCCGTCGAGGAATTCGCGAAAACGCTGATTGTGCCATTGGGCTGCTTGAAATGACCCGTCTGGGGTTTGGAGAGCATTTGCGCAATGCCTTGTTCGTCCCAGTTTGTCGGCCAGTAGTTACCGTTATCGATGCTGAAGGGGAATCCGCTGGTCCATCGAACTACGCCCGACAATTGCCAGCCCCCGATCAGCGCATTGGACACGCCTCCAGCATGGCCTCCAAAGCGCTTGCCCTCTCCGAAGGGCAACTCGACAACCCAGTTAGCATTGAGCTGGTGTGTCGTATCGAAGTCTGAAACTGACCGGCGTCCGTAAGGGTCGAAGGCATTCGCCAGGCGCGTTCCGGGGGATCCGACGTTGACGCTCGAACTCCAGCTCAGGCGGGTTGCGGACGAGGTGATGTCGAGTGATTTGGAGTACGTGTAGTTGAGGTCGAACTGCGCTCCACCGCTGAATTGTTTTCGCAGATTGACCTGCAGCCCGTTGTAATTTGAGCTGCCGATCGAACTCCAGGCAAACATGCTGGTGGCCTGATTATTGAGGTAGTTTCCGGGCTGTCCGGCAAGAGTTGTGCATCCGGGGGTGGGACAAAAATAGTAGAAGTTGCCCGCGTCATCGTTGATGCCACCGTACAAATCGATGTCCCCAATGCCAACGACCTCGTTCCCGACATACGAAAGGAATGGATCGTAATAGTTGTCGTACACAGCCTGGATGAGGCTGGCGTTGCCAGGTTGGGGGGTGATTCCGGCAAAGTTAGCAAAGCTTTGATATTGGGTGGCCCCGGGTTGCAGCGGCGGCAGCATGTCGTGCCAGTAGGCGGCCGTGCGGCCAACGGCCTTATCGTTGACGGACGTATTCACGAAGTTCACGTAGTCGTTGTAGGTTTTGAACGAACTATTTGGGTGGGCGAGAGCAATCTGGGCTAGGGCAGTTGCTGCGGAATAGTAATCGACTCCGGTCTTTGGATCCACGATGTCGAGTGGTTGCCGCAGGTCGCGCTGCGTGAGCAGATTCCGGCCCAAGCGGCCGACATAGGCGACTTGGAGAGACAAATGGTTGGGCAGTTCACGTCCGACCGAGAAATCAAAAGCGTAGGAATATGGAGTCTTCAGGGACTGGTCGATGCCCCACGTAATCGCCTGGCCGGCGGGCAGTGGATGGAGAGCCGGAGGCGCTGAAAGCAGGAACTGTTGATTCGACGAACTGCCGCAGCTTGCAGGAGCCGACGGGTCGCACCCGTATTGGGGCACTGAATTGATGTTGGTGATGCGAGGGACATGGGCCGCATCGTCGTAGCCAAAAACGCAACAGGGGTTCTGAATCGTTGCGCCTAAGCCTCCAGGAGGATTGGCATCGAACGTATTCAACAGTTCCATGCCGGGCCGGTCGAAGACCTTGCTGAATCCGCCTCGGATCACAGTTTTGTCGCCTTCCCCGATTACGCTCCTGAGCCATCCGCTATGCGGGCGGGGGCTGTAGGCGAAAGAAAAGCGCGGCGAGAAGTCTGTCTTTTCGAAGTTATACAGGCCGGGCGTATGGTTGGCTTTTCCGCCCAACACAAAGGAGATCAGCGGGACCGAATCGTATCCCATGCCCTGCTTCATCTGGTTAACAATCTGGTCGAATTGCGTGCCGAGATTCACCGTGGGTGAAGCCTGATAACCATTTACCTCCCAGGGCGGTGGGAACATCGACCAGCGAAGTCCAAAGGTGAGAGTAAGATTCGGTCTTACCCGCCATGAGTCCTGGCCATAGAACTCATACCAGTTGAGACCGTAATCGCGCTTTACGGGCGCTCCGGGCTGCTGCACGACACCCTGTTTGTCGTAGTTGTAGTTGCCCACGAGGTCGGAAACCATGCCGAGGAGTCCCAGAACCGGATAGTCGTACGCGAAGGTCGAAGACGGCTCTGCAAAACCCTGATTCGCCGGATCGAGGTAGCCGCCCGTATTGGCAAAGCCGGTCGGCGACATCCAGTTGGTGGCGCCCTTCCCTAACGCGAAAGAGTGTTGATAGCTAAGCCGGGGATTGCGGGCGAATCCTACATTGGCCCCAAATTGGAGCGAGTGTGATCCGTGCGTCCAGGAGAAGTCGTCCAGCAAGTTATGCACCGGAGTTTGCGCATTGTGGGTGTAGTTGATTCCCTGATCCAGACCATAGAAGATGTTCCATTCCTGCTGAGTGTTCCCCAAGAAGCCCGTACTCTGGCGCGTGAAGCCGTAGTGCAAGCTATTCACAGCACTAGAAGTGATCAGAGTCGTGTAGCCGACCACAAATCCCTTGCTGTGATCGGTGACCGTTTGGCCCGGAGGTGAGCCGGGCAGGAAGGGTGCTTGCGGACTAAACAGATTCTGCAACGAACCACGCCAGAACAGCGTGTGCCTGCCATTCGCCGTCACGTGGTAATCGAGGCGTGCAATAAAAGCGTTATTGTCGAGGCGGGTGGGCGCGCGAAAGCGAAATCCCGAATAGTTCAGCCCGTCGCCAACAGAGGGATCGTTGGTCAGAAACTGTCCGGTACAGAATGTCTTGTCGAAGTAGCCTTGATGGTTCTTGAGATCGAGAACGGCGGGATTGACTCCGAGGCCAAGAGGATCGAGGGTCTGGAGGCTCTGGGGCCCCGTGGGGGGAATAACGGTTGTGCCGCCGTTTACATCCGCATAGCTGGTGTATCCGTTGCAGAGGGTCTGCGCTCCCGGAGTGGCGCTGCTGGTCGGGATGGCTCGCACTGTGCTGATTTCCTGGCGCTGCCTCGTGCCCTCATAGTTCACAAAGAAGAACAGGCGGTCTTTGCGAAAAGGACCGCCGAAGGACGCACCGAAAATGTTGTAATTCAGTTTGTCGGGCTTGTTGGGCTGTCCCAGTCTCGCTTCGGCCGCTTTCACGAAGTAATCGTTGGCGCTAGTGAAGGTGTTTCGGAGGTACTCGTAGAGCGATCCATGAAACTGGTTGGATCCGCTCTTGGTGACCAACGCTACCTGTGCGCCGGAACCTGTTCCCTGGTCGGCGTTGTAGTCGGAGGTGGTCACGCGAAATTCCTGCACTGAATCGATGGTGGTTGGCAGGACCGAGGTGAAGGCGTATCCGTTGGACTGGTCGTTAACGTCAACACCGTCGAGCGTGATGTTGCTCTGGTCGCTGCGCGCCCCGTTTACAGCTCCGCTGCGAGTGTCCTGATCTTTATAGGAGGGATCCTGCAGATCCTGCCTGTGGCCGGTATAGCTGACTCCCGCCTGAAGGCTCAACAACTCGGGAACATTGCGGGCCTCGATGGGAACCTGCTTGACCTGATTTTCGCCGAAGGAGTTCCCGAGCGATGCATCGACGGCATTCAGGGCCGGAGCTTCGCTCGTGACGGTTACCTTCTCGGTGGCGGCGCCGACCTTCAACGAGACGTTCAAGGATGTCGGAGTGTTGACGAGTAGTTGAAGATTGGTCTGAACATACTGCGCAAAGCCCTTTGCCGTTACGTTGAGGCTATAGGTTCCAGGAGTCAGCGCGAGTAAACGGTACTCTCCCTGCGTGCCCGTGATCGCCGTGCGTTCTGTTTTCGAGGCGGTATCGGCGAGCGTGACAATGGCGCCGGGGATCGCGCTTCCGCTGGGATCGGTCACCGTGCCTTGCAGCGAACTGGACGATGCCTGGGGAAACGCGGCACCGCTCAATGCCAGCAAGATTGTTACCAGCAATGCACTGCGTTCAAAGCGATTCATGGCTCCTCCGCCGGGAAGTTTGCTCGCACAAGCTGGTGGACTGCCTCGATCATCCGAGGTCCGCATCATTGCGAGACAGCGTACTCTTAGCAGCCTCGTCGCACTTGTCTGGGAGTGACATGCCCCCGCATCTGGCGAATCGCCCGCACTGATTATTGACCCCCAAAGGAGAACTCAAGCACAGTCAGGAATGAGTACACCTCTGAACTAAGGCCTGGGGCGTGAGGTCCTTGGGATCACTCGAATCGGGCCGAGGCCAAGTCCGTGTGGCTCTCGGCTCGGCCCGGCGGAAGAAGGACGGGGTAATTCCACTACCGCCGGCAATCCGGAAGTAATCCTGTCCCATCACGAGATTAGTACCGAGAAGTCGGCTTCGGGGAGATCGCTCCATATTGATCTCCTCCAAGCCCGTTTCTGGACAGCTCGAATTGCCGACTGTCCCAGAGACGGCGTCACTTTTGTGAACACAAGCGCGTTTATCGAAACGGTACCGGTATGCGGTCACCGTGCCCGGCGCAAAGCAACTAACACAACTATCACACCGGCCGAACCCGGCCTTTTGAAAGAAGTCCAATAGCGTACCAATGCACGGTCCAGCCAGCAACAGTGGCTGGCGAATCCATGACTTCATAGTGCTTTCCGCACGTTGGTAAATAGTCACGCTGTGCGAGCCACGCAACAACCTCTGCCAAAGTAGCTGACCGGCGTACTTTCTCGCGGAAATGTGATGCCTCTATTATCGGCACCATCGGATCTTGCAACGCGCCGTGCCCAATCCAATTCGCGGAAATAACTAGCGGGAAGGCTTGATATTCTGCATCGACCTGGAGCTCTGTCAGCAATGCCGCATGGCCGGCCTGGAACGTGCTGTAGATCGCACGCGCTTGCAGAACTCCTTTCTCTAGCTCCTTCGAACGTTCGATCACCTCGCGGACCTCCGCCGGATCGATAAACCACTTTAGCTGAGTCAAAATGCACAATTTCTCGCAATCACTAATGATGGCCAAGTCGACGTCGGGTAGATCGGAGCGACCAGGCACGAATCCGTGCCAAGTGCGATAGTTTCGCTGCACGAGTTCTGTCTCCAATTGGTCTCTCATGTGCTGTTCCTTATCCTGCGTCAATTGCATGTAGACGCGCCTTTCGTCAGGCAATTTGTTAAGAAGCGCCGTAAGGTTCCGCTCCGGCGAGCTGCTAAGCACTAAGGTAGGCATAATCATGTACGCATCCCCACACCGAAATAATGGCTGCAGGAAAGGTTGGGGCC
>Ga0075017_100001879_pt1 | contig 12993 bp, 10 predicted proteins | sample AleBraG_ABR_2012_FD_71475 | JGI IMG/M metagenome (GOLD analysis project Ga0075017, IMG submission 71475) | Freshwater sediment microbial communities in response to fracking from Pennsylvania, USA - Alex Branch Run_MetaG_ABR_2012 | ecosystem: Environmental > Aquatic > Freshwater > Creek >...
TGTGAGGACGGCTCCACCTTGATGCGTGGCACTTGGATTGCCGTGTCGTACAGCGCAATGGTGCGTGCCGCAACGCTCGCCCAACTGTAATTTTCGCGCAGCAGTCGGCGCGGTTTGTTTCCGTCTCCGGTGCTGGCGAGAGCGACCTCGATTTTGTTCGCCAAATCGAGCGGATCTCCGGGCGTGAAGCTGTCGGCGGTGATGCCTGCATCAGCAATCTCCGCGAGTCCTCCCGCGCGTGCAACAACAACCCTGGTTCCAAGTGCGACCGCTTCCAACGCGACCAAACCGAAAGGTTCGTACAGACTCGGCACTACAGCAACGTCCGCGGCAGCGACGAGGCCGGTTAGTTCTTCGTGCGTTAGGTAGCCGGTGAACGCCAAGGTCTTTCCGAGTCGCAACTGCTTAGCTTGCTCTCGCAGATCGGACTCGTACGTTCCACGACCTGCGATGACAACTCGCAGCCCGGGGATGCGACGCTTCAACCGAGGTAACGCGGCGATCAGGGTGTGAATGCCCTTTTCCCACTGCAAGCGTCCCGTGAACACGACGAGCGGACCGGAGTCCGCCCACGTGTCACGCGCAGCATGCACGTCACGTGGACGCGCCTTCCACGTCGTCAGGTCGATGCCGTTAGGGATGACCTCGGTGATGTCATCCGGGACGTCGAAGAGTTGCTCCGCCTCCCACTTCATGTGCGCCGAACAGGTAATGATGCGCGATGCCTGGTCGGTCAGCCACCACTCGATCGAGTGAATCGAGCGTTGAAGTGGCCCTGGCAGCCAACCTTGGTGGCGACCCGCTTCAGTCGCGTGCAAGGTCGCGATGAGTGGTGCGTTGTAGACATCGGCGAGAGTGATTGCAGCATGTGCTGTCACCCAATCGTGGGCGTGCACGATGTCGAAACTTCCAGCCGGTGCCTGGGTCAACGATCCACGTACGGCGGCGTGCTCGAACGCTAAAACCCACGCGAGCAGCGAGGCTTCGTCAAACGGCAGGTTCGGAGGTTGCGCAGGTCCGCGCAACACGCGCACTCCATCGCGAGTGGAATCGCGAGGTTCGTCCGGCGCATGTTGCGAAACCACCGTGACTCGATGTCCGGAAGCGACTTGCGCCTGAGCTAAGGCGTGGACGTGACGACCTAGGCCGCCGTAAACAAGTGGTGGGTACTCCCACGACACGTGAAGAATCCGCACTCGATCAGCCTAGGTCGCCACGACTTGTTCGAACGCGAAGATGCGGTAGTGGGTTGTCGTAAATGTGCTGCCTTGTTACTTCGGCGCGGGCGGCCGACTCGTCGCGTGCAGCAACGGCTTCAGCAATGCGCGCAAAGTCGCTCAGATGTCCGTGTGCTCGATCACGCGCATAGCCGGCCGCGGAGTCTTTCGTCACCATGAAAGCCCAGTCGCTGCTAAGTGCCAGTAGTAACTGTCGGGCAAGTTGATCGCTCACAGGATCTCGTGCCACGTCGTTGTGGCTTGTCACACGCTTTTCAACGAGTCCAACGAATCGGTCTTGAAGTGCATCGTGTTGCTTAACGACATCTGCAACCTGCGGTCCCGACCACACGCGCCAATCCTTACCTGATCCCCACGATCCTGGCCCGGGCGTGGCAGCGCCTGCTACGGCTCCGTCGGCGATAGCACCGCTCAGCGTCGTCACGTGCACCCCAGCCTCGGGCAGCAACTTCAGCACGTGCTCCAGCCACAGCGGGCCTTCGTGCCACCAGTGTCCGAACAGTTCCGTGTCATACGCCGCCACAACGGTCGCGGGCTTTCCGTCCCGCTGATCAGCGAGTGCGATGAGTCGACCGCGGACGACATCAACGAAGTCCACTGCATCGTCAAATGCAGCACGCGCTGCGCGTTCTGGGTCGTACGGGCGCTTAAGTTCCGAAGGCGTGCGCTTGCTGGTTACTCGCATCGGACGAAGTCCGGTCGGATGGTCGAAGGTGTGGAAGTCTCGATACCAGGGTTTGCCCGGATAACCGGACTTAGGTGACCACACGCGGTAGGCGACCTCGAGGTCACGCCCAAATGCCACGACGTCGCTGGTGCCAATCGTCCACGCATCGGCTGGACTTGCGCCAACGCCTTGCAAGGTCGGTCCGTCAACCATGAAGTGCGAAACACCGTGTGCTGCGTACAACTGTTCAAGGCCAGGTCGATAACCACACTCTGGCGCCCAGATTCCGCGCGGACGATGACCCCACCGCACTGTCGAATCGTTAAGCCCCGTCTCCAACGAAAATGCGGCAATGGACTCGCGCAGCAAGGGTTGGAACGGATGCGCTGCGGGACCACCAAGAAGTTCGACCACACCTGCGTCCGACAGCTTCCGTAACAGCGGCGAAGCGCCAGCCGACCAGGGGCCGGCCCACTGCTCCAACGCCCACTGCGCGCCGCGAAACTCGCGCGCGGCTGCGGCGCGGACGTGATCTTCAGGTCGCGTCGCCGCGTATTGCGCACGCAGTTGCCAAAAGGCGAGCCATGTACCGAATTCCCTGATCGCGTACGCGTCATCGAGTTGATCGTTGACGATAGGTGTAACGCCAAGTGTGATGAGGTCGCGGTAACCCGCATCGCCCAGTCGTGTGAGCACATCGATGACGGGCAAGTAGGCGTGCGCCCACGATTGATAGAGCCACTCTTCGCCAACTGGCCACGAACCGTGGTGCAACAACCAGGGTAGGTGCGTGTGCAGCACGAGACAGAAACGGCCGACGGACGAGTTACTCACGTGCGCACCGCAGTGACGACGAGGTCGTGCGCTGTGTCGGCGTCTGTGGTCACGACGAAGTCCGCAGCGGAACAACCGAGCACGAGATCCGCCAGGTCACTGGGCCAACTGTTGGTGTCGTGCACATCGAGTCCAATGAGGCGTGGAACGAGCGGTCCGTTTGCCAACTCGTACGCCAAGATGCGCTGCGCATGGTGAAGCCCCAAGACCTTGGCGTGTATGAAGCCTGCTTGCGTCAACAGGTCGGCCACTTGTTCGGCATCGAACTCTTCGACGTGGAAGGGGTTGAGCGGTTTGTCGTGGCGTTGTAGCCCGGGGGAGAACACGAGTCGGTTCGGCGTTGACACCACAACGCGTCCGCCCGGACGGAGAATTCGCTGACATTGTTGGAGGAACGCGGGCACATCCCAGAGGTGTTCGATGACTTGGAGCGAGACCACGAGGTCGACTGACGCCGTCGCGAGCGGCAACTCGACGAGGTTGGCGCTGACTACTTCAACCGTCCGATAGCTGGCGCGCATATGCGCCGTGCTCGACTCGTCGTAGTCGACCGCAATGACTTGGGCTGCTCCCGCCGACTTCAGCAAGGCCGCGCCGTACCCCTCGCCGGCGCCGGCGTCGACCACGATGTCGCCCGGACGCAGCTCGTGCCCGAGAACCCACACGTAAGCCGCCTCATGCCGGTGAAACCAATACCGCTCACCGGGGACGCCAGGCACCGTGCGTTCGCCGGTGAGTGGCAAGGAGCTGTCGGTCACGTCCGCGAGGTTACGCGGCTGTCGAGGTGAGGGCCGCGCCGTGACCCCTCGACACGAGCCGCATGGGACCTCTGATGCCGGGCATGCTACTGGCCAGTAACATTGGAGCGAGGCACGGTTAGATGGGACTGCAGCGGTACCAGTCCCTCGGCTGGCCGCACTTTCGCAGTGAGCCGCCCGGCTCACCTGAACTGGAGGTCGACTCCCCGACCATGAAGATCGTCGTCTGCATCAAGCAGGTGCCAGACACCTGGGCTGAGAAGAAACTCTCGCCATCTGACAACACCCTTGACCGCGCCGCTGCTGACGGTGTCCTCAACGAACTCGATGAGTACGCCGTTGAAGAGGCATTGCAACTCGTCGAAAAGCACGGCGGCGAAGTAGTCGTCTTGTCCATGGGACCAGAACGCACGGGTGAAACCATCAGGAAGGCTCTGTCGATGGGAGCCGACGCCGGCATTCATCTCGTCGACGACAGCCTCCACGGAAGTGATGCCGTGGCAACGTCCTACGCACTCGCGAAAGTCCTTGAGTCGCAAGGTGCCGACCTTGTCGTGTTCGGCTCGGAATCGACTGACGCACGCATGAGCGTCGTTCCGGCGATGGTCGCAGAGCGACTTGGCCTGCCGCAACTAACGTTCGCGGGCAAGGTCGACGTCGATGGTTCGCAGGTCACGATTCAACGGCGGACCGAATACGGCTACGACGTCGTTGAGGCAACGACTCCAGTCGTCATCAGTGTTGTCGAAAAGATCAACGAGCCGCGCTACCCGTCCTTCAAGGGCATCATGGCCGCGAAGAAGAAGCCGGTCGAAACTCTCGATGCAGCCACCGTCGGATTAGCCGCCGACCAGATTGGCGCCGCAGCGTCATGGACGGCCGTCGAGTCATTCGCTGATCGTCCGGCCAAAGCCAAGGGCCAAATCGTCACTGACGATGGCAATGGCGGCGCTGCAATTGCCGACTACCTCGTCGCACAGAAACTCATCTGAGGGGACCGCTGACCATGACTGAGATTCTCGTGCTCGTTGACCACAACGATGGCAACGTCAAGAAGGTCACAACGGAGTTGCTGACGTTGGCGCGCTCCCTCGGCAGCCCGTCCGCCGTATTTATCGGCTCCGGCTTTGACACTGCTAAGCCAACGCTCGAAGAGTTTGGTGCGGCTAAGGCGTACGTCGTTAGCGACGCCACCCTCAAGGACTTTGTCATCGCGCCTGTCGTTGACGTTCTCAGTGACGTGATTGCCACCGCTGCTCCCGCGGCTGTGCTCATCGCGTCGACGGCTGATGGCAAAGAGATCGCCGGACGCCTTGCCGTCCGCACAAACTCTGGTGTCATCACTGATGCGGTGGGCGTCAACCCAGACCTCACCACACTCCAATCAGTGTTCGGTGGGGCCACGTTGGTCACCGCCAAGGTCACCAAGGGCGTGCCGATCATTACGGTTCGGCCGAACAGTGTGGCGCCGGTCGCGGCACCGGCGACTCTAGAAAGCGTCGACATCACGCCTGCGATTTCTGATTCGTCACGCACCGCGAAGGTCACGAATCGCGTGGCTGAAGAGAAGAGCGCCCGTCCCGAACTCACTGAGGCGTCGATCGTCGTCAGTGGCGGACGCGGTGTGGGTGGCGCCGAGGGCTTCGCGGTCATTGAATCGCTGGCCGATGCGCTTGGTGCGGCAGTTGGTGCGAGTCGAGCCGCGACTGACGCCGGTTGGTACCCGCACTCATTCCAAGTGGGCCAGACCGGCAAGACCGTGTCACCAAACCTCTACATCGCCAACGGAATTTCGGGTGCCATTCAGCACCGCGCGGGTATGCAGACGAGTAAGACGATCGTCGTCGTCAACAAGGATCCAGAAGCGCCGATTTTCGAGTTGGCAGACTTCGGAGTGGTAGGCGATCTCTTCAAGGTCGTGCCGCAACTGACCGACGCGGTCAAGCAACACAAGGGTTAAAAGCCGTACGTACAGAGAGGGTCTGCACTGCGGTGTAGGCCCTCTCTGCATGACCTGGGGTTATCGTTGTCGACAACGTCCACTGCGACGGGCATTGGGGGATGCATATGTCGGTGCCCCATCTTGATTCGGCGAGCGGCGATCTTGAAGGTTGGCAGCACCCCCGTCGGCGTCGTTGGCCGCGCTGGTTGAAGTTGTTGCTCGGAATTGCTGCTCTCGTTGTCGTCGCAGCGAGCGTTGCGCTGTATGTCTCGCGCTATGCGCCGTTGCGCACTTATGTCGGCGACGGCGTCGTGTGGCCCACGTCTTTGACCGGTGCGGCCCTTAATACTTCCGGGATGCCGCCGGTGGCGGCCGACCACCTGTTCCGTACTCCTCGTCCAGGCTTTCAGTTTGGAGCGGCAACTCGGATAAGCGCCTCCGGACCGTTTCCCATCACCATCATCAACGTGTCCGCGCCGTTGTACGTAGCTCCCGCGACCCCTGGCGGACGCTATGTGATTGCACCGCCCGGCGTTGCCGTTCCCCATGCGGTGGTAGTGACCAACTCGCCGCTCGACGTGAGTGGGAATAGTCACCTCGTGATTCGTCCGATCACGCCTTTTGCACCAGACGGGCCAGCGGCAGGCGTCGAGTACACGATCCCCACGTGTCGGAGTGGCTCGGTTGTTGGTCGCCCAGCAACCCTGGTCTACCCGCGGTACCTGCTCGTGACGTACAAGTTCTTCTTCTTCACGCGCACTCAACAGGTGCCTCTTGTGCAAGTCCCCGGTCTCCTCAACCCGCGCGAGTGCCAGGGAGTTACGCCGTAGCGGGCGGCAGTTGAAACTCCGACTACCCTTAGAGGGTGTCCGATCGTCCCCTTGCCTACCTCGACCATGCGGCGACAACGCCCATGCACCCGGCGGCTGTCGAGGCGATGACGGCCGAACTCGTCCGCGTAGGTAACGCATCGTCGTTGCATACGTCCGGACGATCAGCACGACGCGTCGTCGAAGCGGCTCGCGAGCGAGTGGCTGGCGCTCTTGGTTGTCGACCGGGCGAAGTTATCTTCACGAGCGGTGGAACTGAAGCCGACAACCTCGCAGTCAAAGGCTTGGCGTGGCTCGGACGCAATACCGATGCACGTCGTACGTGGGTGCTCGGTGGAGCAACTGAACATCACGCTGTTCTTGATCCACTGCAGTGGTTGGCGCTGCACGAAGGCTTCGACATCGAGTACCTGCCTGTTGACTCAATGGCCGTTGTTCAACCCCTCATCCTCAAGCAAGCCCTTGCTGATCGAACCGACACGTCCGCACTTGTCACTGTCATGTGGGCAAACAACGAAGTCGGCAGCATCCAACCCATCGCCGAGTTGTCGGCGCTAGCCCACGAGCACGGTGTCTACTTCCACACCGATGCTGTGCAAGCGGTCGGTCAGGTGCCAGTGAACTTCGCAGACAGCGACGTCGACGCCATGACAGTGAGTGGACACAAGGTCGGTGGCCCGCAAGGCGTCGGCGCCTTGCTTCTCCGCCGCGACCTCAAGCCAGTGCCGTTGATGCACGGCGGCGGACAAGAACGCGACGTGCGATCTGGAACGCTGGACGTGGCCGCCATCGCGGGCTTCGGCGTCGCCGTTGAGATCGCCGTCGCCGAGCAGTCGGAACGTGCAGCTCGAGTTGCGGCGTTGCGCGACGACCTCATCACGCGCGTCCTCGCGGTAGTGCCAGATGCCGTCCTCAACGGAACGCCGCCAGGACCAACGCGACTTCCCGGCAACGCGCATTTCTCGTTCCCGGGTTGCGAAGGCGATGCGATCCTCATGCTGCTCGACGCAGCTGGTGTTGAAGTATCGACCGGCTCGGCATGCACCGCTGGCGTGCCGCAGGCGTCTCACGTGTTGCTTGCTATGGGTGCAGACGACTTCACTGCCCGTGGATCACTACGTTTCTCACTCGGTTACACGTCAACACAGACTGACGTCGATGCCCTCATCGCGGCCCTTCCTAATGCAGTCGAGCGGGCACGCCGTGCCGGATTGGTCGCAGCACGATGAAGGTTGTAGCCGCACTTTCTGGCGGTGTTGACAGCGCAGTCGCGGCAGCGCGCTTGGTTGAGGCGGGCCACGATGTCACCGGTGTGCACTTGGCGTTGGCCAAGGTTGCCGGCACGGCGGGTTCGCGTGGCTGCTGCACTCTGGACGATGCGCGCGATGCCCGTCGTGTAGCGGACATGCTCGGCATTCCGTTTTACGTCTGGGACGTATCAGAGCGATTCCGCGAAGAAGTCGTCGACAACTTCGTCAGCGAATACGCCGCCGGACGCACTCCGAATCCATGTCTTCGATGCAACGAGCGCATCAAGTTCGCCGCCGTGCTCGATCGAGCCTTGGCGTTGGGCTTCGACGCCGTCGCGTCTGGTCACTACGCGCGTCGCGTGCAAACGCCGCTAGGTGTTGAGCTACACCGCGCCGTCGACCCTGCGAAAGACCAGTCGTACGTCTTGGCCGTCGTTCCGCAAGAGCGCATCGCGAAGATGTTGTTGCCAATCGGAGACAGTGCGAAGACGGACGTACGGGTTGAGGCAGCAGCGCGTGGCCTCTTAGTCGCTGCGAAGCCAGACAGTCATGACGTGTGCTTCATCCCTGACGGTGACACGGCAGGCTTCTTACGTCGCCGGCTGGGCGACCAGCCGGGTCAGGTTGTTGATGCGGAGTCCGGCGCGGTCTTGGGCGAGCATGATGGCGCGTTCGCTTTCACCGTGGGTCAGCGCCGTGGGCTAAACATTGGAACTCCGTCCGAAGACCACGCGCGCCGATACGTCGTTCAAAGCGACGTCTCGACGGGAACGGTTCTTGTTGGCCCACCACGCTTGCTTGAGGTGGATGTGATTGAGACCGCCACGCCTGTTTGGGCTGGTCCGGTTGCTGAACTCGGACGGCCTTACGGCATCCAGGTGCGCGCACATGGCGATGAGGTGCGCGGCACCGTCACGGAGTTGCGACCAGACGGAATGACGCTGACCTTGACCGAGCCTATCCGCGGCGTTGCTCCTGGCCAGGCTGCCGTGCTCTACGACGGAACGCGTGTTGTCGGGTCGGGCACGATCGCGCGTTCGACGCGTCGCTGACGCACATTTCACGCCACCTGCCGTCAGACGCGCGCACTACTGTCAGTGCTATGACGACTAATGCGCCAGCCGCTGAATCGGCCGACGTCGTCGTTCCCGCGGTTCTTCCGGTAGCCGCCGCTGCTACCGGCATCGGTTCGCTGCCGGGCACTGATATCGGTGAGTCAGTGGCCCTCGTTCTTGGCGAGTGCGATCTTCCGTACCTGCCGGAGTTGCCAGGCCGTGGTCCCGGCGCCGATCTCGTCGGACGCACGATGGCGCGCCTCGCACACGTCGACCCGGCGTTCAGCGTCACGACAACACCGTCCGGTTGGCGCCTCACCGACCGACCGGGCCGCGACGTGCGGCGCGCCTCGTCGTGGTGGCGCGAAGACCTTGACGCGTTGGAAGAGCGTGCCACTGATTACGTCGGGCCGATCAAAGTTTCGTTAGCCGGGCCACTCACACTTGCCGCGGCAATCGAACTGGTGTCTGGCGAGAAAGTGTTGCGCGATGCTGGTGCGCGCCGCGACATCTCGGCGGCAACGTCCGAGGCAGTCGTCACCCTCGCAAAAGAGGTGCGCGCCCGCATTCCCGGCGCGTGGCTCGTGCTGCAAATTGACGAACCATCGTTGCCTGCTGTGCTTGCCGGCAACATCAAAACGGCAAGTGGCTTAACGTCGCTGCGCCCTATTGACGCGGTCGAAGCAGAGTCGTTGCTCGGCGCTATCGTCACCACGGCCCACGCGGTTGGCGCGGCTGCCATCGTCCATTCGTGTGCGGCCGCGCCGCCGCTTGCGATGTTGCAACGCGCTGGTTTCGATGGCTTATCAATCGACGCCACGTTGCTCGTCGAAGCCGATTACGACGAGTTGGGTGCGGCCATCGACCGCGACACGACCCTGCTGTTGGGTGTCGTCCCCACCGATCGTTCGCCCAACACCGACGCCGCACTCAAACGCATTACGCACCTACAGCGGCAACTCAGCTTTGACGATGCCACGTGGTTGCCACGCGTCGCTGTGTCACCCACCTGCGGACTCGCGTTGCTGCAGGCAGCGTCGGCTCGCGCGATCACTGATACCGTCCGCTCGGTGGCTCGGGCACTGCGAGGTTCAGCCACGCTGGACCCGTACGACGAGTGAGGTCAGGAGCCGAATCGTGACCGTTGTTCCTGAGTCGGCGCGGGCGCGTCGAGACGAACTCGTGGTTTCGATCGAAACTGCTCGAGCCAATTACTACGACCGCGATGCGCCAACAATTTCCGACGCAGAATACGACGCTGCCTACCGCGAACTCGTCGAGCTTGAGGCCACCTATCCGCAGTTGCAGACCAGTGACAGTCCGACCCAAAGTGTCGGCGGTGCGCGTTCCGAGATGTTCGATGCAGTCACGCACCTTGAGCGCATGTACTCACTTGACGACGTCTTTGACCTCGACGAACTGCGAGCCTGGTCCGACCGTGTTGCCAAGTCCCTAGGCGACCTGCCCACTACGGTCTGCGAACTGAAGGTTGACGGCCTAGCCGTCGACATCGTGTACGTCAACGGAGTCATGCGCACGCTCGCCACTCGCGGTGATGGCCGCGTCGGCGAAGACGTCACAAACAACGCCACCTACATCTCCGGTATCCCGCGCACGCTCGAGCCCGTCGATGGTTCGGCGCCGCCTGCGCTCCTCGAAGTGCGCGGCGAGGTGTATTTCCCGCTCGCCGAGTTCGAAGAACTCAACGCCGAGAACATGGCCTTAGGTTTTAGTCCCTTTGCGAACCCGCGGAACGCCGCAGCCGGCAGCCTTCGGCAGCGAACAGACCGCAAGGCAACTGAACTGGCCGAAGCGCACGACCAAGTTCGGGCCCAGGAAGCCGTCGGCACCGCAACTGATCGCGCCCTCGCAAAACTGGAACGGGCCCAGGCCGAGTTCGACCGGGCCACGCGACGGCTCGGACGATTGCAGTTGATCTGCCACGGGTTCGGTGCGCGCGACGGCGTCGACTTTGACACGCAGTCCGAGGGCTATGCCGAACTCGTCCGCCTCGGCTTGCCTGTCAGTGCGCGAACCAAAGTCACCGCGAACCTCGATGAGGTGATCGACTTCATCAACTATCACGGCGAACATCGGCACGACCTCGAACACGAGATCGATGGTGTTGTCGTCAAGGTCAACGACTTAGTCCTACAACGGCAACTCGGATTCACCTCGCGCGCTCCGAGATGGGCGACCGCATTCAAATATCCACCCGAGGTTGTGACGACGAAGTTGCGCGACATTTTGGTCAACGTCGGACGCACTGGTCGCGTGACGCCCTTCGCAAGTATGGAGCCGGTCCTCGTCGCGGGTTCGACTGTGTCAATGGCCACGCTGCACAACGCCGACGAAGTCAAGCGCAAAGGCGTCCGCATCGGCGACACGGTGTACTTGCGCAAGGCTGGCGATGTCATTCCGGAAGTGCTCGGTCCAGTCGTTGAACTGCGCACCGGCAAAGAGCGCGAATTCGTTATGCCAACGCATTGTCCAGAGTGCGGAACGCCACTGCGGCCCGAGCGTGAGGGCGACGTCGACATCCGGTGCCCGAACAACCGCTCGTGCCCGGCCCAGTTGCGCGAACGGTTGTTCCACATCGGTTCGCGCGGTGCTTTTGACATCGAAGGCCTTGGCTACAAGGCAGCGGTGGCGCTCCTTGACTGCGGTGTACTGACCGACGAGTCCCGCCTTTTCGACCTAACGGCAACCGACCTGTTGCGTTGCGAGTTCTTCACCCGGGCGCCTAAAGCAGGGGAGTCAGGGCCGCAACTGAATGTTCAAGGCGAACAACTCCTCACCCACTTGGCGCTCGCGAAAGATCGTCCGATTTGGCGGGTGCTCGTTGGGCTGTCGATCCGCAATGTGGGCCCTACAGCGGCGCAAGCGCTCGGACGCGAGTTTGGCGATATTGCAGCGATTCGGTCGGCGTCCGTTACCGAACTTGCCGAAGTTGAAGGAGTCGGTCCGGTGTTGGCCGAGAGCATTCGCGAGTGGTTCAGCGAACCGTGGCGCGCCGCCATCGTTGATGCGTGGGCTGCTGCCGGTGTTCGTATGGTCGACGCCGTGGCGGCGGGGCCGCAACCATTAGCGGGACTCACCGTGGTTATCACGGGCGCAGTCGAAGGCTTCACGCGCGACTCTGCCACCGAAGCAGTTCAGCAACTGGGCGGCAAGGTCGCAGGGTCGGTGTCAAAGAACACCTCGTTCTTGGTCAACGGTGAATCCGATCGAGTGTCCAGCAAGTTGGCGAAGGCGAAATCGTTGGGCGTACCCGTACTCAATTCGGACGGATTCAGCGTCTTGCTCAACGAGGGGCCGGAAGCGGCTGCGCGCGTCGCGGTCCCGGCAGATCAGTTGTAAGCCACTGCCTAGACTGTCGGCATGGCCGCAATAACTCGCGACGATGTCGCGCATCTGGCTCGTTTGGCACGGTTGGCATTGACCGACGCCGAACTTGACCACTACGCAGGGCAACTCGATGTCATCCTCACGTCCGTCGCTGCAGTGACCGAGGTGGCCGCCGATGACGTGCCCCCGACGTCGCATGCCATCCCGATCGTCAACGTCATGCGACCGGACGTTGTTACGCCCAGCCTTGACCGCGCCGACTTACTAGCTGAAGCCCCCGCCGCAGAGGACAACCGGTTCCGCGTCCCGCGCATTCTGGACGAGGACTGACATGACTGACCTCACGCGGCTCACAGCCGCCGAGATCGCCGCTGCCATCGCACGTGGAGACGCTTCTGCAGTTGAGGTGACGCAAGCGCATCTTGACCGCATCGATGCGCACGACGGTGTTGTCCACGCGTTTTTACACGTCGACGCCGCTGGAGCGCTCGATGCTGCTGCGGCGGTTGATGCCAAGCGTGCGTCCGGAGCCGAACTCGGACCGTTGGCTGGCGTGCCTCTAGCCCTCAAAGACGTCATGACGATGCGCGGCATCCCTACTACTGCGGGCTCGCGCATCCTCGAAGGTTGGAAACCGCCGTACGACTCGACGGTGGTCGCGCGACTACGTGCCGCTGATGTCGTCATTCTCGGTAAGACGAACATGGACGAATTTGCCATGGGCTCGTCGACCGAAAACTCCGCCTACGGCCCAACGCACAACCCGTGGGATCTCGAGCGCATCCCGGGCGGCTCGTCCGGTGGTTCGTCCGCAGCAGTGTCGGCGTTTTTCGCGCCGCTCGCTATTGGCACCGATACGGGTGGCTCGATTCGCCAGCCTGCGGCAGTGACAGGCATCGTAGGGTCGAAGCCAACCTACGGCGGCGTCTCGCGCTACGGACTCATTGCATTCTCGTCCTCGCTTGATCAGCCGGGTCCGTTCGCACGGACGGTGCTCGATGCGGCACTACTTCACGAAGCCATGGCTGGCCACGACCCGCTGGACTCCACGTCGATCGATCAGCCCGTTCC
>Ga0075017_100001880_pt1 | contig 12986 bp, 12 predicted proteins | sample AleBraG_ABR_2012_FD_71475 | JGI IMG/M metagenome (GOLD analysis project Ga0075017, IMG submission 71475) | Freshwater sediment microbial communities in response to fracking from Pennsylvania, USA - Alex Branch Run_MetaG_ABR_2012 | ecosystem: Environmental > Aquatic > Freshwater > Creek >...
AAACAAGGGCTTGAAGCGATCAGGTTGAAGCAGCGTGCTCTCCTTCCACATTTTCCATGGAAAATTAAATGCCAGATCCATTCCGATGCCGAAGTTGCACGCGGGATGGGCGCTGATTCGCGTGCGGCAGGTGGGGATTTGCAATACCGATGTGGAGTTGTTGCGCGGGTATTACAATTTTCACGGAGTTCCGGGGCATGAGTTTGTGGGAGAGGTCGAGGAGGTCAAGGACGTTTCGGCGACCGTGCGTAAGAAGTGGATGGGACGGCGGGTCTGTGGGGAGATTAATATTTCCTGCCATGCGGTCGGACGCAAGCCAGTTTGTGATTTTTGCCGGCGCGGATTAAAGACGCATTGCATGCACCGGGCGGTGCTGGGGATCATCGGCCATCCGGGAGCGTTCGCGGAATATTTGACGCTGCCGCTGGAAAATCTGCATCTGCTCCCAGCCAGCGTAAGGGACGAGGAAGCGGTTTTTGTGGAGCCGCTGGCGGCGGCTTGCCAGATTCTGGAACAAGCTGATGTCAAGGAATTCGGTTCGGCGGCTGTGCTGGGGGATGGAAAGCTGGCGCAACTGATTGCGCTGGTGCTGAAAACGGCGTTGCCGCGTGTGGTGATGTACGGCAAGCATGAGAAGAGACTTGCGATTGCTCGGCGTGCAAGAATTCATACGAAAAAAGTGCGCGGGAATGCAAGCGATTTGAAGCGCATTCAAGAAACTTTTCCGTTGGTGGTTGAGGCGACTGGTTCGCCGTGCGGTTTCGCGCTAGTGCAGCAGATCACCGAGCCGCGCGGCACGCTGGTGCTCAAGTCCACATTTCATGGCACGGCGCCGGTCGAGACCTGGTCGATCGTTGTAAAGGAGCTCAGCGTGGTAGGATCGCGCTGTGGACCGTTTGACAGGGCGATTGCGTTGTTGCGGGCGGGGAAGATTGATCCGAGGCCGCTGATCACTCGAACGTTCCCGCTGGAGGAAGCGCGGGAGGCGATGGCGTTCGCGCAGAGGGCGGGCGTGATGAAAGTTCTGTTAAGAGTTCAAGAGCAAGTCTAACGAAAACGCTAGGGATGGCGTTTGCCTGATTGCTGCTTTCCCCAGGGGATGACTCCGATTGTGACGACGATCGCTCCAAATATCACTAGAAGAGATGTAGGAATAAAGGTCGGACGTCCTGACTCGTGGCTGAAACCAGGAATCCAGTGAACACCATTCTTCAAACCGATAATCCCAAGTGTCAGAAATATCGAACCTAATCCGGCGAAAACCAGTCTCAGCGGCCACGTCTTCTGATTTTCAGGATTCTTCATTCCGACTTCACAATCGGTTGATGCAAGAAGCGACGCAGGCAGCGCCGAAGCCGTTATCAATGTTGACGACGGTGACGTTGGAAGCGCAGGAATTGAGCATTCCTAGAAGCGCAGCGATTCCGCCGAAGCTCGCGCCGTAGCCAACACTGGTAGGGACGGCGATCACAGGAACGGCGACAAGGCCGCCGACCACGCTGGGCAGAGCTCCTTCCATTCCAGCGACGCAGATGATGACGCGGGCTTCAGTGAGGTTTGCGCGATGATCGAGGAGGCGGTGGATGCCGGCGACGCCAACGTCGTAGAGGTGTTCAACGCGGTTCCCCATCAAGCGCGCGGTGAGAAGGGCCTCTTCTGCAACGGGGATGTCGCTGGTGCCGGCGGAGACGACAAGGATGGTTCCCTTCCCGGCGATTTCCGCGCTGCGTTCGATGGTGATGACGCCGGAGAGCTCATGGAACTTCGCTGCTTTGGAAAGCTTCTTGACGGCAGAGAACATTTTCGCGCCGGAACGCGTGACCAGAATGTTGTGGCGCGACTCTTTTTTGCCGAGCAGCGCACGGACGATGGCCATTACCTGCGCTGGCGTCTTTCCCTTGCCGAGGACGACTTCGGCAAAGCCCTGGCGGAGAGCGCGGTGGTGGTCCACTTTCGCAAAGCCGAGGTCTTCGAACGGAAGATGCTTCAGACGCTCGATTGCGCTGGCGGGAGAGAGTTCCCCAGCATGCACGGATTCCAGAATTTTCAGTAATTCCTGCTGATTCATATTGTTCTTGGCCTGCGAATTCTATCACTGCTGGGGATGAAGGCCTCAACTTGACTTGGATTTAGGCCGCTGAGAGACTGAACTCATTCGCACGGAAACATGGCTGAACAGCAAAATCAGACTGTAATCGTGGGTGTGACCGGAGCGAGCGGAGCTGTGCTAGCTCAAAAAGCACTGGCGCTGCTGGAAGCCGATGCGCGCGTCGAGCGCATCCATCTGGTGGTCACCGAAGCAGGTCAACGCCTATTTGCGGAGGAGCTGGGGATTTCGAGCGGCGACTTGAAGCAACTGCCAGCGCGCATTCTTGGCAGCGCGCCAACGAAAACTGAAATTCTGCCCAATAAGGATGTCGGAGCGTCCATCGCGTCAGGGAGTTATGCGGTAGATGCGATGGTGGTAATTCCTTGTTCGATGGGAACGCTGGGCTCGATCGCTGCGGGAACGAGCGAAGACCTGGTGTCGCGCGCCGCGGACGTGATGCTCAAGGAAGGCCGGAAACTGGTATTGTGCGTGCGGGACACGCCCTTTAACCGGATTCACCTCGAAAATATGCTGCGCGCACAGCAAGCGGGAGCGGTGATCATGCCGGCCGTTCCGGCGTTTTACCACCACCCAAAAACAATTGAGGACGTTGTGACGCAGTACGTGTGCCGCGTGCTGGCGCAGATCGGTTTGCCGCAGGAACAGATGTACCGCTGGGAAGGTTCTCAGCCACCGAAAAAGGCAGGAGCGTAGATTCGATATGGCCGGGCGGATTCGCACAATCCTGGAAATGATCAAGTTTGAACACTCGGTGTTTGCGCTGCCGTTCGCGCTGACGGGTGCTTTGCTGGCCGCGCGCGCGAACTATCATGCGTGGCCTTCGCTGCGGCAGATCGTGTGGATCATCGTGGCCATGGTGTCGGCCCGCAGCGCGGCGATGACCATCAACCGGATCGCTGATTTACGCTACGACAAGGAAAATCCGCGGACGAAACAGCGAGCGCTGGCGACAGGCGCGCTGGCGGTCGGATTCGCATGGCTGTTCACGCTGGCGGCGGTGGCGCTATTTTTTGTGGCGGCGTGGCGATTGAATCTGCTTGCGTTGAAGTTGGCACCCCTGGCAATTGCCATTTTGTTTTTCTATTCGTTCACGAAGCGCTTCACAAACTGGTCGCACCTGTTTCTGGGATTTGCGCTGGGGATTTCCCCCGCAGCGGCGTGGATCGCGATCACCGGGAGCCTCGACTTGCGGATGCTGATTTTGTGCGGGGCGGTGACGCTCTGGGTAGGCGGATTCGATGTGCTCTACGCGTGCCAGGATTTGGAGTACGACAAGCAGGCTAACCTTTTTTCTGTGCCTAAAAAATTCGGAATTGCCAACGCGCTGACGATCGCTCGCCTGATGCATTTGGGAGTGATCGCGCTGCTTGCGTGGCTGGCGCTGAGTTTTGGGCTGCCCTGGCCCGCGTGGGTGGGAATCTTGGTTGTGGCGCTGCTGTTGGGTTACGAGCATTCGCTGGTGAAGGCGAATGACTTGAGCAAGCTGGACGCTGCGTTTTTCACGGTGAACGGCTATATTAGTGTGCTGTTCCTACTGTTCTGGGGAGCGGCTGCTGCGGTTTGGCGGGTTTGAATTTTTTGGCGGACTTGAAATGAACGAACTGACCCTTACTGATCAAAGGCTGAAGCCAATCGCCGAAAAGGTGCTGGCGGGCGAACGTCTGTCCATGGACGATGGCATTCTGCTGTACCGGTCGCCGGACCTGCTGGCGGTGGGCTGGCTGGCGAATCATGTGCGGGAGAAAAAGCACGGCAACGTGACGTATTACAACGTCAACCGGCACATCAATCCCACTAACGTCTGCGTGGCGCACTGCAAACTTTGCGCTTTTGGGCGCGATCCGGATGCCCCTGGAGCGTACAACTTTGCGCTGGAGGAGATTTACCAGCGAGCGGAGCAGGGCGCGCGCGAAGGCGCGTTGGAATTTCACATCGTCGGCGGTCTGCATCCTGACTTGCCCTTTGAATATTTTCTGGAAATGATGCGCGGGCTGAAGCAGCGCTGTCCCGGCGTGCATTTGAAGGCCTTCACGATGGTGGAGGTGGGATACTTCGCGCGCATCGCGAAATTGTCCGTGAAAGATGTGCTACTCAAGCTGAAAGAAGCCGGCGTGGATTCGCTTCCTGGCGGCGGCGCTGAAATTTTTCATCCGCGGGTGCGCAAGATTATTTGCGACCACAAGGTGAGCGGCCAAATGTGGCTGAGCATTGCGCGGCAGGCGCATGAGGTCGGGTTGCGCTCGAACGCGACGATGCTGTACGGCCACGTGGAAACCGAAGAAGAGCGCGTGGATCACTTGCTCAGGCTGCGCGAACTGCAGGACATTACGCACGGGTTCGTTGCGTTCATCCCGCTGGCGTTTCACCCCGAAAACACGGCGCTCTCGCGTATTCCTAAGCCCACAGGTTATGACGACTTGCGGAACATCGCGGCGGCGCGCCTGCTGCTGGATAATTTTGAGCACATCAAAGCCTACTGGATCATGCTGTCGCCGAGCATCGCACAAATTGCGCTGCGGTTTGGCGCGAATGATTTGGATGGCACGGTTGTCGAAGAGAAGATCTATCACGACGCGGGCGCGGTGACTTCGCAATTCACGCCGCGCAATGAACTGGAACGGCTGATACGCGCCGCCGGGCGCGTCCCGGTCGAGCGCGATACGCTCTACAATCCGGTGGACCGCTCGAAGATGCCGCCGCTGCCGCCTCCCGTGCGGACAGACCTGGTTTCGCTGACGCTGAACGTCTGACGATGTCGTGCTATTCATGACCGTTTAATCGATCGAATTGGTGGCAGCCCTCTGCTCGCTCATTCTCGCAAGGGGTAAACTGAGCCAGGTCATCTGAATGGATCTTTCTGGAGGTTCTCATGGCTTGCCGAAAGTTTCTTTTATTCGCCGGAGTGGCGCTGAGCGCAGGCATTACGGCGAGCGCGCAGACTGTCACGCCGACGCCGGAGGCCGGCATTACTCCGTCCACGATTGTGCTTTACCGCGACGATGTGCTTCCCGGTAAGGATGCCGCCTATCAACGGACCGAGCAGGAAATCGCGAACGCCTACGTCAAAGCCAAGATTCCCGCTTACTGGCTGGCCCTGCAATCCATTACCAGTTCCTCCAACGTGCTGTACTTTGACGGGTTCGATTCTTTCGCGGCCGTGGACGAGACGGGGGCGACGTTGGCACAGAGCTTGGAAGCGAATCCGGAAATTGCCGCGCTGCAGCAAAAACTGCAAGAGAATATTGCGTCCAGCAGAACGGTTCTTGGCTATCGCCGCGACGACATGAGCTTTCGTTTAAATCGAATTGACCTCTCGGCAGCAAGGTACGTGCGAGTTTCGATCGTGGAGGTGCGTCCAGGTTATGAGGAAGAGTTCATTGAGGCGATGCGAGCGCGCGTCCGGCTGTTCGAGACAAATGATATCGATCGTCCCTGGATGATTTACGAAGTCCATTCCGGACTGCCACTTCCCACGTTCATCGAATTCCACCCCATGGATTCGCTCGGGGAAATTGACGACATCCTGGACCGCACAAAAAAGGGGCGGCATCCCGCATTGGAATCCCGCACGGTGCCTCCGCAGAAATGGATGAAGGAAACGGCATTGAGCATCAGCGTGGAGATTTACGGCGTAAATCTTTCGATTAGCCATTTGGCGCCTCCAGCCGCCGCAGCCGACTTGCCTGTTAGGGAGCGAAAAGGGCTTGCGAGTGGCTTCGAAGCTCGATTCGTCAATCGCAATATACCCATTGAGAAGAACCCTGAATCCAATGGGCTGGTTTCCAATCAGAAGAAAGACTAGAGGGGGATTCATGCAACGCAAAGCTTCAGCTGTATGGCAAGGCGGGTTGAAAGACGGCAAGGGATCACTGACAACGGATAGCGGCGTTCTAAAACAGACGCAGTATTCGTTTAGCACGCGCTTTGAGAATGGCGTGGGTACGAATCCGGAAGAATTGCTCGCTGCAGCCCATGCGGGATGCTTCACAATGGCTCTTTCCGGTCAATTGGGGAATGCGGGGATGACGGCCACGCGACTGGAAACCACCGCGACCATTTCACTGGAAAAAGTTGGCGAAGGATTTTCCATCACAAAAAGCCATCTCGACCTGGTGGCAACTATTCCCGGGGCCGACAAAGCCAAATTTGACGCGGCAGTGAAAGCCGCGGAAACGGGCTGCCCGGTATCGAAACTGTATAAGGCAGAAATCAGCGTCAGCGCGCGCCTCAATTCCTGAGGAAATGAAAAGTTAGCGCGGGAACGAAAACACCAATACAATGCAGCATATGATTCCATCTCCGGGTGCATTTGCTCTAGGTGTAGCTATCTTTCTAATCGTCGTGTGGGACGCCTTCGAGGCGGTGATTCTGCCGCGCAGGGTCACGCGGCGGTTCAGGCTGACGCGGCTTTTTTTCAAGACCACGTGGCGCGCCTGGAAGATCGCAATGTGGGCCATTCCTTCTCGAAAGAGGCGCGAGACGATGCTCGGCTTCTATGGTCCAATCTCTTTGCTCATCCTCGTCGGCGTCTGGGCCATCGGCTTGGTTTTCAGCTTCGGATTGATGCAATATGGAACGGGTTCAGCGGTCGTCATCAGCGGCAGCCAACCCGGATTTCTCGTCGATCTTTATCTGAGCGGAACAACATTCTTTACGTTGGGTCTTGGCGACGTGATACCCCGCTCCGGCCTCGCGCGGTTCCTGGTAGTTACCGAAGCAGGCTTTGGATTTGGCTTTCTCGCCGCGATCATCGGTTATCTTCCCTTCATCTACGGTTCATTTTCTAAACGCGAGGTGAATATCTCGCTGCTGGACGCGCGCGCGGGTACTCCTCCCACGGCAGCGGAGTTGCTGCGCCGCCACGCTTACCCACGCGGGGACGAAGCGTTGCGCTCCCTACTTAAAGATTGGGAAACATGGGCCGCCGAGCTCATGGAGAGCCACCTCTCCTATCCGGTTCTGGCCTACTTCCGCTCTCAGCATGACAACCAATCCTGGATTGCAGCGCTTACGGCGATTCTGGACACTTGCGCTTTGCTGAAGGTCGGAATCAAGGACGCTTGCGAGAGGCAGGCGGAACTTACTTTCGCAATTGCGCGGCACGCTGCTGTGGATTTGTCGCAAGTTTTCAAAACTCCTCCAATCACGCCGCCTGAAAACCGTTTGTCACCCGAAGACCTTGCGCGCATTCGGAAAATGCTCGCCCAGAATGGGCTGAAGCTTCGCGAAGGCCCCGAAGCGGACACTGAGCTGCTGGAATTGCGCAAAATGTATGAACCCTATCTTTACGCGCTTGCCTCCTACTTAAAGCTTTCCATGCCACCCTGGATTCCCGCAGCACAGAGCAAAGACAATTGGCAAACGACGGCTTGGGGGCGCCTCTCGGGCATCACCGAAAAAGAACCTGCCACCATCGGGGCAGACGACCACTTCTGAACAAAGCTGCCGCCCTTGGGAGTCGAATCTGTGTAAAATGAGGACTTCCTAGAAAGCGCAACGTACAGAACAGCAGCGATTCAATCAGAATTTCTGATTTCGGAGGAAAGCGTTCGATGAGAGCCATTCTCGTAAAGGAGTTCGGCGGTCCTGAAGTTCTCAAACTAGAGGAAGTCAAGACGCCGAGAGCTGGAACTGGACAACTGCTCGTGCGGGTTCATGCGGCTGGCGTCAATCCTTATGACACTTACATGCGCGCCGGAGCCTACGCCGTCAAGCCCCCGCTTCCCTACACACCTGGATCGGACGCCGCAGGCGTTGTCGAAATCGTGGGCAATGGCGTGACGAAATTCAAGCATGGCGATCGCGTGTACACGGCGAAAACCGTCAGCGGCGCGTACGCCGAATTTGCTCTCGTTCTGGAAGACCAGATCCACAAGCTCCCAGACAAAATTAATTTCAGGCAGGGTGCAGGCGTTTGGGTCCCCTATGGAACTGCTTATCACGCGCTCCATTTTTCTGCCGATGCCCGGGCGGGCGAGACCGTGCTCGTTCACGGCGCGAGCGGCGGCGTTGGCACGGCCACGGTTCAGATGGCAAAGGCCATGGGACTTACGGTCTTCGGCACAGCAGGCTCAGAGAAGGGACTCGCCCTGGTGCAGCGAGAAGGCGCTGACGAAGTGTTCGATCACACCAAGCCAACCTACCTGGATCAAATCGTAAAAGCCACTGGAGGCAAAGGAGTGGACATCGTCCTCGAAATGCTGGCTAACGTGAATTTGGCCAACGATACTCGGCTAATTGGACAGCGTGGCCGCGTTATCGTCATTGGCAATCGAGGTGAAGTCACGATCAATGCGCGTGAATTGATGGGCCGCCGCGCATCCATTTGCGGCTTTACTTTGTGGGGCATTTCTCCTCAGGAAGAGGCGGAGATTCATGCAGGAATCTGCGCCGGAATGGAGAACGGCACGCTCCGCCCAATCATTGGCAAGGAGTTTCCTCTCGAAGAAGCAACCCGCGCTCACTTGGATATTCTCGAACCCGGAGCCGCGGGAAAAATTGTTCTGATTCCCTGAGGAGCTTTGGAAAAAAGTGTCGAGGGACGCCCTGGTCAGGCAGATTTCACCCTTCTCGAGGTTATGCCTTATAATTGCGGTTCACTGACTCTAACCCGAAGAGCCTAAACGATCACTGAATCCATTTCAGATATGTACACCTCTCATTTAGCACTGGCATCTCTCGCGGCGCAGAACGCCATCAGTCAGTATTGGCACAAGATTACGGACAGGACTTTTGCAGGCATCTATCACGCCAATGCATTCGATTTGGCCATGATGATTCCCTACTTCATCGTGCTTTTCGTGCTGGCTCTTTACGGGTTGCACCGCTACTGGCTGGTCTACGATTATTTTATGTATTCAAAAAATGTTCCGCCCGCGCCGCCACCTGTGCAGAATTGGCCGCGCGTTACGATCCAGCTTCCAATTTTCAATGAGCGTTATGTCATCGAACGTCTTGTGGATGCAGTCTCGCGATTCGACTACCCCGCCGAACTCTTGGACGTGCAAGTGCTTGACGATTCCACTGACGAAACTCGCGCCATTGCACGCGCTTGCGTCGAACGCCATGCCGTTCAGGGGATGCCCATCGCCTACATCCATCGCGCCAATCGCGAGGGTTACAAGGCAGGCGCGCTTGAAAACGGCCTGAAGACGGCGAAAGGTCAATTCATCGCGATCTTCGACGCGGATTTCATGCCTGAGCCCGATTTTCTGCGGCTCACGATTCCCTACTTCATGAATCCCGATGGTGGGGACGGAATTGGCATGGTGCAGACGCGGTGGACCTATTTGAACAGCGACTACTCGCTGCTCACGAATGTGGAAACGATTCTGCTCGACGGCCACTTCGTGGTGGAACACGGCGCGCGTTCACGTCGCGGCACATTTTTCAATTTCAACGGCACCGCCGGCGTGTGGCGTCGCAAAGCCATCGACGATGCCGGCGGCTGGGAGCACGACACGCTCACCGAAGACACCGACCTGTCCTACCGCTCGCAGCTCAAAGGCTGGAAGTTTCTCTATCTGCCGCAGATCGAGTGCGCTTCCGAATTGCCCGTGGACATGAACGGTTTCAAAGCGCAGCAAGCGCGCTGGGCCAAAGGCTTGATGCAGACGGCGAAGAAAATCCTGCCGAAAGTTATTAAATCCGATGCGCCATGGCACGTCAAAGCCGAAGCATTTTTCCATCTGACGGCAAACATCAGCTATCCGCTGATGGTGCTGCTCTCCACGATGCTGCTGCCGGCGATGATTGTCCGTTTCTATCAGGGGTGGCTCCAGATGCTGCTGATTGACCTGCCGCTCTTCCTCGCTTCGACCTGCTCGATCTCAAGTTTCTATCTGGTTTCACAGCGCGAACTCCATCCCAAGACTTGGTGGCGCACATTTCTCTATCTGCCTTTTGTGATGGCCACGGGAATCGGAATTTCCGTTCGCAACGCCCAAGCCGTAATCGAAGCCATCATCGGAAAGAAAAGCGAATTTGCGCGCACTCCGAAATTTAGGATTGAAGGCAAGCAGGGAACTTTCGCGAAGAAATCTTACAGGAATAAAGCCGGCTGGATGCCGTACGCCGAAGTGTTGCTGGGATTGTATTTCTCGCTGACAATCGTTTACGCCATTTCCAACGAAAATTATGCGACCGTGCCATTTCTTTTGCTGTTTGTCTGGGGCTACCTCTACACTGGCTTCATGTCGCTTTCTCAAACCTATTTCGCTCATCTCCGCTTCGGCGTCAACGCCCCCGAAATGCGCCCCGCTACTTCCGGAGCTCCAGGTTTCTAGATACAAAGCGAACAGTCCGGGGGATATCAGTTGCGCTGGCCGCCGCAAGGGAGAACAATTGTGTCTGGTAGGCAACTCCATGAAGCGTTTTTTTGCCTCTCGTTCCACGCTCGAAGAACTGGCAAACACAATCACGCACGGCGTCGGCCTGGCCCTGAGTGTTCTTGGTTTCGTGATTTTGCTCACGCTGGCTGTCTTGCGCGGTGGTGCTTGGACCATTGCCGCTTGCTCCATTTATGGTTCCACCCTGGTTTGCCTCTATGCCGCTTCCACGCTGTACCATGGAGTTTTTTCGCCCCGCCTGAAGCACGCTCTTCATATTTTTGACCACTGCGCAATCTACTTGTTGATTGCCGGCACCTACACCCCATTCCTGCTCGTCAATTTGCGCGGTGGCTGGGGCTGGTCGCTATTCGGGGTTGTCTGGGGACTGGCTCTGGCCGGAATTCTGTTCAAGCTCTGGTTCGTCGAACACTTTCCCATTCTTTCCACTTCTTTTTACATTCTCATGGGCTGGCTCGGACTGATCGCTGCGAAGCCCATTTTCACCCACGTCCCCGCGAGGGGTGTGCTGTGGATTTGTATCGGCGGCATCATGTACACGATCGGTGTGATTTTCTATGCATCCAAGAAGATTCCTTTTAGTCATGTCATCTGGCATCTTTTTGTCATGGCCGGCAGCGCTTGCCACTATGCGGCTATTCTGCTCTCGGTTTTTCAGCCGGATAAGACCTAACCCGTACGAATTTCAATCGCGATAAGGGAAAGGTGCGACAAGTGGCATACCGTCCGGAGTGCTTTATTTGAGCGAGACCCAATTCAGAAATGGTGCAATTGAATTACATGCCGTAGCATCTGGCCCGCAGGACGGCCCTGTAGTGGTGCTGCTCCATGGCTTCCCTGAGTTTTGGTATTCTTGGCACAAGCAGATTGAACCACTGGCAACGGCAGGATTCCGTGTCATCGTTCCCGATCAGCGTGGATACAATCTGAGCAGCAAGCCGCGCGGAGTCGCCTCCTATTCCTTGCCAAAACTTGTCGCCGATGTGATTGCCCTTGCAGACCAGCTGGGTCAGCAAAACATCTTCCTCGCCGGGCATGATTGGGGAGCGATGGTGGCGTGGAGCGCAGCCATCCTGCATCCGGAGCGCATCGCAAAGCTCGCCGTCTTGAACGTGCCTCACCCTTCCGTCATGCGCCGATACTTAATGACACAGCTTCGTCAATTGCTGCGGAGCTGGTACATGTTTTTCTTTCAGCTTCCCTGGCTCCCGGAACTAGTATTTTCCGCGTTCAACTTCCGTATCGGCACGCGATCTTTGGTCAGTTCGAGCCGCGCGGGCACTTTTACTCAAGAAGACCTCGATCAATATCGCGCGGCGTGGTCGCAACCTGGCGCTCTCACCGCTATGATCAACTGGTACCGCGCGTTGCTTCGGGCTCCAGCCAGGTTTTCCAACCCCACGGTGACTGCCCCCACGCGCATCATCTGGGGCGAACGCGACCGCTTCTTGCTCGCCGAAATGGCTCACGACAGTCTTAAGTATTGCGCAAACGTCGAACTCTTCACTATTGCTGATGCCACGCACTGGGTGCAGCACGAAGAGCCTGCCCGCGTTTCCGAGCTCCTAATCGAGTTTTTCCAAAAATGAGCGCACAGACTTCCGCCCCCACAAATTTGTCCGCTGCGGAACGCGGCTCCCTTCGGATACAATCACCTACTCCATTAAAGTGAATCATAACTTAGCGCAAACGAGGTGAATCATGAGCGGTTACGCGGATCTGAGCCGGAAGCATATTGCCCAATTTTTTCTAGGACGAGGTTTACCAGCGCTCCTCGGAATTCTCTGTGTTGCTACGACTTCTCCCGCTCAGGAACGCCGCGAGCGCGAACCGAATGCCGTCTACGCCGAGCGACGCGCAAAGCTTGCGTCGCAGCTCGACGCTCCCGTCATTTTGCAGGGCCTCACGGGGCGCGAAGAGTCTTCGCAAATCTACGTCTTCGCTCAAGAAGAAAGCTTCTATTACCTCACCGGCCACAACGAAGAAGGCGCCGCACTCATCCTTATTCCTGCGCCGAACGCCGGCGTACCATCAAAAGACGCTTGGGATGGTCCGCGCGAGATTCTGTTTCTACCGGAAAAGAATCCGCGCATGGAAAAATGGAATGGCGTGCGCCTCTCTCCCACCGACAATGGCATTTCTGAAACTACAGGATTCGCGGCCGTGAAATCTGTCGCGGAGATGCAGGGGACTGTTGAGAAGCTCGCTAAGCTGTATCCGGAGATGTCCACCATTCTTCCGTATCAGAAAGAACTCGGAGGCTATCCCCACGAAAAAGAAACGCTGGACTGGCTCAAGCAGACTGCTCCCCAAGTCAAGTGGAAGGACATCCGCAACCAGATTGCGTCGGCTCGCCTGATCAAATCTCCAAGCGAGCTCGTGCTCCTCCAGAAGGCGGTCGACCTTTCCCTCGACGCCCATTTTGCCGCCATGAAAATGATGCGCCCCGGGCTAATGGAGTATCAGGTCGCCTCGAAGATGGTTGAAGTCCACGCCATGGGCGGGTCAGAAAATGAAGCCTACAGACC
>Ga0075017_100001881_pt1 | contig 12985 bp, 11 predicted proteins | sample AleBraG_ABR_2012_FD_71475 | JGI IMG/M metagenome (GOLD analysis project Ga0075017, IMG submission 71475) | Freshwater sediment microbial communities in response to fracking from Pennsylvania, USA - Alex Branch Run_MetaG_ABR_2012 | ecosystem: Environmental > Aquatic > Freshwater > Creek >...
CGCTCGATGGTCAGCCGCTCGATCGCGTCCGCTTTGCGCAACGTCGCATTCGTTTCCCCGTCAGTCACATACGGACCGAACCGCCCGTCTTTGACGACAACAGGCAAGCCGGTGCCGGGGTCGACTCCGAGTTCACGCAGCGGAGGCGCAGCGGCCGCTCCGCCACGCCCGCGTGGTTTCGGCTGCGCGAACAAAGCGACGGCCTCGTCAAGTGTCACGGTGAAGAGCGCTGACTCCGATGTCAGGGACCGGGAGTCGGTGCCCTTCTTGATGTACGGACCGTACCGGCCGTTCTGCGCCGTGATCTCCACTCCGTCGGACGGGTCGAGACCGACCACCCTGGGGAGCGTCAACAGCTTGACCGCATCGTCAAGGGTGACCGTGTCCAGGGACATGTCTTTGAACAGCGACGCGGTGCGCGGCTTGGCCGACTTGGGTGCGTCCTCGGGCAACACTTCGGTGACGTACGGACCGAACCTGCCGACCTTGGCCACGAGGGGCAGGTTCGTGCTCGGGTCGTTGCCCAGCTGCCGGTCTCCGGACGGTTGAGCGAGCATCTCTTCGGCCCTGGCCACGGTCAACTCGTCCGGCGCCATGTCGTCGGGAACGCTGGCCCGCTCGACTGCACCGTCACGGTCCGGATCCTGACCGTTGGCGAGCGGCGCCTCGCGCTCCAGGTAGGGCCCGTAGCGGCCGACGCGCAACACGATTCCGTTGCCGATCGGGATCGAGTTGATCGCCCGCGCATCGATCTCGCCCAGGCCGCCCACCATCGGGTGCAGGCCGGTGAAGTCGGCACCGTCGCCGCCGTAGTAGAAGTTGCGAAGGGTGTCCTCCCGCTCGGCGCTCCCGCCGGCCACGGCGTCGAGGACTTCCTCCATCCGCGCTGTGAAGTCGTAGTCGATGAGCTCGCCGAAATGCTTCTCCAGCAACGTGATCACGGAAAACGCGAGAAAAGACGGGACCAGGGCACCGCCGCGCTTCCACACATAGCCGCGGTCGAGGATCGTGCCCATGATCGATGCGTACGTCGACGGGCGACCGATCCCGCGCTCTTCAAGGGCACGGACCAACGTTGCTTCGGTGTAGCGCGCGGGCGGCTGAGTCGAATGCCCTTCTGCGTCCAGCCCCAGCAGGGTCAGCGAGTCACCCTCGTGCAGTTGCGGCAGCCGGCGCTCGTCGCCATCGACGCTGTCGTCCTCGTCGCGACCTTCTTCGTAGGCCGCCAGGAAGCCGCGATGGGTGATCACAGTGCCGGAAGCCGAGAACTCCGCGTCCCTGCCGTCGGATGCGGTCGCACCTAGCCGCACGGTCACCGTGAACCCGCGAGCATCGGCCATCTGGGAGGCGACCGCCCGCTTCCAGATCAGGTCGTACAGGGCGAGCTCGTCGCGGGACAACCCGGCGGCCAACTCGCCCGGGGTGCGGAATACGTCACCCGAAGGCCGGATGGCTTCGTGTGCCTCCTGCGCGTTCTTGACCTTCCGGGTGTACTGCCGCGGGGTATCCGCGACAGTGTCGGCGCCGAAGATCGTCCTGGCGGCTTCGCGCGCGGCCGCAACCGCGGACTCGGCCAGCGAAGTCGAGTCGGTGCGCATGTAGGTGATGTAGCCGTTCTCGTAGAGGCGCTGAGCAACCCGCATCGTGGTCTGGGAGGAGAACCGAAGCTTGCGGCTCGCCTCCTGCTGCAGCGTCGACGTCATGAACGGCGCCGCCGGTGACCGCCGGTAGGGCTTTTCCTCGACTGATCGGACAGCGAACGGGGCGGATTCCAAACCCGCGGCGAGCGACCTGGCGCTCGCTTCGTCCAACGCCACCGCCGACTGGCCCGAGCCACGCCCCGGGAGCAACTGACCCGACGAAGAGAAGTCCCGGCCGGTCGCGACACGCGCGCCGTCGACCGCGACGAGCCGCGCGTTGAACGAGCCCGGGTCGAGCGTCGCTTGCAGATCCCAGTACCCGGCCTGGACGAACGCGATCCGCTCGCGTTCCCGTTCGACGACCAGGCGGGTCGCCACCGATTGGACCCGCCCTGCGGACAGGCCCTGCATGATCTTCTTCCACAGGACGGGGCTGACCTCGTACCCGTACAGGCGGTCGATGATCCGTCTGGTCTCCTGCGCATCGACGAGTCTCAGGTCGAGGTCGCGCGTGTTGCCGACAGCAGCCTGGATGGCATCGCGGGTGATCTCGTGAAACACCATCCGGCGGACCGGAACCTTCGGCTTCAGCACTTCGAGCAGGTGCCATGCGATGGCTTCGCCCTCGCGGTCTTCGTCAGTGGCCAGGAACAGTTCGTCCGCCTGGCCGAGTTCGCGCTTGAGCTCGGCGACCTTGGAGCGCTTGTCGGGATCGACGACGTACAGCGGCTCGAAGCCGTGTTCCACGTCGACGCCTAGCCGGGCCCACGGCTGACCCTTCTGAGCGGCGGGGATGTCCGCTGCGCGGTTCGGGAGGTCGCGAATGTGCCCGACGCTCGCCTCGACCGTGTAGCCCGAGCCGAGGTAGCCCTTGATCGTCTTGGCCTTGGCCGGACTCTCGACGATCACGAGCCGCCTGCGAGCAGCGCCGCCGCCAGTCTGCGCGCCGGTGCCGTCGTCGCCGCTGTCACCCAAGGCTTTGCCTCGGCCCCCTGCTCGGGTCGTCACTGCTCGCCCACTCCCCGCCGCGGCGGCTGCCCGCCAGGGCTCAGACCGTTGTGGTCTCTACGGGTACTTCGCCGACCGCGATCGGCCGGCGCTTCGATATGACGATCGCTCCCACCACGATCGCCACCGCGACCAGCGCGATGAGCACGCGTGCCGCAGTGTGTCCCTGAAGCGTCAAAGACACCACCGCCGGCGCCACGAGCAACGCGACCAGGTTCATCACCTTGATCAGGGGGTTGATCGAGGGACCCGCCGTGTCCTTGAACGGGTCGCCGACGGTGTCGCCGATCACGGTGGCCGCGTGGGCCTCAGAGCCCTTGCCGCCGAAGTTGCCGTCCTCAACATACTTCTTGGCGTTGTCCCAGGCCCCACCGGAGTTCGACAGGAAGATCGCCATCAGCAGTCCGGTCGCGATGGTGCCGGCGAGGTAGGCGCCGAGCGCTCCGACGCCCAGCCCGAAGCCGACCGCGATCGGAGTCAGGACCGCAAGCAGACCCGGAGTGGCCAGTTCGCGGAGCGAATCCCTAGTCACGATGTCCACCACGCGGCCGTACTCCGGACGCTCCGTACCCTCCATGATCCCCGGGTGCTCGCGGAACTGGCGCCGCACCTCGAAGATCACCGCACCGGCTGCGCGCGAGACCGCGTTGATCGCGAGTCCGGAGAACAGGAACACCACTGCCGCGCCGATCAGCATGCCGACCAGGTTCTGCGGGTTGGCGATGTCCAGGATCCCGAGGTACTGCAGGACGGCTTGCCGTCCGGGTTGGACGATCGGGCCCTTGACGGTCGCGACGGCCGAGCCGATGTTGTCGCGGAACGCCCCGAAAAGCGCCGTCGCGGCGAGCACTGCCGTGGCGATCGCGATTCCCTTGGTGATCGCCTTGGTGGTGTTGCCGACCGCGTCGAGTTTGGTCAGGACGACCGCGCCTTCGCCCACGACGTCGCCCGACATCTCGGCGATCCCCTGCGCGTTGTCCGAAACCGGACCGAACGTGTCCATCGAGACGATGACGCCCACCGTGGTGAGCAGGCCGGTACCGGCAAGCGCGATGGCGAACAGCTCCAGCGTCGGCGACCCAGCCCCGAGCAGGAACGCGCCGTACAGGGCCGCTCCGACCAGCAGAGCCGAGTAGACAGCGGACTCCAGCCCGACGCTTACGCCGGCCAGGATGACAGTGGCGGGACCGGTCAGCGACGACTTCGCGACATCGTCCACCGGGCGGCGATTCGTCTCGGTGAAGTAACCGGTCAGCTGCTGGATGGCGGCGGCCAGCACGATGCCGATCAGGACGGCGAGAATGGCGTACAGCCGCACGTTGAACGAGGCGGGGTTCGTGAGCTCGAGGTTCTGCACGATGACGCCGTGCAACGTCGTCACATGCGCCGGCAGCAGCGTGAAGACGGCGATGACGACGAGGACCGCCGACACGATCGCCGAGATGAAGAACCCTCTGTTGATCGCCGTCATGCCGGAACGGTCGCTCGCGCGGGGCGCGACAGCGAAGATGCCGATGACCGCGGTGACGACGCCGATCGCCGGGACGATGAGCGGGAACACCAATCCGAGGTCGCCGAACGCTGCCTTGCCCAGGATGAGGGCTGCGACCAACGTCACTGCATACGACTCGAAGAGGTCGGCCGCCATACCTGCGCAGTCGCCGACGTTGTCGCCGACGTTGTCGGCGATCGTCGCGGCGTTGCGGGGGTCGTCCTCGGGAATCCCCTTCTCGACCTTGCCCACGAGGTCGGCGCCGACGTCGGCAGCCTTCGTGAAGATGCCGCCGCCGACACGCATGAACATGGCCAGCATTGCGGCACCGAATCCGAAGCCTTCCAGCACGGTCGGCGCATTTCCCTTGTAGAGCAGGACGACGACCGACGCACCGAACAGACCCAGGCCGACGGTGAACATGCCGGCGACGCCTCCGGTGCGGAACGCGATCCGCATCGACTTCTGCTCGCCGCCCTCGCGGGCGGCGGCCGCGACCCGCACGTTCCCTCGCACGGCGAGCCACATCCCGGTGTATCCGGTTAGGGCCGAGAATGCGGCGCCGACGAGGAAGAAGACGGACCGGCCGATCTTCTCCGACGTCGTGTCCGCCGGAAGCGCGAACAGCAGGAAGAAGACGACGACCGCGAAGACGCTGAGCGTCTTGAACTGGCGAGCGAGGTAGGCGGAAGCACCCTCTTGGATGGCGACTGCGATCTCGCGCATCCGATCGGTGCCCTCGTCCGCGGCCAGCACCTCCCGCACCAGGACGGCAGCGACACCGAGCGCACCGAGCGCGATGACGGCAACGACGAAGACGTAGGCGAGGTGGCTTCCGGAAACCGAGATGGACCCACTCGCGGCAGCGAGCGCGCTCAACGACATCCGTCCTCCTGTGTCAGGACGCCGGGCCAGTGCCCAGCTGTGGCGGCGCGAAAGCAGGGGCGCGTGAGGTACCCGCACCTGACTGCCCGGCGCGGGCGGAGTCTACGCAGACGTGATCGGCGTGCCAAAGGCGGAGGGGTCGATCCGCCGTTGATCAACCACCGGCCACACCATCCGGACGGTCGAGCCGTCCGACCCTGTGGTGATCTCCACATCGTCCACGAGACCCCCGATCACCGCCAGGTCCACCCCCGGCGGGAGAAGGTCTTCGATCGAGTCCGCGCCGTCGTCCAGATAGTCATCGACGCTCGGTCGGACCCCATGGTCGAGCGCACCGGAATCCATCGATTCGGTGCCGGAGGACGAAACCGCCCGAAGCGCTACCTGACCGGTCCCCATGTCTCCCCGGGCGTCCGCCTCGCCGGCCACGTCGACCACCTCGGCCACGAAACGGCCGTCGCCGTCGGTCATCCTGACCAGTACGGGCACCGGCGAATGTGCCGCACGGTGGCGTCCGACCGCTCTGGAAGCCGCCTCGCCGACGGCGAGCCGGACTTCGTCGAGCGTCTCGTCGTCGACTCCGGCGCGGCGTGCCAGCGATACCGCGACCAGGCGTGCGGTTCGAACGTGCTCCGGGAGAGCGGTGAACCGCAGCTCGACGGTCGCCACAGGGAATGCTCCTGTCGTTCCGCGGTGCCCGGTCGGGTTCAGTCGGTCGCCTCGACTGCTTCGGCGACCGTGGCGTGCAGCGGGAACACCTTGGTCAGGCCGGTGATGCGGAAGATCTTGAGGATCCGCTCCTGGGTACACACCAGATGAAGGGAGCCGTCGTGCGCGCGCACCCGCTTGAGGCCGCCGACGAGGACGCCGAGGCCGGTGGAGTCGAGGAACTCCACGTTCTCCATGTCGACCACGAGGTGGTACTTGCCCTCATCGACGAGTTGAACGATCTGCTCGCGCAGTCGAGGCGCGGTGTACACATCGATCTCGCCGGCCACTTCGATCACCGTCTTCGCACCTTCGGTGCGGGTGCCGAGAGATAGGTCCACGATCATCCTCCCGAGCTGTGCTGGGAGCGCTGGCATCCAGCACGAGCTGTCGACTGGCCGGTCCGGGCGATTCAATCACGCCGATACGGCTTCGGCGGAACCGCCGAAGCATGTCACCCGTCGCCCGGTCGTCCTGACAGGGCAGGCAGCAGTCTGGATCGATCGGCGGGGGGAAGCACGCGCTGGCGTTGCGGCCAGCCAGTGTCCGGGCCCGGTGCAACACTGAGCTGGCCGTGACCGCGCCCGTCTACGAACCAGGGCCCGCCTCGCGCGGCCCCTCGCCCGCGAGCGGCGTTCCCGCGCGGACCCCCGACGCCCTCCGGCTTCTCGAACTCCTCCGCAGCCCGGCCCACCGGCGGGGCCGTCTGATGCACGTAGAAGAGGTTCCGGAACGTCCCGGTGTCAGAGCGGCGTGGCCGGACTGGGTGGACCCTGCCGTTCGGTCAGCCTGCCGCTCGGCCGGCGTTCGGATGCCGTGGGCACACCAGGTTGCGGCCGCGGACCTTGCGCGGTCCGGTCGTTCGGTCGTGGTTTCGACCGGTACCGCGTCCGGGAAGTCGCTGGCCTTTCTGCTCCCGGCGCTGACGGCGATCCGGGAGGGCGCGGATCGCGTCGACGGTCGCGGGGCCACCGTCCTTTATCTATCGCCGACCAAGGCGCTCGCCGGCGACCAACTCCGCGTCCTTCGCAAGCTTGAGGTCGAGGGAGTACGAGCGGCGACGTACGACGGTGACACCCCGAACGAGGACCGCGACTGGGTGCGGGCTCACGCGAACTACGTCCTGACCAACCCTGACCTGCTGCACCGGTCGATGCTCCCCGGCCACGCTCGCTGGGCTTCGTTCCTGCGGAACCTGCAGTTCGTTGTCGTGGACGAGTGCCACGTGTACCGGGGCTTGTTCGGTTCGCATGTTTCGGCCGTGCTGCGGCGCCTGCGGCGTCTGTGCGCCAAGTACGGGAGCGACCCGGTATTCGTACTCGCGTCGGCCACAGTGTCCGACCCGGCGAACTCGGCAAGCCGTCTCACCGGCGTCCCGGTCGAGGCAGTTACCGCCGACGCGTCGCCTCGGGGACGCAGCTTGTTCGTCTTCTGGGAACCGCCGCTGACCGAATTCGTCGGCGAGGGCGGTGCGCCGGTGCGCAGGTCGGTTCACGCCGAAGCCGCCGACCTGATGACCGACCTCGTCCTCGACGGCTGCCGGACCTTGACGTTCGTCCGGTCTCGTCGGGGTGCCGAAACCGTGGCTCTGCTCTCGCGCGGGGACCTCGAAGACGTCGCACCAGGTCTCGGACGGACGGTGGCCGCCTACCGCGGCGGATACCTGCCTGAGGAGCGTCGCGAGCTCGAGGTCGGGCTCCAGTCGGGAGCGCTGCTCGGGGTTTCGGCGACGTCCGCCCTCGAGCTCGGCGTCGACGTCAGCGGGCTGGACGCTGTCGTGATGGCCGGTTGGCCAGGAACCAGGGCATCGCTCTGGCAGCAGGCCGGCAGGGCCGGACGAGACCGCCAGGAGGCGCTCGCGGTTCTCATCGCCAGGGACGACCCGCTCGACACCTATCTGATCCACCACCCCGCGGCCATCTTCGGCGCAGCCGTCGAAGCAACCGTTCTCGATCCGTCGAACCCGCACGTGCTGGCCCCGCATCTGGCCGCGGCGGCTGCCGAGATACCGCTGACGGATGCGGACTGGGAGTTATTCGGAGACGCGGCGCCCGGCGTGGTCCACGGCCTCGTCGAACGGGGCCTCTTGCGGCGTCGGCCGGCCGGGGTCTTCTGGACACATCCGGAACGGCCGTCCGGGCTGACCGACCTGCGTGGCGCCGGAGGGCCCGCCGTCCGTGTCGTCGAGGCGTCCACCGGACGGGTCCTGGGCACGGTCGATTCGGGTGCGGCCGACCGGACGGTGCACGCCGGAGCCGTCTACGTGCACCAGGGCGCGACGTTCATGGTGGAGACCCTGGACCTGGAGGACAACGTCGCCCTCGTCCACGCAGCGTCGCCCGACTTCAGTACGTCAGCCCGGGAGATCACCGACATCCGCATCGCCGAGGAAGTCCGTCGCGAGACCTGGGGATCGGCATGCCTCGCATTCGGCGAGGTGGAGGTGACAGCACAGGTGGTCTCGTTCCTGCGCCGCAGGATCGTGTCCGGCGAAGTCCTGGGCGAAGAGCCGCTGACCCTTCCGTCAAGGCATCTGCGGACGAAAGCTGTCTGGTGGACGATTCCCGCGGAGCGGGCTGCCGCGGTCGGCGTCGGCGAGGCGGATCTGGCCGGCGCGGCACATGCCGCCGAGCACGCGTCGATCGGCCTGCTCCCGCTGTTCGCGACATGTGACCGCTGGGACATCGGGGGAGTGTCGACGGCGCTCCATGCGGACACCGCCCTGCCGACCGTCTTCGTCTACGACGGGTGCCCGGGCGGGGCGGGCTTCTCCGAACGAGGCTACGAGCAGGCGGGCCGATGGCTGGCCGCGACAGCGGATGCCATCGCTTCGTGTCGCTGCGAGAACGGTTGCCCGTCCTGCGTGCAGTCACCCAAGTGCGGCAACGGTAACGAGCCGCTCGACAAGGCCGGAGCGGTTCGGCTGCTCAACGAACTCCTGCGGGACCGGCCCTCGACCTGACCCGGACTGTTCCGAGGCCGTCGAGCAGTCCGACCGGCCGCTGCTCGACCAGCACACTCACGACTCCGCTCTTGCCGGCGTCCACCGTGCACTGCGCGAGCTTCGCGTTCTGAGCCTGCACGACCATGCGGGCCGCGGCGCAGCCATCCGAGCCCCTCGCCACCCGTTGCGCGGCCGCGAGGGCAGCGAGGTCTGCAATCGTCGCTGTTCGGTGCCGGCTGATCGCGAACAGGCCGACGACGCCGATGAACAGGCCGGCGCAAGCGACGACCGCCGAACACCCGAGCACCCAGATGGTCGCCGAGCCCTCCTCCGCGGATCCGCCTCGATCGCTCCGCGGCTGCACGCCCCTCACGGCGAAGTCGTCGAGGAAGTGGACTCGTCGAGTGCCACCGAGCTTGCACGCACGGACAGCTGCGGCGCCCAGACTCCGAACGGAGCCGGCAAGGACGCATCCGCGACGACTTCGACGCGCACCAGTTCACCCTCACGCCACACACGCACTGATGCGCCAGTCGGTCCGAATTGCGTGGCGAGGCGTCGTATGACGTCCGCTGGCTCACCTCGCGCGGCGGCGCGTGCGGCGATCCTCGCGGCATCTTGGACCTGCAGCTCCCGGCGGACGACGCCCGCTCCCGCAAAGCAGGCCACCAGCACAAGGCCGAGCACCGGCAATGCGACGGCCGTTTCGGCGGTGACGAACCCACCGTCGTCTTCACGGCGCCCGACCGGTCGTCCCATCAGGACACCAAGCCGAAGCCCCGACTGATCACCCCGCGGATGAGGCCGGCGACTTCGTCGCTGGTGACGATCTTGAACAGGAGTCCGGCGAATGCACAGGCGGCGACCGTGCCGACCGCGTATTCCGCCGTGGACATTCCGTCTTCGCCGCACCCGGCAATTGAAGGAGCGGCGACGTCAGCCCGCGCAAAGTACAACCGAGCGGGTACCGGAGTTGTGTCGGGGCAACGTCGGAACAGAATTTCTGGTGCAGAAGCCGAGTGCACGGAGCGAACCGCCTTTCGCCGGGATCAACCGGCATCGTGGGGCTGGAGAAGACGACTCTCTCCGGAACGGCCTGCGAGCACGCGCACGAGTTCGTGCGCTGTGGATGGGATGAACGGGCGGCGGGACGGTGCACAACGTTCAGCCCGTCCCGAGTGCTTGCCGGCCCAGACCCCAGATCGTCGGGACGATGCCGAGCAGGACGAACGCAGGCAGGTAACACAACCCGATGGGAGCGATCGCCTTGATGGCAACGGCTTGCGCCGCTGCCTCGGCAGCGGCACGCCGGCTCCCGCGAAGGTTCGCGGCCGTTCGTTGCAAAGCTGGAGCGGCCGGTACTCCGGCGTGCGCGCTGCGCGCCAGCGTTCGAGCAACCGGACCAAGGACTGGATCGTTACTGAGCAGCTCCCACACGGCCGCCGGTTCGACACCGAGTTCGATGGTTTCCGCGACGCTCGCCAGCCGCCGGCCGAGTGGGCCCTCGACTGCGCCGGCAACCTGCCGGACCGCGGTCAGCGGGACGGCACCGGCGGCGAGGCTCGTGGCGAGAAGTTCCACGGCGAGCGGGAGATCCGCGTGCATCCGTTCGCGGGTCAAGCGCACGTCGCGCGGCTCCAGCCGCGCGAACCAGTGCCACAAAGCACCAGCAACCGCGGGCCCGGCGACCAGACCGGCGGGCGGACCGACGAGCAAGGCCACGAAGCAACCTGCCAGCGCTGCCGACCAGGCTTTGGCCCGACGTCCGTTGTCCGCGGCGGATTCCGGACGACGCCGTCGATTGGTCGTAGGCGGCAAAAGCCCGGTCAGTCGCTCGCGGGCCGCGCCGCGCGGGTCGCCCAGCGCTACCGCGATGCCGACCAGGATTCCCGCGGCAATTCCGGCGAGTACCGCGACGCGGTCGCTCATGCCATCCGCTCAGCCGCACGCACCAGCGCTGTGGTCCATCGCAGACCGACGTACTGCAAGAGAATTCCGCTTGCGGAACAAAGGATTCCCACGGGTGTGTGCAGGAGCGTTCCCAACGGATCGGCGCCGAGTGCCGTTCCGAGCGCAAGACCCGCAAACGGCAGCATGGCAAGCAGGCGGGCCGTAGCTCGGGGTGCGGCGAGCGCCGCGGCGACCGATTGCCGTTGTAATTCTTCCGCCCGCCCGGTTGCGGCGATCGACTCGATGGTGGTCGCCAGGCTTCCGCCGCTGCTCTCCGCCACTCGCCACGCAGCGGCACACCATGCGAGCACGTGACAGCCGGGCACGACGGCGAGCTGCTGCAGAGTCCGAACCGGATCCGCACCCAAGCCGATTGCCCTGACCGCAGGCGTCATCGCCGTCTTCAGCCGTGGTTCGGTCACTTCGCCTGCAGACCGCTCAATCGCGGTCTCTGCAGCTGCACCGATGCGCAAATGCCCTGCGACCGCGGACGTGAATTCGACGGCAGCCGCGGCAGTCCGATGAGCGTCCGTATGCCGTCGAGCCGCTGAGCGGCCGAACGACGCCAAGGAACGCGCCGTCCGGACGGTGCGGAACCAGCGCGACGGACCGCGCGCGACGGCGTGCTGCGTCGAGGAGAAAGTCGTCACCAGCCGGCGCAGCCGGCCCACCCTCCCGATCGAGCCCGGCCACCGGAGCACTACCGCACAGCCGACCAACAGTCCACAGAAGATGCCTTCGAGTTGCGTCACTCCAGATCGCCGAGTGCCGAGCGCAGTGCCGCTGCACCCGGGCCGTTGTCCGTTCCGCCATCTCGTCGGAATCGCACGGCGACGTCCATCCGGACGACATCGTCGTGCCCGAGCCGGGGAATTGCGATCTCTGACACCCGCCGCGTGCCGTCGTCGTCGCGGACCAGGTGCAGTACAGCGTGGACGCCGGCGCGGAGCTGGGAATGCAATGCAGGTCTGGCCAAACCCGCCGCAAGAGCGAGTGCCTCCAGCCGAGCCGGAACGTCGGCGGCGGAGTTCGCATGGACGGTTCCGAAGCCGCCCTGATGGCCGGTGTTCAATGCTGCGAGGAGGTCGACGACCTCGGCGCCACGTACCTCGCCGACGACCAGCCTGTCCGGACGCATGCGCAAGGCTTGGCGCACGAGCTCGGTCAGCCCGAGTGCGCCGGCCCCCTCGACGTTCGCCGGCCTCGACTCCAGCCGTACGACGTGCGGGTGGCGCGGATGCAGTTCAGCGTTGTCTTCGACACACACGATCCGCTCGCGTGGGTCGACCATTCCCAGAGCGGTCGCGAGAAATGTCGTCTTGCCGCATCCGGTCCCTCCGCTGATCAGTACGGACAACCTGCGATCGAGCATCCGCCGGACCAGCCGCGCACCGCGCGCAGGCAACGTCCGAGCCTCGACCAGTTCGTCCAACGTGAATGCCCGCCGACGTCCGACCCGCAGTGACAGGCAGGTACCCGAGCGCGCGACCGGAGCGAGGATCGCGTGCAACCGAAGCCCGTTGTGCAGCTGGACATCCGCATACGGCGCCGCGTCGTCCAACCGGCGGCCCGCCGACGCCACGAGGCGTTGGGCGAGTCGCCGCAATGAGGGTTCGTCTCGCAACTGGACGTCGGTCCGTTCCAAACCCGACCCGCGATCAACCCAGACCTGATCAGGACCGTGCACGAGAACGTCGGTGACAGCCGGATCCGCCAGCAGCGGCCGCAGTGGGCCGAGCGCGTCGAGCTCGTTGCTGACCGCGCTCACGATTTCGAGCAAGGCGCCCTCGCCGAGCACTCTCCCCTCTGCGTAGACCGCAGCCGCGACCCGCGCGGGCATCGGTGCATCGTCCCGGCTCGCGTCGAGCCGATCGGCCGCAAACCTGGATCGCACCCGGTCCAACAGTTCGGGATCGAGGGTGCTCACGCGGCGGCCGCGCGGTCTGAATCCAGATCCGCCAGGAGTTGGTCCGTCAACTTGGCGAGCGGGCCGCGTCCCCGGCCCGGCGGCTCGCCTCGTTCGAGCGCAGCCGCCAAGCCGGGTTCAGAACGGCATTCCCCCGCGAGTTGAAGGTCAAGGGAACGCGCGACAACGTCCGCGTCCAGATCGCTCGGTGCCGGTCCGCGCACGACGACACGCAAGTCGGCTGTGAGTCCTCTGATCGCAGCCGCGACCCGAGCGCTGGACGCTACGGCCCGGACTTCAGCCGGAAGGACGAGGAACGTCCGATGGGCAACCGCCAAGGCGACTTCGCACGCAGCATCGGGTCTGCGGGGCAGATCGACGACGACGAGGTCCGACCCACGCGCAGCCGCACGCAACACCGCGTCCATCGCGACCCTCGAGATATCCAACAG
>Ga0075017_100001882_pt1 | contig 12983 bp, 9 predicted proteins | sample AleBraG_ABR_2012_FD_71475 | JGI IMG/M metagenome (GOLD analysis project Ga0075017, IMG submission 71475) | Freshwater sediment microbial communities in response to fracking from Pennsylvania, USA - Alex Branch Run_MetaG_ABR_2012 | ecosystem: Environmental > Aquatic > Freshwater > Creek >...
TGCGTAACCAGCGGTCCCGCGCTGCCATCGAACGCATCGGCGGAAAGTTCGAGGGGAGAATCCCCTCGAACTTTCCGCCGATGCGTTCGATGGCAGCGCGGGACCGCTGGTTACGCACGTCGGTGTGAAGGCACACACGGTGCACCTTCCAGGTTTCGAAGGCGTAGGTCAGCATGAGCAGCTTGGCCTCGGTGTTGGCGGCGCTCCGGATCGCAGAACGAGCCAGCCAGCTGTAGCCGATTTCGCAAACGTCAGGAGACTGGCGGCCATGCTGCGGGTGGCCCTGCGGCCAGGCCCATCGCTCGATGTCAAAGAAGCGGGTGGAGCCGATGACGACATCGTCCGACGCGCGGACGGTCGCGAAGGGGACCGCCGTTCCGGCATCGCGCCAGGCGAGAGCAGTGTCGACGTAGCGGGTGGCCTCGGCCTGGTCTTGCGGGACGGGGCTCCATTGGTAAAGGTCGCGGTCCCCGGCGGACGCGGCCGCAAGCCCGTCGACATGGCGGTGGTCAAGCGTTTCGAGACGAATGTGCTTCCCGGCCAGCACAAAATCTTCGGTTGCCACAGCTAATCTCCCTAGGGAAGAGCCACAGGGGCTACAGCCCACGCAGAGCTAGAAGGTATCGCGCGGCCAGCGATCCCGATATTGGTTTCTACGTTGCGCAGTCGAGCTGCGTCGTAACTTTACCATTCGGAAGAGGTGTGAATGTGTGGGGTCTTTCCGGCCCGCAAGACGTTGCCGAGCTTCGCTCGGCTCGGACGGGCGAGGGCGCCCGTCCCCACACAACCACGCTTGAAACTTCGCAACCTGATGCTGTGCTTAACTCAGCAGCGCTGACTGGCGAGCCTTCCAGGTCTTGCCCAGCTTCTTCGACGTAGCTTCCATGTCTTTCACGTAGGCATCGGTCTGAGTAAGGACGTGGTGCAGGTCGTTGCCGATACTGAAGAAGGTGAATCCCTTCTCCAGGAACTCGCCTACGCGCGCCGTGCCGAACAGGAATATGCCGAGGATGACATTGTTCTTGCGGGCGTTCTCGATCAGCTTCTGCGTGGCCGCGCCCAGCTCGGGCGAGGTGTACATGTGCGGGAACTCGTACTTCTCGTAGAGTCCCATCGACATGCAGAGGTCGTTCTGGCCGAGGAAGAGGATGTCGATGCCGGGAACGGCGGCGATCTCGGCCATGTTCTCGATGCAGGAGGCGGTCTCGACTTGCAGGGCGACAATGCCGTCCTGATTGAAGTTGCCGGCGTAGCCGAGCAGTCCCTTCTTGTTCATGCTGCGCTGCGGGAAGTAGACGGAGCGCGTGCCGACGCGAGGATATTTGGTGCAGCTGATCGCCTGGCGAGCTTCTTCGGCGGTGTTGATGTAGGGAATGAGGACGCCGTCGGCGCCGAGGTCGAGGGCCTGCTGGATGCCGGGGCGATCGTTGTAGCTGCCCACGCGGACGAGCGACTTGGCGCCGCCGTTGGCGATGCCGGAGAGCATGGCGGATAGCTTCTCGTAGCCCATAGGGCCGTGCTGGGTGTCGACCAGCAGCCAGTCGTAGCCGGTGTGAGCCAACTGCTCAGCCAGGGTGGGGCTATGCGCGTTCAGGAACAACCCCATCTTCGGGGTGCCCGCCCGCAGTTGCTTCTTGAACTCGCTGCCACTGAGTGTGGCTTCAGACATATGGATCCTCCTGGGAGTGGTGAAGAGCAGATAGTGTATCGCAGGCGGGAATGTGACCGGGGGCGGCTGAGCAGTGGGGGATCTTGACACCTAGTCTGCGCGGGCGGGATCACGCGCTGGGATAGAAGAGTCGGATAAGCCAATAGGCAGCCGCCGCGACACCGGCGGAGGCGGGAATGGTGAACACCCAGGCCCAGACGATGCGGCGAGCGACGCCCCAGCGGACTGCGGAAAGGCGGGTCGTCGCGCCCACTCCGACGATGGCGCCGGTGATGGTGTGGGTGGTGCTGACAGGAATTCCGGCAAGCGCTGTCGCAAAAAGCGTGATCGCACCCGCGGTTTCGGCGCAGAAGCCGCCGACCGGCTTTAGCTTAGTAATGCGAGACCCCATGGTGTGGACAATCCGCCACCCACCCAGATAGGTGCCCAGGGCGATGGACGCGTGGGCGGCCAGGATGATGGGCCAGTGGTAGCGTCCCCAGTCAGCGGCCATTTCGGAAGCGGTGATGATTTTCGCGCTGTAGAGAGCACCCGCGACAATGCCCATGGTCTTCTGGGCATCGTTGCCACCGTGGCCGAGGCTGTAAGCGGCGGCAGAAAGGAGTTGCAGCTTGCGGAACAAGGCGTCGATGCGGAGCGGCGATTTGTCGCGAAAAAGCCAGAAGACCGCCACCATGAAACCGAAGCCGAGGACCAGCCCCATGACGGGAGCGACCACAATGAAAATCAGGGTCTTATACCAGCCCTCAACAATGATGACGTGCCATCCGGAGCGCATGACGGCGGCGCCGGCGTAGCCTCCGATCAGCGCGTGGGAAGACGATGTGGGTAGGCCCCACCACCAGGTGAGCAGATCCCAGACGATTGCCCCAAGCAGGCCGGCGATGACTACGTATTGGGTGACGGAGTCGATGCGAATCATCCCTTTGCCGATGGTCTTCGCGACCGCCGTGCCCAGGAGGAATGCCGCGACGAAATTGAAAAACGCCGCCCACGCGACCGCGAGCTTGGGCGATAAGACGCGAGTGGAGACCACGGTGGCGATGCTGTTGGCCGCGTCGTGAAATCCGTTGAGGAAGTCGAAGCTCAACGCGACTACGACCGTGACAATCAGGAGCAGGAGATCGGATTTCACCAGGTGTCCTGTTTGCGGAAGAATGCAAGCATCAAGTGTTCTTCAACACGACGGTTTCAAGCACGTCAGCGACATCTTCGGCTCGGTCTGTGGCCAGTTCCAGAAACTCGATCAGTTCCTTGGTCTTAATCAGGGTGATGGGGTCTTTTTCTTCGTCGAAGAGACGGGCGATCGCGGCGCGGGAAACAAGATCGGCTTCATTTTCCAGCCGGTTGATCTCCACGCAGTGGGCCAGGATGTCGCCATTCTTCTGCAGAAGGGACACCGCTTTCTGGAGTTCTTTGCTCTGCGCCAGAATCAGGTGCGCCAGTTCGCCAGCCGCAGGTGGCGGGTTCGTAATGCGGTACATGACGATGCGAGCGCCGGCAGCGTTGATAAAGTCGAGAACGTCGTCGAATGAGGACGCAAGCTTGTGAATATCCTCGCGATCGAATGGCGTGATGAAAGTCTGGTTGAGCTTGGTGAGAATGGCGTGGGTCATGTCGTCGCCGCGGTGCTCGATGCGGCGAACTTCGTGGATCTTCGCTTCGACATTCCGATAGTCGGCGAACAGGTCAACCAGGGTACTGGCCCCGGCGATCAGGTTTTCGGACATCTCCGAGAACATCGTGAAAAAACTGGTATCTCGCGGAATCAGACGAACCATGGATAAGGAGGGACTCCCAGTCAGAGTGCGATTTTCGTGAATAAATTGTTAATGGTCTGTTAACAGGGCGAGCCAATATCTCACGCGCGCTGAAAGTGAGTCAAATGACGGGAAAGGTTGATGTTCCAAACGGGTAGCGTACGAGAACCGTCGCCAGAGTGCCCAGGGGCAGGCTAGTGCCGCTCGCTGCGAACCTTTACCCGCGAGCGCCGGGGCATCCCCAACCGGACGATCACGAGCAGGCTCAGCGCGGCGACAGCTCCAACGGCCACACGTTGGAAGAATTCGGACATGACATCGTGCCAATCCATTTGAGCAGTATGAATCCAGCCAGCCGTTGAAGCACATTACGGGAGTACCCGGACGGGGTGTACCTCGCGAAGGCGGTCCAAAGGCGGCAGTCCCCGGCAGAGGCGCGCTCCCGGGCTCGGTCTGGGGCAAGGGCCAAAAAAAGTGGCCCCATTTCTGGGGCCACTGATCAAAGAGGCAAGAAGGCGGGAAGGTCAGGGAAGGTGATGCAAGGAGCCGTTCCGGCGACCAGAACGGGCATAAGGAAGTTGTCGAGAACATTGGAAGAGAGTGAAGGTCATACCTGTTTTTGCGGCCTCTTTTGTACCTCTGAACGATGCACTTGCTTGTCCAAAGGCAATTGTCACAGAGGGACGTGACAACGCCGTTTCTAACGTTTTGTGCTGCTGTGGCTTAGCCCCGGTTCCGGACCAATCTTGCACAATGGGCGGTGCTGCCCGTAGCACAAATCAACTGCACAATGATGCACATAGGGTGCAGGTCTCTGGTCCCGCGACGGGCGATCCAGACAACGAAAAGCCCTGCCAGCTCGGGCTGGCAGGGCCTGGAACTTCGACGCCGGCTAGCTGTTTCCGGCGACCGTCCGAATCTTGTCCGGAAGGAAGTGATAAGGAGGCCACGGTCCGCTGATGACCAGCTCGCAATTCTTGAGTTGCTTGGCGGCGGTGCTATAGCGGTTCTGATACTTCTCGACCGACTTGGAATCGATCAGGTGGGCGATGTCGATGAGCATTCCGTCCTGGGCGACCTTCTTGCAGCTGACTTCCTCTTCCAGAGGATTAAACAGCTTGTGGACCTGCACGGAAAGTGCCCGCGCTTTGGTCTGGCGCTCACGCTCGCGCGAGGCCTTCTCGCGGAGCTTGGAAAGATATTCGCCGCCGACGGTGTCGGGCAGTTCGATGTCGATCATGGCCTCGCGGAGGGAGCCGTCGCGAACGACCAGCTTCAGATGCATCTCGGCTTTCCCGCGCAATTTGGCTACGCTCTGGCCGAAGGCGCGGCGATTGGAGCGTACGGCTTGCCGCAGGGCGTCTTCGGAATCGAAGATGGTGCCGAAGCGAAAGGGTAAGACGGTGGCGGTGCGGAAGCAGACGCTGACGACTCGGGCGTGTTCCAGTACTGTCTTTTCGTCGATTCGAACTACATTGCGGTCATATTCGCTGACGACAACGGCAAATTCTCCACTGGGATAGCCCAGCACGGGAGCTCCGTTTACGCCTTGCACTCCTTCGAGCAAAAAGGGGCGCCGCGCGCGGGAACCATTGGGGAGGGTCTGGTGTTCTTGCAGGCAGTACGCGTACCACGCCATATCGATCTCTCCGAACCGGTAAGGAGGCAAACGTCTGCGCCTCGCAAGCTGGTTGTTCTTTTTTAAAATCCTGGAAGAAAGGGCGGTACCACGACGAGATTGAACGCTTTTAATACTGCGTTCAACTGCATCTTACTTCTTCGCTGGCTGAAATTGCAACCATTTCGTTGCATGTAGCATCGGCGGGAAGAAACTTGCACTGTGCAATATCTGGTTGACTCGCGGTCATATCGCGAAATCTTGCAGGATCTTCTTCGCACGGCGGTCTTCAGTCGCATTCTGACCGGTGCAATTATTCTCATCTATTTCTCATCGTTGCCAATGCTTCCTTCGCCGGTAACTCATACGAATCATTAAACTTCCGTAACCTACCTTGCGTTGTTCTTCCGATGCTAAGAAGGAGAGGGACTCGACTGCCGATAGTGCAGTGAGTCGCCTCTTTCTTAAGTCGGCTTACATGAAACCCGCCACCGAAATGAAGTTGGTTGACGGCACCACGGCAGTGGTCCGCAGCGACACCATGCGAAAGCTCATGGTCACAGTCGAGCGCGTGGCGAAGAACGATGCCGCGGTCCTCATCGTGGGTGAGACTGGAAGCGGCAAGGAACTGGTGGCACAGGCGATCCATCAACACTCGCTTCGCTGTGGAAAACCTTTTATCGACGTGAATTGTGCCGCGCTGCCCGAGCATCTGGTTGAAAGCGAGCTCTTCGGCTACGAAAAAGGCGCGTTCAGCGGCGCCGAAAACACCAAGCCGGGCTTATTCGAGCTCGCCGACCAGGGCACGCTGTTTCTCGACGAAATCGGAGAACTCGACGCAAAAGTTCAAGCCAAGCTGCTGCGCGTTCTCGATGGAGTGCCCTACTACCGGCTGGGCGGTCACAAGAAAGTTGCGATCCACGTGCGCGTGATCGCCGCCACGAATCGCAATCTTGAAGATGAAGTCGTGGCGGGCAAGTTCCGGCGCGATCTTTACCACCGGCTATCGCAATTCCAGCTGCGGGTTCCGCCACTGCGTGAGCGCCCTGACGACGTGGTCGCAATTGCGGAGTATTTCCTCGACAAGAATCTTCCGGCGGCGCGATTCACCAGCGAAGCCAAGGAAGTGCTGCAACGGTACTCGTGGCCGGGTAACGTACGCGAGCTGAAAAATGTCGTGCTTCGAGTCGCGACGAACGTCAAGCCGGATACGAAGGAGATTCGGGCGTCGGATTTGCCGGCCGTGATCTGTGGCCTTCCCGAACCGGCCACGGCGGCGACGACGTTCAGCGGCAACCTGGAAGAGATGGAAAAGAAGATGATCTTCCAGGCGCTGGCCGCTACAAACGACAATCAGGCACAAGCGGCGAAAAAGCTGGGAATTTCCGGACGCACGCTTCGCCGCAAGCTCGAGAAGTACAAGAAAGAAGATGCATACCTCGGCCCGGACGCGCCAGGCTCGCTGAACGAGGCGGGAAAGCGCTATTTCCGGGTCACAATCGAGCTTCCTGTGGACCTGACTCTCGAGGGCCGCCAGATCGAAGCCACTAGTGTGAACGTCAGCTCAGGCGGTATGGCGGTGCAGTGTTCGGAGACGCTCAATCACGGGGCCGCGCTTGAGCTTGCGTTCAAGCTGCCGGACGGCGATTCCTACTTCGAAGCGAAGGCAAAGGTGGTGTGGGCGAGTCCGGGCGGTCTGATCGGGCTGAGTTTTGTGGAAGTGCATCCGGCGATCCAGCGGGAATTACAGGAGTGGCTGCTGACGAAGGCGAAAGAAGAAGGCTGGACGGAGGGGGAGAAGAGGGCGTAGGTGCCTGGTTTGGCTTCCTCGAGTGCAGCTTCATCGAAGGCAGGTTGCTAGGACCTTGTTGATCGAGATTCCACTCGATGATGTGGGTCGCAGTCAAAATCAGCCTGACTTCGATCGTTACTTCCAACACGGTCCCTGGCAGCTATTCCTAGTAAATCGTCCAGCCATCGGTCGGGGCACGATTCCTGGAACTGCCCTGCTAGAAGATTACGGGGCGTGCAGTACGTCGCGCATGTAAGGATCAATCCCGCAATACCCGGGCGGGATCGGTACGTGTAGCGCGCCAGGCGGGCAAGAGGCACGCTGCGATGGCGGTGATCATCATTACAGCGAACGCCGACCCGAATGCCAGGGGGTCGCGCGGACTGACCTGGTAGAGAAGACTTCCGAGTAACCGGGTCAGTGCAAGTCCCGCAGCTGCACCGAGGAGAACGCCGCCTGCAGTTAACCTCATGCCACGCGCAATCACCAAACGAATCAGATTGGCTGTACCGGCGCCAAGTGCCATGCGTAGCCCCAGCTCGCGGATGCTTTGCGCCACGGCGTAAGACATCACGCCGTACAGGCCGATGCCCGCAAGAAGAAGTGCCAACCCTCCCAAGATAGAAACCAAAGTTACAGCCACCAATTGCGGCGAGGTGGAGCGATCAACCTGTTCCTGAAGCGTGATCGTTTCGTAGAGCGCAAGGTTCCCATCCAACGCATGCACTTGATTGATTAGTGCGGCCGAGATGGTCTGCAGAGATTGAGTTGTGCGGATATTCAAAGCCGGCCCTCTCACGAAATCCTGCAGCAGCGGCACATAGAAAAATGGTTTTGGAAGCTCGCGCATGCTCTCGTACTTGGAATCCGCGGCCACACCAACGACTCGCGCCCAGCGGCCTTTGACTTGAAGTCGCTGACCAATCGGATCCTGCCCGCGCCAGTACCGTGCGGTCATGGTCTGATTCACTATGGCGACCAACGGCGCGTTTTCGTCGTCGGTACGTGTAAATTCGCGACCAGAAAGCAAAGGGATCCCCAAAGTGGCGAAGTAGGCAGGACTGACCTGGTTGTAGTCGACGGCAGGTTGCTCGTTCGCCAGAGGTTCGTAGCCGTCAACGGCTATCGGCGTGGAAGAGTACGTGCCATAGCCCAGCGGCGTCACTCGGGCAAATGCTGCGGACTCAACGCCAGGCAGCGACCTGACCCGATCAATCAGTTCGTCCTGAAAAGTTTTGGCGCGCGGGACGTCGTATCCCGCCGCGACCAAAGACACACCAGTCTCCACCACCCTGGTCGTTGAAAACCCCGGGCTGGTAGTTCGAATTTTCTGCAGGCTTTGCAGCAGCAGAACCGCTCCAACCAGCAAAATGAAGCTCAGACACACCTGGAACACAACCAGACCCGAGCGGATCCACGCCCTTCCGCGGGCGCCGACCACACCCGTGGAGTCGGCTTTCAGAGCGCCTGCAAGGTCGAGGTTGCGTGTCTGTAACGCGGGAACCAGTCCTACGATCAGCGTAGTGATAACGCAAATACCCGCGCTAACTGCCATCACACGCCAGTCCATCTCCCCAGGCAGGTACATCGCTACTCCGGAGCGCGCCGGGAACAGCAGCACGAGCGCATGCCGGCACCAGTGCGCAACCAGCAACCCGCCGGCGGCACCGAACGCCGAAAGGATGAGGCCTTCGGTAAGAAGTTGCCTCAACAAACGGGCGCGGGTAGCCCCGATCGCGAGCCTAAGGGTCATTTCGTGGCGGCGTGCGAACGACCTCACCAGCAGCAGGTTGCCGACATTCGCGCAAGCGATGAGAAGAACAAACGCCACCACCGCAATCATGATCTCGAGTGTCGGTAGCAGAGTGCCGGCATTATTGAAGGGGGTTTGCCACAAAGGCCACAGCTTGATACCACGTCCGCGGTTTGTGGCCGGGTATTCAGTCTCCAATCGAGTTGCCGCCGCCGAGATTTCTTCCTGGGCTCGTGTGCGAGTAACTCCCGGCTTGAGTCGTACGTACGCTTCAATCCATCGCGCGCCGCGGTCCTCCAGCTTGTACCCGCCGCTTTCGAAGACCTCCTCCATGGACGCCGGAACCCAGAAATGCATCGCCCAGCCTACGAAGGTTCCGTAAAATCCCTCAGGCGCGACACCGATGATGGTGTGCGGGACGTTATTGAACCGTTGTGTTCTGCCAATGATCTGCGGGTTACCTTTGTAGCGATTCTGCCAAAGCTGATAACTGATGACTGCAACGGGATGGCCGTTACGTCCTACGTCGTCGCCTGGTTCGAAGCCGCGCCCAAGGATGGGACGAACGCCGATCGCGTCGAAATAGTTTGCTGAGACGATGCTGCCGGTCGTGACTTGGGCGCGGTCACCGATACTTAAGGTGCTGCCGGTGATTTTGCTCACGAAGAACGTGTCACACACCGTACAGCTGCGGCGCAAATCAAGGAAATCTGGCCACGAAGTCTCCGTGGCTCCGCTCTCGCCAGTTGCGGTTCCGGCCAGCGCGAGAAGCCTCTCCTGGTGGGCTACTGCCGGGTAGGGACGGAATAGAATCCCTTCCACCCAACTGAACACAGCAGCATTAGCGCCGATTCCCAAGGTGAGGCATAGAATCGCCAGAGCGGAAAAGCCCGGTCTGCGGCACAGTTGCCGGAACCCATACCTCAAATCCTGGACAAGATTGTCGATCATGTTTCCGCCACGCATGTCGCGGCACTGCTGTTCGATCTGCGCCATCCCGCCCAATGCGCGCAGCGCCGAGTAGCGCGCCTCCTCAGCCGACATGCCCCGCGCGACGTTTTCCTGAATTTCCTGCTCGAGATGGTCGCGAAGCTCATCTTTTAGTTCCTGATCTACTTGTGTGTTGCCGAAAAGTGAGCGTAAACGCAACGGCAAGGTGTAAAACCATTGTTCGAAGGTCACGGTCAGGCCTCCTTGAGCTTCACTATGCCGGAGATGGCGGCGGAGAGCCGGTTCCAGTCGTCCGTCTCTTTTTCGAGCTGCTTCCGCCCGATCCGTGTCAGCGAATAAAACTTGGCGCGACGGTTATTTCCGCTTGCCTTCCACTGAGCGGTAATCCAACCCCGCTGTTCCAGCTTGTGCAGCGCAGGATAGAGTGATCCGTCGCTGACCCCCAGTACGTCGCTGGAGATCTGTTTCAGACGCTGGCTGACGGCCCAGCCGTTGAGCGGTTCCAGCGCCAGTATTTTCAGGATCAGCATGTCCAGCGTCCCCTGGACAAGGTCGGAAGGTTTACTCACCCGGCCTCCTCTCGGTTACCGAGTTAGACTAGACCTGCACCTCTCGGTTAGCAAGGGGAGTTCAAAAAATTGGTGGGTGCCGATTGCCGTAGGTTCTCTGAATCTGAGTCAAACCGAAGGTGTCGAGGTGGCGAAGGGCGCCCGTGAATCAGTACAGATAGGTCGGCTTAGCGACTTGAAACGATGAGTTAATTCGCCACCATCACTACAGGGAAATTCTTCGTGCACCTACATATTCAACTGGATTGCTCGTTTCGAGACCTGGTTCTATCGTCACTACAACACACGAAAGGTAACAACTCTCCAATGCCTACCCATCAAGCAGGCGCTGGTCAATAAGACTGGTGCCTGCTCCTCGCCTTTAAAGCGGTTGTTCGTCGTTAGTTTCTGGTCGTTCAGACCAACCACTGCTCCTATCGGAAGTAAATCCACAGTCCGACCACAGTCGCCACCAGGCCCAGGCTGAAAACCACGTTTACGCGATGCTCAAGGGCGGTTTCTTTAGCGGGTTTACGGTCTGTAGATCGAACGGCAACCGAGTCGATCTTGTCGTCGACGGTGGCGAAGGTCAGTCCGGCGAGTTTCTTGCGTTCGGGCGCGGGGCCCATCAGGCTCACAACCACCAGTACGACGGAGCAGACCACGAACATGAAAATCGCATAGTGCAGGAAGTTCATGTCGACGAGCCAGCGGATAGCTGGGGAAGTGAAGCGTCCGCCAGCAGCGCGATCGGCAATCTCAACGACGAAGCGAGACGCACCCATCACAAAACCTGTCATGAGGGAGGAGATTGCCCCAGTGCCGTTCAAACGAGGCCAGAGGATTCCAAGAATGAAGCAGGAGGCGATGGGAGGGCTGATGTAGGCCTGTACACTCTGCAGATAGATGTAAAGCTGGCTGCTGATGAGGTGAATGAACGGTACCCACAACAGGCCAAGCAGGACCATGAACCCGGTAGCCACCCGCCCGAAGTTTACGAGTTGTTTTTCCGAAGCTTCTGGCCGCAACTTCTTGTAGAAGTCCAGGGTCACGAGGGTGGAGGCCGAGTTAAAGACGGAACTCATAGCGCCCATCACAGCGGCCAGCAGAGCCGCCATCACAAGGCCCACCAGTCCCGTGGGCAGCAGGTTCAGAACCAGCGTGGGATAGGCGAAGTCAGGTTTCTTCACCTGCTCGGGGAACAGGGCGAAGGCAATGATGCCGGGCAGCACCAGCATGAAGACCGGCAGGATCTTGAGGAAGCCGGCGAAAATCGTGCCTGCTTTGGCGTGGCCTTCATCGCGCGCCGAAAGCACGCGTTGCACGATCACCTGGTCGGTACACCAATACCATATGCCCAGAATTGGCGCCCCAAAGAAGATGCCAGTCCAGGGAAACTGGGGATCGCTGGATGGCTTGATCATGTGGAAGTAGTCGGGAGGTACCATGGTGCGCAAATGTTCAAGCCCGCCGACCCGGTGCAGCCCGATGAGCGTCAAGGCTACGGCTCCCGTTATCAGAATGAGAGTTTGAACGGTGTCGGTATAAATGACTGCGGCCAAGCCGCCGGCTATGGTGTAGATGCCCGTTGCAATCACCAGCACCACGGCAGTCTTCCAGAGAGACCAGCCAGCGACGCGCTCCAGCACCACGCTTGCAGCGTAAAGCTGGACCGAGATCTTGGTGAAGATGTAGGCGATGATCGAAATCCCTGCCAGGTACACCGCGCATTGCCGGTTAAAGCGTCGCTCCAGGAACTCGGGCATGGTGAAGACGTTCGAGCGTAAATAGAAGGGCACGAACACCCAGCCGAGAATGAGCAGGATCAGGCAGGCCAGCCACTCGAAGTGTCCGACCGCCAAACCGGATGAGGCGCCCGTCCCCGAAAGCCCGATGAAGTGCTCGGTTGAAATGTTCGAAACGAACAGTGAGGCGCCGATGAAGAACCATCCCACATCGCGGCCAGCCAGGAAGTAATCGGTAGAGTTGCGCTCCTTCATCGCGAAATACAGCCCGATGGCGAAGACGAGAAGGAAGTAGACGCCGATGATGGCGAGATCGACGGTGGCGAGGGTGCGATGAGTAACGGCGGCAGCAGGATTCATGATGTGAGACGGCTCTCCTGAATTGGCGTGCCTGTTCGACCCGAAGCGCGAATTATACCCATTTAACTCGGGCAGTCGATGGAAAGTGTGGAGTGCGAAGCGGCCGTAATGATCAGCAAGTCAGTAAACCTTTACTTGCGGTCCAAGGAACGCACGACCCGCCGAGATCAGTGCGGTTGAACGGTTCCGGATTCGATATGATGCCAAGCACTGGGAAGGGGGGCAAGCCTGTGAGCAAGAGAGCGTTCGTGCTGGTTATGTTCGTCTCTGCGTATTCCGCTTGGGCACAGTCAGCCTGGACCCCGGTTGGCAGCGTCACAGGTATGGAGAACCTTCCTAATGGAATTGAGCTCAGGGTTGGGAATAGCAAGATGCGGGTGGTTGCACTGGCCGGAAGCGTGATTCGGGTTCGGTATGCCGCTGACGGAGTTTTCCCACCCGACCAGTCGTTTGCGGTGCTTCCGGATGCTTTCCCCAAGTCGCCGGAAATAAGTGTCCCAGAGAAGCACGGGGACTATGTCAGCTTCAGCACCGGCGCAGTAGAACTGCGGGCATACCTCTCGCCTCTGCGGCTGGTATTTCTGGATCGCGGTGGGCGGATCATCTCGCAGGATGAGGCGCGGTATCCCTTGTCGTTTAACGGTCCCGCTTTTCGCGTGTGGAGAACGATGCCGGAGAACGAGCACTATTTCGGGCTCGGCGACAAGACCGGTCCGCTCGACCATCGCAATCTTGCCTTTACGATGTGGAATACGGATGCCTTCGGATGGCAGGAGTCCACTGATCC
>Ga0075017_100001883_pt1 | contig 12978 bp, 12 predicted proteins | sample AleBraG_ABR_2012_FD_71475 | JGI IMG/M metagenome (GOLD analysis project Ga0075017, IMG submission 71475) | Freshwater sediment microbial communities in response to fracking from Pennsylvania, USA - Alex Branch Run_MetaG_ABR_2012 | ecosystem: Environmental > Aquatic > Freshwater > Creek >...
CCTCCGCAGGGATACCAGGCACCTCCGTCCTACCAAGCACCCCCTTCCTACCAGCAGCCTGCCCCCGGCTACCAGCAGCCGGGCCAGCCCAACTATGGCGCGCCGACAGGTCCGAACGTCGCCCCGCCGGCAGGGCTCGGCTACGCGGCGCCGGCGCGGAACACTTTCGGACTCCACTTCAACAACGTCGCGCAGCGCTTCCGGGACACCACCGGAGTGCCGCAACAACTGTCCATCTCCTACTGGTTGTGGGTCGCGGCTGCCGCTTTGGGTGTTCTTGCCAGCTTCATCAACATCTTCACGTTGCGCGATGTCTTCGGCGGGATGATGGTGGGCGCGGGCATTGTGGGCCTGATTTTCAGCCTGGTCTTCGCAGCCCTTTACGTCTTCATTGCCATTCGGCTCAAGGAAGGCTCGCGCTGGGCGCGACTGGTCCTGACCATCCTGGGAGCGTTTGCGGTAATTTCCCTTTTGCTCCAAGTGGTTACCCTCAACCTCAACTTCATCGGATCGGCAGTAGCCGTCGCGGCCGCCGTCCTGATGTGGCTTCCGGAGTCCCGGAAGCATTTCGTCTAACAACACCGCAGAACCACGGCTGAAGGCCGCGGCAGGTCCTCGGAGGACCCCGCGGCCTTCCCTTTGTCCCCCTAGGATTCGCGGGAGATCCGCCGGACCGCGTCAAGCCAGAATTCTTGGCACGAATCCTCATCAGCGCCGCGCCGTCGGGGTACGGTGGGATTAAGCCGAGCTGGGGGCAGGGCACGATGCACCCGGCAGCCGTATCTGCAGTCGACACGCAAAGGAATGCCATGAGCACCCCTCCGTACCCGCCGTCCACTCCGGGCGAAAATCCCACACCTGAGCAGCCGAAATACGGGCAACAGGCACCCCAGCCGGGTCAGCAGCCGCAATACGGGCAGCAAGCTCCGCAGTACGGCCAGCAGTCACCGCAATACGGCCAGCAGTCACCGCAGCAGGGTCCGCAGCCCCCTTACAGCCAACCCTCCGCACCGCAGTACGGCCAGCCTTCCGCGCCCCAGTATGGGCAGCAGGCACCTCAGCATCCGCAGTACGGCCAGTCTCCCGTCCCGCAGTACGGGCAGGGCGGCCCCACCACGTGGCCGAGCCAGCAGCCTGCTGCGACCTCCGGAGTCCCCCAGTTGGTCAACATCTCCTTCTGGCTCATGATTGCCGCCGGTGTACTGACCTTGATCGGCATTCCCTTCACTATCGCGACGCTGAACTCGCCTGCAGGCAGGAGCATGTTCGATCAGGCCTTGGCGGCGCAGGGAAACAACGCTTCCGGCGTCGACACGAGCACCTTCATCAGCATTGCGATCACCTTCCTGGTTATTTTCTCGGTGGTCTTTGCCGGGCTCTACGCGCTGGTTGCGTTCAAGGTCCGCAAAGGCAAGAACTGGGCCCGCATCCTGGGCACGGTCTTTGCCGCAATTTCCCTGTTCGGGCTGACCCAGCTCGGCATGGGCACCATCACCATCCTCCTGGGCATCGCCGCGATCGTGCTGCTGTATTTGCCGGCTTCGGCACCCTATTTCCGGAAGGCCCAGCCGTTCGCCAACCCCTACGGCCAGCCGCCGTACGGCCGATAAGCACAGCGCCATACGGCCGATAGGCCTATAGCTAAGAAACCAACAACGGGCGCAGACCCGGCTCGGCCTAAATGGCCTGGCCCGGGGTCTGTGCCCGTTGTGCGTGGTACGCCAGGATCTGAAGCTCAGTGGCCATGTCCACTTTGCGCAGGTTCACGTAAGGCGGCACCTGCAGCAGCACCGGAGCAAAGCTCAGGATGCTGCGGATGCCCGCGCTGATCACCCGGTCGCAGACGTCCTGTGCCACCGCGGCGGGAAGGGCCAGGACAACCATGTTGGTGCCGGTCCGCTGAAGGACCGCTTCAAGATTGGCGGCGTCGCTGACCCGCAGCCAGCCGACTTCGTTCCCGATGACCATGGGATCGGCGTCGAGGATTGCCACGACGTCGAAACCTCGGGACTCGAATCCGCCGTATCGTGCCAAGGCCTTGCCGAGGTTGCCGGCGCCCACAATGGCCACTTTCCAGTCGTGGGTCAGGCCGAGCGCCGCAGCGATGTGACGGCTCAGGTACTGGACCTCGTATCCCACGCCACGCGTTCCATAGGAGCCGACATAGGAGAGGTCCTTGCGCAAAGTGGACGAGCTGACTCCCGACGCCTCGGCCAACGCTTCGGAAGAAACCCGCTCCACGCCTTCGCCCAGCAGGGAGTTCAGGGCGCGCAGGTAAAGCGTCATCCGGGCCACAGCCGCGGGCGGTATCTGCTTCGCCGCAGAGTCCTTGTCCCCGGGAACAGCTTCGGCGGACGGTTCCAGCGCAGTCACGTTCTTCTCCATTGCGTCGCTTTGTTTTCCCACTCTATTGCCAACAAAGCACCGCACGCATGTTCAGGCTGCGATGGCCTTCTTCAGGAGCCGTACCAATCGTGCCTCATCGATTTTCCAGAAATCCCGCTGGATTCCGTCCACGAAGACCACGGGGATCTCCTCGGCGTACCGCTCGCGCAGTACCGGGTCGGTGTCGATCGATTGTTCCGTCCACGTGAGCCCGAGGCTTGAGGTCACGCGTTCGACGGCGTCACGCGCCTCGGCGCAAAGGTGGCAGTCAGCTTTGGTGAGGAGTACGACGTCGGGATTTGGCATGGTTCAACGGTATCGCTTCCGCGTCGACGGAGCCGTCGCGAACGGCAGGAGGCCGGGCGATTGACTAGACTCATGGCATGCCCGTCGAGAAGAACGCCGTTGTGGCCACCGCGCCGGCTGCAACGCAGCAACACGGCGAAGCCGCATTCTTCGACGTCGACAACACCCTCATGAAGGGTGCCAGCCTCTTCCATGTCGCCCGCAAAATGTACGAACGCAAGGCCTTCACGCTCTCCCAGGCCGCGGGTTTTGCCTGGAAGCAGTTCAAGTTCGTGCTGCGGGGCGAAAAAATGGAGGATGTCCATTCGGTCCGGGATTCCGCGCTGGTCCTCGCCGCCGGCATCAAGGTGTCCGACATCAGGGAGCTCGGCGAAGAGGTCTATGACGAGATGATCGAGTCGCGGATCTGGCCGGGTACCAAGGCCTTGGCGGAACAGCACCTGCGGGTTGGCCGGAAGGTCTGGCTCGTGACCGCGACGCCCATCGAGGTTGCCACCGTCATCTCCACGCGGCTCGGCCTGACCGGCGCCCTGGGTACCGTGGGCGAGGTTGAAGACGGTGCCTATACGGGCAGGTTGGTGGGCGAGATCCTCCACGGGCCTGCCAAAGCCGTGGCTGTGCGGCGCGTAGCGGACGAAGAAGGCCTGGACCTGAAGCGATGCTGGGCCTACAGCGATTCACATAACGACATCCCGCTCCTCACTTTGGTGGGCCACCCGGTGTGCATCAATCCAGATTCCCGGTTGCGCCGCCACGCGCGGGAGAACAACTGGCCTGTTTATGACTTCCGTTCCGGCCGTCGGGCAGCGACGCTCGGCCTCAAGGCCGCGACTGTCGGAGGCGCCGTCTACGGTTTGTGGCGGGGTTTCTCCAAGTTCCGCGGCCCGCGGGGCTAACCCCCGCTCACATATACCCGCCTCCCCGGCAACCCCCGCTCACATACGTGAGCGGGCGTTACCGGGGCGTGGACGCAAAAATGCCCGCCGCCTCGGGAGGCAACGGGCATTCACGCTGGAGGAAGTATCTCTACTTCTTATTGCGACGCTGGTGGCGGGTCTTGCGAAGCAGTTTGCGGTGCTTCTTCTTGGCCATACGCTTGCGGCGCTTCTTAATAACTGAACCCACGTAAGTTCCTTACCAAACTAGATTGAGACTCTGTCTGCTGGGTGAGGTCCTTGAACTGAGCAACAGACTTTACAACTGACAGATTCTTACAATGACGTAAAACGTTCCTTAACAGGGTACCGCTTATCGGGGGCACCCAATGACCGCCGGCCCTTTCGGGAACCAGGCAGGACTCAAGCGGTCTCCGAGTGTCCGTCGACAACCGCGCCCTTGAGGTACTGGCTCACAGCTTCCTCGGGGACACGGAATGATCGTCCGAATCGGACGGCCGGCAATTCTCCCGAGTGAACCAGACGGTACACGGTCATTTTGGAAACCCGGAGGACTTCGGCAACTTCAGCCACGGTCATGAAACGCGCGTTCGAGAAGTTAGTCTCTGCGGACATTTCTCCATATTCCTTTGCTCTCAGCGGTTAGCGGCGAACCCCAGCATTCATTACCTGGTGTGCCGATGCTGAGCCATCAAACAACCATGTGCTAGATACTCTAGAGGCTGCTGGTACCAAAGTGAAAGTCTTTCGGCGAACTGGAGACGAGGATCTCCCTAGTTGGAACCAGCCATCCGACGCTTGCGCGCCGAGGCGGCCAGCTGGTTCAGGACGGACACCGTGATGTCCCACTCCATGCAGGCATCGGTGACGCTCTGGCCGTACACCAGCTCCTGTTCCCCAGCCGACTGCCGCTCCACATCCAGGTTCTGCGCCCCACCGACAAGGAAGCTTTCCAGCATGACGCCTGCGATCGGCGAAGCAACGTCATTTTCCACCTGCGCGCCGATCTCCAACGCGACTTCCGCCTGGCGATGGTGGCTCTTGCCGCTGTTGGCATGGCTCGCGTCAACGATCAGACGCGGGTTCAGCCCCTTCGCCGCGAGCTTCTCCGAGGCAGCAGCCACCTGGTCGGCGGCGTAGTTCGGACCCTTGCGGCCACCGCGCAGGATTACATGCGCGTCGGGGTTGCCCGACGTCGCCACCAGCGCGGCGCGACCGTCGCCGTCGATCCCCAGGAACGCCTGGGGTGCCGCGGAAGCACCGCAGGCATCGATCGCGACTTGGAGGTCGCCGTCGGTCCCGTTCTTGAAGCCGATGGGCATGGACAGTCCGGAGGCGAGCTGACGGTGGATCTGGCTCTCGGTGGTCCGCGCACCGATGGCGCCCCACGCCACGAGGTCGGCCATGTATTGCGGGCTGATGGGTTCCAGGAACTCGGTGGCGGTCGGCAGGCCCAAGGCTGTGACTTGCTGGAGGAAGCCACGCGCCGCCCGGAGCCCGGCCGCGATGTCGTGGCTGCCGTCCAGGTGGGGATCGTTGATGAGGCCCTTCCAGCCCACCGTGGTGCGCGGCTTCTCGAAGTACGCCCGCATGACGATGAGCAGGTCTTCCTTGTGCTTCTCCGCCTGGCTGACCAGCCTGCGTGCGTATTCCAGGCCCGCCTTCGGATCGTGGATGGAGCACGGGCCAACAATCACCAGGAGCCGATCGTCCACGCCGTCCATGATGGCGCGGACCCCATCGCGTCCGCGCTCGACGACGGCGGAGGCCCTCGCGTCAAGCGGCAGTTCCGTGATGATTTCCTGCGGCGTGGGGAGCGGCTCGAAGCGGCTGACGCGCAGGTTCGACGTCGACTGCGCGCCGGTATTCTCGACGTCGGCACTTACTGTGGTGGGCTCTGCGGCGATGCTGGTCATGAAAGGGGTCCTGTTCCGAAAGAGGTGCGGACCCTGCTCAGAGCCCGCCTGGAAATGGCGAAGGGCAGAGAATGATCTCTGCCCTGTTGGCTCTGAAGGAAAGTTGGATGCGTGTCAGTTAGACGCGGGCCCCTCCAGAGCCAACGAAAAATACGCATACCAACGGTTAGTCATAGCGAAACCATAGCGCCAGGCTCCGGATGCCCGCAAATCGAAATGCAACGACATCAAGGGAAACCGTTTCCCCACGCACTATAAACTTCACCTCAGGACAAACGTCCCCGGGGAGCTGGGAACAGCGCGGCCCCAACTCCAGGAAGGAAACCATGCCAGGCAGAAGGAACACCCGGCGGGTGGGCATCGCAGATGTGGCATCCATGGCCGGCGTTTCGCATGCCACCGTTTCCCGCGTCATGAACGGTAACACCACCGTGGACGCCGACATTGCCGCCCGCGTGCGCGCAGCCGCTTCGGAGCTGAAGTACAAGCCAAACCCGGTTGGCCGCAGCCTGGCCCTGGGAAAAACGGACACTATCGGAATCGTGGTGCCGGACCTGTCCAACCCCACGTTCCAGGCCATTCTCCGCGGGCTGAGCATTGCGGCCGCCCGCGACGGCTACCGCGTGCTGATAGCGGACTCGTCCGAAGTCTCCAGCGAAGAAGCGATCCTGGCCGGGGAAGCCCGGAGGCGATGCGACGGCGTCGTTCTGTGCGCCCCCCGCATGAGCGACGCCGAACTGGAAGAACTCGCTCCCTCGCTCTATCCGCTCGTCCTCATCAACCGGACCACCGAGTCTGTACCCACTCCCAGCCTCGTGGTGGATTACGGCCAAGGCATCCAGGAACTTGCCGCCCACTTGGTTGAACTGGGCCATCGCAAACTGGCGTACCTGACAGGACCGGACCGCAGCGCGTCAAACGTGCAGCGCCTGCGCGGGCTCGAGAAGTTCACCGCCGAGTTCCCGAACGTCGAATTGCAGTTCATTCCTGGAGGCAACACGTTCGACGCCGGTTTCGAGTCGAGCGATGCCGTCGCCTCGTGCGGCGCCACCGGAATCCTCGTCTTCAACGACGTCGCCGCGATGGGCCTCTTGAGCGGACTGAGCCAGCGCGGGATCCGCGTGCCGGAAGACTTGTCGCTCACCGGCTTCGACGACATGCCCTTCGCCCGGTACACCATGCCTCCGCTGACTACCGCCGCCGTGCCGATCTCCGACCTCGGCGACCTTGCGTGGCGCCGCATGCGCGAGCAGATCCAGACCAACGACGCCGTCTCCCCCACGAACTACTTCCCGCCGCGGATTGAGCTCAGGGGAAGCACCGGACCTGTCAAGGCCTAGTTTCCACCGGGGCCTTCCCCAGCCCCGCCTCCCTGTAGTACCCCTCGATGTGCGCGGCAACGAGCGTGGCCGCCCGGCCGCCGTCGCCGTCGTTGACCGCGTCCAAAATGGCGCGGTGCTCGGACCGCAGGCGATGGGCGGTGCTGTCCCAATCCGGCAGGTTCGCCGTCAGCGCCGCGGCGTATCCCTCGATCGCTTCGCGGAGCGAGCCCATGATGGTGCTCACCACCGTATTCCCCGCAGCTTCCGCCAGCGCCAAGTGGAAGGCGACATCCAAGGCGAGGAAATCGTCGACGGCGGGGCTTGCGTCCATTTCGTCCAGGAGCCTCGCTGCTTCCTCGAGTTCCGGGGCGTCGGCCTTGGCGCGGGACACCGCCCACGACTCGAGCAGGACCCGGGTTTCCACGATGTCAGCGACCGGCAAATGCTGCGTGGCCACGTGGAGGCGTAGCGCGGAGCCGAGCGCCGTGGCCGGTTCCGCGATGACCACCGTCCCTGCGTCCTTGCCAGAGCCGACACCTGCCCGTACCAAGCCCATGGCCTCCAGGATCCGGATGGCTTCGCGGACGGAGGTCCGGGATACTTCCAATTGTTCGGCCAGCGCCCGCTCGGCGGGGAGCCGCCCACCAAGGACCAAGTGCCCATCGGACAATTGCTTTTCGATCCAACTCAGGACGAGCTCGTGCGTTCGCATGGATAAATAATAGTTGATGTGGTTGGACCACATGGCCTAAAGTGTGGTCTAACCACACAAGCACACGGGAGACAGCACCATGACGCAGACCGTCCAGCCGAGCAGCGCACCTTCCTTTGGGGTCCCCGCAAACGCACCCGCCGACGTCGGGCGTCCTGCTGCACTCAAGCGCCGGGTTCCCAGGTACGCGGACCTGGCGCCGCTCATGAAGTTCAAGAAGCCAGAGTTCAGCAACGCTGCGAAGTTGCGCCGCGCATCCACCATTTGGGAACTGCGGGACATGGCCAAGCGCCGCACTCCGCAGGCGCCGTTCGACTACACGGACGGTGCGGCGGAGGCGGAGATCACCCTTCGCCGGGCCCGCCAGGCGTTCCAGGACATCGAGTTCCGGCCGGGGATCCTGCGCGACGTCTCCAGGATTGATCTCAGGACCAAGATCCTGGGCAAGGAATCCAGGCTTCCGTTCGGCATCGCGCCCACGGGGTTCACTCGCATGATGCAGTCGGAAGGTGAGTACGCGGGTTCGCAGGCGGCCGAAGCCGCTGGTATTCCCTACACCCTCTCCACGATGGGCACGGCCTCCATCGAGGACGTGGCCGCGGCGGCCCCGAACGGCCGCAACTGGTTCCAGCTGTACCTGTGGACAAACAGGGACCGTTCCCTGGAACTGATCGAGCGCGCCGCAAAGGCCGGAAACGATACCCTCATGGTCACGGTGGACACCGCCGTCGCGGGTGCCCGGCTGCGGGACGTCCGCAACGGCATGACCATTCCGCCGGCACTCACCGTGAAAACCGTCCTGGATGCCTCGTACAGGCCCGCCTGGTGGTTCAACTTCCTCACGCACGAGCCGCTGACCTTCGCCTCGCTCTCCCGCTATACGGGCACCGTGGCCGAGCTCATCAACTCCATGTTCGATCCCACCCTGACCTTCGATGACCTGGACTGGCTGCGCGAAACCTGGAAGGGCAAGCTCGTGGTCAAGGGCATTCAGACGGTGGAAGATGCCCGCAAGGTGGTGGACCATGGCGCGGACGGCGTCGTGATCTCCAACCACGGCGGGCGCCAGCTGGACCGGGCACCGATTCCTCTGCACCTCGTTCCGGAGGTCTCCGCAGCACTGAAGGCGGACAACAGCGACGCAGCCGTCATCCTGGACACGGGCATCATGAGCGGCGCCGACATCGTGGCGGCCCTGGCCCTCGGCGCCGACTTCACGTTGATCGGCCGGGCGTACCTCTACGGGCTCATGGCCGGCGGGCGCGCCGGCGTGGACCGCACCATCCAGATCCTGGAGAAGGACATGGCCCGCACCATGGCCCTGCTCGGAGTCACCAGGATCTCGGAACTCACCCCGGACCACGTGCGCCTGCTGGGCACCTAACATAGGGCGGCCCTCCCCAACTAACTCGCAGTAAGTGTCGTTTTCAGGCCTGAAAACGACAACAAATGCGAGTTAGTTGGGTGGGTGGGCTAGATGAGGCCCTGTGCCAACATGGCGTCCGCGACCTTCACGAAGCCGCCGATGTTGGCACCCAGGACATAGTTGCCGGGCGCGCCATATTCCTCCGCGGTTGCGGCACAACGATCGTGGATGCCCACCATGATTTCCGTAAGGCGTGCTTCGGTGTATTCGAAGGACCAGGAATCGCGGCTGGCGTTCTGCTGCATCTCCAACGCCGACGTCGCCACGCCGCCGGCGTTGGCTGCCTTGCCCGGGGCAAACAGGATGCCCGCGTCCTGGAAGACGGCAACGGCTTCACGGGTGGAGGGCATGTTGGCGCCTTCGGCGACGGCCAGCAGACCGTTGCTGACGAGCTTGGCTGCAGCGTCGCCGTCGAGCTCGTTCTGCGTCGCGCACGGCAGCGCAACGGTGCCGTTGACGTCCCAGACCGAGCCGTCGGCCACATAATTTGCGCCCCGGCGGCGCTCCGCGTATTCCGTGAGGCGGCCCCTCTCGACTTCCTTGATCTGGCGGAGCAGCGCGACGTCGATGCCGGCCTCGTCAACCACGTAGCCCGCGGAATCTGAACACGCGACCACCGTGGCGCCAAGTGCCTGGGCTTTGGCGATGGCGTAGATGGCCACGTTGCCCGAACCGGAGACCACGACGCGTTGGCCATCGAAGGACTGGCCCCGGGTCTTGAGCATCTCTTGCGCAAAGATGACCGTACCGAAACCAGTCGCTTCCGGACGGACCAAGGAGCCGCCCCAAGACATGCCCTTGCCCGTCAGCACCCCTGACTCGTAGCGGTTGGTGATGCGCTTGTACTGGCCGAACAGATAGCCGATCTCGCGGCCTCCCACGCCGATGTCGCCGGCGGGAACGTCCGTGTATTCGCCGATGTGGCGGTACAGCTCGGTCATGAAGGACTGGCAAAAGCGCATGATTTCGGCGTCGGAGCGGCCTCGGGGATCGAAGTCCGAGCCCCCCTTGCCGCCACCGATAGGCATGCCTGTCAGGGCATTCTTGAAGATTTGCTCGAAACCGAGGAACTTGACGATCCCCAAGTAGACGGAGGGGTGGAAGCGCAGTCCGCCCTTGTAGGGGCCCAAGGCTGAATTGAACTCGACGCGGAAACCACGGTTGACGTGAACGCGTCCGGCGTCGTCGGTCCACGGGACGCGGAAGATGATTTGGCGTTCCGGTTCGCACAGGCGCTCAAGGACGGCGCCCTCCAGGAATTCCGGGTGCCTGTCGTGCACCGGGCCGAGGCTTTCAAAGACCTCGGTGACGGCCTGGTGAAATTCCAGCTCGCCCGGGTTCCGTGCCAAGACGGTGTCCCGGACTGCTTCCAACCTCGAATCCATGTGACTCCCTACAACTTCTGCGCCGAGCGGCGGGTCTGCATACAATCCCGTCATGCTCGCATTAGTCGCGCGGCAGTCTCCATCCGAACCGATTACGACCGGGCAGCGCTGAGGGCAGAGGACCGCGAAAAGCGCTGTTTCCAGGAAACAGCGGCCAGGGCCTGACCGGGATCACCCCGGCTTGCTTCTACTTCTTCCGCCCGAACTTCGGCAGGTTGGGTAGGTTCGGCAGGTTCGCCAAGAGGTCCGCAGCCTTGGTGGCGGCACGGCCAACCGTACGGCCGATCTGCTGCGGCCTGGTGTCGTCGATTCCCGCGGCGGAGGCAACAGCTCCCGAGGCGGGAACGGTTTCAGGCGAGCGCTCGACGTCGGTGGTCGCCGGAGACGTGCCCAGCGGCTCGCCGTCGGGCTGCTTCTTCGCAGTGCCCTGGCCCGCTGCTCCCGGCTGGCCCGCCGCACGTGGGCGGGGGCTGCGCGCCGGCGTCGCGGCTTCGGCCGCGGGCTTCGCGGGACCGACGTCGAACGTCTCCAGCCAGCTCGCAACACCTGCGAGCGGCTTCGGGTTCAACGCGTAATAGCGTTTTTGCCCCTGTGCGCGCATGCTGACGAGATCCGCCTCGCGGAGTACCTTCAAATGCTTTGAAATGGTGGGCTGGCTCGCTGCGAGCTCCTCCACCAGTTCCCCCACAGCCTTATCCCCAGAGCGGAGGGAAACCAGAATGTCACGCCGGGTTGCCTCAGCAATGACGGCAAATACGTCGTCAGTCACCATGCCTCCCACCCTAGCGACATATACGCCAAAAGGCATCAACTATTTCGCCTGCGCGCGCCGTTTACCCAGCCTCACGCCAGCCCGGCGAACACGCATCAGTCGAACCAGGGATCCAGCCCGTACAGCGGAAAGATTTCCTTGCGGGTGGCGATGATGGTGCGGTCCACGGCGTCGGCGGGGTCATACCCGACCTCCCAGGAACGCCACCACGTGTCGGCGCCGTCGCCCATGAGTTCCGGCACCGACTCCCCGTACTTTTCGCTGACATAGCTCCGGAAAGCCTCCGGAACCGGAGCCGTCAGCCGGACGGGGTGTTGGGCCACGATGCCTATCAAATGGCTCCACGTGCGCGGCACCACTCCCGTGATGTCGTAACCCCCTCCCCCGGTGGCGATCCAGCGGTTCTCGCAGAACCGGCCAGCAAGGCCCGCGACGGCGGTGGCCGCCTCGCGTTGGCCGTCCACGCTGAGGTTAAGGTGCGTGAGGGGATCGAGTTTGTGGGAGTCGCAGCCATGCTGGCTCACGATGACTTCCGGTTCGAAGGCCTGCACAAGTTGCGGCACTACGGCATGGAAGGCGCGCAACCACCCGGCGTCGCCGGTCCATGCGGGCAAGGCCACGTTGACGGCCGTGCCCAGCGCGTCCTGGCCGCCGATCTCGTTGGCGAATCCCGTTCCTGGGAACAACGAGAGCCCGCTCTCGTGCAGGGAAATCGTCAGGACCCTCGGGTCGTTCCAGAAGATGCTCTGGGTGCCGTCGCCGTGGTGGGCATCGACGTCGATGTACGCGACCCGGCGGACACCGCCGTCGAGCAGCCTCTGCACGGCGAGGGCGGCGTCGTTATAGATACAGAAGCCGCTGGCCCGCTCACGGGACGCATGATGCATGCCGCCACCGAAGTTGACGGCGCGGACCGCTGTACCGGACAGGACCGCCTCGGCCGCGAGCAACGATCCGCCGGCCAGCCGGGCGCTGGCTTCGTGCATCCCGGCAAAGGCCGGATCATCGTCGGTGCCAAGCCCGCGTTCCGGGTCCGGCGTCGTTGGATCGTCGCTTGCGCGCCGCACCGCGGCGACATATTCGGCACTGTGCACAGCCAGGAGTTCGACGTCGGACGCGACCCCGGGCGCTTGGACGGACACATGCTCGAGGTCGAAGAGTCCGAGTGCCGCGGCGAGCCTGGCCGTGAGTTCGAGCCGCTCGGGGGCCATCGGATGCGAGGGACCGAAATTGTACGCGGTCATGGCGGGATCCCACGCCACCGTCGTTGGCAGCGGGGAGGGACGGAGGCCTGCCCAGGAAGTCATCAATGACAGGCTACCCGAGCGGCGGGAGCGCACTGCCCGTGACGGCGAGCGATTAGTGGTTTACTACTCAGGAAAGCAGAATCAATCGACCAGAAGCGAACAGCACCGCCATGACCCAAAGCCAGTCGAGGTCCCGAGACCCGGCCAGCTGGCAAACCGTCCAGCCGGAGCGGGGAAGCCTGTGGATTTTCACAGGCATCCGCGACTTCATCGACAATATCGCCAACTCCTCACCGGCCCGATTGGCGCTCACCGCTTACGTTGTCGCGATTCTCTTGTTCACCGCCCTGCTTTCCCTGCCGGCAGCATCGGCCGACGGTGCGGTCACTCCCATCCACCAGGCCTTGTTCACCGCTGTGTCCAGCGTGTGTGTGACCGGTTTGACGGTTGTGTCGACGGCGACGCACTGGACGTTCTTCGGCCAGCTCGTGATTCTCGTGGGAATCTTCGTCGGTGGATTGGGAACCCTGACACTCGCATCCCTCCTGGCACTCATGGTCAGCAAACGGCTGGGTGTGAGGGGCAAGCTCATCGCCCAGGAGGCCATGAAC
>Ga0075017_100001885_pt1 | contig 12972 bp, 15 predicted proteins | sample AleBraG_ABR_2012_FD_71475 | JGI IMG/M metagenome (GOLD analysis project Ga0075017, IMG submission 71475) | Freshwater sediment microbial communities in response to fracking from Pennsylvania, USA - Alex Branch Run_MetaG_ABR_2012 | ecosystem: Environmental > Aquatic > Freshwater > Creek >...
CCGATAAACCGGCAAACTCCATCAGTGCCTCGATCCAATCAAGGTAAATGCCCGCGTCTCGATCATTGGTCCTCCTCAGCCTTGGACCCATTGGAACCAACGTGCCGTTGCCAGGTTCTGCAAAGTCGGCCATCAACAGCCAGTACGAAATCCGGCTAGCCGCTTGATCGAGTTCGCGCTTGATCTGCGAATCGTCCTTGTCACCGAATTCCTTGACTTCCGATTCCATGAAAGGCTTGAATTCGCGTTCAGCGAACGGCTCGAGCAACCATTTGGTCCGTCGCATACTGGCGCGTCTGTACGCCTCCGATAACGGTAACGTCCCACCTTCTTCGTCCTCCTCGATGACTATGTCAGCCACCTCCCACCGCAAGCGGCGAAAGCGAAATCCCGTGCGCTGCGATTTGGCGGCCATTTCAGTTTGCCTCCTTAGGCAGATCGGTAAGGGCAGCCGGCAACGAATTGAACTTGGATTCGAGCCAATCGAGCCTTGACATAGCGCGATCCAGCCGGGTGCTGCCGCGATTATATTCGGCCTTCAGCTCGCCGACCAGCGTCGCGATTTGACCCGCCAAAAAACGGATCGATTAGTCCTGCCTGTCCTGCCCATGTTCGATGGCTCTAAGTCGATCCTCGATACTCTCACGTTGCGGAACATCGCGACGTCCATCGTCGTCACCGTTGCGAGGCGATGAAGGTGGCAGGCCTAGTTTCTTGGACATTACGAGACTTCGGTCGGGAGCGCAGGACGCATGGAGGAAAACATGTCGATCATTGGCAGTGTGCAACACGATTCAGTCAGCTTAGTGATCACGGCCACTTCGATCCTCGCAATGCTGCTTCGCTGGCCTCCGATAGACCCGCCAGCCTGAATGCGGGCTGAATGAACAGCGTCTAAACAAGGCACTTTTCGATATCGGCCTCGTTATCCGATCACAGGTTCGTCTTTCATTTGCGCTTCAATCTGCTTAAGTATGTGCGCGCTTGCAAGGTCACGACCCGCGGGGGGCGCGGCTATTGGTGCGATCAATGCTGGAGGGATGTCATGCGGTCCGTAGCAGCGATCCTTGCCGTTCTGTCTTGTGCAGCGGGCATTCTGCTTTCGGGATCAGTGGCGCGGGCTGATGATGAGACCGATAATTTGTTCAAGCAGGTCCGAGCGCTTGAAGCGGCCGGTAAGTTCCCCGAAGCAATGCTCATCGCTGAGCGCCTTGAGGCGCTGACGCTGAAACGCTTTGGCGAAGTTAGCGCGGACCACGCGGACGCATTGAGCTGGCTTGGCGAACTTGATCAGGACGAAGGCCGTTTTGGCGAAGCTGAGCGATTGTTGAAACGCGCGCTAAATATCAACGAGAAAGCCCTTGGCCCGGATCATCGAACTGTGGGCAGAGATCTCAACAACCTTGCTATGCTCTACCAGGACCAAGGCCGGTTCGTGGAGGCCGAGCCACTAATGAGGCGGGCGCTCACGATAATGCAAAATGCGCTTGGCGCGAATCATCAGAATGTAGGTACGGAATTGATGAACCTCGCCTCGGTCTATCGAGATGAGGGTCGGGTAGCCGAAGCCGAGCCGCTATTGAAGCGGGCGTTGGAAATTGAAGAGAAGGCGCTCGGCACGGGTCACCCGAACGTGGCTCCGGTCCTGAAAAATCTCGCCTTGCTCTACAAGGAACAAGACCGCTTTCGCGAGGCTGAACCATTGTTCAAGCGCGCGCTCGCTATCGATGAAAAAGCATTGGGTGGGGATCACCCAAGTGTCGGCGGCGATCTGAACAATCTCGCAGCACTCTACCACAACCAAGGCCGATTGGACGAAGCCGAACAATTGTTGAAGCGTGCCCTCGCCATTGACGAGAGGGCCCTCGGCCCGGATCATCCGAGCGTAGCCCCAGACCTAAACCACCTTGGTTTAGTTTACCGCGACCAAGGCCGGCTCGCCGACGCCGAGCAGACGTTCAAGCGCGCGCTCGCCATCGTTGAGAAGGCGCTCGGCCCCGGTCATCCTCGTGTGGGAGTGGCCCTGAACAACCTCGCCTTGGTCTACGATGACCAAGGCCGGCTCGCCGAGGCCGAGCCGCTTTTCAAACGCGCACTCGCGATTGACGAGAAGGCACTCGGCCCGGATCATGCGACCGTTGCCATTCTAAGAGAAGATCTTGGCACGCTTTATTTGACTGCTCAAAAGGCGGCTGCGGCTGAGCCGCTTCTTCTCGCGGCTCTTAGGTCAGACGAGAAGAACTTCGGTGTTGGCAGTCCCGAGACAGCCTACGCCCTTTCTGAGCTCGGCGATCTGTATCGCCAGCTTGGCGACTGCGAAAGAGCTAACGGATTCTTCGCTCGCGCGCACAATGCTGGAGGATCAATCCTCGGCGAGATCCGCGTTCTCTTCGCCACCGACCGAACGAGAGATGACAAACGGGCGGCTCTCACTTTTTCCTCAATATCCGGTACCGGCTTGACGCTTGGTAGCGCGGCCGTCGTAGTACCGACTGACGAGCGGCGCACCCAAGATCTCGCCTTGCGCAGGGCGGCGGCAAAAACGAAAAATCCCGAGGGCGCCTCAGCGCAAGTTACCGCCGTTCATCGGATGGCGCTATCATGTGCCACTGTTTCAGTCGAGCGGCAGATCCTGGCCGTAGCCTCAAATTCCATGGCTACCGCGACACACAATCCTGGCCAAGCAATCGTATATGTCCACGGCTTCAATAACAGCTTTGAGGATGCCCTCCGCCGCGCCGGTCAAATAGGCTATGACCTGCGCTTCGATGGTCCAATCTTTGCATTTTCGTGGCCGTCGAAGAACTCTGTGTTCGGCTATCTTGCTGATGCCAAGAGCGCCCGCGATGCGGCGCCTGCTTTGAAGGACCTACTTATCAGGATTATCAAGGGCACCGGCGTCAGGAAAATCCACTTCATCGCGCACAGCATGGGGAACGTGCTGCTTCTCGATGCACTGCAACAATTGCTCAAGAGTGATCCTGAGGATGCAGGCTCGATCGGGGAGATCATAGATGCCTCTCCGGACATTGATCCCAAGGAGATGAAGGCCTCAGTGACGGCAATCGAGGCCAAAGGCCCGCGCTTCACCATCTATGCCTCGCGCAACGACTGGGCGTTGTACACGAGCAGCATTTTGCATGCGCTGCTTGATCTGACGCCAGCCGCGCGCGCAGGATTCGTTGGTAGCGCGCCGCTGATCATCCCCGGGGTCGACACTTTGGATGTGACCAACACGGGCCTCTATTTTGGTCTCAATCACGATCTCTACGCCTCGAATCCCACGCTCGTTACCGACATGCGCCGATTGATCGGAGCGGGTACCAGACCACCCGACAAGCGCAATTCAGCTTTTGAAGCAGTGTCGATCGCAGAGGGAAAGTATTGGCGGCTGAAGGCGGTGCAGGCCGCACCATAGTGGGTGAACCGATACTGGGCCCTAACGCCCTAGCCGCCCTTTGCCTTTAAGGCTGGTCCTAGAAGGGAGGGGGTCTTTGGGTCCTTCCGTACCCGTCCCAGCCTGCTAGCGGGAGCTCGCCGCCGCAGTCTTCGCTCTCCGGATGATTTTTTTGTTGTGTTTCAACTCATTAGAATTCAATTCCGCGGTGAAGCGGCTTTAGTGGGAAACATGGCAAAAAATGCTCAAATCATTGATGTGCAGTCGTGGTCGATCGAAAAGGTCAGGCCATACCCGAACAATCCCCGGATCATCAGCGATGAAGGCGTTCAGGCCGTCGCGACATCCATCCGCGAGTTCGGTTGGCGCCAGCCGATCGTTGTCGACACGAATGGCGTCATCGTAGTCGGGCATACGCGATTTCTGGCGGCCAAGAGTCTCGGCATCACCACGGTGCCGGTGCATGTCGCGAAGGGCCTGTCGCCAGAGAAGATCACGGCCTATCGCGTGACCGACAACAAGGTTGCTGATTATGGAGCATGGGCATTCGACAAGTTGGCCGAGGAACTGAATTCGATCAGCAATCACGGCATCGACCTCAACGTGGTCGGCTTCACCGACGCCGAGCTCGAGGACATCCTCAAGCAATTGGGCCCGGATGGCGACAGCAGCGACGATGTTGTCGGCACCCCGGAAGACGAACCGGAAATGATCGAGTGCCCACACTGCAAGAAGGCATTCACCTACCAGGGGTGATCAATGGGCGAACGCCTAACGCGCCGGGAAGTGGCCGAACGCTTCGGCGTCACCACGCAGCGCATAAGTAACATGATTTCCAAGGGCGAGTTGCCGGTCGGCTCGGATGGAAAGATCGATTGGGATGTTGCCCAGTCTATTCGCGGCTCCTTCGATCCTGCCAAGGTTCAGGGCCAGCAATTTAACAAAGTCGTGGGCGGCAACGCTGCCGGCAGGAAGAACGCTAAGGCCGCGCCGCCGGCGAGTGACAAGCCCGGGCTAACGGTCGTGAGCGGCGGCGGTTCTGGTGGCGGCGGAAACCAGTTCCAACAGGCCAAGACGCTCGAGGCCGTGTTCAAAGCAAAAAGTGGTGAGCTCAAATATCGGCAACTGGCCGGCCAACTCGTCGAGCGAGAGGTCGTCAAGCATGACGCCCACAGCGCCGGCCGAATGATCCAGCAGCGTCTGCTCGGCGTAGGCAATCGCCTCGCCCCAATGATCGCCCCGATGGACGACCTCGTCGCGATCCGAAAGCTGGTCGATCAAGAAATGCGTGAAGTCATCGAACAAATGCAGCGCGAGCTGACTGCTCTTGGACGAGAGGGGGCGGAAAGCGCGAAATCGGGATAGAGGAACCCATGACCGACACCGGCATCGTCGAGGGGCTTGTTGCCGGTCTTGCGCTACCGCCAGAATTCACCGTGTCACAGTGGGCAGACGCCAACATCCTCTTGCCGGCCGAGACGTCTTCGATGCCTGGCCGCTGGCGAACGGATTTCGCGCCCTACCAGCGTGAGATCCTCGACTCTTTCGGAGATCCGGACATCCACATGGTCGTTTGGATGGCGAGCGCACAAACCGGCAAGACCAGCGCTATTTCCATTGGATGCGGCTTCTACATCGCCTTCGCCCCGGCGCCCATGATTATGGTGATGCCGACCGAGGACATGGCCAAGGTCTTTTCTCAAACCAAGCTGGCACCTATGATCGCTAGCACGCCAGCCCTTAGCGAACGTGTTGCGGACCAGACTGGCGCATCAGCAGCCAACCGCATTCTGCACAAGTCTTTCCCTGGCGGCTTTCTCCGCATGGTCGGTGGTGGTTCTGCCGTCGCGCTTCGGTCTGTGTCGGTCAAGGTGGTCTGGATCGACGAGACGGACGGCCTGGAGAACGACGTCGGCGGTGAAGGCGATCCGATAGAGCTCGCGATCAAGCGGTCGCAAACATTTTTCGATAGCAAGGTGATCTGCACATCGACACCGACGCTTAAGGGGCTGTCGAAGATCGACTCGCTTTATCAGCGCAGCGATCAGCGCAAATACTTCGTACCATGCCACGAGCCGCAGTGTGGCGAATTCCAGGTTCCGGTTTGGGAGCGTGTTCACTGGACGCAAGGCAAGCCCGAATCCGCCCAATACACATGCTCGCAGTGCGGTTCGTTCTGGACGGACTCCCAGCTCAAGATGGCCGTGCGCCAAGGTCAGTGGCGCGCAACAGCAGAATTCCGCGGTGTAGCCGGCTTCCACAGCAACCAGCTGATCAGCCCGTTCTCGTCGCTCTCGGAGATCGTCGAGCAGTACGAGCGCGCGAAGGACAAGCCGAACGAGTTGAAGGTGTGGACCAACACCGTTCTCGGCGAAGTCTACGACGATATGGTGAACAACAGTCTCGACACCGAGATGCTTCTCGCCCGCCGCGAAGGGTATCCCAAGGGCCAATTGCCAGAGCGCTGCGTGACCATCGTAATCGGCGCCGACGTGCAGTCTGACCGCATAGAGGCATCCATCATCGGGTTTGGGCCCGACAACGAGGTATTCTATCTCGACCACGTCAAACTGATCGGTGACCCAAGCGCAAACGGCGTCTGGGCCCAGCTCGATGAGCTGGCGGCGCGCAAATTTGCTCATCCGTCAGGAAAGGTGCTCGACATCGAGGCTGTTGCGGTCGACAGCGGATTCATGACTCAACAGGTCTATGCCTGGTCCAACAAGCACATCAAGGCTGGCCGCCGCTATCACGCGATCAAGGGCATGTCAGGCGAAGGTCGCCCTGGCTGGGTCCAGTCTAAGATGAAATTCAAGGACGGCGCCAAACTCTGGAACATCGGCGTCGACGCCATCAAGTCCGAGATCATGGCCCGCCTGACGGTCAAATCACCGCCGGCGAACTACATCCACTTCTACAAGGGCGAGCAGTTCGAGGATCAGTTCTTCGACCAGCTCACAGCTGAGCGGTTTCGCATCGTCACCGATGCCAAGGGTTATCCCAAGCGCGAATGGGTCCGCATCGACGGCCGGCGAGCCGAGGTGCTTGATTGTTTCGTCTACGGAATGGCCGTTCACTCAAGCCTAAACATTGATCACCAGCAGCGCATTGATGCCATGCGCGTGCCGGTGAAGAAGGTCGATATGACGGCGCTTGGCGCGATGTTTCGACCAAAGTAGGCAAATTTGCTCAAGCAACGTCGGAGGCTTTGATGACGGAATTTGAGAGAGGCGTGCGGTTCGTGATGGAGAGCGAAGAGCACTATGGTGCGCCCCTTCGCTTGTTTGGAAATTTCGGCATGTCCATGCGACGCCGAACTCCTGAAAGCTTGACGCCCGGCTCTGCCGCCCATCGTGAGCGGCGAATCCAGGCGGTTTTGGCGTGCTCAAAGTTGCCAGGCAAGCAGGAGGAGGCGACCTTCACCGATCTCACCGGAAGAAATTGGTATTAGGGGAACGCAAAATCAATGCAGCAGATCCGGATCGACCGATCCCTCGTGCCGACTGAGTGGCTCGCCTGCGTCGTAACCCATCCGCTCGCATGCGACCACACCCGCCATATCGCCGCCCTCTTGGCGCTTCGGTCCGAACTTCACGGCAACCCTGTGTCACTTGGTTACAACTCGAGCTTCGACATCAAAGCTCTGCAAGTTGCGATGTTCGGTCAGGCGTCTCCAGCCGGTGCCGCTCGCGTGGATGAGGAATTGACCCGACTTCAGCGCATTGGCTGCCTCGAGGTGGAGAAGGTTCTGTCGCCTGCCGGGCTGACTTCACTCAGCGTGACGCTGGTCCGACCGACCGGGGTGTCGAAATGACCATTCCCTGCCAGACCTTTGACTCAACGGGAATGAACTGCCTCGCCCAACTCAGTATGATTTACTCGTCGTACACTGCATTGCTGACGGGCACCCGAAAGGTGCGCGTTAGGCACGGCGCCCATTTTGTCGAATATCAGCCTGCCATTGCCGGCGATGTAGCCGCGCTGCGCGAGCTTTACGAGGCGCTGTACAGCCAGTGTCCAGGAGCCGCGCTCTCAGGACTCCCGAACCTCGACAAGGGCGCTCGTGTCAAGCGGCGCGGGCCAGGATTTATGTACGCGCGCACATAACCAAATAGGGGGCTGCATTGAGCGGACTTGCAATTGGCAGCCCTGGCTCTCCAAGCGTGTTCGCCCCCGACCCATTCTCGCCGAGCTCCAGACTTTCGGGGGAGATTTTGGCGTGGCGTCCAGCACTGAATTCTGCCGATCGCGATATGATTGGCCGGGAGCCGCAGCAGGCTCGCGCGCGCAATCTCGCGATGATGGATCCTTACGGGCAGAATGCTGCCCGTATCCAGCGGGAGTCCGTCATTGGCCTGCATTTCCGGTTATCCCTCCAGCCCGACGCGCTGGCCTTGGGCATTAGCCCTGACGCGGCTGATAATTGGGCCCATATGGTCGAGCGCGAGTGGGAGGGGTATGCCGAGGGACTTGGCTTCGATAGTGACGCCGGCCGCAAGAACACTTTTACGCAGCAGATGGCGACCGTTGCCACAAGCCTCATCGTGAATGGCGAGGCGTTCGGCGTAATGCAGTGGAAGCCGGGGATGCTTGGCTACAAGACTTGCCTGCACCTCATCGACACCGAGCGCGTGTCGACGCCGTGGGATTATCTCTACGATCCGACCGTCCGCTATGGCGTGAAGATCGACGATCATCTCGCGCCGACCGGCTACTTCATTCGCAAGGCAAACCCGTCCGACGCCATCTTTGGTTCGAAGCTGGCGATGAACGCCTATAAGTGGGAGTTCGTCGAGCGGCACACCGAATGGGGCCGCCCGCAGGTCATGCACGTGTTCGACAATACCCGGCCCGACCAGACGCGAGGCATGTCGCCGTTCACCGCGGTCGCGCGCCAACTCAAGATGCTGGGTGACTGGAGTGAGGCTGCACTCGAGAAGCAGCTCATCGGCGCAAGCTTCGCGGCCGTGATTGAATCCGAGCTCGACACTGACAAGGCGTTCGAAGTCATTGGCGCCCAGACTCCTGAAAAATATAACGACTCCATCAGGCAGCTTATTGGGGGCCGCATGGCCACAGCTGCCGAGTTCCACAACGGTATGGGCGGCATCAAGTTCAACGGCTCGCGCGTTCCACATATGGTGCCGGGCGAGAAGCTGCATATGGTCAACTCCCAATCTGCGGGTGCTGACTACGCTTCGTTCGAGAAGGCGATGCTGAAGCAGCTCGCGGCAGGCCTTGGCGTTCCCTACGAGAGTCTGTCGAGAGACTTCAGCGACAGCAGCTATTCGGCGGCGCGGCTCTCGCTCAACGATATCTGGCGAACGTTCTTCATTGCGCGCCGGCTGATCACAAAAAAGATTGCGATGCCGTTCGTTGCAGCATGGCTCGAGGAGGCCATAACATCCGGAAGGCTTCCGATGCCGAACGGCTCGGTTGGCACGCTCGAGGACTTTGTCAGCAAGCGGCACATGATCGTTCGCGGTGCATTCCTCAGCCACGGGAAGCCCGTGATTGATCCTGGGAAAGAAGTTGACGGAATCTCCAAGATGCTCGCTCTCGGCCTCACGACGCTCGAGGAAGAGACGGCAAATCTGGGTCGCGACTGGAGCGAGACCCTGCACCAGCGCCAGCGTGAAAAGGATCTGCGCGAGGAACTCGGACTGAACGTCCTTGGGCCTGGCCTCGACCCAACGCTTATCGTTGGTCAGCCGCCAACTCCGCAGCCGCAAGACGCGCCATCGTCGGCTGAGAAATCGGGGGCGGGCGCGGCCTGAACGACCTGGTCTCGCGCCTTTCAAGCCCCTTGCTCCCTGGCCCCGCTTGGCTCGCCCTCGGGTCGGCGGGGCCAAAACCCGGAGACTGATAGATGTCAGCACACCTCTCGTTGGTGGCCGCTCAATTGTTTGGGCGCCCACTGATGTGCGAGCCAACTTATGCCTCCGCGGTGGCAACCGTACTCTCGGAGCGGTTTGGCGTGGCCCCGATGGTCTCGAGCGACGATCTCGAACTCGTCGAGAGACCCGTGCGATCCATCATGCTCGACGCAGACGGAGTGCTGGCGATACCTGTTGTCGGCGGCCTCTATCATCGCGGTGACGCGCTGAACGCGATGTCTGGCTCGATGAGCTACACGTATCTGAACAATCAGATCGTCTCCGCCCTCGCTGATGATGAAGTCAAGGCGATCCTGCTCGATATAGATTCGCCAGGAGGCGCCGTCGGAGGTGCGTTCGAGGCGGCCGACATGGTGCGTAAGGCATCGGCCATCAAGCCAATCTACGCGATCGCGAACACATTGGCGGCATCTGCGGCCTACGCGATTGCGTCTGGTGCCGAGAAGATTTTTGCAACTCCATCAGCTCGCGTCGGGTCGATTGGTGTCATTACGATGCACATCGATCAATCCGTCGCCATGGACCGTCGTGGCCTCAAACCCACGATCATCCATAGTGGGAAGTACAAGAAGCAGGGGAACAGCTTAGAGCCGCTATCGGAAGGCGACGTTGCCGACATCCAGGCTTCGATCGATAGCGTCTATGAAATGTTCGTCGAATTGGTCGCTTCGATGCGCCCAATGTCGGCCGATGCCATCCGCGCGACGGAAGCCCGGGTCTACGACGCGAGAGCGGCGGTGGATCTCGGCTTGGTCGACGGTGTTGCGACCTTCGAAGATGTCCGGGGGTCGCTGTCCTCTCGCGTGAATCCAAGATTCAGCGTGAGGGTCACGCCCACCGGGCAAGTCCTGCAACTCAAGGAACCAAAAGCATGACCAACGTGCAGACGCCCGCTGTTCGGGCGGAGGCGACGCGCATCGACGGCCTCGATGAGGCCTTGGCGCAAATGAAGGCTCTCGGCGTTACCGAAGGTCACAGGGCTGGCTACACTCAGGGGCGCATCGATGCTGGCGCGATCCTGACAGCAGACGCTGCCAAGGGCCGCGAGGGCTTTGCCGCAAAGCTCGCTGCTGATCCCGACATCAAGCCTGAGAAGGCGATGGCCCTGCTGACGGATGTTCCTGTCGCCAAGTCAGGCGAGAGCGCACTCGACAAGCTCATGCAAGCCCGCGACCCGAAGATCGGGACGAGCTCCCCCCAACCCGAAGACGGTCGCAGCGCCCGCTCCGCCGATCTTCAGGCCGCCGCCAAGGCCGCCAACACTCTCCGGAGGTAATCCATGAACTATCTTCCGCACCCCGCGTTTGGCGGGACGGTTTCGGCCATCACCTACAACCCGATCTTGATGCCCGGCAAGAAGCCCATTTTTGCGCCGTTCATCATCGCGGGCGGGCAGGTTCTGGCCGCAGGCAGCGTGCTCGGTGCTGTTTCTGCAACCGGCAAGCTGTTGTTCTCGGCCGCCGCTGCCGGTGACGGCTCACAGGTTCCTATGTCTGTCCTCATGGAAGACCTCGATACCACGGCTGGAGACAAGACCTTCCAGGTCCTGGTTGAGGGCTTTGTCAACGAGACGGCTCTCGTTCTCGGCGTTGGTCACACGACCGACACCGTGCGCTTCCTGCTCAACACCAGCGGCATCCACATGAAGTCGCCGCGTCATAGCTTCCTGTAACACCCTCCCCTCCTGATGGGAGGGGTTCAAATTTCGGAGGACACTTCAACTATGACGAACCCTGCCGCACTTTTCGACCGCTATGGCACGCTGGAGGTCGAGGAAATTGTCCGCACGCTGGACCCAGCCTTTAAGTGGCTGTCCTCGACGTTCTTCGGCGCGACCAAGCAGTTTGACACCGCCGCGATCGAACACGACATCGTCGAGGGCGGTCAGCGCATCGCGCCGTTCGTGTCGCCGATCGTTTCGGGCAAGCCGACCCGTCGCCTTGGCAGCCGCACCTATCAGATCCGACCGGCTTACATCAAGCTGGCGGACGTGGTGACACCCACCGAGTCGTTCACGCGCTTGCCGGGCGAGGGATATCTCGGCACGCTCACGCCGGAGCAGCGCTTCGATCGAATCGTTGCCGAGAAAATTGCTACGCATGATGAGATGATCGAGAACCGCATCGAATGGATGGCAGCCCAGGGTCTATTCAACGGCTCGATCACCATCACCGACGACGACTATCCGATGTCGTTTGTGGACTTCGAGCGCGATCCGAACAACACTATGACTGCCGCGGCGTCGTGGGGAACTGCCGCCGCCACGCCGATGTCGGACATTCAGACACTAGCGTTGCAGATCAACAAGTCGAGCCGTGGTGCCATCACCAACACTCTGGTGCTGACTGGGCTAACCTACGACAAGCTGTCGTCGAACCAGGCGTTCCGTGATCAGCTCAACAAGTTCCTGAACTTGTCGCCGAGTACGCAGAATGCGGGCTTTGAAACTGGCCCACGTTCGGCTTCCCGGCACGCCCAGTTCAAGGGCCGCCTTGCGGGTCAATACGACATCTGGACCTACGACGGTTATTTCGAAAACGACGTCGGCGTCTCGGTTCCGTTTGTTCCGGCCAACCAGGTGCTGTTCGTCGCCAACGAAGGCGCCAACTCCGGCCTCGAGGGGCGCCGTTACCATGGCCCGATCATGGATGCCGAGGCCCAGATGCGCCCGATGGCCAAGTTCGTGAAGGCTTGGCCCAACCGCGAACCGTCCGGCCTAAATGTCGTGACCCAGTCGTCGGTGGTTCTCGGCATCCGCCGTCCGAACGCGACTGGCGTGCTGAACGTCTAATCCGAGAACTGATTTGACCAAAACAAGGGTGAGCAAATTTGCTCGCCGCTCCTCCCAACATCGAAAGGACCGACTGAAATGGCGTCTCCGTATCCTACGAATATGGTCGTCGCGACCGTGAATCCGGCAAAATCCGCCAACCTCGTGATCGTTGGCGTCAATGCCGAACAAACCGTCGCAGTTCCTGGCGGAACCGCCACGATCCACGCCTCTGATGCCAAACAACTCGTGACCGCTGGCGTGGTCACCGCCCCGGGCGTCGTCGCCATCTAATGGCGAGTTGGTTGGCACAAGTTGCCAATCGGAGAGGCCTGAAAATTTGCTCAAGGGGAACACCAAATGGCAACCGCAATGCAGACTGTCACGGTCGAGAAGCCCTTCGTTGGGGCCTACAAGTGCTCGATTGACGAGTCTGACTTCATCCAGGACGAGCTCGTCGAGAATGACAAGGGCGAAATTGTCACCCGGCGAGTTCCTTACAAGCGTGTTGTGGGCCTCATGCCGCAACGGCGCCTTGCAACACCTGACGATCAGGAGAAGGCCAAGGCTGGTCATCTTTACGTCGACGGGAGCTGGGCATACGACAGTACCGAACCAATGACGATCACAGTTCCGGTGACCTTCGCCGCGCAGCTTTCCGCCAAGGGGCTTGCGAAGGCCACTGAGGTTCCGGTCAGCCCTGCCAAGAAGCATCTAAAGCCGCCGGCCTGACACGCACGTAGCCGGCTGGATTGTCGTCACAAGGGAGGGCTGATTGCCTTCCCTTTTTCGTTTCTCAGGGAGATTTCTGATGGCCAATGCGACGATCTCGCTGACCGAAAACTGGCAGTCCATTCCGGTCGGCACGTCGGGGACCATCGGTATCCAGAATATCGATGCAAGGTTCC
>Ga0075017_100001887_pt1 | contig 12960 bp, 12 predicted proteins | sample AleBraG_ABR_2012_FD_71475 | JGI IMG/M metagenome (GOLD analysis project Ga0075017, IMG submission 71475) | Freshwater sediment microbial communities in response to fracking from Pennsylvania, USA - Alex Branch Run_MetaG_ABR_2012 | ecosystem: Environmental > Aquatic > Freshwater > Creek >...
CGAGCCGAGCACCTCGGCGATGAAGGCGTCGCGGGCAGATGCCGCCTCCGCCGCCTGCGCGGCCCGGGACTCCGCCGCGAGAGTCACCGCCACCCCGAGGGCCACGGCTCCCGCGACGTTCTCCGTGCCCGAACGGCGACCGCGCTCCTGTCCGCCGCCGTGCACCAGCGGCTCGAGCGGGAGGCGGCCGGCGACGAAGAGCGCGCCGATGCCTTTCGGGGCGCCGAGCTTGTGCCCGGCGAGGCTGAGGGCGTCGACGCCCAGGTCACGGACCCTGGTCGGGAGCCAGCCGGCCGTCTGCACCGCATCGGTGTGGAACGGGATGCCGAGTGGCCTGGTCACGTCGGCGAGGGCGGCGAGATCCTGAACGGTTCCGATCTCGTTGTTGCCGTGGGCGAGCGAGACGAGCGTCGTGTCGGGCCGGACGGCGCGGGCGAGCGCATCGGGCGTGACGAAACCCGATGGGTCGAGAGAGACGAACGTCGCCTCGAACCCGTGGAGGCGCACGAGGGCGTCGACCGACTGGAGGACGGCCTCGTGTTCGATCCGGGAGGTGACGACGTGGCGGCCCCGCGCGTTCGCCAGCGCGATGCCTTTCACGGCCATGTTGTCGGCCTCGGTGCCGGAGCCGGTGAAGACGACCTCCCCGGGCCGGCAGCCGAGAAAGGCCGCGACCTGCTCGTGCGCGGTCGCGAGCCCGCGCGCGGCCGACTCCCCCACGGTGTGCCGGCTCGACGGGTTGCCGAAGTCGCCCGTGAGGTAGGGCCACATCGCCTCGAGCGCCTCACGACGCACGGGCGAGGTGGCGGCGGCATCGAGGTAGAGCATCGCGAGGGCCCGTTCTCAGACGGCGACGAAGCCGGCGGCCGCGCCCCGGACCCTCGACACGTCGACGACGACGTCGAGCCCGAGGTCGAGCGAGCGGACGCTGTGCGTTAGGGCTCCGACCGAGATCAGATCGACGCCGGATCCCGCGATGGCCGCCACGGTGTCGAGGTTCACCCCTCCTGACGCTTCGACGAGCGCCCGCCCGGCCACGAGCGCGACGCCTTCGACGAGGTCGCGAGCAGAGAAGTTGTCGAGCATTATCGTGTCGACGCCCGCGGCGAGCACCGCTTCGATCTGATCGAGCCGGTCGACCTCGACCTCGACGTGGGTGGTGTGCGACAGCTTCGCCTTCATCGCCAGCAGCGCCTCGGTCGTGGTCAGACCCTCGGCGAGCAGGATCGCGAGATGGTTGTCTTTGACCAGGACGGCGTCCGACAGCGAGAACCGGTGGTTGCGCCCTCCTCCCGCGACGACGGCGTCGCGCTCCAGTGCCCGCAGCCCCGGAGTGGTCTTGCGGGTGTCGACGATCTGCGCCTTCGTGCCCGCCGTCAGCGCGACGTACCGGGCAGTGAGGGTCGCGATGCCCGACAGCCGCTGCATCAGGTTCAACGCGATGCGCTCGGCTCGCAGAATCGACCGCGCCGATCCACGGAGCACCGCGAGCGTCTCGCCCTTCGAGAAGGGGTCGCCGTCGGCTTTCGACAGCGAGACCTCGACCAGGCGGTCGACTTCGCGCGCCACGGCCAGAAGCACCCTGACCCCGCTCAGCACGCCGTCCTCCCGGGCGACGATCGAAGCGACAGCGGTCGCGTCTCCAGGGATCAGCGCCTCGCTCGTGACGTCGCCCCAGGGCGCGTCCTCCTGCAGGGCGGCCCGGACGACCAGGTCGATCGCGTCATCGGTGAGCATGTTCGGGAACCTCTCGTGCCCACGCCAGCGCGCGAGCGAAATCGTCTTCGGTCTTCGGGAAGTCGGAGCGGAAGTGAGCGCCGCGGGATTCCTGCCTCGCGAGGGCGCCGCGCACGACCAGTCGCGCGACGTCGAGCAGGTTCGCCGTCTCGAGCGCCTCGACGGTGTCGTCGTCAGGCCCGCCGGCGTCGCCCAGCACGCCTGCCGCCCGGAGAAGCCCCTCGCCCGTGCGTTCGACGCCCACGTCGTTCCACATCACGTGCTGAAGATCGGAACGCAGGATCACGGGACCGTCACCCACGACCCGATCCGGCGCCTCCACGTCGCCCGACAACCCCGCAGGCGAAGCGTCCGCGCCGATGGCCTGGACCGCCCGCCAGCCGAACACCGCAGCTTCGAGGAGCGAGTTGGAGGCAAGGCGGTTTGCGCCGTGGACGCCGGTCGATGCGACCTCGCCGACGGCGTAGAGCCCGGGTAGCGAGGTGCGGCCGTGCAGGTCGGTGGTGACGCCGCCCATGAAGTAGTGCGCGGCGGGTGTGACCGGTATGGGGTCGACGGTCCAGTCGAGTCCGATCGCCGTGGTCGCCCGGGTGATCGTCGGAAACCTGCGCAGGAGGGTCTCCCGGCCGATCCCGGTGGCGTCGAGCATCACCGGGAGCCCTGCCTGGCGCTTCATCTGGTCGGCGATGCCTCGAGCGACGATGTCGCGCGGCGCCAGCTCGGCGCGCCGATCGACTCCGGCCAAGAAGCGGCGCCCGCCCGCGTCGAGCAGGACGGCGCCCTCGCCCCGCACTGCCTCCGACACGAGAAAACTGCCCTTCGCCGCAAGCGCCGTCGGGTGGAACTGATAGAACTCGAGGTCGTCGACGACCGCTCCGGCACGCCAGGCCGCGGCGAGCCCGTCGCCGGTGGCGCCCGCGGGATTGGTCGTGAACTCGTAGAGCTGCCCCGCGCCTCCGGTGGCGAGAACGACCGCGTCGGCGCGCAGGATCTGGCGCCCGCCGTCGACGAGAAGCTCCACGCCCGCCACGCGCCGCTCCCCCGATCGCGTCATGACGAGGTCGGTGACGAAGGCGTGCTCGACGATCCGCACCCCCGACTCGCGGAGAGTCTCGATCAAGGCCAGGACGATCGCGCGGCCGGTTGCATCTCCTCCTGCGTGCAGCACTCGGGCCCGGCTGTGCGCAGCCTCGAGGCCGCGCGCCCAGCCGGAGCCGTCGGTCGCGTCGTCGAAGACGACTCCCCAGCGCACGAGGTCGTGGATGCGCAGCGGCCCGTCTTCGCACAGCGCCCGCACGGCGTCGAGCACCGACAGCCCCGCACCGGCGAGGAGCGTGTCGGAGGCGTGCAGGTCGACGGTGTCGTCGGCGAAGACGGCGGCAGCGATCCCGCCCTGGGCGTACCGCGAGTTGCTCTCGTCGAGCGGCCCCTTCGTCACGAGCGTGACGCGGTGGCCGAGGGCGTCGGCTCGAATGGCTGCGGTCAGGCCGCCGAGGCCCGATCCGACGACCAGGATCTCGCGGGTCGCGGCCGTCACACCGACACCGTGTGATTCGGCTTCGCGTCGAGCATCCGTTCGAGCGCCAGGCGCGCGGGCACTGCGACGTCGTCCGACACCGTGATGCGGTTCAGCACCTCGCCCGGGCGGTCGGCGGTGCCGATCAGCGCCTCCAGGGCCCAGGCGATGTAGCCCGGGTGGATCCGGTACATGGTCGAGCAGGGGCAGACGACGGAGTCGAGGCAGAAGATCGTGTGCTCGGGGTACTCAGCGGCCAGGCGAGTGACGAGGTTGATCTCGGTGCCGATGGCGAACGTCGACCCCGGAGGGGCCGCCTGGATCGCCTTGACGATGAAGTCGGTCGACCCGTACGAGTCGGCCGCGTCGACGACGGGCATCGGGCACTCGGGGTGGACGATGACATGCACGTCGGGGTGCTCGGCGCGGGCCCTCGCGATCTGGTCGACGGTGAAGCGCTTGTGGACCGAGCAGAAGCCGTTCCAGAGGATCACCTTCGCGTCGGCGAGCGCATCGGCGTCGTTGCCGCCGAGAGCCTTGCGGGGGTTCCAGAGCGGCATGCGCTCGAGCGGCACGCCCATGGCCTTCGCAGTGTTGCGTCCGAGGTGCTGGTCGGGGAAGAACAGCACGCGGCGCCCACGGGCGAAGGCCCACTCGAGCACGGTCTCGGCGTTCGACGAGGTGCAGACGATGCCGCCGTGGCGCCCGCAGAAGCCCTTGAGGTCGGCGGCCGAGTTCATGTAGGTGACCGGGATCACGGGCACCAGCCCGTCGGAATCCTGCGCCTCCATGTCGCCGTAGAGGGCTTCGAGTTGCTCCCAGGCCGCCTCGACGCTGTCGATGTCGGCCATGTCGGCCATCGAGCAGCCGGCCGCCAGATTCGGCAGGATCACGCTCTGCGCCGGTGTCGAGAGCAGGTCGGCGGTCTCGGCCATGAAGTGCACGCCGCAGAAGACGATCGCCTCGGCCCGGGGCGACGCCTTCGCCTTGACCGCGAGCTGGAACGAGTCGCCCACGTAGTCGGCGTACTTCACGACCTCGTCGCGCTGGTAGAAGTGGCCGAGCATGAGCACCCGGTCGCCCAGGATGCCCTTGGCCCGCACGATGCGCCGGTCGAGTTCGTCCGCCGAGGCCTCCCGGTACTCGAGCGGGATCTCGCCCTGCAGCGGCGACGCGGGAGGGATCGCGTCGAACATCGACGAGCCGGGGCCGTACGAAGGGATTCCGACGTCGAAGTTCCACGGGGCCTCGCGGAGGTCGGTGGAACAGACTTCACCCGGGGCTTCGCCGTTGGTGATGCGGCGGATCGTGGTGTCGACGGAGGTCATGCGAACGGCTTTCTTTTCGAGAAGGGTGATGCAGGTCAGGCCCGAGCGAGAGGGCTCGGGTCGGGATCGATGGCCGTGTTGTAGCGGTACAGGCGCGGCGGCCGGTGTTTCGTGCCGGTCACGAACTCGCCAGTGGGCACGACGGCGTCGCTCGCCTCGACCATGCGGCGGAAGTTCGCCGGATCGAGCTCGCGGCCGAGGACGGCCTCGTGGACCTCGCGGAGTTGACTGAGCGTGAAGGTCGAGCCGATGAATGCGCCGGCGATCCTGCTGTATTCCATCTTCGTGCGGAGTCGCCAGAGGGCGTAGTCGACGATCGTCGAGTGATCGAAGGCCAGAGCCGGGAGGTCGTCGGCGTCGAACCAGCAGACGTTGGGGTCGCTCTGCACGACGGCGCCGACAGCGCCGTCGACCGCGGTCGCCGGCGAGACGAGCGCCCAGTACACGATCGACACGACCCGCTCGGCCGAGCTTCGCGCCCTCGACCCGAACGCGTAGAGCTGCTCGAGGTACGTGGGCGACAGCGCCGTCGTGGCGAGGAGGTGGCGGCGAGCGGCCTCCGGCAGGTCTTCGTCTGCGCCCAGCGGGCCACCGGGTAGAGCCCACAGGCCCCGGTACGGATCGCGGATACGCCTGACGAGCGGAATGTGAAGCGCCGTACGGCCCGTCGACTCGGACGACATCAGCGAGAAGATCACCGTCGACACGGCGAGCGCGGGCGACGCGGCTAGCGGTTCGACGGGGTGCTGCTCGGCCATCTTCGGCTTCTCTCGACTTAGGGTCGGATTGACTCTAACCCTTAAGGTGCCTCAGACCTAATGTTTCGAGCCTCCCTCGCTCCGATTAAGCTGAGAGAGTGCGCCATCTCGCCGTGCTCGGCTCCCCCATCGCCCACTCGCTCTCTCCGGCTCTCCACGGTGCGGCCTACCACCTGCTCGGGCTCGACTACGAGTACGGCCTCAAAGAGGTGGCGAGCGGCGGTCTGCAGGCCTTCCTCGCCAATCTCGACGAGAGCTGGATCGGCCTCAGCCTGACGATGCCGATCAAACGGGAGGTCATCCCGCTCCTCGACGAAGCGTCCGCCCTGGTCGTCCAGCTCGGCGTCGCCAACACCATCGTCCTGTCGAGAAACGGCGACGTGCCGTACCTCGCCGGCTACAACACCGACGTCGACGGGATCACGCGAGCCATCCTGCGCCGGCATCCAGCCCCCCACGAGCACGCGACGATCATCGGCGGCGGGGCGACGGCGATGTCCGCACTGGTCGCGGCCCACGAGCTCGGCGCGAAGCGAGTGTCGGTGTTCGTCCGTGATCCGGCGAAGGCCGCGCCGCTGGTCGAGCTCGCCGGGCGCCGCGGCATCCTGCTCGACGTCGCCCCTCTCGACACCCTCGGCGACCTGGGGCCCCTCGACTTCGTGATCAGCACGCTGCCCGGCGGCGTCGACCTGCCCTCGGTCGTTCCGTCGTCGCCAGACTCCCTTCTTCTCGACGTCGCGTACGACCCGTGGCCGAGCCCGCTCGCCTCCGCCTGGGAGGCTCAGGGGGCGACGGCGGTGAGCGGCCTCGAGATGCTGGTCGAACAGGCGATAGGGCAGATTCGGCTGTTCACCGGGCACCGGCAAGACGAAGCGCTGCCCGACGAGGAGTCGATCCGAGACGCCCTGCACGACACGGTCGGCCTTCGAGCCACGCGGTAGTGTCTGGGGGGTGACAGACACCTTCCGTCCCGCCGTGATCCGCGGCGTCGAGTTCGGCACCGGCCGGCCGAAGATCTGCGTGCCTCTGACGGGCGAGACGGTCCAGGCGCTCGCAGACGGTGTCGCGGCTCTCGACTTCGACATTGTCGACCTCGTCGAACTCCGGATCGACTACTTCGAATCCGTCGACGACCTCGACGAGGTCGTGCGGGCGGTCGAAACGGTCCGCGACGGGCTGCCCGACACGACCCCCCTGCTCTTCACCTTCCGCTCCGCGCCGGAGGGAGGGCGACGCGACATCGACCCGCGCGCCTACGAGAAGCTCCTCCTGGCCGCTGTCCGCTCGGGCTTCATCGACGCCCTCGACGTCGAGATGTTCACCGAGCTCGGCTCCCTCGAACGCCTCGTCAACGGGTCGCACGAGCGAGGCGTCGCCGTGATCATGTCGTCGCACGACTTCGAGCACACCCCGCCGCTCGAGCAGATCGTGGCACGTCTGACGCTCCAGCAGGATCTCGGCGCCGACATCGTGAAGATCGCCGTCATGCCCGAGGCGCCGTCCGACGTGCTCACGCTTCTGCAGGCGACCGAGGTGTTCTCCGAGCGGGCGACCCGACCCGCCATGACGATGTCGATGGGGCCGCTTGGCGTCTTGAGCCGCCTCGCCGGTGAGACGTTCGGATCGTGTGCGACGTTCGGATCCGTCGGCGAACAGAGCGCCCCCGGCCAGGTCGACGCCGCCGCCCTCCGGGTCACCCTCGACCTGCTCCACGACGCGCAAGCCCGCTGAGATGTCGCACGATCACGGGGGGCCTTCGACCCCCACCCGACAACTCAGGATCGCGCTTGCGATCACCTCGGTCATCCTCGTCGCCGAGATCGTCGGCGCCGCCGTCACGAACAGCCTCTCGCTCCTCGTCGACGCCGGTCACATGCTGACAGACGTGGCAGGCCTCACCGTCGCGCTGGTGGCGGCTGGCCTCATCCGGCGTCCTGCGACGTCTTCCAGGACCTGGGGTTTTCGGCGAGCGGAGGTCTTGGCGGCGCTGGCGCAGGCGGCCGTGCTGCTCGCGGTCGGGATCTACGCTTTCGTCCAGGGCGTCCAGCGGCTCTTCGCGCCGCCGGACGTACCCTCCGGCTCGCTCCTCGTCTTCGGACTCATCGGGCTCGTCGGCAACCTCGTCTCCATCGCGGTCCTGTCGTCGTCACGCGACCACAATCTGAACCTCCGAGCTGCGTTCCTCGAGGTGGTCAACGACGCGCTCGGGTCGGTCGCCGTGATCGCCTCTGCCATCGTCATCGGCGCCACCGGCTGGCTCCAGGCGGACGCCGTCGCGGGAATGGTGATCTCGGTGCTGATCGTGCCCCGCACCATCGCACTGCTGAGGGAGACGACCGGCGTCCTGCTCGAATCCACGCCGAAGGGCCTCGACCTCGACGCGGTGCGGACGCACATGCTCGAACTCCCGCATGTCCGGGGCATCCACGACCTGCACGCCTCCCAGATCGCAACCGGGTTGCCGATCCTCACCGCACACGTCGTGGTCGAGCAGGGCTGTTTCGAAGACGGGCACGCGCCGCGCATCCTCGACGACCTGCAGGCCTGCGTGCTCGAGCACTTCGCCGTGCAGATCGAGCACTCCACGTTCCAGTTGGAGCCGGAGTCGCACCAGCAGCACGAGCACGTCGAGCACCTCTAGGCTTCGCGCGTCTGTCCCGCGACTTCGGTGGTCTCTCGCGGCCAATGACAGGAGTCGCTGTTGGGGTGTGGAATTTATGTGTAGTGTTTCTCCTACGCAGCCACGAGGGAGTGACATTTTGGTGATCGAAAAGGTGGTACTTGCCACCGCAGCTATGACGTTGACAGCAACTAGTGGGATTTGTGCTCCAGCGGTGGCCCACGCAGACGAAGCGGGCTCGACCGAAGATGTTTCTGGGATCGGCATCACGCCCGAACAACTGACGGCGGCTATCTCTGAAGCCCGAGACACTGGTCGCCTGATAGGTCAGAAGACCGACGCATCTGGCACGACGACGAGTCGGCTGCTTCTTGCACGAAGACTCACCGTCGATGTAGTCGAACCAGCGACATCCAAGGCTCGACTCGGTGCAGGGTCGGACCCTTACGGCAAGTACATCTCACTCAACTCTTTTGATCAGAATGCCATCTATACCGGTGCCGGCTTCGGTCTGAGTGTGGGCCTTTGTGCGATCAGCGCAGGCACATTTTGTATCGTGGCTGGCGCAATCGTGGCCGCGGCAGGCCTGGCCGTGTCTACAAACGGGGGCCAGTGCGCAAGCAACAAGACCTTGCGCGTCTATCCATTCAGCGGGCACAAGCCCCGGTGCGTGTGATGGCCATGCATGACATCCTGCTCTTACCGACGACGGCAATGCTCGTGTCGCTCCTCGCGATCGCAGGAGCGCTCGTGGCAACCGTTCACGGCACGACCGGCCCGAGTTTTTGGCTCTCGCACGCCGCGTTGGCGGTTGCCGGCTCCGGCGGAGGTGTCTACGTGGCTACGGCTTTTCGGCGGAACCGACGGCTGACAGTTCGCCGGTGAGAGCCAGAACCAGTCTGCTCTGCCCAGAACCCTGTTCTCGAAGATTCACTCCGTAGTCGATCGACTACGGAGTGAATCCTCGAGAAAGAGCGGGCAGTCTGCCGACGCGCCTGGATGGGGCTAGAAGACGAGCAGGCCGCCGGTTTTGGTGGTGGCTGCGGTGTAGCGCTCCTGGACGTTCTGCCAGTTGGTGATGTTCCAGAACGCCTTGATGTAGTCGGCGCGGACGTTTTTGTAGTCGAGGTAGTAGGCGTGCTCCCACACGTCGAGCATCAGCAGCGGGACGAGGCCGAACGGGACGTTGCCCTGCTGGTCGAACAGCTGGAAGATGCTGAGCTTCTCGCCGAGGATGTCGTACGCGAGCACCGCCCAGCCGGAGCCCTGCACGCCGAGGCCGACGGCGGTGAAGTGTGCCACGAACGCGTCGAACGAGCCGAACTGGTCGTCGATCTGGCTGGCGAGGTCGCCGGTGGGCTTGTCGCCGCCGTCGGGTGAGAGGTTGGTCCAGAAGATCGAGTGGTTGACGTGGCCGCCGAGGTTGAAGGCGAGGTCTTTCTCGAGCTTGTTGACGCCGGCGAGGTTGCCGGTCGCGCGTGCTTCGGCGAGGGCGGCGTTGGCCGTGTTCGCGCCGGTGACGTAGGTCTGGTGGTGCTTGGAGTGGTGCAGTTCCATGATCTGACCCGAGATGCTCGGCGCGAGAGCCGAGTAGTCGTAAGGCAGATCGGGAAGAGTGTATTCAGCCATGGTGGATCTCCTAGCTCACATTCCGAAGGCGCACAACGGCGCCGGGTGGACGTCTGTCAGTGTAGTGACGCCTCAGGGAACGGTGATCGATCGCTTCACGAACGCTCAGGAAACCTCGGGCCGGTTCGGCCGCAATCGGACGTCGACTCTCAGTCGAGGTCGAGATCGGCGGGGAGATTGGCGTCCGTTCCCGGTACCCCCGTGTCGAGAGCCTTCTTGTCTGCCATCGCGAGCAGGCGTCGGATTCTCCCCGCGACGGCGTCTTTCGTCATCGGAGGGTCTGCGTGGTGGCCGAGTTCGTCGAGGCTCGCGTCTCGGTGTGCCAGGCGAAGTTCGCCCGCGTAGCGAAGGTGTTCCGGGATGTCGTCTCCGAGGATTTCCATGGCGCGGTCCACCCGCGCACAGGCGGCCACTGCAGCCTGCGCCGACCGACGGAGGTTGGCGTCGTCGAAATTGACGAGACGGTTCGCCGTCGCACGCACCTCGCGGCGCTGACGCAGTTCTTCCCAGTCGCTGACGCTCTTCGTAGCGCCCATCTGACTGAGCATGGCGCTGATCGCCTCACCGTCGCGAATGACGACGCGATGCACGCCCCGGACCTCACGCGCCTTGGCGGCGATCCCGAGACGACCGGCTGCGCCGACGAGAGCCATCGCGGCCTCGTTGCCCGGGCAGACGACCTCCAGGGCTGCAGACCGACCAGGATCCGTCAGGGTGCCCTGGGCGAGGAACGCACCTCGCCAGATGGCCGCCAGGTCGTCGCGGCTGCCGGTGGTCAGCCGATTGGGGAGTCCTCGTACGGGGCGCCGTCTGGCATCCATCAGACCGGTCTGCCGGGCGAGAGTCTCACCCTGCTCGTGGACGCGCACGAGGTAGTGGCTGGTTCGGCGGAGGCCGGTGGCCGCGATCACCGAGACGTCGCTCTTGGCGCCGTAGAGTTCGGCCAGGTCTTTCCTGACCCGCCGAGCGAGCAGGGCGCTGTCGAGTTCGGCCTCGACCGCGATCCTGCCCGAGATCACGTGCAGACCGCCCGCGAAACGAAGAACGGTCGCCACTTCGGCGGCTCGCACGGTGGTCTTCGCGACCTCCACGCGAGCGAGTTCTTCTTTGACGTCGGCAGTCTGAGCCAAGACGGATTCCTTACGTTGTTCGGGTTAATGCGTGAAGCACGCCGGTCGGTCGGTCGGGCGCGGGCGATGCGTCTTCCTGGCGGAAAGCTACTCTCGACCGAGGTCGCGGTGTTTGACGTTGACAGCTACCCCGGGGAGTCCGCGCAGGTGAGCAGCCAATTCGCCGACGAGGGTCACCGATCGGTGTTTACCGCCCGTACAGCCAATGGCGATCGTAGCGTGTCTCTTATTCTCACGCTGATAGCCGGCCATGACAGGCTCGAGGGCCGCACCGAAGGCCTTGACGAATTCGTGCGCGCCCGGTTGCCGCATCACGAACTCGCTCACCGTCTGGTCGAGGCCGTTCTGAGACCGGAGTTCAGGTACCCAGAACGGGTTGGGTAGGAAGCGCGCGTCGCCGACCATGTCGGCGTCGGCGGGCAGTCCGTACTTGAATCCGAAGCTCAGAACCGTGACGTGAACGCCTGCGGTCTGCGGAGCCGAGAACTTCTCGATGATCGTGTTCGCGAGCTGATGGATGTTGAGTTCGGACGTATCGATGATGATGTCGCTGGATTCACGCAGCTCTTCCATTCGCGACCGCTCGGCCAGGATGCCGTCGAGCAGAGTGCCGTCGCCCTGCAACGGATGCGGCCTCCTCACCTGCTCGAACCGTCGCACGAGAGCCGCATCGGTCGCATCGAGGAAGAGGACGCGCACCTTGGTCGGCATCGATTCTTGAAGGGCCCGAACTGCCTCCTGCGCCTCGGAGAAGAGTCTGCCGCCTCGCACGTCGACGACCGCCGCGACTTTCGGGAGGGAGTCGCCGGCACGCTCCGCCAAGTCGATCAGCGGGCGGAGCATCTGCGCCGGTAGGTTGTCGACCACGTACCAGCCGAGGTCTTCGAGAGCGTTGCCGACCGTCGACCGGCCTGCCCCGGACATCCCCGTCACGATCAGGACGTCTTGTTGTTCCGGTACGTCACTCACCGACACAGAACCCTTCCGATAGTCATCGAGAACGGGCCAATCTTACCGGGGCAGCGCGGCGTCGACGGCCTCGCTGCCCGACTCGGCAGTCTCGCTGTTCCCGTCGCGGTCGGTGTCGGGGGCTTTGTCGTCGGCCGTGTCGCCGGCTGCGTCTGCGTCGATGCCGAGGGCCGCGACGATGCTTCCGGCGAGCGTCGGACCAATCCCCTTAACTTCGGCGATCTCTTTCGCCGTCGCCTTCTTCAGCCGCGCGACCGATCCGAAGTGCTTGAGCAGCACTGCGACGCGCGTGGCGCCGAGCCCCGGGATCTCGGCGAGCTGCGTTGCGATGTCACGCTTGCGGCGCTGCCTCTGGAAGGTGATCGCGAAGCGGTGAGCTTCGTCTCGGAGTCGTTGGATCAGGAAGAGCGCGTCGCTGTTGCGAGGCAGGATCACCGGAAAGTCGTCGTCGGGCAGCCAGATCTCTTCGAGCCGCTTGGCGATTCCCGCCAGTTGAATGCCCGTCACGCCGAGATCGTCCATGGCTCGCTGGGCGGCCGCCACCTGCGGCTGACCGCCGTCGACGATGAGCAGGTTCGGGCGGTACGCGAAGCGTTTGCGCTGCTCCCCCACCTCCTCGACCGGCGCCAGTTCGTCGTCGAGTCGAGCCAATCGCCTGGTGAGTGTCTGGTAGATCGACTCGGTATCGTCTGTCGACGTCGGAATGCTGAAGCGGCGGTACTGATCTTTTCGCGGGAGCCCGTCTTCGAACACGACCATCGACGCCACGATGTTCGTGCCCTGCAGATGCGAGACGTCGTAGCACTCCATGCGGAGAGGGGCGTCGGTCATCCCGAGCGCCTCCTGGATATCGGCCAACGCGGTCGACCGAGTTGCGAAGTCGGCGCTGCGACGAGTCTTGTAGAGCATGAGGGACTGGCCGGCGTTGAGTGTGGCCGTCTGCATCAGATTCGCCTTATCGCCGCGCTGCGGAGTGTGCAGCGCGACTCTGCCCCGCACGCGGGCGTCGTCGCTCCCGGCTGTTCGCAGTTCGGAGAGCCAGACCTCCAGAGCATCTGCGTCTTCGGGAAGGGTCGGCACCACGATTTCGCGAGGAAGGTCGCCGCCCTTCGAGTAGACGTCTTGAAGGACCTGCTCGACGATGTCGCCGGTCGAGATGTCGATCTCTTTGTCGAGCACCCACCCCCGGGCGCCGCGGACCCTCCCTCCCCGCACGATGAACTGCTGGACAGCGGCGGCCAACTCGTCTTCGGCGATCGCATAGAGGTCAAGG